>JAEEGF012517026.1_pt1 | contig 53499 bp, 29 predicted proteins | sample 9134171 | NCBI WGS metagenome assembly JAEEGF01 (sample SAMN16246542, study PRJNA631951) | gut metagenome | biome: gut microbiome; feature: rumen; material: AP-attached | host: Bos | place: Iran: Karaj | collected 2018-10 | reverse complement strand
CATCCTGAGCAACAACATGGAAACTTCCATTATTATCCATTTCCATAGAAACATAACGGCCAAAGTCTGCTGCACCTTCCGGATTATTTACCGGAGTTATAGTCCAGTCTGCATTACCAGGAGTTGCCTTTGTTGTTGAAGCAAACTTCATGCACTTATTTGCCTTATCGTAATAAACAATGACAGGTTTTCCAGATGAAGTAATCTTAATATCAGACCACATTCCTACATCCCAATCACCATTAGAATCTGAACCATCTACAACAATATCATCTCCATTATTAGCTGTAAATCTTGAAATCAAATCCGTTGCATTTTGTCTATCGATAGTTTCTGCATACTCAATCATTGCATATTTCAGACAACGAGTTACAGAATCATAGTAACTTACATACATATGATATGATTTTCCACTTCCACTGGAAGCTGTTCCATACCATCCTGCAACTTTAGGATTCTTAAACTGATCACGAGTCTTATCTCCTGCAATTTTTTCTACTGTATACTTATAATCACCTGTATCTTTTGCAATAGTATGACCATCTCTTACAAGAACCAGCCCCTGCCCGAAAGTACCAGAATTTACAAAGGTATCATCCAGAACTGTATAGAATGGAACTCCATTCACAAGACAAACATCAACTTCTGCTGGAGCAGAACCAAAATATCCGTCAGCAGAGCCAGAAATATTCTTTGTTCGATTCTTGCCAAGCATTTCATCCCACATCATATTTTCCTGTGCTGCCCAAACTCCAAATATAGTTCCATCAGTAATACCAGTGTTTCCGCCTTTACCATACAATTCACCTTCAAGATATTTTGTACTTGTATTTGAAAGTCGTTCTATTGTTCCCTTAATAGGGTTAGGACTATTAGTAAATGTTGTTCCAGAATTCCATACGCTCAGATATCTGTCGTCGGTCCAGAAGTTGCTGCCGGCAGTATTTGCGGCAATGCGGCCATAGGTATTTTCGTCCTCTACTTTTTCGTCTGCAATATAACCTTTTTCAATGTTATAGCCCAGAGTGTTGTCATTGCTGTTATTTACAGCCTTAAGGTTTTCTTCTCCGTTATCAATCTGCAGCTGAATATAACCAGAGTAGTCTGGTACTGTTATGCTGATTGTGTTTGCATCTACGCGAGTTGCGTCAGCAATTGTTTCTACGCCAGCTGTCGCAGCTGCCATAGTGCCATCTGCAGCTGTCTTTCTACGAGTAACAGAAATTTCACCTTCACCAAAGTTGAAACCTTTAATGTAGATTGTGTCTCCTGCTCTTACAGGATAACGGCCTAAACGGGAACGTTTAGCAGGATTATTTCCTGCGGCGTCTGTTGAAATTCCGCTGATGTATGGAAGAACATCCATTGTGTATGATGGAAGGTTGTATACATCATCAGAGCTTCCGTTTGCTTCATCACTTGCATCTTCGCTTGAGCTGTGGGCAGTTTCATCAATTGCACGAAGGTAAACTTTTTTGTTTTCGCCCATTGCACCTTCAATTGCAGAAGTATCAATATCAAGCTGCCAGTTTACTTTGTGTCCTGTCTGACCAAGGTAATCTGGAGTTACAGTGAACTTCCACTTGTTTCCGTCTACTGAAGCAGGATTTGCATAAGATACCCAGGCTTTGCCTGTTTCGTTACCTTCTTCGTCGGTCTGCATTACATAAGCGGCAACTTTGTAGTATCCGTCGGAATCGGCAGAACCATTGTAGAGGCCAGTTGCAGGGGTAAAGCCATCATACTTAACCCAGATAGAAGCAAGAGTATGATCATCAAATGCAGTACCACGGATAGAAATCTTCCCTGAAACTGCGGCATCTTCCTCTGTACTTTCTTCAAGTTCAATATGACCATTTTCATAAGAATTCTGATATAAGCTGTTATCTTCTGCACTGTTCCAGAAGAATGGTTTTACAACCACATTAGGTTTCTTCTGGTCTGTTACATTTACTACAAAGTCGCTTATGCGCAAGTAACACCAGTTACTGTTTACACCGCTGATTGTATCTTCTGTAGAATCCCAGAAAGTAAAACTCATGGCACGGTCTCTTTCACTTCCTGTAGCTGCTACATAACTTGCCTGGCCTACAGAATCATTATCAATTATATAAGCCCACTTGCTGTCGCCGGTACGGGCAAGAGCAAAGCCTGCAAGTTCTGGAACAGCACTTGTCTGACTTGTATAAAGAGCGGCAAGAGCTTCTGCCTTTGTTTCAAAGCCTGCAGGATCCAGGTCATCTTCGGCAGCATTATTTAAGGCCATATAAATCTGACCGTTTCCATTTGTAAATTCCGGAATTACTGCAAGTTTATTCTTAATAATAAAGCGTTCACCCTTATAATCAGCTGTCTTCATATCCTTGTAGTTAGTCTGTTCACCAGTTTTTCCAAGAACGTTGTATTCAATAATTTCTGTAAGTCCGCTTTCTGCATCATCTGCAAAAGTGCCGCTTGAGTTCAAATCTGTAGAAAGCCAGAGTTTTGTAAGACGAGGTGCCTTATTCTGAACACTTACAGCATATTTTTTAGCAGAAAGGTTTCCTGCTTTGTCGTAAACAAAGGTTACAAGAATACCAGGTCCGTCCGGGATATAGTTACTGAAGAAGGAAGCATCGTAGTTCCAGGTTGTCTGACTCTTAATTATAGATTCAGGCATTGTATCACCATCATCTCCGCTTGAAACTCCGCCAAGACCATCTGATTTTTCTGTACCTGTGTTATCAATTGAATTAAGGTAAGCAAAGAATACATTTACCCTTCCGCTTGCAGTTGTAGCATTTGCAAGTTCAATTCTGCTTCCGCTTATAGAAGAAATCTTATGCCAGCTTGAACCAATCTGTAAGTAGCCGCCTTCGTGTACATGAGAATCTTCTGTGTAACCGCTAATGGCAACTCCACCATCTTCAACCAGCAGATTATTCTGGTATTTACCGTAAATTGAATAATAGTCCGGATTAAGTTCGCTTCCAAGATTAAGAACGATTTCATCTGTATCGGCAATAGAAATATAATTTGGCTGGTCTACAGATGAGTCGATTCCTTCGTCAGGGGCAATCATAAGATCATAAATACGGCTTTCTGTAATTGTAGTTCCGGCATTTCTCATAAAGTAGAAACTCATTCTTTCAAAGCCGGCACCATCATCACTTGCCTGACCGCCAATTGTAAAGTAACCGTTAGAGTTTACAATCTTCTTATCTGAATCTTCATAAGTAATGCCGTTCAAAGCAAGCTTATCGATTGCAGGAGCTGTGTTATCAAAATGCAGCTGATAGCGTTCGTAAGAAGTTGTTTCTGTATCACTGTTCTTTGTTGCTACAACCTTGAGGGCCAGATCATTTGAATTAAGGTGACTTGAATCTGCAAGTTCAGAAACAGGGATTCTTACTTTATAAGTGTATGGTCCGCTTCCACTCATTACTGCATCAAGTTCTGTCTTAGTAATTTCGCCGCTTTTTTCTGCAGAGTTAATTAAATCCAGTTTTGTTGTATAAGTATACTTAACATTTTTAAGACCAATTTCATCTTTTATTTCTACAATCAGATATTTTGTTCCGCTCAGGAACATGTCGCTTTCGTAAGCCTGAGCAATTTCATCTTCATCATCAGCGTCTGTTTTTACAGAAGATGAAACAAAAGAAGGAGCATTTACATCGATTACAAAATATGAGATTTCTGACCACTCACCATATACGCCGGTTCCATCCATTGCTACGGCGCGGAAACCAATTTTGTAAGTTCCTTCAGAAATGCTGGTGTTTGAAATCTGAAGTTCGTTCCTTTTGTTTATAGTGAAGTTCCAGCTGTTAGTTCCATTTGCCCTGATACCCCAGACTTCTTCGCCCTCAATAGCGGAAGAATCACTTACTTTAGTAATGTCTTCCTGTCCGCTTACTTTGGTGATATCTTCAATTATTGTATAAACCGGAGTATGCTCCTCGTCTGCCTCCCGCATTCCTTCAAGTAAGAGCTTATCGGCACTGGTAATCTGACCGTCATTATTTACATCCAGCTGAATATAAACTGCACCAGAAGTCATGGAAACATTATCTTCTGCAGCACCGGTTACACGAATAGAACCGCTTACATTTGAAAGCGCTTCTTTTTCGTCATCGAATGAACCAATAGGATAAGTAACTGATGCTGTCGGACGATCCCCGTAAGGATTAAACATAATTGACTCTTCTTTTATGCCTTCGTTTCCAAGTTTATCTTTTGTATAGATATAAAGTGGAAGCTGGTAAATTGCCTTACCTTCCACTTTGTAGTCTGAATAAGCTTCGAGGTCCTGAGCTCTGGCAGGGAGTTTTGCACTACCGTCAAGTTCAAACTGCCATGCGGTTTCTGAACCTGCATTTTCACAAATGTAAGTGGCTTTCTTTGCTTCTGTAAGGGCTTTTGCAGCATCAGAAATTGTATTTGTTCCTATAACATATTTTACAAGTTCTACATCTGAATCGTCCATTGCAGAACCAATAAGGGTTATTTCGCCGGTAACAAGGTCATTATTTGCAGGACTGATAAGTTTTGCAGAAGGTGCAGAATTATCTACCGTAATGTTCTTTGAAGTTTCGCTCTTAATTCCTGCCTCATCTGTTACTGTAAAGGTAAATGAATAAGTTCCAGAGCTGAAGCCATTTGCAAGAGATAAATCAATAACCTGTGAATAGTAAATGTCTGAAGAGCCAGCCTTTGTAAAGCTTACGGTTTTTTCTTCAAGGCCAACCTTTGCAGAAGCAGAAACTTCTTTTACAGAACTTCCGTTATCGCTTGCAGCCACTTTAAATACCAGGTAGCGTTTCACCTCTCCGCCGGCAACATTGCTTGTAACCAGATCAGTGTAATCAGCAGCAGCAATTTCCTCTGCATCCGGCTCAGATGCAAATACCGCATACTGAGGATTTTCCATTACAGGTGCGGTAGAGTCAGTTACAAAGCTTACTGCAGCATCATTGTCTTCTGTACTGCCTGCTGTGCTGTCTGTGTAAACTAATTTTGGCTGGTAAATCTGACCCTGACGGCTGGCAGAAAGGTTTCCGCCTGTAACGAATAGGCCGCCGGCAGAATCTGTAATTCTGAATTCAAGAACTTTTTCTCCATCATCGCCAAGATTAATAGAGAAGGCTCCGGAATTTACAGGAACTTCTTCAAAAGCCTGGTCGCCTATTTTAACTTCGAATAAAGCAATTCCATCATCATCATTAATTGAACCGGTTAATGTGCTTGTATATTTTAAGTAAGCACTTGCCTTTGCAAGATTACTGAACTTTATTACAGGTCTGTCTGAATCTAAATCTACATAGAATTTTGTATATCCTTCGCCTAAAGATGTTTTCTCTACAATTGCATCTGTATCAATATTACAGTTACCGGCTTCGTCATAAGCAAGTGGAAGAATATAAAGATGTCCGGAAGTTTCGCTTCCAAGGAAGTCATTTACATTGATGTCTTCGAATTTCCAGCCTGAAACATCAGAGATTGTAACGTCATTTTCTCCAACTACTTTTTTGAGTGAAGCATCTTCCTTATGCTGCCAGCTGCTTAAAGCTTTTAACTGGGCCGCAGTTTTTTCTATCTTACTAAAGATATAGTAAAGTTCAACAGATTTTGGATTGTTTGCTTCAATCAGTTTTCCGCTGAAAGTATTATTTCCGTTCAGGCTCACGGCATTTCCAGGAGACTCAATCTTAACTGCAGGCCATACGGTATCTACCTTAAAGTAACAGCTGGTAGAAGAATCTGAATTGCCGGCCTGGTCTGTAATTTTTACATATGCCTGGTAAGAACCGTCATTTCCAAGTTCAGAAGTGTCTACACGGGCAGACCAGCTTCCGCTTGTATTTTCTGAATCGTAAGTTATGTCTGCAGCGAATTCCTTGTTGTTTACAAGAACAAGAATTGAACCAGCTTCATCACTAATGCCTGAAGTTTTTACTCCAGCTTTTTCGTCCTTAAACTTACCGCTTAAAATAACTACCTTTTCTTTGTTTGTAAGGATGGCGTTTTCGTAGGCTTTTTCGTCTGCGGCGTCTTCACCTTCGTAGCGGTATTTTAAATCTAAGCTGACAGGTGCGGTTAAGTCCACCTTGACGTCCGGAATTGTGTCTAAAACAAATGTGTTACCGGCCTTATCGCTGGCTGTTAAGGTGATTGTATTTTCGTCGCCTTCCACAAATGCCCCAGAAGTTCCGCTGAAGGTGTAATATTTCTTTCCGCCGGCACTTGCCTGTGAAGTATAGAATTCTCCTTCTGTAGTGTTGATTGTATAGCTGATTTTTTCAACACCGCTTCCGTTGTCTAAAACAGAACCTTTGACTGGTAAGGTTGTTGAATCATTCCATTTGTCTGAAGTTGTTAAGTTCCCGTTTATTCTTAAGCCCAGGATTGTTTCGTTTACATCTGCAAGATTAAATTTTGGAGCAGTAATATCTGTCTTAAATTTTACGCTTGCCTGGCTGCTTCTTCCGTAAACATTTTTTGCAGTATAGACTCTTGTAACAGCAAGGTTTTCGTAATCTTTATAGGCTTTTGTTAAAGTTCCCGAAGCAGAGCTTAAGGCTGTTGAGGCAGGGTCCAGCTGGCAGGTAAAGCTTCCGTCTGCCGCAATTTCAACTTCTGCAGAGTTTAAGATACTTTCATCTTCTGTTATATCCTGCCATACAAGAGTTCCAGTAAGATTTGAACCATCATTTTCGTTTATTTTTACACTTCCGGAAATGTCAAAGGCCTGATTTTCTAATACATATTCTCCGTCTTTATTTCTGCTGTTAGCGTTTGTAATGGCAAGGCCGCTTATTACTGGTGCATTATTATTAATTACCAGTTCAGGAGACAGGGCTGAGTTTCCGGCCTTGTCGGTAACGGTAACTGTAAAGATATTTGCACCGCTCATAAGTTCTGCCAGGCTGTTTTTAATTGTGAAAGTAAACTTGCTGTAGCCTGCATTTACTCCTTCTTCAATTTCCTGAGAAGTCTGAGTCAGGGCTCCTGCTGCTTCAGGCTGGTAAAGACTGCCTGCAAGCTTTAATTCCCTTAAGTCAATTCCGCTTTCTGCATCCTTTGCAATTAAAACAATTTCCGTATTTTCTGAAGTAATATTCAGACTGATATCTTTTATAAGAGGTTTTGTTCCGTCTATCTGAATCTTAATTTTATTTGAAGGATTTTCTGCAATTAAAGAAACATTGTCTGCCTTATCTTTTGCCGCAAAATAAATATAACAGGTATCTCCTTCTGCAAATGAAGCAAGACTGATTGGAGCTTCCCATACATAACCGCTGTCTGTATAACTGATTGGGGCTGTATTCCAGTCATCAATTACATAAGCTGTTCCTGAAGTATTTTTCTCTGGATTTGTACCTTCTTTTAATACTTTATAATAGAGATAACTTGTTAATCCGCTTGAAGTTCCGCTTGTTCCTGTGTCATCGCTTACACTACCTTTAAGTGTAAAGTAGCCGGTAGTTTTACCATATCTTACAATCTGTTCAGAATCTTTATTAAGACTTGTCTGAGTTTCTGAAGTATCACCTTCTACATTTGTAATAAGGAAGACTGGAGCATCCGGATCTACACTGAAGGTATAGCTTGCAATTACATACTGACCATAGCGATCGGTAGCCTTGTAATAATAGGTCTTTGTTTCTGCTTCGCTGCCCGCAATAATTGTATCGGTCCAGAAGTACATACCTTCGCTGCTGTCGTAAGTTCCAAGAGCAACGTCACTTTCATTTTCTGTACAGGCCGCATTTGTATAACGCTTAAGAAGGGCAGTCTTGTCGTTTAAGTTTCCGCTTACACTTACGTTTCCGCCCTTAGCCTTGTAAACAGATTTTCCGCCGGCACTTGTAATTTCAAGAACAGGAGCTCCGTTATCTACGGCTACCAGATATGGCCCGATTACATTTGTACCGCAGCCTGTATTTTCTTCATCATTCTTTGAATCTTTTACTATGATTTTTATTAAGTAACTTCCTTCGTGTTCAGGAAGCTTTGTCTTTAAATTATAAGTTGCCAGATCAGGACTTACATTTAATAAAGTTTTTATTGTTGCGCTTCCAGAGTCAGCAGGCCACTCTTCTCCTTCTGCGTACATAATTGTAATCTGACTGATTTTATCATCATCAGAAATTGTACCAAGAAGCTGATTATTACTTGTAAGACCAAAAATATTTCTTTGAGTAGAAGCAATTTCTTCGGCTTCTGTAATTGAAGAATCTGAGTTAGTTAATTCTACCACAGGAGTATCTGTTGACTGGTCAATATCAAGAAGAAGAATTGCGTCAGACTTATCGGCTTTAGAAGGATTAATGGTTACGTTGCCGGCCTTATCCTGAGCTTTTAAGTAAACAACTTTTTTACCCTTACCCTGCTCATCATCGTAAAGGGTTGTGTCTACCTCAAAGTTCATTGCACTGGTCTGCCCAATTTCTATCCAGCTTTCGCCTTCATCAAGAGAATACCAGGTATTAGAAACAATGTTGTTATCATCAACTGACTGTTTAATTGAAACAATTCCGTTTACTTTTGCAGAAGAAATACTATCACCAACATAAGGAGAAAGGGTGTATTCACCAAATACAGGAGCTTCAGTATCGTTGGTAACTTCAATCTTGTTAGTTCCAACTTCGTTATTATCATCTACGGCAACAATAATAACGTTGAAATTTGTTGAAGCATCCAGACCTTCCGGTACTGTAAAACTATATGGAATTGAATAGGTTTTTCCGTTTAACTCTGTATGACCATCAGCAATCTGAGTATCAAGAGTAATCTCTGCAAATTTTGCATTTGAAGCATTGGCAAGAATTTCTGAAGCTACCGAAGAAGCAAAATAGTCCCCGGCATCATCTTCGTCTTCATAAGAGTTTGAATCTATATAAGCCCTTACCTTTATAACAGAAGGTGACTGGGCTGTTTTGATTTTTCCGCTTACTGTAAAGGCGGCAGAAGAAGCAATTGATTTTGAAGTTCCTGGTTCAGCAATTTCTACTACAGGAGCAGAAGCTGTTGTTATAAACTTAAAGGCATAAGTATCTGTATTGTGGCAGATTACGTTATTGTAGTCATAGGCAAGAACATCAACAATGTAGTATTTGTTTAATTCAAGGCCTTCAAGACCGCCTTCATTCTGAGACCTAAGGATGCAGCTGAAAGAAACGCTGTCCTTGTTTATTTTTATTCCCTTATCGTGCTCAGCTTTTGTTATAAGAGCATTTCCAAAAGCGTCTGTGTACACTTCTCCATTTTCGTCACAGTAAGGCTGTAAAACTGTTACAGAAGGAATAGGCTTTCCGTTTGAATCCACATTTATAATCTGACCGTCTGCATTACATTCATATAAATAAACGCCGACAGTATCAGATTTGATTTTTTTATTATCAAGTCCCTGCTTGATTGTGATGTTAATTGTACTTCCGGTTGTGAATCTGTATTCATCAAATTCAAAGGAAGAAGTACCGGCTACAAAAGGCTCATAGTTTTGAACTTCGAAAGTAGGATTATTTACAGGATTTAATGAAATTGTTACGCGGCCTTCTTTCTGGCTGTCGAGGGCTGCTGTAATTTCTTCAACTTTTGCTTCCTGCATGGAAGAAGTCTGTCCGCTTAAAACTCTGTAGGCTTCTGAGGCCTTGTAATTAAAGGTATCTGAAAGATAAAATTCTGTTGATTCATTACCAAAATCTTCTTCGCCTTCCTCTAAAGAAAGTTTCCTTGCATCATCATAGGCTTTTACCCCAATATAATAAGCCTTGGTTCCATCTTCTTTGTTTATTCCATAAATAAGATTGTAGATATCATCCTGCCAGGTTGCAGCGGTTACATCAATCTGTCGTGAAACATCCTCAAAAACTGCAATTCCTTCCTGTCCGTCTTTTTCAATAAAATCTCCGTTCTCATCATAGAAAAGAATTTCAAGACGGGTGATGTCGTTATCGTCGGCAGCAGAAGCCACAAAGTCAAAAACCTGACCATAACTGGTGTTTGAATCGATATCGATGGTGGTTGGGCTGGTTACAATTAAAACAGGTGGTGTATTGTCTATTGTAATTGTTCTGCTGGTAACCGTGCTGTGCTTGTAAGTATCGAAGGCAGTAACGGTAATGGTATAAGTTCCATCTGTAATCAGATGCTCTGTGACCTTGCCGGCAGAGTCTTTTTCTACGGCCTTAATGTCGCAGGACCAGTTGCCTTCTTCGTTACTAAAAGTGGCTGAAAAATTGCTGTAAACTAACAAAGGGTCATTTGTGTTTGTAAGGGAGACCTCTATTTCGCTTACGCCACGGTCGTCGGACAGATTTCCCTTTATTGTAAAATTATCCCTTACAATAAAAGAATCTGTAGGTTCTGTAATTGAGATAACAGGCGGCTGAGTATCAACTGCAGAGCCAAGACCAATTTGACATGATAAAAGACATGCGATAACAAAAACAGTTAAAAAACTGCCAGACAGTTTGAGGAGAGAACTTTTCATTTTTACTTCCTTTTTTAATTATCTACTTTCTAATCTAATTATCTAAGTTTTTTATGCAAATTATTACAGCTAATTTAATATATTATAACAAGATGTTTTATTTTGCAAATTTAAGAAAAAAAGGGGGCTGCCCCGGAAGTTTTTTTACTTCAAACAGGACAGCCCCTTATAATTATTAATGACTGTTTTCTTTTTTATTGATTTCTATCTTCCCACTTGGTTCTGGGACCTTTTATTTCAAGAAGAACCGGTATCTGGTCAAAACCAAGATCTTCCCGTATGCGGTTTTTAAGATAGGTAATATAAGATTCAGGCACAACCTCCGGTCTGGTTGCAAAAATAATAAAGGAAACCGGATTCGAACTTGCCTGGGTCATATAGCGGATTTTGAAATGCGCTGTTTTGCTGGCTGGTGGCGGATAACGGTCAAGCCAGTCCTGAAGGGCATTATTCAAGGAAGCAGTTCCAATTTTCTTTGTGAGCTGGTCATAGAGTTTTATTGTTGTATTTAATAAATCTTTTATACCTTCGCCATTTAAAGCACTCAAAGGAAGAATTGGAGCAAAATCCATATGGGCAAACATAATGTTCATCCATTCGCGGGCAGCTTTTACCGCCTTAGTATTCTGCTCTTCTTTTAAGTCCCATTTGTTCAGAACAAAAATAATTGCACGGCCTTTTTCGTATGCAAGACTGCAGATTTTTTTATCCTGTTCGGCAAGGCCTTCGACAGCATCAATCATTAAAAAGACAACATCACATTCATCAAGAGTTTTTATTGCACGGTTTACAGAATAATACTCAACATCATCCTTTACCCGAGCCTTTCGCCTTATTCCCGCAGTATCCAGAACTTTGAAATTTTTTCCGCCGTAGGTAAAGCCGCCTTCCACAACATCTCTGGTAGTACCGGCATAATCGCAGACAATTGAGTTTTCAGAATGGGTCAGCCTGTTTGAAAGAGTAGATTTACCGGTGTTAGGTTTACCTAAGATTGCAATTTTTATAGGCCTTTCTTCGCTTACAACCTTTACCTTAGAAAAATCACAGCGGGCAGTTACTAAATCTGTTAATTCAGAAATTCTGTCTCCGTGTTCAGCACTAATAAAAATCAGTTTGCTGAAGCCGTATTTTGCATAGTTCCAGGCTTCGGCTTCGTTTTTGCCACCTTCAGTCTTATTTACAGCAGCAATAACCTTATTCCAGTAAGGCCGCATTTTTATGATAAACTCTTCGTCTTCGCCGGTAATTACTCCAGCCTCTAAAAGAAGAATTACAACATCTGCTTTATCAATCATTTCTAAGGAACGTTCAACTACATAGTCATCCAGTTCAGCTTCCTTACTGCCAATATCTCTTGTAAGCTTGTATCCGCCGGTATCTACCAGGTGAACAGGCTTATCATTTAAAATTGCAGTTGCCTCTACAGGGTCGCGTGTTACGCCCGGCTGGTCATTTGTAATTGCAACCCTTTTGCGTAAAAAGCGGTTGAATAAGGTTGATTTTCCTACATTTGGACGCCCTGCAATAACGACCAGGGGCAGCCCTTCATATTCTTTATCTTCAGGAGCAACATCATCCTTATATGTTATATCTGTAATAAAATCAGGCTCTTCTTCTTTTTCCAGAATATTTGTTTTATCTGCCTGCTGCAGACTTTCTTTTGGTTTAGAGAAGTCTGGTTTTGATTTTTTCTTTGCCATTATTATTTCCTAAAAGTTTTCTGAAGTTCCCACATATCATTAATGTGTTTTGACGAGATAGCTTCCAGTTCCTGAATTGTAAAACGCGAAAGCAATTCCTTAGTATCGCAGATTAATTTTGGGCTCATACTTAAATCTCTAATACCCATACCACCAAGAACTATAATACTATCCTGCCGGCCTGCCATTTCGCCGCATACAGAGAGTGGAATATTTGCTTCGCTTGCGGCATGGGCAGTTGTCTGAATCAATCTTAAAACTGCAAGATTAAATTCATTATAAAGGCTGGCAACATGCTGATTTTCTCTGTCTACGCCAAGAGTATACTGAGTAAGATCGTTTGTTCCCAGACTAAAAAAGTCGCTGACCTTTGCAAGGCAATCTGAAATAACTGCAGCGGCCGCGGTTTCTATCATTATTCCGACAGGAACATCTTCCTTAAATGGAATGCCGGAATATTTTAATTCATCTTTTACTTCTTTTATAATTTCCAGACACTTTAATACCTGATCAACACTGGTAATTAAAGGAAACATAATTCTTAAATTACCATAAAGCCCTGCCCGGTAAAGAGCCTTAAGCTGGGTTTTTAAAACATTTGGACTCGCAAGACTTAATCTTACAGCCCGCAAACCCATTAAAGGATTTTTTTCATCCAGCAAAGGAATATCTACCGAGTTGATTAACTTGTCTCCACCGGCATCCAGTGTTCTGATTGTTACAGGCTTTTCGCCCATTATTTCGAGTACATATTTATAGGCTTCAAACTGGGTCTGCTCGCTAAAGGAACGGGCAGCCGCATTAAAGGAAGCTCCGTTTTGTGCCATGTACAGGAATTCAGTTCTAAAAAGACCAATTCCATCTGCACCTTCGCTGGCAGCAATTTCCGCTTCTTCCGGAGTACCAATATTTGCATAAAGCTTAAAGAGAGTTCCGTCTTTTGTAACGGCAGGCTTATTAAGAAAAGATTTTAAAGTCTGACGGCGTTTATATTCATCGCGGATTTTTGTTTTATATTCTTCTATAGTTTCCCTGTCCGGACTGATAAGGATTTCTGCATTTTTACCGTCAACAATTACAGTTTCTCCGGTCCTGACTTTTTTGCTTATTTCGGTAAGGCCTGTAACCGTAGGAATTCCATAGTTTCTTGCAAGAATAACTACGTGACTTGAAACGCCCCCCTCTTCCAGACCAAGAGCAGCAATTTTTCTTTTGGAAAGGATGATTGTATCGGCAGAACTTAGAGAAGTTGCAAAAATTACAGAACCATCCGGAACAGAGTTTATATCAAAGGGATGAATATCAAGCATTTCATCAAGAACTAAATCAAAAACATCAGTAATGTCTTTTGCCCTTTCAGAAAGATAGTAGTTTCCTGCCTGCTGCAGTTTTGTTGCGTATTCCTGTGCCTTAAATTGAATGGTATATTCTATATTAAAGAGTTCTTTTTCGTAAAAATCCTTAACTTCTTTATTAAAAACCGGGTCTTCAAGCATGAGTACATAAGTTTCAAAAATTTCCCTTTGTGCCAGGTCCTTAGGATTTGTTTTAGAAAGAGAATCTAACTTTTCGTTCAGGTTAAGAATTACAGTCTGACTTGCCGCTTCAAAGCGGGTCCAGCCCTTATTAATCTGATCAATATTAATATGATGCTGAGGAATAGCCCGTTTTACTTTATCTGGAATTACAAATGCAGTTCCAATGCCAATTCCGTCTGCCGCAGGTATACCAAGAAAAACTTCCATAGAGAAAATTGTAGCATAAAAGTAAGAAAAAATATACTTTAAAGTCCTTCCTGCACTCTGGACCGTATGTAATCGGCAAGGATTCTTCTGGCATCTGAAGAAGGCAGAGTCCCGCAAAGAGGAATTGAAGGACCATTAGAAGCCGCAAGCCAGTAACGCACATCATCAGCCTGATGGTCTGCAACAGAGCAGTTTTTCTGAACCGGAGCAAGCCCCGTTTTTGTACTTAATTCAGTCTGTTTATTTATGGAAAGATTTGTAATTATGCGGTCTATATCTTTACCACCAGACATCTTTGCAAGAACATAAACCGGGGCCAGAAAGCTTCTGTCATAATTTTCTTCAAAGGATGGCATATAAATTGATTTATAAGAAAGAATATTTTTACTGTTAATTTTTCTGTGCTCACTTAGTTTTAGAAAAGCTGCCGCAGAATAGTTGTTGTTAAGGTAAAGAATCACAGACTGGGTATCCAGATTAAATACTTCTTTGTTTATAAGATTTTTTGAATAAAGAGTCTGAAGTTTTTTTAGGGATGCTTCAAAGGCTCCACTTTCAAGGGCAAGTTTATTTATATAATCAGTAAAAAGCTGATTAAAATGATTGTCCTTAAAGTTTTCTTCGTAAAAATTATAAATATCAGAAGAAAAGCGTTTATAGGCTTCTGTTCCATAAGAAGCTTCCACAAACATTCCAAACACATTGATTAATTCCCTGTCATCTTTTCCGGCAAAAAGTAAGGGTGATTTTGGACTGGCTGCAAGACCTGCAAAAGTTTCAAGGTCATTGAAGAAATTAATATTCCCGCATTTGCTTTGTAAATAATAAGGATAATTAATATCAAGCTGATAAAAATCACAAAGAAGAGGAAGATATTTGATTTTTCCCTCTTCCATCTGAAGGGAGTCTGCAAGGCTGGCTGGCATTCCGGTAAGCAGGCTGGAGCTTAGAGGCTGTGCAGATTTTATAAAAAAATCCCGTGAAGAATAATTCAGGTCAGTAAAAATTAAAGAGGCATGCTTAAAAAGCTTTTTGTTTTTTAGGGCATCAGCTTTTATATTCTGTCCTTGCAGGCTTATGAAGTTATATTTTTTTTCGGCAGAAGAATTAATCTGCTTTTGAATTTCCAAAGAAATATTCTGGTCCAGATTGTAGAAAATAATGGAAGGTCTATAATTTTTTATACCAATAATTGAAATTAATAAAACAAATACAAGAAGAAGCGCCGCTACGCTGCACAAAAAAAATCTGAATACTTTATTAGATGAATGCATGCTTTTATTTTAATTCATATTACATTTTCTGTCATTGAATTAACTGTCTTAAAATTTACATTCTGGCGATTTCTTCCAGTAGTTTTGATGGGGTAAGAGAATAATCTTCGGCGCCGAAAGTGAGGGCGGCAAGAGCATGAGCTTCAACTCCTGTAATGGCTGCATCTAAGGCAGAATACCCCTGAGAAAGGAGGGCTGCTATCATGCCGGCAAGTACATCTCCACTGCCCCCCTTAGAAAGGGACTGCACCCCATCTGAGCAGAAATAAACGCCCTTATTTGTAAAAATTTTTGTGTTGGCACTTTTTACAACAAGAACTATATTCTTAAACTGATCTATGAAGTCGCTTATTGTATCCATTCCAAGATTTGAAAGAAGATTCTTACATTCCTGCAGATGAGGAGTAAGAACAATTCTGGCTCCTTCCACAGCGTTAATTTGGGCCAGAAGGGAGCCGATATTTTCGTATGAAAACATGTCTGCATCCAATACACAGGAAGGATTTTTTGCAGAAGAGAACCAGGCCGTAAAGTCGTTGTATAAAGTCTGGTCAAAAAGTCCAAGTCCCGGTCCTATAACAAGGCTTGTAGTTTTTGCAGGATATTTTTGAGTTATCATCAGTTCGGGACTAATCTTAAACTGATCAAGATTTGACTGACTTGTTTTTAGTATGGAGGTAAGGCCTGAGCCAAAATTCATGGCAGCAGAGGCCGCCATAATTGCAGCCCCGCTTTTTTCTCCGCTGATTACCAGCGTGTGACCAAAACTTCCTTTGTGGGTTGAGCGCTTTTTGCGGAGGGGAAGTTTTATATCACTCTTTTCTATTAAATAAAAATCGGCAGGGCCACACTTTTCAAAATCTTTTGCAGAAATACCAAGATTTGCTACAGAAATTTTTCCGACATAATCTTTAGCGGCATCTGTAAATAATGCAGACTTAAGGGCTCCCATAGTAACCGTATAATCAGCCTTAAAATTTACATCTGAACAATGACCATTTTTGTCTATACCGCTTGGCACATCGCAGGCAATTCTTATAGCAGAGGAAGCATTCAAAAGCTTTAGCAGTTTTTCTACATTCTCGTCCATGGGACCATGAAAGCCTGTTCCATAAATACAATCGACAATAAGGTTTGCACCAGAAACAATCATGTCACTTAAACGGATTAATGATGAATTCAGAATACTTGTAACTTCTATTCCTAGGGCTTGAACCATTCTTATCTGCTGCATGGCTTCAAAGGCTCTTGGTTCAGCAACACTTATCACAGAAACTTTATACAGGCCGTGTAGTCTTCTGGCAAGAGCGTAGCCATCACCACCATTATTTCCACTCCCGCACACAATAAGAATCTTTGCATCGCCAAAAAGCCCCATCTGCGCGGTAATTTCGTCTATAAGATTGTGCATTGCAGCAGCGGCATTTTCCATCATGATATATTCCGGAATGGAATACTTTAGTTTTGCTTCCCGCTCAACGATAGTTGAATCTTTATAAATTGCCTTCATAGCCGCCCGCCTGTTCTGATTTTTTAATCACTTTTATAATAAAATTAAACCTGCAATTCCAAGAGGAATAAGATATGCGCTGAACCAGACAATCTTACCCCGGTAGATGAGCTTCATTAAAACTGACAGAGAAAAATACCCTACAATAAAGGCTGCAAGACATCCTGCAAAAACAGGCCAGAAGCCAACAGAAGAAGAAACCTCTGCCAGATCCTTAAGCTCCAGAATAAAGGCTCCAAGAATTGCCGGAATAGAAACTATAAAAGAATAATCCCCTGCAGATTTTGCATCCAGCTTAGAAAAAAGGGCGCCGGCAATTGTAGAACCGCTTCGGCTTATTCCAGGCAGAGTTCCAAAACCCTGCATAAAACCAATGATAACAGATTGAATTACAGATATACCTTTTTCAGAAGGAAGAGATTCGCTCCCTTTTTCTCTTTTCTTAGTAATTACAAAACTAATGATAAGTAAAAAGGCTGTCACAAGAAAACCTGCACAAACATACTTTATAGACAAATCCGGAATAAGTTTACTGGTCACAATTCCAATAGCACCTGTTATAGCAGTTGTAATTATAATTGCTATGATGGTCCTTCTTCCTGCTTCGTCGCTGCCACAAAGAAGATCCTCTTCGTCTACAGCTTCACTTCTTTCTTTTTTAGAAATCCACCTTCCAAAAATTTTAAGAAGCTTCCATATTCTCTGTCTGAAATAAATGCAAACTGCAAACAAGGTTGCAAGATGTAAGAAGACGTCATACAAAAGCGGAACTTCCTCGAGTCCAAAAAGAGTCTGAATTAACTGTAAATGTCCAGACGAAGATATGGGTAAAAATTCTGCAATACCCTGCACCACCCCTAAAATAATTCCCTGCAATACTGTCATTTTTTTACCTGACTATTCTGATTTTTTTGATTCTTTTTTCTTATTTATGATTATAAAAATTACGCTTCCAATTATTGAACCGGCTATCATTAAAAAGCACAAAATCTGTCCGGTTGAAAAATTCAATAAAGATGTATTTGTGTAAATTGGAGCACTTGTATCTGCACCAATTCTATAGCCTAAATCTGCATCCGGCTCGCGGAAATATTCGATTACAAATCTAAAGAGACCATAGAAGAAGGTATACATCATACCCATCTGACCATCAAACTTTTTATGCTTGCGTGAGAACCACAAAATAAGGAAGATAACCAGACCTTCAAAAAAGGCTTCGTAAAGCTGACTTGGGTGACGTGGAAGATTTACAAGATTTTTTGAAGATATATCCATTCCAATTTTCTGGGCAAAATCCTGAACCCACTGAAGACCTGACGAAAATCTTTCTGCGGCAGGAAATACAATTCCCCATGGCATTGTAGTAATTCTTCCATATAATTCACCATTAAAGAAATTTCCCAGACGGCCAAAAGTATAACCTAAAGGAATAGCAACAACCATTGCATCTATCCACTTCCATAAAGGCTTTTTATGAGTAAGACACCAGACAATCATGCCTAAGAAGCCGCCGATAAAACCTCCATGGTAAGACATACCTGCAAGCCCCGTAAAATGTCCGTTTGTAAATGGCCAGAATATAAGCCATGGCTTTTTCCAGTAAAGTCCGCTTGTATCATAAACCAGTGTAGAAAAGATTCTTGCACCAATCAAAAGAAAAACAATTCCTGTAGCAATAAAGCTGAACACATCATCTTCTGTTGCCTTGTAGTCAGGAGTATCCAGCGCCCCTTCTTTACTTTCTTTTTTTAAAATTAAGTAGGCAAAGCCAAACGCAAAAACATACATAAGGCCATACCATCTGAGAAGCCCTAAAAATTTGATGTTTGGAAAAATTTCAGGATGAATCCAGGACGGATAATTTATATATAGAAAATTCATATTTCCCCCTAAAAGTTTCAGCCAGCCTTACACTTTAAAACCCTGTTCACTTGCTTTTAAGAGTTTTGATCTTAATAACTGATTTTCCTTTTTTATTTGAGTTAATTCATATGCCTGGGCTTTAATCATTTCTGCCATTTCGCCCTGAGTTAAAGAACCACCCGAAACTAAATCATCAATTCCAGAGAGCTTAAAGTTATAATCTTCATTTGCATCTTCTGCTGCATCCTGGAAATTATCTGCATTTATGCTTTCTGAATTAAAGGCTTCATCAAAGGCGCGTGGAAGGGCGGCGGCAATCTTATCTGCAATTCTGTAGATTCCCTGTCCCAGAACTGACTGAGGCTTGTAAACAACAACAGGAAGCTGAGAAGCCAGAGCTTTATCCTGCAGCATATCGCGGTACATAAGTCCCAGGTATTCAATTTCCAGTCCTAAATACTGATTGCAGGAAGTTTTAATTCTTGTAGCCCTGTCTGCATCTTTAGGATCTTCTATCATATTCATAACAAGGCGGGGTCTGAACTGCTGCATGCGGTTAACAAAAATCTGTGTTAGCTGAGGATCCACCTGCCTGAGCTGCTGAACAAGCTGAGGAATGTAAAGCTTCTGCATAACGGCAGGGTCCTTTTTTATCTGGTCTATATAAGCACGACCCGGTGTTCCCCTTTTAAATGTTGTATACAAAAGGCGGAAGCAGACATTTTTAAGGAAGATATAACCATTTAAGGTTGCTGTAACTGCAGGTGCCGAAACAAGAATTCCCTGAGGAGAAAGAAGGAACATATCAAGAATAAACTGATGGGTACCTGCTCCAAGATCAAGAATTACATAATCTGCATTAATATTTTTAAAATTCCGCATCAATTTTACTTTCTGCGAGTATTTTAAGGATGTTAAATCTGGAATCTGATTGTCGCCGGCTATAAAACTAACATTTTGATAATCTGTTGGCTGAATGATGTCTTTAAACTCCGATTTTTCCGTAAGCCAACTGCCAAGTCCTGCATTTCCCGGTTTTTGACCAATTACAAGATGAAGGTTAGAAGCTCCAAGGTCTAAATCAACAAGGACAACCTTTTTTCCCATCTGACCGAGAGAAATTGCTAAATTTGCAGAAAGAAGACTTTTTCCTACGCCTCCCTTTCCACTTGCTACTGGTATTATTTGTGACATATAAAAATTATAACATAACAAAAAGCACCCTTACTAGTAGATTTTTTAACTTTTGTGGCTTATTATCAAATTCATGATGAAAAATAAATTCAACGCTAAAACAATTGTAAGCTGCATTTCTGCCATTCTAATCATCTTTTTTGCATCTCAGTGTTTTGCCCAGTCTTCAAATTCTGGAGATAAAAAGATTTCCAGTTTCCAATACATGAAGAACTTTAATCAGGTTTTTGACTATGTACTTCAAAATTACGTAGATGAACTTGAACCAAAACTGCTTTACGAAGGAGCCTTAAAAGGCATGCTTGATGCCATTGGCGATCCTTATACCTTATATCTTGATCCTGACTATATGAGGGATTTGAACGACACAACCTCCGGAGCCTTTGGCGGTGTTGGTCTTTACATTTCCAAGCCAACAGAAAATAAGCCTGACAAACCTGCCTATGTAGAAGTTTCTACTCCTATTGAAGACACACCTGGCTCAAGAGCCGGCATTCAGGCTGGCGACCAGATTATTGCCATTGACGGAAAACCTACCAGCGAAATGACCATGAATGAGGTGCTTTCACTGCTGCGCGGCGAGGTGGGCTCTGCGGTCGTGCTGACTATTATGCGCGGAAAGAACATGAAGTTCGACGTTAAACTGATTCGGGCTTTAATTGAAGTTCCTACCGTAAAGTACGAAATGCTTTCTGGAAGCAAAACCGGCTACGTAAGGTTGATTCAGTTTACTCCTGAAACTCCAAAAAGAGTCAGCGAAGCCCTTGCTGAATTTGCCGCTAAAAACTATGACAGTCTTATAATTGACTTACGCGATAATCCTGGCGGACTTTTAGACAGTGCAGTTGATATTGCCGATATGTTCATAGATAACGGTCCTATCGTTTCTACCAAGAGCCGCCTGCTTTTTGAAAACCAGGAATTCAAGGCTTCTAAAGCTAAAACAACTGTAAAAAATATTCCAATTGTAGTTTTGATTAATCGCGGCTCTGCCTCTGCTTCTGAAATTTTAAGCGGTGCCTTAAAAGACAATCATCTTGCCTACCTGGTTGGAGAACGTTCTTACGGAAAAGGTTCTGTTCAGCAGGTTATTCCTTTAAGCAATATTGACGGCATAAAACTTACAATGGCCCGCTACTACACTCCAAGTGACACAAACATCGACAAAATTGGTATTCCTCCTGATTTAGAAATTTCAAACTTCAAAAAGCTTAGCGAAGAAGAAGAAAAGACTTATCTTTCTATGCTTGAGTCTAAAGTTATCGACAAATTAGTAGAAGAAAATCCTTCTATGAACGAAGAGCAGATAGCTCAGGCTGCCCAGAACATTTCCAAAACCTATCCTCTGGAATTAAGAATCTTACGCCGCCTTATTCGTATTCAGGTTCAGAAAGCTTCTACCGCTCCTATAAATGATATGGATTACGATTTACAGCTTAAAAAAGCTATGGAAATTGTTGTATCGCCAGATTATGCTGAACTGGTAAAAAACACAAAAACTCTTAAAGAACTGCAGACTGAAGTTGAAGCAGAAATGACTAAAGAGGAAAGTAAATAAATCATGCGCCAGTTAATTCTTGAAAATCCCAGAATAGACAGGGGCCTTATTACTCTTAGTGCAAAGGATTACAAATATCTGAGACAGGTACTGAGAGTAAAGACCGGCGATATGCTTAACGTCAGAATTAACGGAGAAGAACTTAAACAATGTACCGTAGCTTCTATTGATGATAAGGCCAGAAAAATCCTTCTTCAGATTTGTGCAGATACAATCAATCATAAAAGCGTAACCCGTGGGGTTCAGGCAGATGAAACAAATGATGCCAGAAACTTAAACGACCACGAATATTATCTTTTTCAGTTTATTCCCAAGGCTACAAAATTCGAGCAGATTGTAAGGCAGGCAACTGAATGCGGCATTTCTGTCATTGTTCCGGTTATTGGTGAATATACAGAAAAAAACAGCCTTTTTGCCCTGCAGGGAAATAAAAAAGAAAGGCTTGAAAAAATCATCAGAGAAGCAAGACAGCAGAGCGGGTCTCCTGTACAGACAAAAGTTCTTGACCCCCTTTCTCTTGCCGAAGCCCTTATTTTCTGGAAAAATCAAAACGGCGATTTAGGTCTTGTTCTTTCTGAACGTAACGAAAAAAGCGAATGTCTTAAAGACATTCTTTCTGATAATGAAAACAAAAAAATAGCAATTGCAGTAGGAAGCGAAGGCGGAATTAGTCCTTCAGAAATAGATCTTTTATTAGAAAAAGGTCTTTTCCATGCTGTTCATTTTGCCGTAAATATACTTAGATGCGAAACCGCAGCCCTTTACGGTATTGCTGCCGTTCAGTCTGCACTGGAGTAAATAAATGAGTATTCAAAGAATTAATTTACTTGGCGTTCCGGTAGATTTGTGTGCCCCGGAAAATCTGGAATCTGAATTATTAGAAATACTGGCAAAACCAGGTACCAAACAAATAATCTTCCTTTCTGTATGGGATTTACTCAAGGCTCATGGAAAAAATGATTTAGCAGAATGCGTAAAAAATGCTGATTTAGTTATCCCAACTTCAAAAAGCATTCTTCGTTCTGCAAAATTCCTTAAAAAACCGGTTCCGGTCCGCTACAACCCTTTTACTGCAATTATTCAGATTCTTTCTATTATGGAATCTCATTATAAATCTCTCTATCTTTTAGGTTCTCATAATAAAACCTTATTTAAAGCAGAAAGAAATCTTCACGCAACCTTCCCTAATTTAAAAATTATAGGACGCTGCGTCGGTTATTATCCAAAAAATATGGAAGCAGATATTATTCAGGCTATTTTTAAAGCTCAGCCTTCTCTTGTATTACTCAGCGACGGAATAAAAGAAAAAAACTGCTGGCCATATAAAAGACGCAACAGTTTTTCTTCAAGTATTTTTGTTTACTACAAAGATGCCTTTGGCATTTTCTCTGAACGCACAAAAAGAATTAAGGAGTCCACCTTCAATAAAGGACATGAAGTTTTTATAGAAATCCTGCACAACCCGTTTAAAATATTTTTGATTTTCCCTTTTATCGGTTTTATAATTTTAAACATCTGGTACAGGTTATTCAGAAACAAATAGCCGGTTCCTTAAGTGGAGGTGTTTTTCATCTATGCCTCGGCTTCAGAGTTTATCAAATGTTACGGTCTTTTCCTGGCGGCAGGATATTATATATTTTTGCAAAAAGCATTTAGCGTCAAAGTTCAACCTTTCTTATGAGGAAAACTTTGCGGAAATCCAGCTTTCCTCCCTGGCAATAATTGTCGATTCAGATTTTGTAGCCGGATTTCCAGACTTCTTTGCCCCGGAAAACAAAAGCCTTTTAAAAAAAACGGTCTGTCTGATTTTGCCCTGCACAAATTCCAGCGTAGTTTCTCGAATAGAAAACTGTTTTAACTATACTCTTGCCTTTCCCATCACAAACAGAGTTCTCATATCTGCCATAGACCTTATAAAACGAAACAACTGTCCGCTTATAAATTACAATCCGTTTATAGATTACACAAAAGTTCCCTCTACTATTTTTGACTACTTTAAGGGCAACTCCTCCTGTATGCAAAAAATCAGAAAACAGATTAAAAATGCATCAGAAAATGACCTGCCCCTGCTCCTTTTAGGCGAAACCGGAGTTGGCAAAACTACCGCCGCAAAATGCGTGCACAACCTTTCTAAAAGAAAAGACAAACCTTTCGTAGAACTAAACCTTGCAAATATAGTTGAATCCCTTTCTGACAGTTTATTTTTTGGACACACAAAAGGAACCTTTACCGATGCCACAAAAGATACCTCCGGTTACTTTTCGCAGGCAAACGGCGGCACCCTTCACCTGGACGAAATAGGCCTTGCCACTCTTCCTGTTCAGTCAAAACTTCTTAAGGTTCTGGAATGCGGTTATATACAGAAAATTGGAAGTGACTCTAAAGAAAAAATCGATGTCCGAATAATCAGTACGACAAACTGCAACATGTACGATATGCTTCCTGCCGGCACCTTTAAAAAAGACTTATTTTTCAGGATATCTCCCCAAATGATTCAGATTCCGCCCTTAAGAGAACATAAGGAAGATTTGGACATTCTGATTAAGGATTATTTTAAGAATCAGGATATTCTGATTTCTGAGCTTGCCATGGAAAAACTGCTGCACTATAACTGGCCCGGAAACATAAGGGAACTGCACCACTGCCTTTTCAGGGCAAAGGAAAACTGCCCTAACAGGATTATTGGCCCCGAGAATATAGATTTCGGTTTGTTTAATTAACTTTGTTTAAGCCTGACTGCAGATGTCACAGCAGCAATTTTCTTCATCATTTCCACCTTCCCAGGCTTCTCCAAAGTAGGAAAGAAGTTTTTCCCGTCGGCAGCTGCGGCTTTTTGCATAATCTACCATTGCATTCAAATGCTCTGCAGCCCCCTTAGGATTATAAGAATCTTCTATAAAGAAGCGGTTTTTCTGTACATCCTTGTAAGAAAAAAGCAAAAGAGCTTCCGAAGCCTTTCCGTCTCTTCCAGCCCTTCCTATTTCCTGATAATACTCTTCAATAGATTTTGGCAAATCACAGTTTATTACAAAACGGACATCACTCTTGTCTATGCCCATACCAAAGGCAATGGTTGCAACAACAATCTGAACCCGACCCTTTAAAAACAGCTCCTGATTTCTGGCCCGGCATTCATCGCTAAGCCCCGCATGATAATTCAAAACCGAAAAACGTTTTTTATGCAGGCTTTCTGCAAGTCTGTCCACCTGATGCCTTGAGTTACAATAAATAATTCCAGACTGTCCCTTATGCTTCTTTAAAAAATCTATAATCTGCGTAAGTTCATTAGTCTTTGTCTGAACCTGCAGATAAATATTGGGCCTGTTAAAGCTCGAAGAAAAGACGGTTGGCTTCTTTAAGGCCAGATCTTTTATGATATCCTTCTGAACCGTCTTTGTTGCAGTTGCGGTAAGGGCAATCATAACCGCCTCCGGAAAAATCCTTCTTATAAAAGCAATTTCAAGATAATCAGGTCTAAAATCATGACCCCATTCAGAAATACAGTGCGCTTCATCTACCGCAATGCAGGAAACATTCAGAGTACTGTCGTTCAAAATCCCCCTCACCTTTTCTGAAGCCAGGCCTTCCGGCGAAAGATAGACTATTTTTACCAGCCCCGCTTTAATTTCCCTTACAGCCTTTTTATAACTTTCCCAGTCCAGAGAACTGTTCAAAAAAACAGAGTGAATGCCTCCCTTTTCCAGCGAAGCAACCTGATTCTGCATAAGAGAAATAAGGGGCGTTACAACAATTGTCATACCCTCAAAAATCAGGGCCGGAATCTGATAACAAAGAGATTTTCCTCCCCCGGTTGGCATTATTGCCAGAGTATCTTTTTTATTTAAGAGATTTGTAATGATTTCTTTTTGATTTTGCCTGAATTTTTTATAGCCAAAGACTGTTTTAAGTACAAATTCCGCCTCTGTCCCCACAAAGGCATTCGATTTTATCTTCACGTAGTTATTATAGCATTCCACTTGAAAAACCCCAATTATTTTGATATAGTTAGCCTAATTTTGCCGGAGTGGTGGAATGGTAGACACGACAGACTCAAAATCTGTTGTCGCAAGGCGTAAGAGTTCAAGTCTCTTCTCCGGTATACACTTAAATAACGCTTCCTTTTTCAGGAAGCGTTTTCTTTTTTAAAACTCCGGTACCATTCCATTACACAGTTTTCTATATTCTATTGCTTCATTAAGCTGTTCTATTCCGATATTTTCAAAACCGTCTACATCGGCAATAGTCCTTGCAATTTTAAGGCAGCTGGCAATTGCCCTTGCAGAAAAACCATAGCGGTTCACAGCCTTTTCAAGTATTTTTTCTCCTTCTTCCGAAAGGCTGCAGAGTTCTGCAATATCCTGTGGCATAAGTCTTGAATTTTTTATTCCCTGCCTTTTTCTCTGAACATTTATTGCCCTGGCAATTCCCTTCCTCATCTGCGCCGTAGTCACCAGTGCTTCCTTTTCCTCATCACGTTTGTCCACCTCATTGTCTACGAAGATGCGGATATCGATTCTGTCCAGCAAAGGGGCCGAAAACTTTTTCCAGTACTGCTCAACTGATTTGAGGCTGCAAAGACAGACCTTTGTTTTTGAACCATACACCCCGCAGGGACAGGGATTTACCGCCATCAAAAGCTGGAAATTTGCCGGGTAAACGGTTGTTCTGCCTGCCCTGCTTAAAGTTATTCCGCCCCTTTCGAGGGGAACCCTGAGCATTTGCAGGACCGAAGTTCTAAATTCCGCTGCTTCATCCAGAAAGAGTACGCCATTGTGGGCTAAAGAAATCTCTCCGGGCCTGCAATTAGGTCCTCCGCCGCAAATTCCTTCCACAGTTGCCGTCTGATGGGGAATTCTGAAGGGCGGAATCCTGATTAAAGGCTCATTCGGCTTTATAAGGCCGGCCAGAGACCAGATTCTTGTTACCGACTGAGCTTCATCTATAGTTAAAAGTGGATTTATGGCCGGAAATTTCTGAATAGCCATTGTTTTTCCGCAGCCCGGAGAGCCCACTGCAATCAGGTTATGTCCGCCGGCAGCAGACAAGAGCAATGCCCGTTTAAGTTTACTTTGCCCCTTAATTTCTCCAAACTCGTAGCCCGGACTTAACTGTGGAAAATAAACCCCGTCAACATTGTCGCAACCTTCCGGCAGAGAATCAGAATCTTCGGATAAGTCTCTTTCTTTTGCTTCAAAACAGGCAGAATCAGTCAGGGCCGCAAAAGCATTGCCAAGACAATCCGCACCATAAACCTTGACACCTTTTACTTCCATGGCTTCCTGCGCATTCTGCAAAGGAACAATGCAGTGCATAATTCCACACGCAGCCGCGGTCGAAACCGCTGCATGGACGCCTTTTATAGGCCGAATATTTCCCGATAATTCTAATTCTCCCATTACCAGGACTGCTTCGTCCATAAAATTATAGCGGCCTGCAGCTTCTTCTCCCGCATTGGCAAACAAGACTCCTAACGCGATAGGCAAATCAAAACCCGCACCTTCTTTTTTCAAATCCGCCGGCGAAAGACTAATAAGTACTCTCTCCGCAGGAAAATCAAAACCTGAATTTCTTATTGCCGCCTGCATTCTCTCCCTGGACTCCTTTACGGCCCCGTCTGCAAGTCCAACAATATCTATCGCAGGAATACCACGCCGTAAATCCACCTCTATACTGACCAGTGCCCCTTCGTAACCGAAAGGGGAAAAAGAATATAATTTCATACAAAAACCTCATTAATATTGTTAAGAAAAAAATTCAGTTTTGACGCAAATTCAGATAAAAAAACGTAAAATTTTCATTTTTTTTTTACTAAAGTGCCCTATTTTCAAAAAAATGTGATATATTATAAGAACGGTCTTTACATTTACTGCAAAATAAAAATTTTTTTCACCGTATGTAGGAGTCTCTTGTGAGTAAACACGATTTCCCCAAAATCCATTTTTATGATCAGGATTTTGTAGACATTTATAATAAGACTTGGTCCTGGCTTTCTCCTTATTGGATTAATCCTGAAAACGGTTCTCAGGATTCAGATGGTCTATTCCTTTATCCAGAAGATGGAAACTTAATTTTAAATCAATTCGAATCTATAATGTCTTCTTTCTTTTTAGTTTACTCTAACAGGAACTATGACCCATGTCAGAATATTGATTATTTTTACAAACAGCAGGAAGAAAACGGAGCTATCCGCTGGAAGTATGATTTAAAAACAAATCAGCCGGTATTAGATAAAGAAAATCCCGACGGAGTAGGACTTCCACTTTTTGCCTTTGCAGAATATAACCTTTATCACAAATCTGCTAACAAACGCCGTATTAAGGATGTTATGCCAAACCTGCAGAAATACATGGACTGGCTTGATAAGACTTTCAAACAGGAGAACGGCCTTTACGCAGTACCAGTTGCCGCTTCAACCATGACCAATTCTCCACGCAAGAAGGTTGTATATCCAATCGACTTCAATGCCTGCATGGCAATTAATGCAAACTATATGTCTGCCTTAGGAGATATTCTTAACGATAAAGATTTGATTTTCCAGTACAGAAAAATGTACTTTGCCATTAAAACAAAAATCAACAATCTTATGTGGGATGAAGAAAGCAAATTCTACTACGACCTTGATAAGGATTCTAACCGCCTTGCAGTAAAATCAATTGCCGCATACTGGACAATGCTTGCAGAAATTCCAAATGCAGACAAAGCCCAGCACCTTGTTGATCATTTGAATGACCCTAACTCTTTTGGAACCGAACACCCATTCCCAAGTCTTGCTGTAGAAGATTCAAAATTCAGCGAAAAAGGTGATGGTTATAACGGTTCAGTTTTCCCTGCCTTTAACTTTATGGTAATTAAAGGTCTTGAAAAATACGGACAGTACGAACTTGCCCGCGAATGTGCAATCCGTCACCTGTATTTTGTACTCGAAACCTTAATGCCAAATGATGATAAGACCGTAGGAGACCTTTTTGAAGCTTATCTTCCTAACAAGGAAGGAAAAGCCCTTATGAAAGGTGACCCTAATTTTGCCCGCCCTCGTTATGTACACACTGTAGGTCTTTCTACCATCGCCCTTATGATAGAAAATGTAATAGGCCTTTCTATAAGTCTGCCAAGAAAAACCGTAGACTGGATTATTCCTAACCTTGAAATTATGGGTATTGAAAATCTTTCTCTTAAACGCAACCTTATTACAATTCTTTCTAATAAGAGTACCCGTGGCTGGGAAATTCAGATGGAAAGCGAAAAACTCTATTACTTTACCATCAACATTCTTGACCAGAAAAAGAAGACACTTCCTATTCCAAGCGGCAAGTGTTCTATGCTCATAGATAAATTATAATAGTTTACCAAGGAGATTTTATGACAACCCCTGAATCAGTCATAGAAATCGGTTCAACAGGGGTTAGACTCCTGGTAGCTGAAACAAGGCCAGATAATAAGCAAAACATCCTCGACCGTTCAGAACTTCCTGTTCATTTGGGAAGGGATGTTTTTACAAGCGGCATAATCAGTCAGGACACACAAAATCAACTGGTTCAGATTTTTCTCCGTTACAAAGAACAGCTTATTTCCTGGGGTTTAACTCCAGAAGACACTTATTGTTTTGCCACCACAGCCTTCCGCGATGCAAAAAACTGCGACCCGGTTATGGACCGTATTCTGGTTCAGACCGGTTTTAGAATCCACATTGCAGACGGAATTGAAGAAAACAAACTTACCTACCTTGGCGTAAGCAGCTGTATTCAGGATCAGAACGTTGCCTTTAAAAATGAAGATACAGTAATTCTTGTAGTTGGCGGAAGTACAACAGAAATCATGCTTATGAATGATGGTAAAATGGCCGGCGTACATTCCCTCCGCTTTGGAACAATCAGAATTGAACAGCATATGAAGTCTCTGGCTTCATCTTACGATAATATCCGCCGCTTCGTAGAAGAATCAATTAACTCTACAAAAGGTTCTTTAGACAGCGAACTAAACATTTCGAATGTAAAGCAGTTTATTGCAGTTGGTCCGGATGTTACCCTGGCAGCCCTGCAGTGCGGTCAGCCAATTTCTACCTTCCTGTGGAAAATAGAAAAAGAAAAGTTCCAGCTTTTTGTTCAGGACCTTCAGCATTATACAGTAAATGAAATTGTAGCAAGATTTAAGATTTCTTATACCGAAGCAGAAACCCTGCAGGTTAGTCTTTTAATTTATAATCTCTTTTTGCAGCTTACAAAGGCCAATACAATCATTGTTCCGGAAACTGATGTTTTGCAGGGCTATCTTCTTAGTAAAACTTCAACTCAGAATGAATTTCTGATGAGCGAATTTACGGACCAGGTTGTTGCTTCTGCAAAAAATCTTCTTAGAAAATATCATGGTGATGAAGCCCATGCAGAATGTGTAAGGATGATTTCCTGCCGAATCTACGATGTTATGAAATCTGAAGTTGCCCTGGACAACCAGGCCAGACTTTTACTGGAAACTGCAGCCATCCTCCATGATATCGGGGTTTTTATTAGAAACGATAATCACAATCTGCACAGCTGGTACATTATTAAAAACTCAGAAATTTTTGGTCTTAACAGAAAAGACAATACTATTGTTGCAGAAATTGCAAAATATCATAAGGGAGCTTTGAGCCCACAGGATGATGAAAACTTTTTGATGATGCCCCGCTCCGACCGTATGACCATCTTAAAGCTTACAGCCATTCTTAGAATTGCTGATGCCCTGGACCGTGGTCACATTCAGCAGTTCAGTGATTTTTCAATCAGGCTTACTTCTACAAGTCTTGAACTCCACACCAAAAAATCACATAACCCGGTTCTTGAAAGACTGGCCCTGAGCGAAAAATCTGAAATGTTTGAATCTGTTTTTGGATATAAGGTTGTTTTAATTTAAGTAAAATTTTAAGGATAGAGATATATGGAAAATCGTTTTTTTAACAGAGAGTTATCCTGGCTGGAATTTAATAACAGAGTTCTGGACCAGGCTTTAAACAAAGATATTCCTCTTTTAGAGAGACTTCAGTTTCTTTCTATTGTTTCTTCGAACTTTGATGAATTCTTTCAGGTTCGCCTTGCCTCTGTAAAAAGAAGCCTTTTTGAAAATCCTGATTACACAGATCCTTCCGGCCTTACTCCCCGAATGCTGCTCTCTGCAATTTCTGCCCGGGCTCATCAGATTTTATTCACTCAGCAGGAATGCCTTACAAACGAAATTCTTCCCAGCCTCAAAAAGAAGGGCTTTATTTATGTTCCTCAAAATCAATACAGTCCAACACAAAAAGAATTTCTTCAAAATATTTTCCGCTCTAACATCTATCCTTTATTAACTCCCCAGCGGGCAAACAATACTGAATTTCCAAACATAAAAAATCTGAGCTTATATGCAGGCTTCCTGCTTGAACCTATGGCGGGAATCAGAAATCAAAACATTCCGGACCAGCTTTCGGGTAAAAACGAAGAATCAAAAATTGCCTTCGTAGAAATTCCAACTTCACTTCCGGGCCTTTACTGGCTGCCATCTGCTTCTTCAAAAGATAAAGAATTCACCTTAATAACAGATATTATTAAAGAATGTGGAACCCGTCTTTTCCCGGGCTTAAACGTAAAAGAAAGTCTGATTTTTAAGGTTACCCGCGATGCCGACTTTGCCGTTGATGAAGATGCAGGAACAAATTTTATTCATGCCATGGAAGATGTTCTGATTCAAAGAAAAACTTCCTTCCCGGTTCAAATTACCTGCGATTCAGGAAGTGACTTTATTCAGAAATTCCTTACAGAAAAACTTGAACTCAAGGAAGAAGATATTTACAAGGTTCAGTCAATAGTTGATTTAAGTAAACTTATGGAACTTCGTAACAGCGAAGACACCAGTGACCTGCAGTTTGATGCCTGGGAGCATTTTTATCCTTCTGACCTGCCCCAGGATGAACCTTTATGGGAATCAATAAAATTACATGACAGAATTCTTCACGTTCCATACCAGTCATACGACCCTGTTGTTAAGATGATTTCTGATGCAGCCGTAGACCCAAATGTTCTTGCCATAAAAATGACTCTTTACAGAACCGGCTTTAACTCTCCAATTATTAAGGCCCTGGAAAATGCCGCCCAAAACGGCAAGCAGGTTATTGCCCTTGTAGAATTAAAGGCCCGCTTTGACGAAGAAAGAAACATTGCCTGGGCCAACGAACTGGAACAGGCCGGAGTAACAGTTATTTACGGCTTAAAGGATTTAAAGGTTCACGCAAAAATCTTAATGGTTATAAGAAAAGAATCAGATTCCATAAGAAGATACATCCACCTTTCAACCGGCAATTACAACACCAAGACCGCGAAACTCTACTCAGATATTTCCCTCTTTACGGCGAACCCCCTTATTGCCCAGGATGCAACTTCCTTCTTTAACCTTGTTACCGGCTATTCATCCCTCCAAAAAATGGACTACCTGGGAATGGCACCGGTTACAATAAAATCGCGTCTGCTCACAATGATAGAAAGGGAAATTGACCGTTCTACTCCCGAAAACCCCGGTCTGATTATTGCAAAAATGAATTCCCTTACTCACGAAGAAATTATTCAGGCCCTTTATAAGGCAAGCTGTACCGGAGTCAGGGTTTTTCTGAATATCCGTGGTATTTGTATGCTGGTTCCCGGCGTAAAAGACATGAGCGAAAACATCACCGTTCTTTCAATCGTTGACCGCTACCTGGAACATTCAAGAATCTTTTACTTTCAAAATGGCGGAGCTTCAGAATTATACTGTTCAAGTGCCGACTGGATGAGCCGTAACCTGGACCGCAGAATTGAACTTATGTTCCCAATTCTGGATCCTGACTGCTTTAACGATGTAAAGTCTATTCTTGAATCATATTTTAATGATAACACTAATGCAAAAATCCTCATTCCAAACGGAAAATGGGAAAGTGTTAAGCGCAAAAAATCTGAAGATTTGTTTAATGCCCAGCAGGCTCTTTACAAAAAATATAAAAAATTGGATGATGAAAAACCAAAAAACACAAATGTTCAGTTTGTTGTAAGAAGAAAATAAAACAATTGAAAAGCTAAAGGCAGGAAAATTTTTATGATTCACGAAAAATACTTTCAGATGAAAAAGGAACAGGAAAAATTCCTTTCCAGAAAGAACAAGGTATCTAAAAAATTCTATAACGGAATTTACGAAAGATACGAAAACCCTATTCTTACCAGAGACAGCATTCCTTTAACCTGGAAGTATGATCTTTGTAAAGAAAGCAATCCATTTTTTATGGAACGTCTTGGCATAAATGCAGTAATGAACAGCGGTGCCATTTATCTTAATGGAAAATTCTGCCTTGTTTGCCGTGTTGAAGGTAACGACAGAAAATCCTTTTTTGCAGTTGCAGAAAGTCCTAATGGTATAGATAACTTCCGCTTTAGAGACTATCCGGTTCAGCTGCCGGACACCTGTGCTGAAGAAACAAATGTTTACGATATGCGCATTACACAGCACGAAGACGGCTGGATTTACGGAGTTTTCTGTTCAGAAAGCAAAGATACTTCGAATCCAGATTTAAGTGCCGCAGTTGCAGCCGCAGGAATTGTCCGCACAAAAGACCTTGAAACCTGGGAAAGACTTCCAAACCTTATAACTAAAAATTCTCCACAGCAGAGAAACGTTTGTCTGCATCCCGAATTTGTAAATGGAAAATACGCTTTTTACACAAGACCTATGGACGACTTTATTAACACTGGAAGCGGCGGTGGAATTGGTTTTGGTCTTTGCGATGACATTACTCATGCTGTAATTGATGAAGAAAAAATCATAAGTAAGAGAATTTACCACACAATAACCGAAGCTAAAAACGGGGCAGGGGCTACACCTATAAAAACTGACCGCGGCTGGATCCATATTTCTCACGGGGTTCGCAACACAGCTGACGGCTTACGTTATGTTCTTTATGTTTATGCAACCGCCCTGGACGATCCTAGTCGTGTAATTGCAGAGCCAAGCGGAGTTTTCCTTGTTCCTCTTGGAGCAGAGCGCACTGGTGATGTAAGTAATGTTGTATTTACAAACGGAGCAATTGCCCTTCCGGACGGAAGAGTCTTTATTTACTATGCAAGCAGCGATACAAGAATGCATGTTGCCACAACAACTATTGATCGTCTTATTGACTACACCTTTAATACTCCTGCAGATCCACACCGTAGTCCAGACTGTGTAAAACAGCGCTGCGAACTTATTAAGAAAAATCTTGAATTATTAAAATAGAACTTGACCTAAATTACAACTGCGCCCTGTCTTAATACTTTTACATTTCCGTCCTGAATGGAAATGAGGGTTGAAGGCAGGGCTCCTTTTTTTTCGCCGTCATCTACAATTAAAGCGGCTTCTTTTTCGAACTCATCAATAATCTGGCGGGGACTTTCAAGAACAGGCTGACCGCTTCGATTCACACTGGTTGAATAAAGGGGTGCTCCAAGCTTTGCTATTATTTTTCGGAGCCACTCGTCGCCCGGGCAGCGGAAGGCCACGGTTGGAAGGCCTGCTTTATTTACCAGAGGGCAGTCCTCCTTTAAGTTTACAATTACCGTTAATGGACCCGGCCATTTTTCCATAACTGAAGAAGGAATATCATCCTTTGTGTACAAAAAGATATCTTCCGGTTTTGCAATCAGCTGAATAAGGGGTTTTGTTTCTGAGCGGCCCTTTATCTTTCGAATCTGATCATCTGTATCAAAAGTATTGGTAAGGGCCTTTGTATCTACAATTCCGCTGAAGCCGTAAACTGTATCGGTAGGAAGAATTGCAATTCCGCCATTACTTAAAATATCAGAAGCTATTTGAATTGAGTTTTTATCGTCTTTTTTGATTATCATTTTCTACCTTCCAGAATCCTGAAGTTTTTCAAATACTAAAAGCGCATTCTTTTTATATGAGAAATCTTACTTACAAGAATTGTTATATTTTCTTTATCCGGTTCAACCTCAAAGCGCAGAATTGCTTCTCCGGTCTGCTTTGAAAGAAGCTTTGGATAGCCTACCATAGTAAAAAGTTTTCCGCTTCCGTCTGCCTGAGGCATTACAATTTCAACCATATCTTCTTCTTTTATGCTGCTTTCAAGGAGTCTTACTTTTCCCGGAAAATTCATACCATCTGCTTCAATTATTTCTGACCGTATGCTTGCATTTAACAGCTGCTCCTTAGACAAAATCATTCTGCTCTTAATTCTGTGACTAAGATTTTCCTTTTTGTTTTCGTCCATGTCGCTTTCGTTCAAAAGTAAAAGTAATTCATCAATCTTCTTTTGTCCCTCCTGGCCGGAAACTTCTTCGTAAGAGGCCTTTTGCTTAAGCATGGAAATTTCCTGACTTTTTCTTAAAAGCGGAAAAGACAGATTCATGGAAGGCCTTTCGCTCTGCCTGAGGTTTCCTAAAAAGTCAAAGCCGCATTCGTCAATAAAAGAAGAGATATTTGCATCGAGCGGAATATTTAAAAGATAAATTCCTTCTGCCAGCTTTTCTTTTAAATAAGGTTTTATTTTTGGATTATTTTCTGCAAGGGTAATGTTATTGTCTTTTACTTTTAAGATATAGCCCTTGTAAATTGCTGCGCTGGAATAAGAAGCATACCATTCTGCTATGTTGATTTTTAAGTTTTGGGGAAGTTCGTAGTAAGAATATTTTTCCATTTGGGCGCAGATTTTTTCCGGTGTCCAGGAATAATCAAAACTGTAACATACCGACTGCCTTACAATTTCGTATTCTGTTACCAGCTCGCATTTTTTTATTAAAAGAAAATCTGTAAGAGGCAAAAGTTTTTTGAGCCTGAGGCCCGGCATAATTGAAACTGTAAAAGTTGAATCTATATTTAAAACTTTTATGTCTTCGTTTGTTGTTTCTAAAAAAGTTCCTGCGGCATAAACTTCTTCGCCATCTCCAGTAAGTCCCTTTTTCTGTAAAACTCCAAAAGCCATTGCTGCAGAAATCATTCTGTCTAAAAGGTCCGCATTCTGAACGGCTTCTGCTCCGTCCTCGCTTCTGGCTGCTGCTAAAATCTGAGAAAATCTGCCCCGTTGGGAAACTGCACTGCCGTCTTCGCTATAGCTTCCAACGAGGAAGGCCAACCTTAAAATTGAAGTTTTTGTAAAACCCGACTGAGGAATTGAAGCAATGCAATCAAGAAGTAACTGGGCCTCTTTTTGTAAACCGGCCTTACTAAAACGGGAAACAGCTGCCGCACACAAAAGGGCATACTGCATTGAATCTTCCAGTTCTGCAAATTTTTCAAGCCTGAGAGAATCAAGCTCAAAGCCTTTTTCGCCTTCCTTTACAAGAGAAAGATTTATAAAAGAAGTCATTAAAAGCTGTATGCATTTTTCTTTTTGAAGAAAAATCATTTCCAGGCGGTTCAAATCATTTTTTTTAATTGTGCCGTCCGCCTTGCAGGAAATCTTTTTAATTTTTAAATAAGAAATAAAGGCCGCAAGGAAGTTTGGCGAAATGGTAAAGGAATCTTCAGAGACCTGACTTTCTGTCTGTGGATTTTCTAAAACCAGGCGATAACTCAAATATGGCTTTAAGGCTTCCTTTAAAAAAGGATTGATATAAAGATATTCTTTAGAGGAGTAGAGATCCTTTTTTGAATAAATAATAAGTCTTTCGTTAAGATTGATGATTTTTGAATAAAGCTGACCAAGAGAATAAGTATCCTTAAAAAATTCTACAAGAGTATCTTTTGTTACTTTAGAAATGATGGAAATTGCACTAAGGACTTTTACATCATCTTCATCTAGAAAATCGAGAATGGCCTTTGTGTTTTTTTCGTTCTTAATAAAACTTGCAAGCTGACTGATTAAGCGCTGTTTGTTGTAGGGAGTTTTAATATCTCCCAGATAGAGGCGCATAATATTAAAAAATGTATTATCGTTTAAAGATGAAACAGCTTCCTGCCAGCTTTCAATTTCGTTATCAATCATCAGCTTCAAGTTCTCCGCTATAACGTAGAATTTTATATTCGTATCCCTGTTCTGCTAAAAACTTCTGGCGGTTTGAACCAAATTCTTCTTCAACAGTATTACGGGTAATTAAGGTAAAGAATCTTGATTTTCTCTCTTTTGGTCTTAGGATTCGTCCAAGCCGCTGGGCTTCTTCCTGCCTGCTTCCAAAAGTTCCGCTTACCTGAATTGCGAGGCTTGCATCAGGTAAATCTATGGCAAAATTTGCAACCTTAGAAACTATCAGCACCCTGATTTTTCCCGCCCTAAAGTCTGCATAAATTTCGTCTCTTTGAGAATTGGGAGTTTTACCGGTAATAATAGGGCAGTTTAAAATCTCTTTAAGTTTACTAAGCTGCTCCAGATACTGACCAATTATCAAAATCTTATCTTCTGTATATTTATTAATAATCTTCTGAACGACTTCAATTTTGCTTTCGTTCATACTGGCAATTTTATGTTTTTCTCTTGCATTGGCTACGGCATATTCTATTTCTTTATGCACAGGTAAATCTATTCTTACTTCTACACATTCTGCCGATGCAATCCAGTGTTCTTTTTCAAGTTCCTTCCAGGGAACATCATATCTTTTTGGTCCAACAAGACTGAATACATAACCTTCGCAGCCGTCTTCCCTTACCAAGGTTGCGGTAAGGCCAACCCGTCTTACAGCCTGCAATTCTGCAACAACTCTAAAAACCGGAGCCGGCAGCATATGAACTTCATCATAAATAATTAATCCCCATGGCCGCTGATGAAAAATTGAAAAATGAGGATATGGACCTTCTTTATTTGGCCTCCAGGTTAAAACCTGGTAAGTTGCAACAGTAACCTGTTTAATTTCTTTATTCTCGCCGGAATATTCTGCAATCTGATCTGCGGTAAGGTTAGTTTTATCTAACAGTTCATCTATCCACTGGTGAACGGCACTTATGTTCGTTGTAATAATGAGGGTTGAAGTTTTAAGCATATCCATAATTGTCATTCCAACTATGGTTTTTCCTGCCCCACAGGGAAGAACAATAGTTCCAAAGCCTGTTCCGGGACCTCTGTCGCCTACAAGTGCTTTTGCAGAATTTCTTTGATAATCGCGGATTTGTAAAGGCGCCCCCGATGAAGTTTTTTCTTTAAGACATACATCGAGTGGTTCGCCGTCACCAAGAGGAACATTATCTTTTATAGGCCAGCCTGCCTGAAGCAGAAGCTGTTTTATGGTTCCCCTGTCTGTAAGCTTAAGAAGATAAGCATATTTTGGCTCATCTTCTTTTATGGCGCTCAATAATTGTTTTACGGAGCGGTTAGCACCGATTTCTTTATAAACCGGAAGGCTGTCGGCTACAAGATAGAGAAATTTTTCGCCTTCCACTTCGGGCCCTTCCTGCAGACTTATTTTTCCAAAACGGGAAGAAATTTCTTTAATCCACATTACAATCGATTGCGGAACATCGTAGCGGGCATATTTTTGCAGAACATTGATGGCATCCTCTGCAACAAAACCGGCACTTGCAGCGTTCCACAATGAAAGAGGAGATAATTTATAAGTATGCAGATGTTCAGGAGATTTTTCCAGCTCCGCAAAGGGAATCAAATCGTTACGGCACTCTTCTGCCAGAGGCGCATGCACATCCAGCAAAAGAGTACGGTCACCCTGAACAATTAAAGGGTTTTCGTAGTTCAAATTATTCTTTGTCCTCTACTTCAGAATTCTGATTTTCTTCTTCAACCTTCTTTGCAGAAACACCTGCTGCAGGTTCAAGACTTAAATCACCTTCTTTAATCCAGCCAATCTTTCTAAAAAGAAGACCGAATGCCCAGCTCAAAAGACCTGGAAGAACAAAACAAATCATTACTAAACCAAACCAGTCTAAAAAGCCTGGAGTAATTGCACTTGCTCCATGAACAAGAGCTGCTTCACTTGGTTCGAACCATCCGGTAATTACACCAATCTGTCCGACAAGTCCGCAGGTTCCCATTCCGGAACTTACTGCAGCACCATTCATTTCCATTTTGAAAAGGCAGGTTGCAAGAGGGCCTGTAATAGCGGAAGCTAAAATTGGAGGCAGCCAGATTTTTGGATTTTTTACGATATTTGGCATCTGCAGCATTGAAGTTCCAAGTCCCTGAGAAAGAAGTCCGCTCCAGCGGTTTTCCTTAAAACTCATAATTGCAAAACCAACCATCTGGGCACAACAACCGGCAACGGCTGCACCACCAGCAAGACCAGTTAATCCAAAGGCAGCACAAATAGCAGCAGAGCTGATAGGAAGAGTAAGAACAATACCTACAACTACACTTACTAAAATACCCATTACAAATGGATGAAGCTTTGTTGTCCATACAAGGAATTTACCCACAGAGCTTGCGGCAACTCCAATATATTTTGCAGTTAATACTGTAAGTAAGGCACCAACAAGAATTGTAACTAAAGGAGTTACAATAATATCAACCTTTGTTTTTTTACTTACAAGACGACCTGCTTCTGCAGCAATAATAGCAATAATTAAAACTGCAAGAGGACCACCGGCACCGCCGGTAACATTTGCGGCGGCACCTACAGCTGCTAAACTGAATAAAACTAAAGGATGAACCTGCATTGCAAATCCAATTCCAATTGCCATTGCAGCACCAACTACATGACCTTCTGTTGCAAAATTACCGGCATCTACAAAGAATTGAAAAACAGGATTTACGTTTAGACGTAAAAGCTGCTGTCCCAAAGTTTTTATGATAGTTCCAATTAAAAGCGACGCAAAAAGGCCCTGAGCCATACCAGACATTGCATCTAAACAATAACGCTTAATATATTTGTTCATAATTTTACCTGCAAAACCGTTTATTTCTTTTCAGTTTCGTAGTCTCCTTCTTCTATAATTACAGTCTTTTTAGTAACCTGAACTTTTTCATCGTAACAAGAGAAAATTTCGTCAGTAAATTCTTTTTTAAGTTTTGGTGTGATGATTGAAATTAATGGAACAACTACTAATCCGCCCAGCATTGCAACAGCGCCGCAATTGATTGGATTTAAGAACTTTAAGAAGATGTTCAATACTGTAATTCCTACACCAAAAACAAAGCAGGCCCAAACAGAAGCCTTGCTTGTATTTTTCCAGAACAAGCCGTAAAGGAATGGAGCAAGGAAAGCCCCTGCCAGAGCACCCCATGAGATTCCCATAAGCTGTGCAATAAAGGTTGGTGGATTAAGAGCTATGATTACCGAAATTAAAATGAAGAATACAACAAGGATTCTCATTGTAAGAACGGTTTTCTTTTCATCAAGATTTTTTGCAAAGGTTTCTTTAATTACATCAAGTGTAAGAGTTGAACTTGAAGTAAGTACTAAAGAAGAAAGGGTAGACATAGAGGCTGAAAGTACCAGAACTACTACAATTCCAATTAAAAGATCTGGAAGGGTAGAAAGCATCTGAGGAACAATTGAGTCAAACATAATTTTTCCGTTTGCTGCGTAGATTTCAGGAACATTGAACAATCTTCCAAAACCACCAAGGAAGTAACAGCCGCCGGCAATTACAACTGCAAAGAAGGTAGAAACAATAGTTCCAGTCTTTACTGCTTTTTCATTTTTGATGGCATAGAATTTTCCAACCATCTGAGGTAAGCCCCAGGTTCCTAAAGATGTAAGAATTACAACTCCAAGAAGGTTTAATGGATCCGGGCCAAAGAAAGAAACAAAAGGTCCCTTCATATTCTGTAAGGCCGGAACTGTGTTTGCTGGATCTACAGGAATTTCAGAAAGCTGCTGAACGGCAGAAAGGAAGCCTCCCTTACCATTAAGAACCGCAACTATTACAGCGCAGATTCCCACCAGCATGATAATTCCCTGAATAAAGTCGTTGATTGCAGTTGCCATGTAACCACCAAGGATTACGTAAAGGGCTGTAAGCAGAGCCATTACAATTACACAAACTCTGTAGTCAATGTTGAAGGCTAAACCAAAAAGGGTAGAAAGTCCCTTGTAAACTGAAGCTGTATAAGGAATTAAGAAAACGAAGGCAATGCTTGAGGCAATAATTCTAAGAGCCTTACTGTCATAACGCTTTCCAAAAAATTCCGGCATAGTTTTTGCATCCAGGTGATGAGTCATAACGCGGGTACGTCTTCCCATCAGAACCCAAGCAAGAAGAGAACCAATAAAGGCATTTCCAAGTCCTACCCAGGTTGAAGAAAGTCCGTATTTCCATCCGAACTGTCCTGCATAACCAATAAATACTACGGCAGAAAAATAAGATGTTCCGTAAGCAAAAGCAGTAAGCCATGGACCTACTGAACGACCACCAAGAACAAATCCATTTACATTTGTTGCAGTTTTTCTGGAATAAAGACCAACTCCAATCATAACTGCAAAGAAAACTATTAGTAATAAAATTTTTAAAATCATAAAAAATCCTGTCTTTTACAGACCTGTTTAGGCCTGTTCAGATTCCTCATCCTTTTCTTTAGAAAGCATAAGATTTGTAAGAATACCAAGAATAAGAGCACAAGCTACAGTTCTGATTTCTACAGCACCAAAGTTAATAACCATTCCGCCTACACCTGTGATGAAGATTACAGATGCAACAAAGAGGTTCTTGTTTTTATTCAAATCAACCTTCTGGAACATCTTAAAGCCTGAAACTGCAATAAATCCGTAAAGGGCAATACAAACTCCACCCATTACACAAGAAGGAATTGTCTCTAAGAAAGAAACAAGAGGATTAATAAGAGAGAAGAGAATACAGATAATAGAACAGCACCAGATTGTTATAGTTGAAGCATTACGGGTAATGGCAACACAACCAATAGATTCGCCGTAAGTGGTGTTTGGACAGCCGCCAAAAGCAGTAGAAACGATAGTTCCAACTCCGTCTCCTAAAAGGGTTCTTGTAAGGCCAGGTTCTTCAAGAAGGTTTGTACCAATGATTGAAGAAAGGTTTTTGTGGTCAGCAAGATGTTCTGCAAATACAACAAATGCTACAGGAACATAGGCTGTAAAAATAGTAAGAATATATTTTCCGGTGATTGCCTTTAAACCTGCAGTTCCACCTAAAAGGAAGGTAAATTTAGGTAATGAAAGGTATGCACCTAAGGAATTGAATTTTAAAGAAGTTAAAGCTGAGTAATTGATTACGATTAAAGATGGACAATCAGCAGCGTATCCTATGATTGCAAAGATAGAAGCAAGAACATATCCTGCAAGAATACCAAGGATAAAAGGAATTAATCTTCCAATTTTTTTACTGTAAGTTGAACAGAGCATTGTTACTGCAAGTGTTACAAGACCACAGATTAAGCAGATGTAAACGCTTCCGCCTTCAACGCTTGATTTCATTAAATCGCCGACAGCGTTTCCAGATAAAGAAAGACCAATGATAGAAACTGTTGGTCCAATAATTACTGGAGGCATTAATTTTTCAATCCAGTTTACACCGCAGAATTTTACAATTACGGCTATGATTACGTAAACAAGACCTGCCATCAAAGCACCAATTATTAAACCCCAGTAGCCAGCCTGCTCAGCTAAACCTAAAGTTGCAGCACCGCCAAATGCACTGAACATTGAGCCGATAAAGGCAAAAGAGCTTCCTAAGAATACCGGGCTGGAACTTTTTGTAAAAAGCAGATAAACGATAGTTCCAACGCCTGCTCCAAAAAGTGCAGCAGAGGCAGAAAGACCGTTACCTACAATTGCAGGAACAGCAATTGTAGCAGCCATAATGGCAAGCAGCTGTTGAATGGCAAACAAAAATGTTTTGCCAAAACTTGGTTTGTCTTTGATTCCGTAGATCAATTCCATTTTTTTTACTCCTAAAAAAATAAATTTTTATAAACTTATTAATTATACCTACTAGAAAATAATTGGTCTACTTAATACAATAAACAAAACAAAGTAATACGAGCCGGTAGCTCAGTTGGATAGAGCATCCGCCTCCTAAGCGGAAGGTCGTGCGTTCGAATCGCATTCGGCTCACTTTCTTTTTTTAATTTTTTGAGGAAAATATGGAAAATACAAAACGAACAGTTACTTGTGGTGATCTCCGCAAGTCTGATGTTGGTAAGAAAGTTGTTTTAAATGGATGGGTAAGCCGTACAAGAGACCTTGGTGGTTTGATTTTTATTCGCCTTCGTGACCGCTATGGAATAACACAGGTTATGGTTGGCGATAAAGCAAGTGATGATGTAAAGAAAATTGCCGCTTCCCTCAAAAGCGAATATTGTATCGCAGTAGAAGGCGTGGTAAATGCCCGTTCCGATAAAGATATTAATGCCGATATGGCAACCGGCGAAATTGAAGTTGAAGCTACAGACATTGAAATTTTCACAACCTCTCAGGAACTTCCTTTCTCTATTGAAGAAGTTCGTCAGAAGGATGGAACTCTTGTTGTTGCCAACGAAGACCTTCGTCTTAAATACCGCTATCTGGATCTTCGCCGCGAACCAATGCAGCATAATATTATTTTGCGCTCACAGGTTGCCTTTGCTACCCGCGAATACCTTACTTCAAAAGGCTTCCTCGAAATTGAAACTCCAACCTTTATTAAATCTACTCCGGAAGGAGCCCGCGACTACTTAGTTCCAAGCCGTGTTCATCCTGGAAAATTTTATTCTCTTCCACAGAGCCCACAGCTTTATAAACAGCTTCTGATGGTTTCTGGTTTTGACAAATACTTCCAGATTGCCCGCTGCTACCGCGATGAAGATGCCCGCGGAGACCGTCAGCCTGAATTTACTCAGATTGATATGGAAATGTCTTTTACAAACCGCGAAGAAGTTCTTTCTACAACAGAAGGAATGATGCAGTACATCTTCAAAAAGACTTTGAATTATGATTTACCAGCCAAGTTTGACCGCATTGCCTGGGAAGATGCTTTTGACCTTTACGGAAGCGATAAACCTGATCTTCGTTTTGACATGAAGATGCAGGATGCTGCATTTATGGCAGATTTGGCAGACTTTAATGCATTCAAAGCAGGGGCTGCAAATGCCGGCCGCGAAATCCAGCGCCACAAGAGAAGCGGACTTAAAGCACTTGTTGTAAAAAATGTAGCTGACAAATACAGCCGCAAGAATATTGAAGCTCTTGAAGCAGTTGCAAAAACATACAAGGCAAAAGGTCTTGCCTGGATGAAAGTTGATGCAGAAGGCAAATTCGAAGGCGGAATTTCTAAGTTCTATGCCGGAAAAGAAGCAGAAATCTGCAGCAAGCTTGGAGCAGAAAAGAACGATCTTCTTTTGTTTGTAAGCGACGAAAACTGGCAGCTTGCCTGTACAGCACTTGGTGCAGTACGCAAACAGCTTGGAAAAGACTTAAACCTTTACAATCCAGAGGATGAATTCCATTTTGCATGGATTATTGACTTCCCATATTTTGCATGGAACGAAGAAGAAAACAAATGGGAAACAGAACACCATATGTTCACTCTTCCTCAGAAACAGTACTGGGATACACTCGAAAGTGACCCGGGTGCTGTAAAAGGTGATTTGTACGACTTAGTTTTGAACGGCTATGAATTGGCTTCTGGTTCTATGCGTATTAATGATCCTGCACTTCAGGAACGCATTTTCGAAATTGTAGGATACAGCCGCGAACGTGCAGAAAAAGCATTTGGCTTCTTAGTACAGGCCTTCAAGTTCGGTGCCCCACCACACGGAGGAATTGCACCAGGATTAGACCGCTTAATCATGCTCATGTGCCACGAAGAATCAATCCACGAAGTAATCGCCTTCCCTAAGAATAACCTTGCAATGTCACCTATGGATAATTGTCCAAGTGAAGTTGATCAGAGTCAGTTAGACGATTTACATATTCAGTGTACTGAAAAAGAGTAAAAAGGAGACATTGCTCGCTGCATCTCCTATGGATTGCAGGTGTATGATGAAATCAGACACCTGCAAAACGACTGAGTCAAGGCTTTAAGACGAGCGAAGCGAGCGTGCCTTGACCAGTCGTATGAATGCCCTGATGCTGAAAACGGCTGGGTCAAGGTCTTTGCCTTGACCGGCCGTTTTTTTTACTTCAAATTACTTAAAACCCCACTTTATATTTAACTAATTTTTCACATTTTTTACTTAAATTTCCTTGACAATTCAAATTTAACTGTTATTCTATAGGCAGAAAATTAAAAAAGAGTTTTTATTAAATCTTATTTTTTTGAGAGGTTTTTATGAAAAAGATTCTTTTTCCCCTTCTTTGCTGTCTGCTGTTTCTTACAGCCTGTAATCCTGAAAACACTACCAATGCCGTGGGCAACACAAGTTCAGAAGATCAGAATTCAGAACAAATTTCAGACACCAGCATTTATAAAAAATATGAAGCTGAAGATGCTGAATACGGCTCACTTCAAACCAGTAGTGACGGCAGCTGCACCTATGTAAATCTTCAAAGTAAGGCTGAGGATTCAATCATTTTTAAAATAGAAAGTGATGCCGACTGCCGGGCCTTTTTAAAAATCAAATCAAAAGGTAACGGTGGTCAAAAAGAAAACAATATTTCTGTAAACGACAATCTTTTGGGCACTTTTATTTCAAAAGACTCTATCTGGGAAGAACTTTCCTATAAATATATAAAACTACAGAGCGGAGAAAATACCATTACTATCTCTGCTAACTGGGGATGGATATCTCTGGACTATATTGAACTTGTAAATCCAAAGGACATAGAAATGACTGGCTTTAATAATTTTGTTACAACCCCCTGCGATAAAAATGCAAACGATGCTGCTAAAAATCTTATGGCAGAAATAGCAGAAAATTACGGCAAAAAAATCATAACAGGACAGATGGATCTGACCTGGTATGATAACATTGATATGGCTCAAAGAGTTTATAACGATACAGGAAAATATCCAAAACTTATGGGCTATGATTTTATGAATTATGTTGAAGGTGAAGGCCATGGTCTTGCTCAAACTGAAGAAGCTATAGCCTGGCATAAAAAAGGCGGATACATTCACTTTTGCTGGCACTGGCGCATCACAGGTCCAAACGGTAACAACTCCTTCAGCACTTATTCAGAAACAGATGGTAAAGGAAATGGCGGCACAGATTTTATAATCCCATATACAAATGGCCAGTGGGATACTTCTTCTTCTGAATATAATCAGCTTATAAATGATATGGACATAATTGCAGCAGAGCTCAAAAAACTTCAGCAGGAAGGGGTACCGGTTTTATGGAGACCACTGCATGAGGCAAGCGGAAACATTGGAAAATATAAAGATGGAAAAGCCTGGTTCTGGTGGGGAAATTCCGGAGCAGAAGCCTATGTTGCCCTCTGGAAGCTTATGTTCGAACGTTTTACAGAATATCACAATCTTCACAATATCCTCTGGGTATGGAACGGCCAGTCAAAGGACTTTTATCCGGGCGATGCTTATGTCGATTTTATCGGTCAGGATATATACCCGGATCCATATGATTATTCTTCACAGTACCAGCAGTTTATTACAAATGTAAACTATTGCGATAATCCTTCAAGCGCTCCAAAAATGGTAGCACTTACAGAAAACGGAACAATTCCAAGCCCTTCTGAATGTTATGAAGAACATGCTATGTGGGCCTGGTTTATGACATGGAACGATGGAAACACTGCTGAAGGCGAGAGTGTGGAAGGCAATTTCTGGACTGGCGAATATTATAATGAACAGTCACATAAAGAAGAAGTTTATTCCAGCACTTACGTAATCACCCGATAAAATAACTAAAGAAGGAATAGAGCCTGATAATTAAGTTTAATTACTTAATTTTACTTAATTTATTAGGCTTATTTATTAAATATTTACCTCTACATTTTTAAGTTATTTACTTAAATTTTCTTGACATATAGATTTTCCATGTTACTCTAAATACATACAGCATGCTGATTCATAAAAACAAACTAAAGAATGAGGTATGTATGAAAAAGTTATTATTACCATGTTTATCCCTTTTATTTGTTTTTATTGCCTGTAATCTAAACGCTATACTTCCTGAAGATTCATCAGATTGTAATTTGAGCAATAATGCCACCACAGCAAGAAGCGCGGCTTCTCTTTTTCAAAAATATGAAGCAGAAAGCGCATCTTATGGTTCACTTCCAGCCGAACAAAACAATTCTACATCAAATATCTCCTTACGCGGCCAATACGATGGAAATATCACCTTTACAATTGAGTCTCCATCCAGCACAGAAGCTACTCTTGTAATCCGCACCTACGGAATTGGAAGTTATAAAGAAAACTATCTTTCTGTAAACGGTGAGTATCAGGGGATCTTTACTTCAGAAAATGAATCCTGGACAGACAGCTGGAATGCACCAATTTCCTTAAAAGCCGGCAGCAACACAATCACTTTAAATCCTTACTGGGGCTGGACTAAAATTGATTACATTGAACTTATTAATCCAAATCCTTCTGACTCTACATCAGCTTCTTCTGAAAGTTCAAATCCTGTATTTGCAAAATATGATGCAGGAAATTCAAGTTATGGTTCCCTTCCTTACGAAGATTCAAGCGTATCTTTAAGAGGACAATATGACGGAAACATCACATTTACAGTTTCATCATCTGCTGCTACAGAGGCTAAACTTATTATTCATTCATACGGAATTGGAAGTTATAAAGAAAACTATCTTTCTGTAAACGGTGAGTATCAGGGAATCTTTACTTCAGAAAATGAATCCTGGACAGACAGCTGGAATGCAGCAATTTCCTTAAAAGCCGGTACAAACACAATCACTTTAAATCCTTACTGGGGCTGGACAAAAATTGATTACATTGAAATTATTAATACAAATTCTTCGGGCGCAAGTACAGATACATCTGCGGGCACAGACACAGGTTCAAACTCAAATTCTGACTCCAGCACAAGCTCAGGTTCAGATGCCACAGATACTTCAAACACATCATACAATTTCGTCAGCACTCTCTGCGATTCAAACGCCAATGATGCCGCAAAAAATCTTATGGCAGAAATCGCTGCAAATTATGGAAAAAAGATAATCACCGGCCAGATGGATCTGACCTGGTATGATAACATTGATATGGCTCAAAGGGTTCATAACGATACCGGTTATTATCCAAAACTCATGGGCTATGATTTTATGGAATACCTTGAATCATACTATGGAAACGGAAGAAATCAGACACAGGAAGCTATTGCCTGGCACAATGCCGGCGGATACGTTCAATTCTGCTGGCACTGGAAAATTACAGGTCCAGATGGAAATCATAATTTCTATTCAAATCACAATGGCGGAACCAATTTTACAATTCCATATTCAAACGGCCAATGGGATACATCATCAGACTATTATAAACAGCTGATTAATGATATGGATAAAATTGCAGAAGAATTAAAAACTCTTCAAAGTGCAGGCGTTCCTGTTTTATGGAGACCTTTACACGAAGGCGCAGGAAATGTAGAAAACTATAATGGTGGAACAGCCTGGTTCTGGTGGGGCAATTCTGGTGCAGAAGCATACAAAGCCCTCTACAAACTTATGTTTGACCGCTTTACAAACTATCATGAATTACACAATCTGATCTGGGTCTGGAATGGACAGGCAAAATCATATTATCCGGGCGATGCATATGTAGATATTATTGGCCAGGATGTTTACCCCGACAGATGGGATTATTCTTCTCAAAAAAGCAAATTCGATCAGGGAGTAAACTTTGGAGACAATCCGTCTACCGCGCCAAAAATGGTAGCCCTTACAGAAAACGGTTCTATTCCAAGTCCTGCAAACTGCTATGCAGATAATGCAATGTGGGCCTGGTTTATGACATGGAACGATGGAAACACTGCTGAAGGCGTCTGGGATTACAGTAACTACTGGACAGGTGAATGTTATAACTCAAATGCACACAAAATAGAAGTCTATAGCAGCGATTTAACAATTAAGCGATAAATTAAAAAGCAAAAAAAAATCCCCCTGAATATGAACATTTGTCCTTTTCAGGGGGGGGTGTTTTAACGGAGCTTTATCAGCCCTTTTTTCTATTCCGAAGTAGTTCTACTTCTAATTCCAATAAGTTTACGCAAAAGTTTAAGGTAATTAATACGAACAAGACCTTTAGCCTTCTGCTGTTCAAACTGAGCAACTGTCTTCCAGTAGCCTTTTGGATTTGCAATATCTTCTTCTGCCATCTTTACAAGATTTACATAGGCATTAGCATCGCGCTGTTTAAGATCATCACCATAAGCATCGCGCATTGCAAGAATCTCATTATAGAAATCTGTCTGCTTTGCAAAATCCCAGAAATATTCTTCATAAAGGGTGTTTTTATAATGCCATGGCTTCCAGTTGATTTTATAATGGATTAATTTTAAGTCCTTATCATCAAAGGCATCGTTCTTGTAAGCTGTTTTATTCCAGCCAAGATTCAAAATCTTAACTCTGTTTTTACAAAGAACGTTTAAGTAATCTTCGTCCTGTGTTACACGGAAGGTATACTGTTTTGCAAGTTCAACAAACTTTTCTGCAATCTTGAATTTTAAGAAGCGTTTGTTGTTGATAAGAAGAACTCCTGCATTAATGTACTGCTTTCTTGGAACACCAAGGAACTGTTCAACATAGTTACCAAAGGTATCTACTGTCTGCATTACTTCTTCAAGTGCACCTGCAATAAAGTAATCTTTGATATCATAGTTATAAAGTTCAGAAATATCGCCAAGAACGATTGTATCGCAGTCAAGATAAATTACTTTATCATAATCAGGGAACAAATCTGGAATAAAGAAGCGGTAATAGGTTTCTTTTGAATAATAATCTCTAAGGTGGAATAAGTCCTGAATCTTATCAAGCTCATCTTTTAAAGAAATGAATTCTATTGTAGCATTTGGTGTTAAAGACTGTTTAACTCTTCCCTGAAGTACAGGATCAAGATTTGTTGTTAAAACATACAATTTATAAAAATAGTCTTTTGATGCATTTGTAAGTAATGATTTTATACAAACTGTTAAAAATGGTGCATATGTATCATTGGTTGCAAAAAAGATTGGTATTTCGTTGTCGCGCAACTTTGCCATATAATTCTCCTGAATCAAAAAATGGTTCTATAAATATGAACATTTAAATCTATGACATTTTTAATCTATTTGTCAATAGAGGTAAAAACCCAGAGAAAATTCTGATCCTTTCCCTAAAAATTTGTGTCAATTTCCAGCAAAATTGGTGTGTGATCCTGACGTGGACCCGAATCAATCATTTCTGATTTTTTGATTTTGTCTTTTATGCGCTCGCTAACGAGAAAATAGTCAATACGCCAGCCCGAATTGTTTATCTTACTAGTCTTAATGCGCTGGCCCCACCAGGAATAAATATCTTTTACATCTCCGTGAAGGTGGCGGAAGCTGTCTGTAAAACCTCGGGAAAGAAGTTTTGTAAAGCCTTCGCGCTCTTCGTCTGTAAAACCGGCAGAAAAATGATTTGAGGCCGGGTTTGCAAGGTCGATTTCCTTGTGGGCTACGTTAAAGTCACCGCAGGCTATGACAGGCTTTTTTGCGTCTAAGGCCGCAAGGTAGTCGGCATAGAGGGCATCCCATTTCTGACGGTCGCTAAGACGTTTAAGCCCGTCACCAGAGTTTGGAGTATAAACATTTGCAAAATAAAAATTTCCAAAGTCCAGAGTGAGAAGGCGGCCTTCGTCATCCATTGTATCTGGAGCACCAAGCCTTGCCTCTTCGCGGCAGGCAGACATTGTCTCTTTGTACAAAATCATAGTTCCCGCATAGCCTTTTTTTGCAGGAGGCACAGAAGAAAGCCATTCGACTTTATAACCCGGAAAATACTGGGCCAGCAGCTCCATATGCTTAGGGCTTGGTCCTTCCGCCGGCAGCTTAGTTTCCTGAATGGCAATTACATCAGCATTGTAGCCACCCAGCTTTTTCAGCACCGCCTGCGAAAGTTGCGCCCTGTCTGAGCTGGAAGTTAGCGCCGCGTTAATTGAATCTATGTTCCATGAAATGAATGTCATTTTTTGCTCCTGTTTACTGAGGAGAGTATACTGAATTATGGAAAAGATTTCAGCAGGTTTGTGGAAGGGAGAGCTCTCCAGAAAATCATTGTCGTTTGATGGCAAATTTATTATATTAAAAATGTAAAGCCTGCTGCACAGAAGAATGTATCCAGTAACTAAATTAGAATTATGAGTATGTGCGGTTATATGATTGTCGTGTTGCCCTTCAATGTTTCGACTCCGCTCAGGGACTGCGCGGCAATGACACATTTATTTTCGTTTTCTTTACCACAATTCAGGCCTGAAGCTGGACTGGCGCTGAAAACTATTTTTTCTCATGAGGTACGTGGTATGGAAAATGAAATTTCAATTCTGGAAGAAAACTCTATTCGTTCAAAGATTCATGTTATTCGCGGTCAGCAGGTGATGCTGGATTTTGATTTAGCAGAAATCTATGGATATTCAACAAAGGCTTTTAATCAACAGGTAAAAAACAACATAGAACGTTTTGATGATGATTTCAGATTTCAATTAAATGAAGATGAAATTCAGGAACTTTCAAGGTCAAAAATTTTGACCTTGAAGAATGGTCGTGGCAGTAATATAAAATATGCTCCTTATGCCTTCACCGAACAGGGAATCTATATGTTGATGACCGTCCTAAAAGGCGACCTTGCTGTCACTCAAAGTAAAATGCTTATTTGCACTTTCAAAGAGATGAAGCATTTTATTCAAAATAATTCTCATATTTTTGTAGAATTGGATAATATAAAAAATCATCTTCTTGAATCAGACTTACATCACAAAGAAACGGATAAGAAAATAAAAGAACTCTTTTCTTTGATGGACAAATACAATGTAAAAGAAACTCAAGGCATCTTCTTTCAGGGCCAGATTTTTGATGCCTATGCAAAGTTCGAAAGTTTTCTGGCAGCGGCAAAGAAAGAAATAATTCTAATAGATAACTATGTAGATTTATCAATCCTTCAGCGGCTTACTAAAAAGAAGAAGGGTGTTAATGTGAAGATTTATACCGACCCTAAAACAAAACTAACCGCCCAAGATGTACAGACTTTCAATGTGCAATACCCAACGCTCACTCTGAATTATACTACAAAAACGCATGATAGGTTTTTGATTATCGATAATTCAACCATTTATCATATTGGAGCATCATTAAAAGACTTGGGCAAGAAATGTTTTTGTTTTGATGTGTTGGACTCTGGATATATTCCGATGATTTTAATGAATTTGTGAGACCAACTGTACGGGAAAATCGTACAGTTAAAAAAAAGCTCTGCCTGAAAACCAGACAGGGCTTTACTATGAGATGCTGAATCAAGTTCAGCATGACGAAGAATGTCACCCCGAACTTGTTTCGGAATTTATGTTATTTAATTAACGAATGGTATTCCTGGAGGCTCTTTACTCCGCCTTCACCACCGTTGCCATTCTTAACAGACTCGATGCCTTTTACTGCTGCAAGTGCTCCGGCAATTGTTGTAATATAGCTTACCTTGTACTTCAAACAAGCCTTGCGGATTGTTTTGCGGTCTTCGGCGTAGTTGCGTTTTGCTTTTGGTGTGTTGATTACAAGACAAACTTCCTTGTTCATAATCATATCTACTACGTCTGGGCGTCCTGCACCAATCTTGTTTACAAGGTCACATTTGATTCCGTTTGAATTGTAGAAATCTGCTGTTCCCTGTGTTCCAACCAGTGTGAATCCAAGGTCTTTCAAAGTTTTACCAATTGTAAGAACTTCTTCTTTCTGACTTTCCTTGTTGCTGAGGGAAATAAGAACTTTTTTGTTCTCCCATGCAGCAGGTGCGTGTGGAAGTTCTGAACCTGCAGCTTCCTGTGATTTATAGAAAGCAAGTGGGAAGCTTTCGGCAAGGCCAAGAACTTCACCTGTAGAACGCATTTCTGGTCCGAGGATTGGGTCAACTCCTGGGAAGCGGGCCCATGGAAGAACTGCTTCTTTTGCTCCGTAATAAGGAATCTTCTTGTCTTTGAGGCCAAGTGATTCAAGAGATTCACCAAGCATCATACGAGTAGCAAGGCGGGCCATCTGAGTGTCACAAACCTTTGATACAAGAGGAACTGTACGAGATGCACGTGGGTTTGCCTCAATTACGTAAACCTTTCCGTCTTCGATTGCATACTGCATATTCATCAGACCGCAAACGTGAAGGCTTTCTGCAATCTTCTTTGTATATTCTTTGATTGTTGCAAGGTTGTCAGCAGGAATGCTTACAGGAGGAATTACACAAGCTGAGTCACCAGAGTGAATACCTGCAAGTTCAACGTGTTCCATAACTGCTGGAATATAAACGTGAGTTGAGTCAGCCAAAGCATCAGCTTCGCATTCAAGGGCATTCTTTAAGAAGCGGTCAATCAAAAGTGGGCGGTCTGGCGTTACTCCAACTGCCTTTTCAACATATTCCTTCAAAGTTGCTTCATCATAGATTACTTCCATTCCGCGTCCACCAAGAACGAAAGAAGGACGAATCATGATTGGGTAACCGATTTTGTCTGCGCAGGCTTTTGCTTCATTAAAGTCAATTGCCATTCCGCTTTCTGGCATAGGGATTTCAAGTTTTTCCATCATGTGGCGGAAGAGGTCGCGGTCTTCGGCAATGTCGATTGAGTCGATTGATGTACCAAGGATGTTTACGCCGTTTTCCTGAAGTTCACGGGCAATATTAAGTGGAGTCTGTCCACCAAACTGAACGATAACTCCGTATGGCTTTTCTTTTTCGTAAATCTGAAGAACATCTTCAGTTGTAACTGGTTCAAAGTAAAGTTTATCAGAAGTGTCATAGTCAGTAGAAACAGTTTCTGGGTTACAGTTTACGATGATTGTTTCGTAGCCAAGTTCCTTGAGCTGCATAGCGGCATGACAGCAGCAGTAGTCAAATTCAATACCCTGACCAATTCTGTTTGGACCACCGCCCAAAATCATAATCTTCTTCTTGTTGTCTGATGCAACAGAAGTGTCTTTGTCTGAATTATAAGTTGAGTAGTAGTAGCAGGCATTTTCTACGCCAGAAACTGGAACGCGAAGCCATGCTTCTTTACTACCAAGTTCGTTGCGGCGTTTGCGGATATCTTTTTCTGCAACCTTAAGGATTTTTGAAAGGTACTTGTCGCTGAAACCGTCTTTTTTAGCCTGAATAAGAAGCTTATCTTCCGGAACACGACCAGGATTCTTAAGCATTTCTTCTTCGAGGTCAACCAGTTCTTTCATCTGCTGCAGGAAGAATTCTT
>JAEEGF010383993.1_pt1 | contig 53509 bp, 39 predicted proteins | sample 9134171 | NCBI WGS metagenome assembly JAEEGF01 (sample SAMN16246542, study PRJNA631951) | gut metagenome | biome: gut microbiome; feature: rumen; material: AP-attached | host: Bos | place: Iran: Karaj | collected 2018-10 | reverse complement strand
TGATGTTCCCTAACATAGGGAGAGAAGACGAAGCCTCCTGGCATCATTTCTCCGTAGATGAAGAGGACTGGGTATATCATTGGACTGCCCTCCCCCATGTGGATGCCGGCAAGTTCAAGATCATCATTAAGGCACACGAATGCTCTGAACAAGTAAAGATTCGCGAAGTAAAAGTAGTAAAGACTGAAGAGCAAGAAGTTAAATAAACACACAATGAAAAAAGAAACATTATCAACAGTAGCAGTGCTGGTTTGTGCCAGCCTGCTCAACAGTTGCGGCTTCATCTCCTATGAGTCCGGTGAGGAAACAGGAACAGAAATCACAATGATAAGTAAAACCGAGTGCGACATTGACACCGTAATGAATAAACCCAACTACTCGAAGGGCAGAGAATGGGTGATACAGAACACCGGAACTGAAGATCTGTGCATCGACAGCGTGATACCCTCCTGCGACCGCGTGGAACTCGTCTACCCTCGTGGGACCCAAACGGTAGAAAAAGAATACCACGTTCAATGGACAAAGTACGAAGAAGGCAAAGCGAAGGAACATAAGATCTCCAAGAAAACACACATGACTCTGCCAACCGATACGGAACCTGGAAAGTATCTTGCCATCCGCGCCATGCTTCATCCTGCAGAAGGTGAGGAAGGCCCCTTCTCCTACTCCATCAAGGTATATGGCAACTTCCCCAATTCGCCCCTGATTCTCAGCCTTGCCGGAAACTACCAGATGCCAGATAGCATTAACGTCAATGCTGAGGAAATAGAAGAATAAAACAACACACTAAGATATTATATAAATTTAGGTATAACACACGATGAAAAAGACATTAATCATCGCTTTGTTGGCGGTCACTTCCTTTCTGACCGCAAGCGCCACAAATTGGAGTGAGTTTATTGGCAAGCCACTGATCCTGTATCGATTTGGCGAATATCAGAACCATTGGTTCCCACGCTTTATCGGCACGAACCCCGCAGGAGCAGCACCCGTGGAGCAACTGCTGCTTACCGACTCTACACATCTGGAGTGGAAATATGCCATGACCGGCGATTTCAAGCGGGAATGTACATTGCAGGACTCTGTATTGCTCTTGAAGGAGCCGTTACATAATAATAACCACTTCAGGATTGTTGAATGCAATGGTGAAGTATTGCTGACGCAAGGCAATGATGGGTTGACGCGTGCCTTCTTCGTTCAGTATTCCCAGCCTGAACTTTTTATGCTGCCTACCTCGGTGGGAAGCAAGAAGGGCTTCTGCAACGGGGAGTTGGACGACCTGCTGCCCGCCGTCACAGACATTACCTATAGCAGCCATACGCCTATGGGAAGGAATTTCCTGTTCCACCTTCAGCCATCGAAAGAAGACATGGCTTGGCTGCAAAGCACAAAGGAGGTCTTCGAGGATGTGCCTGAACAGATAAAGTCATTCGACATCAATCTCTTCCCTCACGGAAAGCCCGTATTGGCCGATGTTCACCAGAAGGGCGTTGACGATTGTAACGCTATGTCGGTGCTGGCTGATATGGCTTTCCTGTACCCCGACTTCATCAAATCCATCATTCACAAGGAGGCAGCAGATTCGTTCCGCGTGGATATGTTTGACCCCGATGGCAAACCCATCGTGGTATGTGTCAGCAACCGGTTCCCAGTTCGGGATAGTGGTTACCCTATATTCTGTGTAGGAGCAGACGACAGTTACAACTGGATTTCCATCATGGAGAAAGCCGCCATGAAGTGGATCAAGGTATATAACCACATCAATACCATCAGCGGATGCAATGCCGAGATGATTACGCCTATGTTCACGGGCGATGGCAGAAGTTTCTGTATTCAGCCAGGCCGTTTGGAAAGCAAGGATTTGGCGCGTATGGTAAACGTTTGTCTGGAACACGGCATGATGGTGAACGGTGGTTTCCTGAATTCCGATATCCCACTGGACGGACACAAGACAATAGCCAAGCACGGGCATTCGTTCCTTCCTCCCCAGCGCAAGGGTGCCCTTTATGCCATCCGTAATCCTTGGGGAGGCGGTGCAAATGATCATGTTATGAATGTCATGAGCGACAACACTGTTGTTCCCCCATTGATTGACATCCGTGTTATCAGTCCCGGTGCCGCTGCCCAATTCTTCGACAAGAAAGCTATCCGCGAGAAACTCCCAAGGACAAAGGATGCAAGTGAAGAGAACTTGTATTCCAGCAACTGGCGTAACATAGAGACTGGCGATTGGGAAATCGGCTTTTTTGATAACTTTGCTATCTATAACTGCCAGTTTTGGAACTACAAGCAGAAGCAACAAAAAGGGGACAAATATACCTTTGTTTTGGAGAACAATGGCAAGGAAGTAACCGTTAACGTAGGAAACCTGAAGCATGGACTGCGCAATATCACAATCGACGGCAAGAAGGGTGAGTATGAGGCTATTACCTCAAGCACCCTGCCTGATTATCCCACCAAGGACAGCAGGAAGGGCTTTGTGGATAGCGGCTACGACCCAACGGATAGTGTGACCATAGTGGGATGGCTGAAGGACATGCCCGACTGGGCTTGGCAAAGAAGCCGCGAATTCTCGGTAGCCCTCAATGACTTCTTCAAGACAAGAGAAGAGGGCGCATACGCCAAGATGGACTCTCTGGGGCGCTTCTGCTTCAAGATGTCGCTGCTTAACTCCTCACAAGTTTTCGTCGACTGGGGCCGCACTACCGTAAGCAGTGTGCTGGAGCCCGGTAAGACCTACTTCCTCCTGAACGACTTCAAGACAGGACAGAAGCTATGGATGGGCAACGATGTGCGCCTGCAGAACGAACTGCTGACGCACCCACATTCATGGGACCAAGTGAGAATAAACTATGACGAAGAGGTTAAGATTGATGCTATGGTACACTGGACTCAGGCGGACAGCATCAGGAACAAGCAGACCGAAGAATTGCGACAGCTCCTCGGTGCCCATCCCAACCTTTCAGAGCGTTATCTGGATTATGTAAAGGGCTACCACCAAAACCTGCAGTTCTCTTCGATGATGACAGCCCGGTTCTACACTTCATTACCACAGAATTACATGGACTACGTGACTCAGGAATTCTGGCTAAAAGCACCGAAGCCCTATACGCTTTATCGCGATTTTGTCAACAGGAAAATTAGCTACTTGTATCAAATTATGGATGCTCGCGGAAATGATGATATCTCGCTTGTCCTCAAGCGCTACGAACGGGAAGGAAAGATTGTATTGACCGCTGAGGAGAAGAGTAATCTGGAACAATACGAAACAGCATTAGAGCAAGTGATGGATGAAATCAATGCCGCCCAGACGGATGAAGACCGCCAGCGCATCGCCAAGCAGTTTAACGAAAGCCCACTGGTAGCAACCATCTCAGCAATGGCCCAGAAACACACGGACCTTCTGCAAACCTACAGATATCAGAGGTATCTGAACTACATGGACTCCATCGGCACGGACCGACAACTGCGCGACCTCTGCCTCGCCTGTCTGCTCTACGGTCAGATTGACGGCTCACGTTCCGCTCTCAGCCCCGCCGTGCTATCCTATGCCAAAGAGGAAATACAGATTCCATCCGCTCTTACCACCGTTGAGACGCTCAACGACAAGTACCTTGCCATACAGCAAAAGGACATCTCCAAGTCTGCGAACCTCAAATCCAACGAGGATGTGGCCAACATGAGCGACGGTGAGCAGCTCCTGCGTAAGATAATAGAGCCTTACAAAGGTAAAATTATCCTGTTGGATATCTGGGGTACATGGTGCAGTCCTTGCAAGGAAGCTCTCTCACACAGTCAGGAGGAATACGAGCGCCTGAAGGACTATGACCTCGTCTATCTCTACCTGGCCAATGATAGCCCCGACGAAGGATGGAAAAACGTCATCAAGGAATACAATGTTACAGGCGATAACGTAGTCCATTACAATCTACCAAAAGAACAACAGAGTGCCATAGAGCATTTCCTCAAGGTGAACGCTTTCCCCACCTACAAGCTCATTGACAGAGACGGCAACCTCCTTGATGTAAACGCTGATCCACGCGAACTGGAAGGCTTAGCCCGTCTGTTAGATCAAATGAAATAACAACATTTGGTTTATAGTTAGTTTTAAGGTAAATAATTGGCGCCTACAATCCCTCTGCGTTGAGAAATGCAGGGGGATTTTTGGTTAGCCGTTAGGGGTTAATGAGCTCTTCGCACAGCTTGGGTTTGTTGGTGGTGATATAGTCAACGCCCAACTGCTGCATGGCCTGAATATCCTCAGCCTCATCCACCGTCCACACATTGACATTCATACCCAGGGCATGAGCCTCTGCCACCCACTCAGGATGCTGGCGGAAGACTTTTATGTTGTAGTCGATACCCGTCAATCCCATGTCATGCAACTCCTTGGGAGCACGGTTGCCGGAGAGATAGGCTACATCTGCCTTGGGAGCCAACTGATGAATGGTCTCGCACGCCTCTATAGAGAAGGAGATATAGAGCACACGGTCTTCTACTCCGTATTTGCGGATAACAGCAACGGCAGCGGCTGCACAGTCACGACTCCGTTGCGGAAGGCTATGGCTCTTGACCTCGACCACCAAGCGTGTAGGACTTTTGCTCTTCTTTAGAATCTTGAGCAAGTCCTTTAGCTGGGGCATGCGTTCTCCGTTTTTCAGGCGAATTTTCTTGCAGGCAGCAAAGGTAGTATCCTCGGGAGTGATGCCCTGAAAGGTACGGTCGTGATTGACCATAATATGTCCGTCGCGGGTTAACCAGATATCAATCTCGGAACCGAAGATGCCAAGGTCGAGAGCCCGCTGAAGCGAGGCACGCGAGTTCTGGGCAGAGCCCTCAGGCATCCAGTCGCCACGGTGGGCAATGGTCTGTGTACCAACGTTCTGGGCAAACAAACAGCCAACAGCTGAAGGCGAATAGCTGAGGAAGAACAGAAGTAGTAAATGCAAGTGTTTCATATATTAAACAATGATTACAATAGGCGGTTTAATCAGTTAATGTTTTCCTTCGCAAAAATAAGAAATAATCCAGCATAGACATCTTTTCTAAACGTTATATTTGCTTAAAAACAAAAAACATGTTATTTTTGCGTGATTTTATGGAAAAACAAGATACAACGTGTGTTGGTTTTCGTGAAAGCGAAATCAAAAGGGAATCGGGTGTAAGTCCCGAACAGTCCCGCTGCTGTAATCCCAATGCCATCAGTATGATTGGATAGTGCTTCCAGAACCACGTCACTGCAAGAAGAGAGCTGACCGAGAAGCGTTTCGCAAATGCCCTCAAAGAGAAAAACTTGCGGGAAGACTCTGGAAAGAACGAATGGGAAAGTCAGAAGACCTGCCAACAGACGAATGCTCAGAGGTAGACTCCCGAGGAGGGGTGACTGGGACCTGTATAGAGAGTAAGGCTGCAAAAATGGCAAGCCTGTGCTGGTATGTGCGTAGACACCAAGTGTGCGCTGATGGTTAATGTCATACCCCCACCTCTGTGGAGACATGGAGAAGGCAATCTTTATACATTAACTATTATAACAATGAAAACATGTTTCAATTTTAAGTACTATGTACTTGCACCCTTGGTAGTGGTATTAGTTTTGTTTATGTGGTTCGCACCCACATCTTTCTTTGGTATTGACAACCTGACGGTTGTACAGCAAAGAACCATTGCCATCTTCTGCTACGCCGCCCTTATGTGGATGTTTGAACTGATTCCGGCATGGGCTACTTCAGTAACCTCGATAGTGGCGCTGCTGCTGGCAGTCTCTGACCAAGGCTTTACCAATGAGGTCCAAGGCAATCTGGTGGAATACCGACTGCTGATGGCTGCCTTTGCCGACCCCGTTATCATGCTCTTCCTGGGCGGATTCGTACTGGCCATCACAGCCAGCAAGGTCGGACTGGACGTCTTCCTGGCACGCGTCATGCTGCGCCCCTTCGGCACCAAGCCCAAATATGTTCTGCTGGGATTCCTGACGGTCATCGGCACCCTGTCTATGTTTATGTCCAATACAGCTACGGCAGCTATGATGCTGGCCTTCCTGGCCCCCGTCATCAGAACCCTGCCCGAGAACGGCGGCGGACGAACCAGTCTGGCTATGGCCATCCCCATCGCTGCCAACATAGGCGGTATGGGAACTCCCATCGGTACACCTCCCAACTCCATTGCCATTGGACAATTAGGTCAGTTGGGCATAGAAATAGGCTTTGACAAATGGATGATCCGCATGGTTCCCGTGGTGATTGTCATGCTGCTGTTTTCATGGCAATTGCTGATGCACCTGTTCCCCTTCAAGGCTAAATCCATAGAGATTAATATTGAGGGAGAGTGCAAGAAGGACATCAAATACTGGACCGTTACCATTACCTTCCTGCTTACCATCCTGCTGTGGATGACAGGTGAACTGACTCACATTAACGCCAACGTGGTGGCACTGGTTCCCTTCGGCGTATTTGCCCTGACAGGCATCTTCAAGAGAGCCGACTTTGCCAAGATAGACTGGCATGTACTATGGATGGTAGCCGGTGGTTTCGCCTTGGGAACAGCGCTGAACAAGACTGGATTGGCAGCTGCACTGGTGGAGTCCTTCCCCTTTGCACAATGGTCAGCTATAGCTGTGCTGATAATAGCAGGTATGCTGGGTTACCTGCTGTCTAACTTCATCGCCAACTCATCGGCCGCCAACCTGCTGGTACCCATACTTGCCGTAGTAGGAACGGCCATGGCCGACAATCTGGCTGTCTATGGCGGTATTACAACACTGTTGGTTTGTGTAGCAGCTTCTACCTCGTTTGCCATGCTGTTTCCCATCTCTACCCCACCCAATGCTATTGCCAGCTCAACGGGGTTGATCAAGACACATGACATGACACTGGTGGGCATCATAGTAGGTGCGATAGGTCTGATCATCTCATATACGGTGCTGCTCTTATTCCCATTCTGAAGATAATATTTAACAAGATACAAGACAATGAAAAGAATTCTTATCTGCAGCCTGATGGCATATACCTGCATGGGGGCCGTACAGGCGCAAGAAGCTAAAAACGAGAAAGTAAAGGAACATATAAACAGCCACTTCAAGCCCTATGGCTTCATACGCAACTACTTCTCTGTGGATACGCGAGAGAATGTGGCCGGAACAGGTGACTTGTTCAATTATCTGCCCAAGGACAATCTGTGGAACCAAACCGAGGCCGAAGCTGCTGCTTCAGGCGTCGAGCGCGAGGATCTGAACGCACAGACCACCATGCGCTTCCTGTCGCTGACAACACGTCTGGGACTGGACATCAAGGACTACCGCTGGGGTAAGACCAGCTTCGGAGGTAAGATTGAGGCCGACTTCTATGCCGGTCTGACAGGTAGCACAGGAACAGCCCAGATGCGTCTGAGACAAGCCTACATGACCCTTACCTGGGATAGTCTGCACATAAGCGGCGATGCCCTTGCACGCATAAACTTGCAGCTGGGTCAGGCATGGCATCCTCTGGCTGCCGACATGCCCGATGTTATCTCACTGAACACAGGCGCTCCCTTCAACCCCTTCAGCAGAACACCTCAGATTAAGATGGATGCTCAGCTGGGTAAATACTTTACCCTTACAGCCTCTGCTCTCTGGCAGATGCAGTACACATCAACAGGCCCCGAGGGCGCATCGGCCAACTACATCAAGTATGCCTATACCCCCGAATGCTACCTGGGTCTCTCCTATCACCCCAACACCAACGTATTACTCAGGGCCGGAGTAGATCTGCTGAGCATAGCACCCCGTCATACAGGAAGCGTTCTGAACAATCAGGGTCAGGAGGTGAAGGTTAAGGTCAGCGACCGCATAACAACCTTCTCGCCCTTCCTGTACCTGCAGTACAAGCACAAGGACTTCAGTCTGAAGGCCAAGACCGTCTTTGCCGAGGCAGGCGAACACATGAACCTGAACGGCGGCTATGGAATCAGTCGCATCAACGAGGACGGCTCATGGGAATATACCCCTACACGCAATTCATCATCCTGGGTATCTCTGACCTATGGAAAGCAGGTGAAAGGTATCCTCTTTGCAGGCTACGTGCGCAACTTCGGCACCAAAGATGCTCTGGCTACCAACGCAGCTGGCGACATCCAGGGCTTCTACTTCAGCAAGAACAGCTTTACCAACATGAACCGCCTGTGGCGCCTCTCCCCCACTGTTTTGTTCACCTGGGGCAAGTTCCAGCTGGGTGCCGAGTACGAGATCACATCGGCTCAGTACGGTAAGAACCTCAAGGCCTCTAACGGACTGGCAGAGACCGACCTTCACTGGATTACCAACCACAAGGTACAGATAATGACAAAACTTAACTTCTAAGGTATCACAGGCCCGCATTCTGACATTCGGAATGCGGGTTCTTTCTTATTACTCCTTGACAAAAATATACAACCCAACCTTTGTTTATTGTTAAAAAAGTGTAACATATGTTGGCTGTGTGTAGTTTTTTTTCATATCTTTGCGGCAGAAATAAAGATCGCATTATGAAGAAAAGCATTGTTTTTGGCCTCTTGGCTGCTTTTTCGCTGCAATTGACAGCACAGGTAAAAATAACAAACAAGGTAACGGGAAATACCTTCCCTCTGGTAAACGGGAAGGAAAAGGCTGTTATCTGCTACGATAAGGGTGATGCCCTGGTGGTGGAGCGCAGCGCCAAGATGCTGGCCGAGGATGTGGCTTGCGCCACCGGCACACAGCTGAAGGTGCAGGAGGGAACTACAGGAGCCACCTACGCCATCATCGCAGGAACCATCGGACAAAGTGAAAGCATAGACCAACTGGTGAAGGCTGGCAAGATTGATACCACAGGTCTTACAGGTGCCTGGGAACGCTACCATGTGGCATTGGTGAAGAATCCCGTGAAAGGTGTCAAGAAGGCTATTGTGGTGGCAGGTAGCGACCGTCGGGGTACTGCCTACGGTGTGCTATCCATCAGCAGGGCCATAGGGGTAAGCCCCTGGCGCTGGTGGCTGGATGCCCCCACTCCCCAACATTCCACATGCCTGTTGCAGGTGAACAGCTTTACCTCACGCACACCCAGTGTCCGCTATCGTGGTGTTTTCATCAACGACGAGGACTGGGGCCTGCTGCGCTGGGCCAAGCGTAACTACGAGAAGGACAGAGGCAACTTCGGTCCACGCACCTATGCCGCCGTATGCGAGCTGCTGCTCCGCCTGAATGCCAACTATCTGTGCCCTGCCATGCACGAGGCTTCGTTGGCCTTTCATCAAGTACCCGAGAACCGACTTGTAGCAGATACCTTTGCCATTGTCGTGGGCTCCAGTCATTGCGAGCCTCTGCTGCTGAACACAGCCAGCGAATGGAACAAGGAGAAATACGGGGCATGGGACTACATCAACAACCGCAAAGGCGTGGACAGTGTACTGAACGCCCGTGCCCTGGAACTGGCACCTTTCGAGAACGTCTATACACTGGCACTACGTGGCTTACACGATGTGGCAATGGCCGGCGGTAACGATATGACAGAACGCAAGAACACCATGCAGGCAGCCCTGGAGGCTCAGCGTCAGATGGTGGCCAAGGCTACCGGCAAGACACCCGAGACCATTCCGCAAGCCTTTACTCCCTACAAAGAGGTGTTGGATGTGTACGATAAAGGTTTGAAGCTGCCCGACGATGTCACCATCATCTGGCCAGATGACAACTACGGCTATATGAAGCGTCTCTCCAGTCCAGAAGAGCAGAAACGATCGGGGCGCAGCGGTGTGTACTATCACGTCTCCTACCTGGGTCGTCCGCACGACCATCTGTGGATGAACACTCAGTCGCCCAACCACATGTACGAGGAGCTGAAGAAGGCCTACGACCTGACTGCCGACCGGATCTGGCTGCTCAATGCCGGCGACATCAAATCGTGTGAGTTTGCCGTGGATCTCTTCCTGGCTATGGCATACGATATAGACAGCTTCGACTATAACCGCTGTGCCGACTATCGTACAGAATGGACCTGCAACCTGTTAGGCAATGAGAACAAGGAGGTGTATAAGGATATCTTCCGCACCTTCTACCATCTGGCCTTCCAGCGTCGTCCCGAATGTATGGGATGGGGACAGGAATGGGCCAGCGACGATCATGCACGCGAGCAGAAGACGGATACCGAGTTCTCGCTGACTAACTACAACGAGGCCGAGCAACGTCTGGCAGAATACCGTCGCATTGGTGCCATTGCCGAGGACATGCTAGCTAAGATGCCTGCCGGGAAACGCAGTTGCTTCTACCAATCTGTTTACTATCCTGTGAAGGGTTGTGAGCTGATGAACCGCATGACCATAGGCGGACAGATGAACCGCTGGTATGCCCTTCAGAACCGTGCCGCTACCGCCCAAATGAAAGCAGAGGCTCTACAATGCTACGACTCGCTGCAGATTATTACCAAAGGTTACAACAGCCTGGAGAACGGCAAATGGGAGCATATCATGAGCATGACCCAAGGTGTGACAGCCTCTTACTTCGAGAAGCCGGAACTGCGTGATGCCACACTCGCCCCCAATGCCAAACTGGGCGTGATAGCCGAGGGGGAATACGGAACTCGTGGTCCACGTGCCATACAGGTACTGCCCACGTTCAGCAAATACCTTCCCACCCGCACCTATTATATAGATGTATACAATCAGGGACAGGGAACACTTAACTGGGAAGCAAAGGCCAGCAAGGAATGGATTCAGCTGAGCCAGACAAAGGGCAGTACCCCTTTGCAGCAGCGCTTAACGGTCAGCGTGGACTGGAACAAGGTTCCGCAAGGCGAGGAGGAAGCGGGCCTCATCACTCTCAGAGACAACAATGGCACAGAGCAGACGGTAATGGTAAGTGCCTTCAACCCTGCCACTCCATCCATAGAGGAACTGAAGGGACTCTATGTGGAGGACAATGGCGTGATATCCATCCCTGCGGCCGGATTCATGCGTAAGAACGAGAATCAGGTGACCAAGATGATAGAGGTTCCTAACCTGGGTTGCGAAGACACCATCATCATGATGGGCGACCCTGTGGTACCCCGTCAGAACAGCCGGGCCCGTAATGCTCCCTATCTGGAATACGACTTCTACACCTGGGAACAGGGTATGGTGGATGTATATACCTATGTAATGCCTACCTTCACCACCAGTGTGGATCGCGGCTTCGCAGGACACGAGCGCACCAACATAGAGAACCAGTACGGGGTACGCATCGACGACGGATTGCTCATGCACTGCGCCACTAACTCATGGGAATATGCCCAGGGATGGTACGAGAGTGTGCAGCGGAACGCCCGCATCAACAAGTGCACACTTTATGTAAAGAAACCTGGCAAGCACACCGTTCGCATCACCTGCCAGGATCCCGGCACGATGCTGCAGAAGATTGTCATCGATCTGGGCGGCATGAAGCGTTCCTACATGGGTCCTGCCACCACTTTATGTAAATAAAGAATGTAAATAAAGAGAACTGATAAATACCTTAAAAGATGAAATTCATAAGTTGGAACGTAAACGGCCTGAGAGCCGTAGTAGGCAAAAACTTCAAGGAAGTATTCGAGCAGCTGGATGCCGACTTCTTCTGCCTACAGGAGACAAAGATGCAAGAGGGACAACTGGACTTGCAGTTCCCCGGTTACCAGTCATATTGGAACTATGCCGAAAAGAAAGGCTATTCAGGCACGGCCGTCTTTACCAAACACCAGCCTCTGAACGTGACCTACGGCATAGGCATAGAGGAGCACGACCACGAGGGACGTGTCATCACACTTGAGATGCCCGACTTCTACATGGTGTGCGTATATACACCCAATAGTCAGGATGGACTGAAGCGACTGGACTACCGTATGCAGTGGGAGGAAGACTTCCGCCAGTACCTGCTCCAGCTGGATGCCAAGAAGCCCGTACTGGTATGCGGCGATATGAATGTAGCGCATCAGGAGATAGACCTGAAGAATCCCAAGACCAATCACATGAATGCAGGCTTTACGGATGAGGAACGCCAGAAGTTCACCGAGCTGCTGGCAGCAGGTTTCACAGACACGTGGCGCACCCTGAACCCAGATGTAAAAGATGTCTATTCCTGGTGGAGCTACCGCTTCCAAGCCCGCACCAAGAACACAGGGTGGCGTATTGACTACTGGCTAGTCTCCAACCGCCTCTTCCCTCAGGTAACAGACGCCAAGATTCATACGGACATCCTTGGCTCCGACCACTGTCCCGTGGAGGTGGATATTAAGTAAAATTGACATCCCTATTTGGCAGACAGCATACTTATCCGCAATTTTTCAAGGCGAAAAGTTGCGGATTTGTTATTTCTTCCTACTTTTGAGGAAATAAATACCTATACTAACTAACATATTGGGGAGAAAACGTCCTCCTCACTCTATTTAACACCATGAAATTGAAGAAAACTATATCAAGACTCGCTTTTTCCATCACCATTGGGATGGGACTTATGCTTACTGCGTGTTCAGAAACGTATTCAGGTGGTGAGGTCGGACCTGTCGACAAACCCGACTTCAACCTTATCCAGTCTTCTGACTTCATCTTCTATTCCGGCACCAACCTAATTGGCTCAACAATGGGAACACGTGCCAACGATGCCAGTGGTAATATCTGGTACCAGACGTGGCAACGACCCACGAATGTTTCCGATGAGGAACGGGCTAAGGTTGCCGAGGAATTTGGCAAAGTGCGTGAGGGAGCCAAGAATTCGGTCTCGGTGACCTGGAAGAACTTCTGGGTACAACAGGTGTACAAAGGACAGACCACCTATAAAGACGGTTATGACAGCAACATCGGCCTTGGGTCGGACTGCATGGATATGCTTTCTGTCTTCAATAACCTGAAGACCGAAGTCATCAGCTGGTGGCCCTACGAGGAGAAGACCACAGAGTATGAGGGACAGTATGAGTTCATCTGGAACTTCAACAACGGTAACAACACCACCAACTATACCGACGATGTTACCCACCAGGAGTACTACGGCACTATGCTAGTGAAGAATGTGGGTACCGACGGCAGAGATGAGCAGTTTGCTTACTTCAACAAGCTGGACAACAAGTACCACTACGAGTACATTATCCTGAAGATTGACGGTTCCTACTACATCGGCTTTGATTTCTATGCCCACGGTACAGATGCCAATCCCTACAATAAAAATCAGGATGTGGAACGCGACTGGGTGTTTGACGACTGGATTGTGAAGGTCAGCCCTGCCCAGCCGGTCAGCGGAGAACAGGTTGACACAGATCTGCACGAGGGTACTACTGGTCCTGTCAGTCCAGAAGATCCCAGCTTACGCAAGGGCGAGGTGGAGATAAACCTGAGCATGAATGCCGAGCGCGACGAGAATGACTATATCTTCACCAAATTGTCAATCCATATACGTGACACCGTAGATATTGAGCTCTTTATCCCTGTAACGCCGGAATACTATTGTCAGGCTGACGATATGGAGGTTGTCCTCTCTCACAAACAGGATGTAGAACTACACAGTCCAACGCCTGACCGCATAGAATATGACATCGACGGACATGTAGTTGTTGCCACAGTAAGTTATGAGGCAACAGGCATACGCATAAAGACGGAAGGCATTACAGCTGAAGCACTGACCCTCCTGCGCAACACCTATGCAGACGGTCTGACCATTGAAATATGGAACTACTACAACGAACATGCAGTAGCACAAGGACGTACGGAACTGAAAGGAATGCTGGACAGGAGTACGGTGAGCTTCACCAAGCTACCCGGCCGCTATGTGAATGCCATAGTAGAGGGCAATCCGTTAGACTGTGTGGTAACGGCTAACCCTTGATAACCTTTTGGTATTCGCTCTCGAAATTGGGGGTAAAGACACCCTTTCCCAAGGAGGCTTCTATCTCTGAGATGGACCAGAACTTGCCGCCATCTGTCTCGGCACTGGGCTTGACATCACCGTCATAGGTGGTGCGGAAGGGAAAGACCAGTTCACGCTCACGATCGGACTGAAAGACATAATGAGGTAGTTGCTGCGGTTCGAAATCGGTAACACCCAACTCCTCACGCACCTCACGACGGAGAGCCTCGTGAATGCTCTCGCCTAAATCCACATGCCCGCCAACGGCGGTATCCCATTTACCCGGCTGGATATCCTTCCAGTCGGGTCTTTTCTGCAGGTACAACTGACCCTCCGAATTAAAGACATGAAGGTGCACTACGGGGTGCAGCAACATACTGCCGCTATGACACTCGCCACGGGTGGCAGCTGATAGGATGTTACCCTCCTCGTCTACAACGGGGAACATCTCCTGACTATTATCTTTACCTACTGCTATCATGGAATGAGAAGCGAACTGTCGCCATAACTGAGGAAACGGAAATCGTGACTCAAGGCAAAATCATAAATCTTACGCCAGTTGCCATTCACAAAGGCACTGACCAGAAGAAGCAGCGTACTCTGGGGCTGATGGAAGTTGGTCACCATCATCTGCACAATATGGAACTTATAGCCCGGTGCAATGATAATCTGCGTACTGCTATGCAGCACATCCAGATGATGCTTTTGCATGTAATCAAGCAAAAAATGTAACACTTGAACCGAATTTTGAATTTTGAATTTTGAATTTTGAATTACCTCATACGGCATCCACTGATGAACGTGCAATTCCTCTGCATCGCCGATATCCTTGCCTTCCTGCATCAGCTGCTGAGCCCTGATACCCATATAGTAAAGGCTTTCAAGGGTGCGGACACTGGTGGTACCGACAGCAATGGCCTTGCCATCGTGGGCAATGAGCTTCTGGATGGTCTGCAGGCGGACGGCAATATGCTCGGTGTGCATCTCGTGGTCGCCAATCTCCTCGCTCTTGACGGGCTTGAAGGTGCCGGCACCCACATGAAGGGTCAGCTCCTCACGCTCTATGCCATGCACATCCAGATCGGCCAGCACACGCTCAGTAAAATGCAAACCTGCCGTAGGAGCAGCCACAGAGCCCTTAATCTTGGAATACACGGTCTGATAGGTGCGGAGATCACTCTCCTCTGTCTTACGGTTCAGATACGGAGGAATAGGCAGTTCACCCAACGCCTCTAAGACTTCAGAGAAAGCAAAGCCGCCCTCCCAACGAAAACGCACCTCGTAACTGGTGCCGTGGGGAGCCACACGCTCTGCAGTGATGGTATAGGCGGTGCCGTCAATATGGAACTGGCCATAGAGCAAGCCCTCCTTCCACTTCTTGGAGTTTCCAACCAGACAGTACCAAGAGCACTCGGAAGTAGCAATGAAGTTCTCCTGATACTCAATAGGAGAAGCCGGTTCCAACAGGAACACCTCAATAAGGGCACCCTGCACCCCTTGCTGTGTGGATAGTTTGCGGAAATGCAAACGAGCACGAATCACCTTGGTGTTATTAAAGACCATGAGCGCCCCTTTGGGAAGATACTGGGGCAGAGAACGGAAGGTATCTTCCATAACCTCTCCGCTTTTGTACACCAGCAGTTTGCTGCTGTCGCGTTCTGAGAGGGGGAATTTGGCTATCCGTTCGTCGGGCAACGGATAGTTATAATCCTTTATTTGTATCTCTTTAGTATTCATTTACATCAAATTTTGTGCAAAGATACGGCAATTCTCATATAAAAATGTTAAATTTGCAGTCAAAATAAAGAAAAGCGCATGAATTTTAAGTTAGAGATATGCTGTGCCGATCCGCATAGCCTTCGTGCTGCCATAGCTGGCGGAGCACACAGAATAGAATTGTGCCAAGCCCTTAATGTAGACGGGATTACCCCTTCTGCCGGTATGATTCAGCTGGCTGTGAACAGCGGCATAGACGTACATGTTCTTATCCGACCCCGGGAGGGCGACTTCGTGTATTCCGAGGACGAGGTGGACTGTATGATCTACGACATAAAGATGGCCCGCAAGCTAGGAGCAAAAGGCGTAGTGATTGGGGCTCTGACACCCGAAGGCGATATCGACATACAGGCCTGCCACCGCATGGTAGAGGCTGCAGGCAACAAGATGCATATTACCTTCCACCGTGCTTTTGATGTATGCCGCAATCCTGAGGAGGCGCTGCTTGAGATTCATGCCTTGGGGTGCGACCGTCTGCTCACCAGCGGTCAGGCTCCCACTGCCGAGGAAGGCATTCCACTACTGAAGAAGCTGGTAGCCGAGACCAAGACCTTGGAACCGAGAGAAGGCAGCGGCGTAAGAGGAAGCAAACTGCGCATCATGCCCGGAGCAGGCGTCACTCCCCAGAATGCAGCCCGAATCATAAAAGAAACGGGAGCCACAGAACTCCATGGCTCCCTTAGGAAGAACGGCTATACCGATGCCGTGATGGTACATGATGTTATTTCTCGTGTATCATCAACTGTCGGATAACACTCATTATCTGATCTACAATACCTATAGTATAACCCTGCTGGAACCACACCACGCGATTGAAGGTATCGCCCATAAGAAGAATGGGCAATTCCTGACTGCCGTGTGTCAGTTCCTGAATGTGCATAGCCTCTATGGTCTCGGGGTCGGCAACTCCGAAGATGAAGTTGTCGGGCAGGCGGTCGAAATCCTGACGATGTGAACGGAACGACTGGAACTCCTCCCATGTAGGGAAGAGCATTATAAACAGATGGGGCCACTGCGAGAGGTAGATATTGGCCTCCTCGCATTCATGCAAGATATGTGTGCTAGGCTCGTGGTTGTCGCGAATCAAGGCTACAACATAGTAACCGCGTCCATTACTCTCGAGGAGGGTCTTGTGCACACCCTTATAGTTGGTGAAGTAATTTTCACAGTTGAAATTGCCTATTACACGCAGCTCGTCGGCATTGTCACGCAACCTGAGTGTTTGTTTCTGTACAGCACCGGCCTTCAGACCGAAGAAGTCCAGATGTGCCAGCACACTGCCGTCCGCCATACGTGTTCCTGAAACCAAAAGGTACTGCCCGGCATCCATACGCACACCTTGGGCAAAAGTATCCTTCCAAGTAGCCTCCTCCGGGAACTCCTGCAAGGTAAGTGTACCGTTCTGCAGTCGCGACAGGCTGAACTGTGAATAATAAGAGGGATTCTCCTTGATAGCAAAATCATTATAGGTAAGAGACAAGGCCCCCCCAGCCTCCTTTAGGGGGAGTTCTTTTGAGTTGAAGAGCACATCCTGCCATTCCTCTTGCTCCCTGCCCCTTGCTCCTTGCTCCACAACCTGCACTTTCCCTGTCACCTCATCAATACGGGCGGGGATACCTACGCTACGGCAGGCAGCCACAAAGAAAATTTCCCTGCTGTGGGCATCGGTGGTACGATGGCGAAATACGCCAATAGGACTCATGCAGAGCTTCTGGGGATTGCGTGTATTGTCTATGCTGATGCTATCCCTAACCCACTGGGCAATGGCTGCGGCATCCATTCCGGCAAAGGCCTTGCCCAAAACCTGACGGTATGGGGTCAGCATCTCGCTGCTGATACGGGGAGCCAGAATATACTGCTGCCAGAGACGGGAGTCGGATACCAGGGTATTATCGGCAGCATCGGCAAGCACCTCGGTCGTAACATCACAGAGATCTTTCTGACGCAGAGTGGCTATCACCTCCCAACCGTACTTGTGCGACTGGAATTCCTTTATCACCTGCCAGTTCTGGCGTGCTTCACGCAGGCCTTCCTCTTTGCTGAAGGTCTTCTTCATATAGTCGTTACGCAGACTGTCCTCACGCTGGAGACGTTCCTTGTTTTTACGAACCTGTGTATCTGTAAGCTCAGGAACAGACTCCTTTGAGGGAGGGGGTACCAGGTCGAGGTCGAGCGAGGCGGTGTAGCTATCATCCTTGTCAACCACCACCGTTACCGTATCCTGCTTACCCACGCTGGCCTTCTCGAATCCGAAGTGTCCGTTCTTGCTTGCCCATACCAGCAGATCGCCCTTGCCGCATCCTAACCAAGTCAGGCCCTCTGTATCAGAAGATTTAGAGACCAAAGTATAGAACTCAGCATAGTTATACAGGCGGAAGTCCACCTTGGCATCCTTCAGGGGAGCACCCTGTGCATCCACCACCTTGACGGTAATGGTATCTGTCTCGGCATAGTTTGAAGTCACGTTAATCTCTGTGTAACAGGCATTACGACTTACCACCTCTTCCGGTCCGTCATAGTTACCAAAGACCTTGGTGTGCATGAGCATGCCACGCGAGGCAGGCTCGTTGAACCACCCCATGTTCAGGACAGGCAAGGGCTCGCAGGCTCCCATGAAGTACCATTTGCCATTCACCCAAGCCTCTACCCAGGCGTGGTTATCATCGGTATGAGCCCAACGGGGCGTATAGACCTGACGGGCGGGGATACCCACGGCACGGAGGGCAGCAACTGTAAAGGTACTCTCCTCGCCACACCTACCCGTTGCTGAGCGCATGGTAACAAGGGGCGATTTGGTACGACTGTCCGAAGGGGCATACGTCACATGTTCGTGACACCAGTGGTTCACCTCCAGCACGGCATCGTACATATTCAGATTCTTCACCCTGTCCTTCAGTTCCTCATAGAGAATAATACGGGCTGAGTCAAGATTCTCGTTATTGACACGCAGGGGCAGCACGAAATGCTTCCACTCGCGTTCGGGCACCTTCTCGCCCCAGGGCATCTCCTGACGCGCCTTCAGCGTGGCACGCACGTTGGCTTCCCAGAACTCGCGCGAATAATCCACACTGTCAGGCAAGGGCATGCTGGCATACAGGAAGTCCATAGCCTCCTGCACCTCCTGTTCTGATGACTTCGTGCACCCTGTCATAAAAAGCATGAGGAGCCCTAAAGCTCCCCATACGGTATGTTTCAGATTTCTCATATATGTTACTTACTGAGCGTACATATCAACGATAAGCTCACCAAACAGCGTATTGGCCCACGCAAACCAAGAGCGTGTAAAGTCCTTGGCATCGTCCTTATTGAAAGACTCGTGCATGAAGCCTGTATCGCCATCGGTCTTCAGGATCTGCTCAACGCACCATTCCTTCTCGGCACGGTCGTTGGTGGTGAAAGCCTTCATGACCAGACTCATAGGCCAGGGCTTGTTCAGACCGCAGTGAGGACCACCGATACCTTCGCCGGCCTTACCCTTGAAGAAGTAAGGATTATCCTCGCTCCATACAAACTTACGGGTATTCTGATAGATGGGGTCATCAATTGACACATCAGTCAGATAAGGCAGACAGAGCAGAGAGGGTGCATTAGAGTCGTCCATCGTAAGGTAAGAACCATAGCCATCAACCTCGAAGGCGTAAATCTTGCCATACTTGGCATGCTCTACAACAGCGTACTTCTCCAAAGCCTCTTGTACCTGAGATGCCATGCGGCGGCAGTCGCTGGCCAGTCCATACTCCTTGTTTACATCATTCAGGATGATAGCAGCCTTACGCAGTACACTTACTGCAAAGAAGTTGCTGGGTACCAAATATGGGAAGATAGTACTATCATCTGAGGGACGGAAGGCGCTGGCAATCAGACCACAGGGCTTACCGGGATGACCGTAACCCTTGTTGGAACGTGTATCGTGCAGAGCCTCTGTCTTGCGGGTGAAACGGTAGTTGGTGATGGGGCCGTTCCAGTTCTGCTGGTCCTGGAAAACACGCAGAATCTCACGAATAGCCTTAATCCACTTCTCGTCGAAGATGCTGGTATCGCCTGTCTGCTGCCAGTAGGCATAGGCAAGGCGCAAAGGATAGCAGAGCGAGTCAATCTCGTACTTACGCTCGTGCAACTCCTTTTTCATCTTGGTATTGTCAGACATCCAGTGACCATTCTCGATAGCCTTGATATTGAAAGCATTGGCGTATGGATCTATGAGGATGCAGTCCAACTGACGACGGATGACGCCACGGATGAGGTGACGCAGAGGCTCGTCCTTATTCACATAACGCAGATAAGGCCATACCTGGGCAGCACTGTCACGCAGCCACATAGCCTCAATATCGCCCGTGATAACGAAAGTATCATCATCACCGCTCTCGTTGCTGTACCATACAGTTGTATCCAGGGTGTTGGGGAAACAGTTCACGAACATCCAATACAACTTGGGGTTGATAGCTGTCAGCTTAGACTTGAGGTCGAGAATCTGCTTCTCGACAGCCTCGCTGCGAAAGAGACGCTTCTCGGGTGCAGGACGCAGGTCCTTGATAGTTGACTGCGCAGCTACCTCCTGCTTCTTAGCAGGTTCTGGCATTGCGTAATTAGTGGCGCTGAAGACGGACATTGGCGCGCTCATCAGCAGGGCTAACATAATTTTCTTCATCGTTGTTTGGTAATTTCTGATTATTCGGAGTACTCCGATTACTCAGAACACTCCGATTATTCTTTAAATTTGTTACTTTGTCATATAAACGTCCAGTACGCCACCAGCCATAATCTGGTCATGAGTGATGGTAGTACCCTTCAGCTGCTGACCGTTCAGCACATACTTCTTAACGTAGATAGCCTTGTTGCTACCGCCATGAGTACGGATGGTGAAGGTCTTGTTCTCGCCTACGGGGATAACAGCCTCCTCTACGATGGGAGAACCCAACTGGTAAACACCACCGCAAGGCTCAACCTGGTACAGACCCATAGCAGAGAGGATGTACCATGCAGACATCTGACCTACGTCCTCGTTACCGCAAAGACCGGCAGGCTGATCTGTGTACAGCTCGTCCATCACATAGCGAACCCACTTCTGAGTCTTGCGGGGCTGACCAGCATAGTTGTACATATACAACACGTGGTGGCTGGGCTCGTTACCATGAGCATACTGGCCAATCAGACCAGATATATCGGGAGCGGCACCTTCACCCAAGTCACTGTCAGCAGCCAAGAGGGCATCCAAGTGGTTAGCCAAAGCCTTGTCGCCACCCAGCAGACCAGCCAGGCCCTTTACATCGTGGGGGACCAGGAATGTGTACTGCCAGGGGTTACCCTCGGTATAGTCGCGAGTCTGACGGTTGGGGTTGAAGTCGGCAGGCAGAGGACGGAACTCGCCCTTCATATCCTTGGCACGCATGCATTTGACACGTGCATCCCACAGTATCTTGTAACCCTGACTCAGGTTGTAGAAACGGACGCTGTCTTCCTTGTGACCCAACTTGCCGGCAACCTGAGCAGCAGCCCATGCTGCAATATAGTATTCCATACTCTTGGCTACAGTCTCGCTCTCACGACCGTCGTAGGGCAGGTAACCCAGCTCTGCCAGATAATCCTTACCACGCAGGGGCACACGGCGGTTCTTGGCGAACTCTGTGGGCAGCATGCTGGCCTTGATAGCCTCGTACATCTTCTCGGCATCGATGTCTGTGCACTCACCCTTCAGGATGATGTCAGCCAGAACGGGAACGGCAGGCTCGCCAACCATGCAATAGGTATCGCAGCTTACCAGATGCCATACAGGCAGTTCGCCCCACTCATAGTACATATTCATCATAGTATGAGCGTAGTCGCGCATACGGTCAGGCATGATCAGTGTTGCCAGAGGATGAGCGGCACGATAGGTATCCCAGAGACTCCATGTTGTCAGGTTAGTAAAGTCGGCACCACGGTGAACCTTACCGTCGCAACCCATATAGTCACCTGTTACGTCGTTCCAAATCTGAGGAGCCACCATGTAGTGATACATAGCAGTGTAGAAAATTGTACGCTCACGCTCTGTGCGGAAAGTAGCCTTAATACGACTCAACTGCTTGTCCCATGCCTGGCAGGCAGCATCGGCAATCTCATTGAAGTTAAAGCCGGGCATCTCGGTATTCATGTTGATAAGGGCGTTAGCCTCGCTGGTGGGAGAAAGAGCCACCTTGGCCAGGATCTGGTCGCCAGGACCTACCTCGAAGGTAGCCTGAGCATAGTTGGCATTCACACCCTCTGATAACCAGTTATGGATAGGATGGCTGAAGCGGATGCAGAAGAAAAGCTTCTGGTCTGAAGCCCATCCTGCACTGCGACGATAACCCATCACAGTGTAGTCGTCTATCTGGATGGCTCTTGCCTCACGGGTATCGTCACCAATGGTGTTCTCCAAGTCGATGATAATACGTGCGTTGTTGCTGCCCTTGGGATAGGTGAAGCGGTAGAGAGCTACACGCTCTGTTGCTGTCACCTCGGCCTGAATGGCAAAGCGGTCCAAGATTACGCTGTAGTAACCGGGAACCATCACCTCAGTTTCGTGACGGTAGTCGCTGGCCAAGCCTTCACGGCTCAACTCAACATCGCCATAGGCAGGCATCAGTCCTAAATCACCCAAGTCACCGCAACCGGTACCGCTAAGGTGCATCTGGGCAAAGCCGATAATCTGCTTACCACTCTCGTGGTAGCCAGAACACCAGTCCCATCCCTGCTCTATCTGAGTAGGACCGGCATTTACCATACCAAAAGGAACATTAGCACCTACGAATACATGACCGTGATCGCCTGTTCCGATACGGGGATCAACGTACTTTGCAAGATTGTCAGCCATAGCTGTCATGCTTACCAGCAAGCCGACAAAAAGGAATTTAATTTTCATTGAAATTGGTAGTTTTATCTATTAAAGTTATTAATATTTGGTTCAAAGTGGGAGCAAAGATAGACAAAAATTTCCAAAAAACCACATCATAATATAAAAAAAGCCCTCAGCAATCTCATTTCGATTGCCAAGGGCCGATATAAATGTTTTGTTAAAAGGAAATTACATCATGCCGCCCATGCCGCCCATACCGGGAGCACCGCCCATAGGCATCTCGGGCTTATCTTCCTTAGCGTCGCAGATTACACACTCTGTTGTCAGGAACATACCTGCAATAGAGGCTGCGTTCTCCAGAGCTACACGTGTTACTTTGGCAGGATCAATGATACCAGAGGCCTTCATATTCTCGTACTTATCCTCACGGGCATTGTAACCATAGTCGCCCTCGCCGTTGCGGACGTTGTTGACTACTACGCTGCCTTCCTCGCCGGCATTCTCAACAATCTGACGCAGAGGCTCCTCAATGGCACGACGTACAATCTGAATACCTGTTGTCTCATCGGCATTGATACCCTTAAGGCCTTCAAGAGCCTTCTGAGCACGGATGTAAGCTACACCACCACCAGGAATGATACCTTCCTCGATAGCTGCACGGGTTGCGCACAGAGCATCATCAACACGGTCTTTCTTCTCCTTCATCTCAACCTCGCTGGGAGCACCAACATACAGTACAGCTACACCGCCTGAGAGCTTAGCCAGACGCTCCTGCAACTTCTCCTTGTCGTAGTCGCTGGTGGTATTGTTGATTTCGTTCTTGATCTGGTTAACACGATCTTTGATCAGCTCGCTCTCGCCATGACCGTTAACGATGGTACAGTTGTCTTTGCTGACAACAACCTTGTCGCAAGAGCCCAGCATCTCAATGGTAGCCTGCTCCAGCTTCAAGCCGGTATCCTCGCTGATTACCAAACCACCTGTCAGGGTAGCAATATCCTGCAGCATGGCCTTACGGCGGTCGCCAAAGCCAGGAGCCTTAACAGCACAGATCTTCAACTGTGTACGCAGACGGTTAACAACCAATGTTGTCAAAGCCTCGCTATCCACATCCTCGGCAATTACCAACAAGGGACGACCGCTCTGAACAGCGGGCTCCAAGATGGGCAGGAAGTCCTTCAGGTTGCTAATCTTCTTGTCGTAGATCAAGATATAGGGATTCTCCATTACGCACTCCATCTTCTCTGTATCAGTAACAAAGTAGGGAGAGAGGTAACCACGGTCGAACTGCATACCCTCAACCACACCGATGGTAGTGTCACGCCCCTTAGCCTCCTCGATGGTGATAACACCATCCTTGCTGACCTTCTTCATAGCGTCAGCCAAGAGCTTACCAATCTCAGGGTCGTTATTGGCACTTACGGTAGCAACCTGCTCAATCTTCTGGTAGTCGTTACCTACCTGCTCAGCCTGCTCCTTGATGTTGGCAACAACAACACTGGTAGCCTTGTCGATACCACGCTTCAGATCCATAGGATTGGCACCTGCAGCAACGTTCTTCAAGCCCTCACGAACGATGGCCTGAGCCAGTACGGTAGCTGTTGTTGTACCGTCGCCGGCATCGTCACCAGTCTTACTGGCAACACTCTTTACCAACTGGGCACCTGCATTCTGGAAAGGGTCTGCCAACTCTACTTCCTTGGCAACGGTAACACCGTCCTTGGTAATGTGTGGAGCACCAAACTTCTTCTCTATGATTACATTACGTCCCTTGGGACCCAGTGTAACCTTAACAGCATTTGCCAAACTGTCAACGCCCTTCTTCATCTGCTCGCGGGCTTCTATGTTGAATCTAATATCTTTAGCCATAACTTTATTTAAATTAAGAATGAAGAGTGAAGAATGAAGAATTTGCTTCCGCCCTCACTTTTCAATGTTTATTATCTGTTTTAAATGAATTAATCACTCCCCTAAAGGGGGAGCAGGGAGGGGGCTTTTAACCTAGGATTGCCACAACGTCACTCTGACGCATAATCAGGTACTTGGTGCCATCCAACTCCAGCTCTGTGCCGGCATACTTGCCATAAAGAACCTGGTCGCCTACCTTCAGTACCATCTCCTCGTCCTTCGTTCCGTTACCAACGGCAACGATGGTACCCTTCAATGGTTTCTCCTTTGCAGTATCAGGAATGATGATACCACCTACTGTCTTTGTCTCTGCAGGTGCGGGCTCAATGAGCACGCGATCTGCTAATGGTTTTACGTTCATAATCTTTATTGTTTTGTTTACGTTTATCATTCTCTGCTATCAATACAACGAAAGCTGTGCCAAAAAAATGCAATACGACAAAATGTCACTCCCCTTATGACAAAAAATGACATTTCCTTTGCCCCTACAGAAAATAGTCGTACCTTTGACCCCATGGAATATATGTCACAAGAAGGCTACGACAAGATCGTAGAGGAATTGCGCCAACTGGAGCGCGTAGAACTACCCAGGGTAAAAGATGCCATTGCAGAGGCACGCGATAAGGGCGACCTCAGCGAGAACTTTGAGTATCATGCCGCCAAGCGCGAACAGGGACGACTACTCAGCCGTATCCGCTTCAAGCAGCGTGTACTGGAGTTTGCCCGTGTCATCGACAAATCCAAACTCGGCGGTGACGGTGTGGGCCTGCTCAGCAAAGTGGAACTGACCAACATGGGCAATAACACCAAGATGACCTACACCGTTGTAAGTCCGCACGAGGCCAACCTGCCCGAAGGCAAGATCTCCATCAAGTCGCCCATAGCACAAGCCCTGCTCAAGAAACAGGTGGGTGACATCGTTGAGGTAAAGGTTCCCGTAGGGACCATCAAGCTAAGAATTGAGAACATCTCCCTCTAACCGCTAACCACTAACCGCTAACCGCTAACCACTAATATAATGAACAAAATTCTAATATCAGCACTTTGTGCCTTTTCTGTTTTCACCAACTCTTTGGCCCAGGAGGGCAAGAGCCTGAAAGAAGCCTATAAGGATTACTTCATGATAGGCGTTGCCGTAAACCAGCGTAACATCTCGGATTCCGCACAAAGCGACTTGGTCAAGAGGGAGTTCAGCAGTATGACTGCCGAGAACGACATGAAACCCGTCTCTGTGCATCCCCAAGACGGCGTGTGGACCTGGGAGAGAGCCGACCGCATAGCCAACTTCTGCCGACAAAACGGCATCAAGTTGCGCGGACATGCCCTAATGTGGCACAATCAGATGTGCGAATGGATGTTCTACGATGAGCAGCACAACCTTGTCAACAAGGAAGTCCTTTTTGAGCGCATGCGTGAACACATACACACCGTAGTGAACCGCTACAAGGATGTGGTGTACTGCTGGGATGTATTCAACGAGGCCATCAAAGACGGCCCCCGCAACCCTAACGTGCAGGACCAGCCCCTGCGCGAAAGCACCTTCTACAAGATTTGCAGCAACGACGAGTTCATACGCAAGGCCTTCCAGTTTGCACGCGAGGCAGACCCAAAGGCCCTACTCTTCTATAACGACTACAACGAGTGCGACCCCACCAAGTGCGACCGTATCTGCAAAATGATTAGCGACATGAAGGCTGCCGGAGTACCCGTAGACGGCATAGGCATGCAGGGGCACTACAACATCCACGGTCCTTCCACCGAGGAGATTGAGGCTGCTGTCAGCAAGTACGCTCAGGTGGTAGACCACATACACATGACGGAACTGGACATCCGCGTCAATAGGGAGATGGGCGGCCAACTGGAGTTTAGCCACAACGAGGACGCCACCATAACAGACGAACTGAAGAAAATGCAGGAAGACAAGTACAACGCTGTCTTCAGCGTTATGCGCCAGCATGCCGACAAAGTGGACTGCGTAACCTTCTGGAACCTGAGCGATCGCGATTCATGGCTGGGCCCCAACAACTATCCCCTACCCTTCGACAAGGACTACAAGCCCAAAAAGGCGTATTACGTTATCCGGGATTTTTAATAAAGCCAGAATGTTTTTTAATTTAGCAAAAACTTATTATCTTTGCGATATAAAACTTTACTTAAAGGATAAAAAGTAAAACAAGAAAAACAATGAAAGGAATTACATGCAATAGCGCCATTGAAGCCGAAGGATTCCGTTCAGTCCTGCAAGAGGCTGGAATAGAGAGCAGCATCTACGATGAAACAAACAGCAAGGTAGCCAGAGGCATTCTGGACAAGACCGTGGACGTACTGGTGAAAGAAGAGGACATGGAACGGGCCAAGGAACTGTACCAGACATTCCTGACCGAACAGGAGAAGACCTTCAAGCCCTGGTGCCCCAAGTGCGGAAGCGAAAACCTGACTGTAGAGAAGCTGCAGAGCTCAACCGCCCGCCAATTGCCTCGTATATTAGCAACAGCCCTGCTATTCTTCCCCTTCGGAACCTGCAAAACAGAGAAATATGTCTGCAACGATTGCGGGCATAAATGGAAGAGGTAGCCCACTTAGTCGTACCTTTGAGGCTTATGCCTCGAAATTACTCACGTTCGGGAATAAAATAAACAAGTTTCTTTGTATTCCGCTCACTTATTCGTAATTTTGTCCCCCAAATAGATGATTATGAGCAACATTGTAGCTATAGTAGGACGCCCAAACGTGGGCAAGTCGACACTTTTCAACCGACTTACACAAACCCGTCACGCCATTGTCAGTGACGAGGCAGGTACCACGCGTGACCGCCAATATGGCAAATGCGAATGGGGACAGAGAGAATTCTCGGTGATAGACACCGGAGGATGGGTAGTAAACAGCGATGATATCTTCGAGGAGGAAATACGCAAACAGGTAACACTGGCTACCGACGAGGCCGATGTAATCCTCTTCCTGGTGGACGTGCACAATGGGGTTACAGACCTGGACGAGGCTGTGGCCAGCATCCTGCGCCGTACCAAGAAGCCCGTAGTGCTGGTTTGTAACAAGACGGACAATAACGAGACCTATCTGTCTGCAGAATTCTATTCCCTAGGACTGGGCGACCCACAGTGTATATCAGCTGCCACAGGTGGCGGTACAGGAGACTTGCTGGACCTGGTGGTCAGTTTGTTCCCCAAGGAAAGCAACGAACTGCCCGACGAGAATATCCCCCGCTTTGCCGTGGTGGGAAGACCCAATGCAGGTAAGAGTTCACTCATCAATGCCTTCATAGGCGAGGACCGCAACATCGTAACGGATATTGCAGGTACTACCCGTGACAGTATCTATACACGCTATGACAAGTTCGGATTCGACTTCTATCTGGTGGACACCGCAGGTATCCGTCGTAAGAACAAGGTTACGGAAGACTTGGAGTTCTACAGCGTTATGCGCTCTATCCGAGCCATAGAGAACAGCGACGTCTGCATCCTGATGATTGACGCCACGCGTGGTATAGAGAGTCAGGACCTGAATATCTTCCAGCTGATACAGAAGAACCAGAAGAACCTGGTGGTAGTAGTGAACAAATGGGACCTGGTGCCCGATAAGGACACCAAGGTAATGAAGACCATGGAGGATGCCATCCGCGACCGCATGGCTCCGTTCGTTGACTTCCCCATCATCTTTGCCTCAGCCCTGACAAAGCAGCGTATCTTCAAGGTACTTGAGACTGCCAAGGATGTATACCAGAATCGTGTACGCCGTGTCTCTACAGCTAAGCTGAACGAGGAGATGCTGCCCCTGATAGAGGCTTATCCACCACCATCCATGAAGGGCAAGTACATCAAGATTAAATACTGCATGCAGGTACCCGAGACACACGTACCTACATTTGTGTTCTATGCCAACCTGCCCCAGTACGTAAAGGAGCCTTACCGTCGCTTCCTGGAAAACAAGATTCGCGAGCGTTGGAACTTCTGCGGTACACCCATTAACGTGTTTATAAGACAGAAGTAGGAAGTGAAGAGTGAAGAATGAAGAGTGAACAATTTGCTACCGCTGTAAAGGGTATTCTTATTCTCTTACTGATGTCGTTATTCAGCTGCTCCGGCGAGCAGGGGGATACATTCACAAGCGAGAGCGTGCAGCAAGCTGCGCAACGATACTGCGCCCTGTACACTCAAGGTAAAACCAAGGAGTGTATAGAGGGTATGGTCGGGTCAGAATCCTTCCCCGCAGAATATAAGGAGATGTTGCAGGATGTATTTGCCCAAGGCGCAAAAGAACTGGAACGGAAAGGCGGCGTAGTTCGTGTGGAAGCCACATCGGACACCCTCTACGTGGCAGATTCCACAGCCTACGTATACCTGGACCTGGTGTTCACCGACAGCGTTCATGAACAAATCGGCGTTCCAATGGTGTTCCAAAAAGGAGAATGGCGATTGAAATAGCCACACCGACCACTAATCACTAACCACAAACCACTAACCGCTAACCCATAAAAAAATACACACATTATGAAAAAGAGACTTTACATTGTTTTGTTTGCCTTGGTGGCAACAGTGATGGGAACCTCTGCTCAGCAGATGGCTAACGTGCCGCTGGACCCCGCCGTAAAAGTGGGTGTACTGCCTAACGGACTGACATACTTCATCCGCCACAACGAATGGCCCGAAAAGCGTTGCGACTTCTACATCGCCCAGAAAGTGGGCTCCATCCAGGAGGAGGATAACCAGCGTGGTCTGGCACACTTCCTGGAGCATATGTGTTTCAATGGTACCACACACTTCCCTGGCGATGCCCTGAAGCAGTATCTGGAGCGCATAGGTGTTAAGTTCGGAGAGAACCTGAACGCCTACACATCTTTCGACGAGACTGTATATAATATAAATAATGTAAATGTAGAGACAGTAGGCGCCATTGACTCTTGTCTGCTGATTCTGCACGACTGGAGCCACGACCTGCTCCTTGAGAACAAGGAGATTGACAAGGAACGTGGTGTTATCAACGAGGAGTGGCGTATGCGCCGCTCTGCCATGATGCGTATGCAGGAGGCAGCCTTCAAGGACTTGTTCGTAGGCAGCCGTTATGCCGACCGTATGCCCATTGGTACCATGGACATCGTTATGAACTTCCCCTATGAGGACCTGCGTTCATACTACCGCCGCTGGTACCGTCCTGACTTGCAGGGCCTTATCATTGTAGGTGATGTAGACCCCGCCGAGATAGAGCAGAAGATTAAGGATATGTTCGCTGACATTGCTCCTGCCCCTGCCGATGCTGCCAAGCGCGAGATTATTCCCGTTCCTGACAACGACGAGCCTCTGGTTTCCATCCAGAAAGACAAGGAGCAGACTGCAGCCTATGCCATGATGATGTTCAAGCATGAAGCTACCCCACGCGAGTTTAAGGACAAGGTACCTTACATGATGGTCAACTTCCTGACAGGTGCCGTATCCGGTATGTTTGCAGAGCGTCTGCACGAGCTCTCTCAGAAGCCCGACTGCCCCTTCATATACGCAGGTATCGAGTTCGGAGAGTATCTGGTAGCTAAGTCAATGGAAAGTGTGAATGCATCCATCGTCATGAAGGAGGGTCAGTACCTGCAGTCTATAGCCGCTATCTACCGCGAGTTGCTGCGCGCCAAACGCGGTGGATTCACCGAGGCTGAGTACGAGCGCTACAAGCAGGAATACCTGTCACGCGTGGATGCCCAGTACGAGGCACGCAACAAGGTTCAGAACACCAGCTACGTTAATCAGTACGTACGTCACTTCCTGGACAACGAGCCCGCTCCCGGTATAGCATGGATTCACCAGAACATGAAGAACATTATTCCCATGCTGCCTCTGGAAGCCGTCAACCAGTCATTCCCCGCCATGATTACAGACAAGAACAGAGCCATCGCCCTGTTCATGCCCGAGAAGGAAGGCCTGCAGTATCCTACTAAGGAGGAGATCCTGAAGACCCTGGCAGATGTAGATGCCGAAGAGATTGAGGTCTTCAAGGAAGAAGTAAATACAAACCCATTGGTTCCCGAGCTGAAGTCAAAGGCAAAGATCAAGAGCGTCACAGACGACTTTTACGGCGCCAAACTGATTACACTGAGCAACGGCATCAAGGTACATGTACTGCCTACAGACTACTCACCCAACAAGATCTCTATGAAGGCTACCAGCTGGGGCGGTAACAGCCTCTATCCCAACGATGAATATCTGAGCTCTGGTAATGCAGACATGGTAAGTCTGGGTGGTTGGGGTACCTTCTCCACAACCCAGCTGAACAAGAAGCTCTCTGGCATCCAAGCCAGCGTGACCCCCTCTGTCAGCGATCGCACTGAGGGTCTGAACGGCAACTGTGTGAAGAAGGACTTCGAGACCATGCTGCAGTTGACCTATCTGTGCTTCACCTCGCCCCGCCGCGATGACGAGGTATTCCAAAGCACAATGGCCCGCTTCCGTGACGCCCTCAAGAATCAGGACCTGAATCCTATGACAGCCCTGCAGGATAGCGTAGCCAGTGTGTTGTACAACAACAACGTCAGAGCTAAGCGTGTCCGTATGGAGGACGTAGAGAACATCTCTTACGATCGCATTCTGGACATCTACAAGGAGCGTTTCGCTAATGCCGCCGACTTTGAGTTCTATCTGGTGGGCGATCTGAACATAGACTCCATCAAGCCTTTGCTGGTGAAGTACCTGGGTGCCCTGCCCGTCAGCAAGAAGATGGAGAAATACAAGGTTATAGACCGCAAGTTGACCAAGGGCGAGCGTACTTGCATCTTCGAGAAAGAGCAAGATACTCCCAACGCAACGGTTAACTTTGTTTACCACGCACCCGTGAAGGACAATATGCGCAACGACATCATGGTGGATATGCTGCAACAGTCTATGTCTATGCTGTACACCGAGACTGTACGCGAGGATGAGGGCGGTGCCTATGGCGTTCCCGTAAGTGCATCTCTGTCTGACTACCCAGAGGAAATTGCCACTGTGCAGATCAAACTGCCCACAGCCCCTGAGAAGATGGAGCGCATGATGAAGGTTGTCTATGATGGCATAGAGAAGATGTGTGCAGAAGGTCCCTCAGAGGATTACCTGCAGAAGATTAAAGAATACATGGTTCGCTCTCATGCCGAGAACCTGAAGAAAAACGGCTACTGGATGAGCCAGCTCTACACTCGCACCCGTTACAATCAAGACTATGTAACTGGTTACGAGGAGGCTGTGCAGAACATCACCGTTGCCGACCTGAAGGAACTGGCACAGAAGATCTTCAAGAGCGGCAACCGACTGGTAGTCGGCATGACAAGCCCCAAGAAGTAATTTCTTTGCGAGATACAAGAAAGAAGGGAAGCTGCAGGATTGCGACTTCCCTTCTTTCTGTATGCTACGAAAAAAAAATCAACTGTTAGCTTCTTTGACTTTGCGGAAGAGGTCACTGGCAAAGATGAAGGAGTTGAGACGCTCGTTGGTACTGGTCATAATTTGGTCTTTATTGCCCTGCCACTCCATACGGCCCTCGCATATATAAATGATGTTCTCGCCAATACCCATTACGGAGTTCATGTCGTGGGTGTTGATGATAGTGGTCATCTTGTACTCCTCGGTAATGCTATGGATGAGGTCATCAATCACCAGACTGGTCTTGGGGTCGAGACCTGAGTTGGGCTCGTCACAGAAGAGATACTTGGGGTTAAGGGCTATAGCACGGGCAATGGCCACACGCTTCTGCATACCACCGCTTATCTCACCAGGGAACTTCTCCTCGGCGCCAGCCAGATTCACACGGTCCAGGCAGAACTTAGCACGCTTGATACGGTCAGCCTCGTTCTTATCCGAGAACATATCCAAAGGGAACATCACATTCTCAAGAACAGACATAGAGTCGAACAGAGCGGCACTCTGGAATATCATACCCATCTCCCGACGAATAAGCACTTTCTCGCGCTTGGTCATCTTAACAAAGTCACGTCCGTCATACAGAATCTCTCCCCTATCGGGCTGAAAGAGTCCCACAATGTTCTTCATCAGCACCGTCTTACCGCTACCACTCTGACCGATGATTAGGTTGGTCTTACCCTCCTGGAAGACGGCATTGATATCCTTCAGGACTTCTCTGTCCTCGAACGACTTATATAAATGTTTTATTTCTATCATGTAAAAACGGTTAGCGGTTAGGAGTTAGCGGTTAGCGAGCACAGCGGCAGCAAATTCTTCACTCTTCAATCTTCATTCTTCACTTACGATAGTAACGGTGTTAAGAAGATATCAGCAAAGAGGATGAGCATGCTGCTGCGCACCACTGCATCGGTGCTGGCCTTACCTACATCAAACGATCCACCCTCTACTGTATAGCCGTAGAAGGAACTGACACTGGCAATGATGAAGGCAAAGACAAAACTCTTTATCATTGACATCCAGATGAACCACTGGCGGAAGTCGTGCTGGAGTCCGATAGTCAGGTCATCAACAGAGACAATACCCACAAGGGCACTGGCGTAGGCTCCTATAAATCCTGCTGCCATACTGAAGACCACCAGACAGGGAATCATAGTCATGAGCCCCATAATCTTAGGTAAAATCAGGAAAGAGGCCGAGTTGACGCCCATAATCTCCAGGGCATCTATCTGCTGGGTAACACGCATGGTACCAATCTCGCTGGCGATATTACTACCCACCTTACCGGAAAGAATAAGGCACATAATACTGCTAGAGAACTCCAGCACCATAATTTCACGTGTGGTATAGCCCGTGGTAAAGTTGGGCATCCAGGGACTGGCAATGTTCAGCTTAATCTGGATACAGATAACGGCTCCGATAAAGAACGAGATAAGCAGAACAATGCCTATGGAATCAACACCCAACTGGGTGAGCTCCTTGACGTACTGCTTCAGGAACATCCTCCAGCGCTCGGGAAGACTGAAAGTACGTCCCATAAGCATGAGGTAGCGTCCGAAAGCAGACAGAAAATTGACTATAAACATGTGAATCACCTCTTTTTGTGTCGCAAAAATACGCATTTTATCCTAAAAAACGTTATTCAGGATTGTTGTTTTTGCCTTTTTTCGTACTTTTGCACCGAAAAATGTACCAAGATGGACAGCGAAAAGGATGTATTGGAGCTAAGAAGCGAAGGGCTTGTGAAGATATACGGCAAGCGCATGGTGGTAAACAATGTCACCTTCAATGTCAGGCAGGGCGAGATAGTTGGACTGCTAGGACCTAATGGTGCAGGAAAGACCACCTCTTTCTACATGACCACCGGACTTGTACTGCCCAACGCGGGTCACATCTATCTGGGCGGACAGGAGATAACGAATCTGCCCGTGTACCAGCGCGCCCGCCTTGGAATAGGCTATCTGGCACAGGAGGCCAGCGTATTCCGCAAGATGAGCGTAGAGGACAACATCGCCAGCGTACTAGAGATGACGGGCATGCCCCGAGAGGAACAGCGCAAGAAACTGGAGAGCCTCATCAGCGAGTTCCGCCTGCAGAAGGTACGCAAGAACCTGGGTGACCACCTTTCGGGAGGCGAGCGCCGACGTACGGAGATTGCACGCTGCCTGGCCATCGACCCCAAGTTCATCATGCTGGACGAGCCTTTTGCCGGCGTTGACCCCATTGCCGTGGAGGACATCCAGTACATTGTCTGGAAACTGAAACAGCGTAACATAGGCGTGCTGATAACAGACCACAACGTAGAGGAGACACTCTGTATCACAGACCGTGCCTACATGCTCTTCGAAGGGCAGATTCTCTTCAAGGGAAAACCACAGGAGCTGGCTGCCAATCCCATTGTCAAGGAAAAGTATCTGACCAACAGCTTTGTGCTGAGAATGAAGGACTTTGAGGCCATTGACAAGGAAAGAAACATGGCAGAGTAAGGGCTCTTTGCATAAAATAAGGTATATTAAAGAATAATTATGAATTCAGACTTGTGAATTACAAATTATTTGTTGTACCTTTGCACGCAATTTTAAAAAGAGGTATTATTTATTAACAGATAGGCAATGAATATTTCATTCGAAAACGTAGACAAAGTGAGCGCTTTGCTCACCATGAAGATTGAGAAATCAGATTACGCAGAAAAAGTTGAAAAAGCACTGAAAGACTTCCGTAAGAAAGCTAACATGCCAGGCTTCCGTCCCGGCCAGGTTCCCATGGGCCTGCTGAAGAAGCGCTTCGGTACAGAAATTCTTGCAGAGGAGATAAATAAGATTTTGAGTCAGGAGCTCTATAAGTACATCCGTGAGCAGAAGGTCAACATCCTGGGTGAGCCTATGGCAAACGAGGAGAAGACTCCCGCCATTGACTTTGCTAATCAGGAGGAGTTCACCTTCGCATTCGATATTGCATTGGCTCCCGAGTTCGATGCTAAGCTCACAGCTAAGGATAAGCTGAACTACTACACCATCAACGTTGACGATGCTATGGTTGACCAGCAGATTCAGGCTTACTGTCAGCGTGGCGGTCAGTACCAGAAGGTTGACAGCTACCAGAGCAATGACATGGTGAAGGGTATCTTGGCTCAGCTGGACAAGAAGGGCAACACCCTGGAAGGTGGTATTCAGGTTGAGAACGCCGTTATGCTGCCCAACTACATGAAGAACGATGACGAGAAGGCTAAGTTCGAGGGCGCTAAGGTTAACGATGTTATCGTACTGAACCCTTACAAGGCATACAACGGTAGTGATGTTGAGTTGGCAAGCCTGCTGAAGATCAGCAAGGAAGAGGCTGCTAAGATGAAGGCTGACTTCAGCTTCCAGGTAACAGAGATTACCCGCTTTGAGGCTGCTGCTGTTGACCAGGCTCTCTTCGACCAGGTTCTGGGCGAAGGCGTTGTAAAGAACGAGAAGGACTTCCGCGCACATATCGCTGAGGACATGAAGAAGAGCTTCGTTGCCGACAGCGACTACAAGTTTGTTCAGGACCTGCGCGCTTACTTGGTTAAGCGTATCGGCGAGTTGGAATATCCAGAGGCTATGCTGAAGCGCATCATGAAGCAGAACAATACAGACAAGGACGATGCATACATCGAGGAGAACTTCAAGCCCAGTCTGGACGAGTTGACATGGCACCTTATCAAGGAGCAGCTCTCTGATCAGTTCGAGGTGAAGGTTGAGCAGGCCGACGTACTGGAGACAGCCAAGGCTGCCACACGTATGCAGTTCGCTCAGTATGGTATGACTAACCTGCCAGAGGATGTACTGACCAACTACGCCAACGAGATGCTGAAGAACCAGCAGCAGGCTGAGGGTCTGGTTGCCCGCACTGTTGAGAGCAAGATTGTTGCCAAGGCTAAGGAGACCGTTAAGTTGACCGAGAAGACTGTATCTCTGGAGGAGTTCAACAAGCTCTTCGAGAAGGAGAACAAAGAAGGCAAGGAAAGCAAGGCAACAAAGGAAAGCAAGAGCAAGAAGAAGTAATCCGCCTTCCTACATACTAAGCAAAGGATAACGATAATCAGATAATAGGGGGCGGTCCAAGGGCCGTCCCTATTTCACTTAACAAAAAGACATGCCAAAATGAACAACGACTTCAAAAAATACGCTACTCGCCACCTGGGTATGAACAGTATGGTGTTGGATGACGTGATAAGCGCACAGAACCAATACCTGAACCCCTACATCCTGGAAGAACGTCAGTTGAACGTTACCCAGATGGACGTATTCAGCCGTTTGATGATGGACCGTATCATTTTCCTGGGTACGCAGATTGACGATTATACCGCCAATACCCTGCAGGCTCAGCTGTTGTATCTGGACAGCGTTGACCCTGGCAAGGATATTAGCATCTATATAAACAGCCCCGGCGGTAGCGTTTATGCCGGACTGGGCATCTACGATACCATGCAGTTCATCAGCAGCGATGTAGCTACCATCTGCACAGGCATGGCAGCAAGCATGGCAGCCGTACTATTAGTAGCCGGTGCCGAGGGTAAGCGTAGTGCGTTGACTCATAGCAGGGTTATGATTCACCAGCCGATGGGTGGTGCTCAGGGACAGGCCAGCGACATCGAGATTACTGCCCGCGAGATCCAGAAGCTGAAGAAGGAACTCTACACCATCATCGCCAACCACTCCCACACCGACTTCGACAAGGTATGGGCCGACAGCGACCGCGACTACTGGATGACAGCTCAGGAGGCTAAGGAGTATGGTATGATAGATCAGGTATTGGCTAAGAAACAGTAAGGAATGGCAACACGTAAATATAACACATGTTCTTTCTGTGGACGTTCTGAAAAGGATGTGCCCCTACTGTTGTCTGGAATCAACGGCTACATCTGCAGCGACTGTGCCACACAAGCTTACCAGATAGTAAAGGAGAACATCGCTAATGGCGATTCCAACCATGCCAACGACTTCGGCACAAAAGACATCCCCAAGCCCAAGCAAATAAAGGAATATCTGGACCAGTACGTGATTGGTCAGGACGATGCCAAGCGATATTTGGCCGTTTCTGTCTATAATCACTACAAAAGACTGGGACAGACGAAAGGCGATGACGGCGTGGAGATTGAGAAGAGCAATGTGATTATGGTAGGCTCTACCGGAACGGGCAAGACCCTTTTGGCAAGAACCATTGCCAAGTTGCTGAAAGTTCCCTTCACCATTGTTGACGCTACGGTATTTACTGAGGCCGGTTATGTGGGCGAGGACGTAGAGAGCATCTTGAGCCGCCTACTTCAAGTAGCCGACTATGACGTAAAAGCTGCCGAACGCGGCATTGTCTTCATAGACGAGATAGACAAGATTGCACGTAAGTCCGACAACCCGAGCATCACACGTGACGTGAGCGGCGAAGGTGTTCAGCAGGGATTGCTCAAGCTATTGGAAGGTTCCATGGTGAATGTTCCACCAAAGGGCGGCAGAAAGCACCCCGATCAGGACTACATCCATGTGGACACCCGCAACATTCTGTTTATCTGCGGTGGCGCCTTTGACGGTATAGAGAAGAAGATTGCACAACGACTGAACACCCACGTAGTAGGATACAACAGCGTTCAGAATCAGCAGAAGATAGATTCTAAGGATCTTATGAAGTACATCGTACCACAGGATCTGAAGAGTTTCGGCCTTATCCCTGAGATAATCGGACGTCTGCCCGTGCTTACTTATCTGAATCCCCTTGACCGCACCGCCCTGCGCAATATTCTCACAGAGCCCAAGAACTCACTTGTCAAGCAACAGATAAAGCTTTTCGAGATGGACGGCATCAAGCTGACCTTCGAGCCGGAAGCCCTTGAGTACATGGTGGACAAGGCTGTGGAATACAAACTGGGCGCCAGAGGCCTGCGCAGCATTATGGAGGCTGTAATGATAGACGCACAATATGATGCTCCCTCGGGTAAGGAAAAGACTTTTGTAGTAACAGAAGATTATGCACGTAAGCAGATTGAGAAATCACACCATCTTACAGCATAATTACAAAGAAAAATAGATAAAATGGAAGGAACTGGAGAGGTTTCTTCCATTTTTTTTGATTACTAATGACAAATTTATTGGCCAAAAACTTGTTTCGTATTGAAAAAATAATATAACTTTGTAAGGAGATTTGCAGATAAAACAATATGGAGAATTTGAATCTGACAGAACAACTGAAACATTATTTCGGCTTTGACTGCTTCAAAGGCGACCAAGAAGCCATTATCCGAAATGTTTTAGCAGGACACGACACCTTTGTGCTGATGCCCACTGGAGGAGGCAAGTCTCTATGTTACCAATTGCCCGCCTTGCTGATGGAAGGAACGGCAATCGTTATATCTCCCCTTATTGCCTTGATGAAGAACCAGGTGGATGCCATCCGACAGGTCAGCGAAGACGACGGTATAGCCCATTTCCTGAACTCTTCTCTGACAAAGACTCAGATTGACATCGTCAAGCGAGATGTAAAAGCAGGCAGAACCAAGTTGCTATACGTGGCTCCCGAATCACTGACAAAGGACGACAACGTAAGCTTCCTGACCAGCGTCAAGATTTCATTCTATGCCGTTGACGAGGCTCACTGTATCTCAGAGTGGGGCCATGACTTCCGCCCTGAGTACCGCCGCATCCGTCCCATCGTGAACCAGATAGGCGAGGCTCCCATCATTGCCCTGACAGCCACGGCGACAGACAAGGTAAGAGGTGACATAAAGAAGAATCTGGGAATGCTGGACGCAACGGAGTTCAAGAGTTCGTTCAACAGGCCCAATCTATATTATGAGGTACGCCCGAAGACGAAGGATGTAGACAAGGACATCATCCGTTTCATCATGCAGCATAAAGGCAAGAGCGGAATCATCTACTGCCTAAGCCGCAAGAAAGTGGAGGAACTGGCAGAGATTCTGCGTGCCAACCAGATAAACGCCCGTGCTTACCATGCAGGTATGGAGTCGCAGGTAAGAAGCGAGACACAGGACGACTTCCTGATGGAGCGCCTGGATGTTATCGTGGCCACTATTGCCTTCGGTATGGGAATTGACAAGCCGGATGTCCGTTTCGTCATTCACTATGATATTCCCAAGAGCCTGGAGGGCTATTATCAGGAAACGGGTCGTGCCGGACGAGACGGTGGCGAAGGCTATTGCCTGACATTCTATTCTCCCAAGGACTTGCGTAAACTGGAGAAGTTCATGGAAGGTAAACCTGTTGCCGAGCAGGATATCGGCCGTCAGTTGTTGCAGGAGACATCTGCATATGCCGAGACCTCTATCTGCCGAAGGAAATTCCTGCTTCACTACTTCGGAGAGGAATACGAGCCCGACAATTGCGGCAACTGCGACAACTGCAGGCACCCGAAGGAGAAACAGGAGGCTTCAGACGAACTGCTTCTGGCCCTGAAGGTTATAGACACCATCAAGTGCAACTTCAAGGTTAACCATGTTATTGACATCCTGGTAGGACGCGAGACAGAAGAGATTATCGCGCACAGGCACGAGGATCTGGACTGCTTCGGTTGTGGCGACAAGCACGAAGCAAGCTTCTGGAACGCTGTAATCCGTCAGGGTATGATTTCCGGTTACATCGAGAAGGAAGTGGAGAACTACGGTCTGCTGAAAATCACAGCCGAAGGCAGAAACTTCATGCGCAAACCCGTTGAATTCTGGATCTCGAAGGACAACGAGTTCGACGAATACGAGGAGCCCGCAGGCAGTGAATCTGCCGTACTGGACGAGGTTCTCTTCAGTATGCTGAAATCACTCCGCAAGAGCATCGCAGAGAAGAAGGGCGTTCCACCCTACGTCATTTTCCAAGACCCCTCTTTGGAGGATATGGCAACCACCTACCCCATCTCGATAGACGAGTTGAAGAACATTAGGGGTGTAGGCGATGGAAAAGCCGCCCGCTATGGCAAGGAATTCTGCGAACTGATAGCAAAATACTGCGAGGAGAACGAAATAGAACGTCTTGAGGACCTGCGTGTCCGTACCGTAGTAAACAAGAGTAAGAACAAAGTCAGCATCATCGAAGGCATTGACCGCAAGCTGGCTCTTGAAGATATTGCAAAGGCCAAGGGCCTGACAATGGAAGAACTGCTGGACGAGATAGAGACTATTGTCTATAGCGGAACCAAGTTGAACATCGACTATTATATCGAGGATATAATGGACGAGGACGACATGCAGGACATCTATGACTATTTCATGGAAGAGTCCGAGACAGATGATATAGACGAGGCTCTGGATGCCCTGGGAGAGGACTACACAGAGACCGAAATCCGCCTTGTTCGCATCAAGTTCCTCTCAGAAATGGCCAATTAAGAAAAATTGGCTTTTTTTGTATCGTAATAATCAGTTTTTTTTTGTACTTTTGCACGCAATAAATTCTATATAAGATATGGCATCATTTATTGCAGATAAGATTGTTATGGACGGCCTGACTTATGACGACGTCCTGTTGGTTCCCGCTTACTCAGAGGTATTGCCTCGTACGGTAGAGCTTTCAACCCGTTTCTCACGTAACATTGAGTTGAAAATTCCTTTTGTAACAGCCGCTATGGATACTGTTACTGAGGCCCCCATGGCTATTGCCATTGCCCGTGAAGGCGGTATCGGTGTTATTCACAAGAACATGAGCATCGAGGAGCAAGCCCGTCAGGTTGCTATCGTGAAGCGAGCCGAGAACGGTATGATCTATGATCCTGTGACCATCCAACTGGGAAGCACCGTTGCAGATGCGCTTGAGTTGATGAACGAATATCATATCGGAGGTATTCCCGTAGTAGACAGCGAGCGTCACTTGGTAGGTATTGTTACCAACCGTGACTTGCGCTTCGAACTGAACCTGAACCGCCCAATCGATGATGTAATGACATGCGAGAACCTGGTTACAACACATGTTCAGACCGACTTGGTAGCTGCAGCTAAGATTCTGCAGGAGAACAAGATCGAGAAACTCCCTGTTGTTGACGAGGACAACAAGCTTATCGGCCTTATCACTTACAAGGATATCACCAAGGCTAAGGATAAGCCCATGGCCTGCAAAGACAGCAAGGGTCGTCTGCGCGTAGCAGCAGGTGTTGGCGTAACCGTTGACACACTCGACAGAATGAAGGCACTGGTTGACGCCGGTGTAGATGCCATTATCATTGACACCGCACATGGTCACAGCAAGTTTGTGATTGACAAACTGAAGGAGGCCAAGAAGAACTTCCCCAACGTAGATATTGTTGTAGGTAACGTTGCAACAGGTGATGCAGCACGTATGCTGGTTGAGGCTGGTGCCGACGGCGTGAAAGTCGGTATTGGTCCGGGTAGTATTTGTACCACACGTGTGGTAGCCGGAGTCGGTGTACCTCAGCTCAGCGCTATATACGATGTTGCCAGTGCCTTGGAGGGAACAGGTGTGCCCTTGATTGCCGATGGCGGTTTGCGTTACAGCGGTGATGTTGTAAAGGCTTTGGCCGCTGGTGGTTACAGCGTAATGATCGGTTCACTGGTTGCCGGTACAGAGGAAAGTCCTGGCGACACCATCATCTACAACGGACGTAAGTTCAAGAGCTACAGAGGTATGGGCTCACTCGAAGCTATGGAGTGCGGTAGCAAGGACCGTTACTTCCAGGCTGGCGTGAAAGATGTCAAGAAGTTGGTTCCCGAAGGTATTGCCGGCCGAGTTCCTTACAAGGGAACCGTTCAGGAGGTTATCTTCCAGTTGGTAGGCGGTTTGCGCAGCGGTATGGGATACTGCGGTGCCAACACCATCGAGCAACTGCACAATGCCAAGTTCGTCCGTATCACAAATGCTGGCGTTATGGAGAGCCACCCACATGATGTAACAATTACCAGTGAGGCGCCCAACTACAGTCGTCCTCAATAATATAGTATATAAGGTATGAAGAAGATTCTGTGTTCATTTTTGTTTCTTGTTGCAGGCGTTGGTGCCAATGCTCAGGACGACCCCATTGTGATGCACGTAAACGGGCAGCCGGTTCCACGCAGCGAGTTTGAGTACAACTACAACAAGAACAACTCCGACGGCGTGCTTGACAAGAAGAGCATAGAAGAATATGCACAGCTTTTTGTCAACTACAAGTTGAAGGTGTTGGCCGCTTTGGACAACCATCTGGATACTCTCTCAAGCTATCAGAAAGAGTTCCGCCAGTATCGCGACCAGCAAATCCGGCCTTTGCTCGTCCCCCAGAATGCAATGGAGGAAGAATGCCAGAAGTATTATAATCAGATGCTGGCAAGCCTGCAGGGCAAAGAACTTTTACAACCCGCACACATCTTCTTACGTGTACCCCAGACTGCCACAGAAGAGGCTCAGGCTGAAGCCAAAACTCGCATAGACTCTATCTATCAGGAGATAAAGAATGGAGCCGACTTCGCCGAACTGGCCCAGAAGGTTTCTCAAGACCCGGGCTCTGCAGCCCGTGGCGGTTTACTCCCTTGGATTGGTCCCAACCAGACACTGAAGGAGTTTGAGGACGTTGCCTATAGCCTGGAGGTGAATCAGGTATCAGAACCTTTCCTCTCAACAGTGGGCTATCACATTATTAAGTTGATGGGCAAAAAACCCCTGGAGAGCTACGACGAACTGAAAACGAACATCCGCAACTATCTGGAAAGACAGGGACTGGAGAATCAGCTTGCAACCCAGATATTGGATTCTATCGCACAGCACTCTTCTCCCCAGAAGACTGTTGAGGAAATCCTCGACGAGGAGACTGAACGTCTCTGTGCTCAGGACGAGGAGCTGAAATATCTGGTAAAGGAGTATCATGATGGTCTGCTGCTTTTCGAGGAGTGCAGCAGAAACATTTGGGAGCCTGCCAGCAAGGATACCACAGGCTTAGCTTCTTACTTCAAGGCAAACAAGAAGAAGTACGCCTGGAAGGAACCACACTTCCGCGGCCTTGTTTATTACTGCAAGAATCAGGCTGACGTAAAGGCTGTGAAGAAGTGTCTGAAGGGTGTTCCCGAGGACAAATGGACAGCCAAAATACGTGAGCAGTTCAACAAAGACAGCGTAACAGTTCGCATGGAGCGCAGACTCTTCAAGAAGGGCGAGAATGCCAATGTTGACGCATTGGCCCTGAAAGACAAGAGCGCCAAGCTGAATCCCGTAAAGGACTATCCATACGTTGCTGTTGTAGGAAAGGTGTTGAAGAAAGGACCTGAGAAATGGACCGACATTAGCAATCAGGTTGTTACGGACTACCAGCACCAACGCGAAGACGAGTACGTAGCAAAACTAAGAAAGCGTTACACTTTCGAGATACATGAAGACGTACTGAAAACAGTTAATAACCACTAATGTTTATGAAGATCTGCGGCAGATATTTTTCTCTGATATGCCTATCTATCTATAGTGTCTTTTCTTTTGCCCAAAGCAATCAGGGCAATGTGATAGATGAAGTTGTATGGGTTGTTGGTGATGAAGCCATCCTGAGGTCGGACGTAGAGAAACGCCGCCTTGAGTTTGGCAGCTCTGTCACAGGTAATCCATATTGCGTCATTCCTGAGCAGCTGGCAATCCAAAAACTCTTCCTACATCAGGCTGCCATAGACAGTATAGAGGTAACTGATGCAGAAATCAACCAGTATGTGGATGAAGAAATCAACCAGAAAATTCTGTCTTATGGCTCCAAGGAGAAGTTGGAAGAATACTCAGGAAAGACAATGACCCAGTTGCGCGAGGACAGCTACGACAAATGGAAGGGTACCCTGACCATGCGCGATGTTACCAGGAAACTGGCAGAGGATGTGAAAGCCACTCCCGCTGAGGTTCGTAGGTACTTCAAGGATATGCCAGAAGACAGCCTGCCCCTGATTCCCACTCAAGTAGAGGTTCAGTTGCTGGTTCAGCAGCCACGTATCCATCAGGAAGAGATTGACCGTGTAAAGAACACACTACGCGAATATGCCGAGCGTGTTAATTCAGGCAGTACATCCTTTGCCACCTTAGCCCGTCTGTATTCCGAGGACCCCGGTTCAGCACGTCAGGGAGGTGAGATGCCTTACATGGGACGCGGCGAGTTGGATCCCGGTTTTGCCAATGTTGCCTTTGGCATGACAGACCCTTCCAAGGTCAGCAAGATTACGCAAAGCGAGTTTGGCTATCATATCATCCAATTGATAGACAAACGTGGCGACAAAGTTAAATGCCGTCATATCCTGAAACGCCCTGAAGTTCAGCAGCAGGACATCGATACCGCATTGGTTCATCTTGACTCAATCGCTGAGCAGATACGCAGAGAGAAGGTAACCTTCGAAGAGGCCGTATTGTACGCCTCAGACGACAAGGATACGCGCAACAACCGCGGCATTCTGTCTAACCTAAAGGTTGATGAGCAGTCTGGTTCACAGATTACCACCACAAGATTCGAGATGAGTGAGCTCTCAACTTACTCACCTGAGTTGGCACGCGTGATAAGTACCATGGAGATTGGCGAAATCTCCAAGCCTTTCACAATGATAAACGGCAAGGGAAAGACCGTCTGTGCCATAGCAAAGTTGAAGAACAGAATCAATTCTCACAGGGCTAGCATCTCTGAGGATTTCCAGATTCTGAAAGCCCAAGTGGAAGAAGATAAGAAAGAAAAGGTAATTTCTGAGTGGATAAAAGAAAAACAGCGCACAACATACATCAGGATAAACCCTGACTGGCGCGACTGTGAGTTCCAATACCCCGGCTGGATTAAGTGATGAATCATCGTCTGTCTGCAATATGTACACTAATCTTGTTTGGCGTTTGTCTGATATTTGCTGTTACCCCCGTACGTAGGACAGCAAACAACAATAGAGCAAAAACGGCAAGCAAAGACAGTCGTGTGCATCTGCTACATGCCGATAAATTATATTTCGACCAGCGACTTCATCAGACGGCACAGTTCTTAGTCGGAAATGTCCAGTTCAGCCATGAGGGAACACTCATGTACTGTGACAGTGCCCTATACTATGAAGCCACAAACTCCTTTGATGCTTACGGAAATGTACGCATGGTGCAGGGAGATACACTCAAACTCACCAGCGACGTACTATATTACAACGGAATAGACAGGCTGGCCCGCGCCCGCTACAACGTGGTGCTGACGCATCTGAAGACCATTCTCTATACAGATAGCCTGGACTATGATCGCATCTATGACCTGGGGTATTTCTTCGAGGGAGGACGCCTGTTGGATCAAGGAAATGAGCTAACAAGTGACTGGGGTGAATATCAGCCCTCTACTCATCAGGCCGTATTCAACTATAACGTCAGACTGGTTAACCCAGAACCTCCCGCACCACCCAAGACTGTCTTGGTATCTGATACCTTATATTATAATACCAATACAGCTATCGCACATGTGGTAGGACCATCCAATATCGAGAACGGAGAGAGTCATATCTATTCTGAGCTAGGGTATTATAACACCAAGACCGACGAATCTTATATGCTTAACAGAAGTATCCTTGTCAACGAGGGGAAACGTCTGGTCGGCGACAGTGTCGTTTGGGACGGCACATCCAAGGTAGGTGAAGCCTTCGGAAACTTCATCTATACAGATACCGAGAACAAGAATATGCTTACAGGCAACTACTGTTATTATGTCGACAGCATAGGCTACTGCGAGGCATATGACAGTGCCATGGTGATTGACTTCTCCCAAAAGGACACCCTGTTTGCCCATGCTGACACCTTTAAGGTTTTCACATACTTTATTGATACCGACAGTATGTACAGGGTTATGCATGCCTACAGAAAGGTGCGTGCCTTCAGAGAGGATGTTCAGGCCGTATGCGATTCCATGGTCTATAACTCTAAGGACTCCTGCCTGGTAATGTACTACGACCCTATCCTCTGGCAGAACGGACAGCAGATGCTAGGCGAGGAAATAATATCCTTCTTCAACGACAGTACAATTGATAGCGTGCAGGTGCTGCGCCAGGCCTTATCGGTAGAGCAGATAGACAGCATTCATTACAATCAGATTGCAGGACACGAGATGCATTTCTACTTCAAAGAAGGCGAGATGTACCTTTCCACCACAAAAGGAAATGTGTACTTCAACTACTACCCCTTCAACGAAGACAGCGTGATGGTTGAGATGAACCATACTGAGACCACCCTGCTGAAACTGTACATCCAGAATGGCAAGGTTAACTATGTATGGATGCCGGCTGCTACAGGTACCATGTACCCCGTTCCCCTGATACCACCAGACGAACTGTACCTTTCCAACTTTGCCTGGTTCGACTATATCAGGCCCACAGACAAGATGGATGTGTTCAACTGGCGCGGCAAGAAGGCCGGAAGTGAGTTGAAGAAGAGCGTTCAGCGTGTAGCACCAAAGCAGAAACTATCGGATATTAAACAATAGAAAAAAAATAGGTTATGGGATTGTTCAGTGCAAGGCAGCCTCGTAAATTCAGACGGGTTAGCATCTATACCGATGAGCGTAAGGAGAAGTTGCAGAAATTGGTAGAGCAGGCAGAACGCGAAAAGAGCGGAGCCCAGCCTGCCGAGAAAGTATTCAACGCCGACAAGTTCAAGGGGACCTTCATCAATTTCACCCCACGTGCACAGCGCTACAAGGAACATGGTGCCCGCATAGGCTGGCCCCTGGCTATCCTGCTTATTTTCGTTCTGTTGATTATTTGGAGATTTATAATGACAGGTAAGTCTTAAACGTATGGATATCATTCACCTTCTTCCAGATTCGGTTGCCAACCAGATAGCAGCTGGCGAGGTTGTTCAGCGTCCGGCATCAGTAATAAAGGAGCTGATGGAGAATGCCGTTGACGCAGGCGCATCAACGGTAGATGTACTCGTTGTTGATGCAGGCCGTACCTCTATTCAGGTAATTGATGACGGAAAGGGTATGAGTGAACAAGATGCCCGCATGGCTTTTGAACGTCATGCCACATCCAAAATCAGACAGGCAGAAGACCTATACTCCCTTCATACCATGGGATTCAGGGGCGAAGCCCTTCCCTCCATTGCCGCCGTTGCACAAGTACATCTCCAGACCAGAACCATAGACAATGAACTAGGAACAGACCTTACCATAGAAGGGTCGCAGGTTGTCGGACAGGAAGCCTGCTCATGTCCTGTCGGAGCCAACTTTCAGGTTCGTAATCTGTTTTTCAATGTTCCGGCTCGCAGGAAATTCCTGAAGTCCAACCAGACGGAACTGAACAATATCATACAGGAATTTGAACGTATCGTATTGGTAAACCCCACCGTTTCATTTTCTTTCTCTCATAACGGAGAGATGATGACCAAGCTGCCCTCCAGTAATCTCAGACAGCGAATCGTCAATGTCTTCGGCAAGAAACTGAACGAGCAGTTGCTGGCTGTTGACGTGGATACCACATTGGCCCGCATCACGGGTTTTGTAGGCAAGCCTGAGACAGCCCGCAAGAAGAACACCAACCAGTTCTTCTTCGTGAATGGCAGATACATGCGTCACCCCTACTTCCACAAGGCCGTCCTGGAAGCATTTGCCCATCTTATCCCAGAGGGCGAGCAGATTCCCTACTTCCTTTACTTCGAAGTTGACCCTGCCAATATCGATGTCAATATCCATCCCACCAAGACGGAGATAAAGTTCGAGAACGACTCCGCCATCTGGCAGATTCTGGTGGCAGCCATCAAGGATTCTCTGGGCAAGTTCAATGCCGTGCCTACCATCGACTTTGACGTAGAGGGACGTCCAGACATTCCCACCTTCGACTTCAATGCAGGCACCCAGGTGCATGCACCAAAGGTTCAGATAGACAGCAGTTACAACCCCTTCCGCTCGGGCGAAGGAAAAAGCCAGAAGCATGTGCCCGTCGATTGGGAGCAGCTGTATGCAGACATCCAGAAGACTGACCCGGTACAGGACTATCATATTGAGGAAGATCCGACAGAAACACAGGACCTGTTCGCTGATGAGACGACAGGCGGAATGGAGATGAGCAGTTGCCATTTCCAGTATCGCGGACAATATATCCTTACGCCTGTACAGACAGGACTGATGATTATTGATCAGCACAGGGCTCATGTCCGTATTCTTTACGACAAATTCCTCCAGCAGATGGAGGGACAGAAACCCTCCTCACAGGGCCTGCTTTTCCCCGAGATGCTGCACTTCTCCCCTTCTGATGCCATTTTGTTTCAGGACATGACAGACGAGCTACGCCAGCTTGGGTTTGATATTGAATCATTGGGCGGTGGCAGTTTCTCGGTCAACGGAGTTCCCTCCGACCTGAAGGGCGCTAACCCCATATCCATTCTTTCCCAGATGGTTGAAACCGTCAAGGAAAAGGAAACAGGTATGGAGAACGAGCTACAACACCGCATCGCCCTTGTTATGGCCCGTAACACCTCCATTGTTGCCGGACAGGTACTCACCAACCAGGAGATGGAATCCCTGCTGGGAGAGCTCTTCCAATGCCAGAACCCCAACCTCACCCCCACAGGAAAGGTGATTGTCTCTGTATTGGAACACAGCCAGATAGAGAAGATGTTCGGACGCTGATAAAAAGAACAAATCAAATTACACAAAATATAATGGAACCAAAAGAAAAAATCATTCTAACGGGCGACCGCCCAACCGGCAAACTTCACATCGGCCACTATGTAGGCTCACTTCGTCGAAGAGTAGAGCTGCAGAACTCCGGCCTCTATGATAAGATTTTTGTTTTCGAGGCCGATGCACAGGCCTTGACCGACAATATCGAGAACCCCGAGAAGGTTCGCCAGAACGTCATCGAGGTAGCCCTCGACTATCTGGCTGCCGGTCTTGACCCCACCAAGAGCACACTGTTCATCCAGAGCCAGATACCCGAGCTTTGCGAATTGTCATTCTATTATATGGATATGGTAAGCGTAAGCCGTCTGCAGCGTAACCCCACTGTCAAGACAGAAGTCCAGATGCGTGGTTTCAGTGGCGAGAGCATCCCTGTAGGATTCTTCACCTACCCTATCTCTCAGGCTGCCGATATTACCATGTTCAAGGCTACCACAGTACCTGCCGGCGAGGATCAGGAACCCATGTTGGAGCAGTGCCGCGAGATTGTCCGCAAATTCAACAATATCTATGGCGACACACTTGTAGAGCCCAACATCCTGTTGCCCGACAATGCAGCCTGCCTGCGCCTGCCTGGTACAGACGGCAAGGCCAAGATGAGCAAGAGCCTTGGCAACTGCATCTACCTTTCCGATTCTGCCGACGAGGTGAACAAGAAGGTAAAGAGCATGTACACCGATCCTACCCACCTGCAGGTCAACGACCCCGGTCACTTGGAGGGCAACACCGTATTCACTTACCTGGATGCTTTCGCAACTGATGAGATGGTGGCTGCCATGACGACAGACTACCAGACCCTTCAGGAGATGAAGGACCACTATACACGTGGCGGTTTGGGAGACATGAAGTGCAAGAAGCTGCTGATGAGTGTACTGCAGGAGACCTTAGAGCCTATCCGTCAGCGCCGTGCCGAGTTCGAGAAGGACATCCCCATGGTATATGATATACTCCAGAAGGGATGCGAGGCTGCCCGCGAGGTTGCCTGCCAGACAATGGACGAGGTACGTCGCGCCATGAAGATTAACTACTTCCAGGACAAAGCTCTGATTGAAGAGCAGTCACGTCGTTTCGCATCTAAATAAAAATATTTACGGAAATATTTTGCAAGTCCGCAGAATTGTGGTAACTTTGCTCCGCATTTCTCGAGGGGACTTGTTTCGGGCGTTTAGCTCAGCTGGTTCAGAGCATCTGCCTTACAAGCAGAGGGTCGGCGGTTCGAATCCGTCAACGCCCACCAAAAATTACTTTCCACAAGCCTCACAGAGATACGGGCGTTTAGCTCAGCTGGTTCAGAGCATCTGCCTTACAAGCAGAGGGTCGGCGGTTCGAATCCGTCAACGCCCACTCTTTTGCGCAATTATTATTTGAAGCACGTATTAGTCTTTCGCTATGGAATTGGATTTATTGACAGCGATATCCCCTATTGACGGTCGCTATCGCGGCAAAACAGAATCTCTGGCCGATTATTTTTCCGAGTATGCTCTTATTCGTTATCGTGTAAGAGTCGAAATTGAGTATTTCATCACACTTTGCGAATTGCCCCTTCCCCAGTTGGCATCATTCCCACAGGATTTGCATGCTACCCTGAGAAGCATCTATCAGAATTTCTCTGAGCAGGACGCACAGCGTGTAAAGGATATAGAGAAGGTTACTAACCACGATGTGAAGGCAGTCGAGTACTTCATCAAGGAGCAGTTCGATGCCATCGGCGGTTTGGAGGCCTACAAGGAGTTTATCCATTTTGGTCTTACTTCTCAGGACATCAACAACACCAGTGTACCTTTGAGTGTAAAGGAAGCACTCGAGCAGGTTTACTATCCCCTCCTGCAGGAGCTGATAGACCAGCTTGCTGCCTATGCCGAGGAATGGAAGGATGTTCCCATGTTGGCAAAGACACACGGACAGCCTGCCAGCCCCACCCGTCTGGGCAAGGAGGTAATGGTATTCGTATATCGTCTGCAGCGTCAGTTGGAGACCCTGCGTCAGTGCCCCGTAACAGCCAAGTTCGGCGGTGCTACAGGTAACTTCAACGCTCACCATGTAGCATACCCCCAGTACAACTGGCGTGAGTTCGGTTCTAAGTTCGTTGCCGAGAAGTTGGGCCTTGAACGTGAAGAGTACACCACCCAGATCAGTAATTATGACAGCCTGGGCGCCATCTTCGATGCTATGAAGCGTATCAATACCATCATCATCGACCTTGACCGCGACTTCTGGCAGTATGTTTCTATGGAGTACTTCCGTCAGAAGATCAAGGCAGGCGAGGTTGGTTCCAGCGCCATGCCCCATAAGGTTAATCCTATCGACTTCGAGAACTCAGAGGGTAACCTTGGCATTGCCAACGCCATCCTGTTGCATCTGAGCCAGAAACTTCCCGTCAGTCGTCTGCAGCGCGACCTCACGGACAGCACCGTACTGCGTAATGTAGGTGTGCCCATGGGTCACATGCTTATCAGCATCAACAGCACCCTGAAGGGATTACGCAAGTTGGTACTGAATCAGGAGGCTATCAACCGCGACCTGGACAACTGCTGGGCTGTATGTGCCGAGGCTATCCAGACCATCCTCCGTCGCGAGGCATACCCCCACCCCTACGAGGCTCTGAAGGCTCTTACCCGTACTGGCAAGGGCATTGACGAGGCTACAATCAAGAACTTTATTGAGGAGCTCAACGTAAGCGAATCCGTGAAGGATGAACTGCGTGCCATAACTCCACATACATATATAGGTATTTAAAACAACATTATTTGAAACACTTTTTAAATAAAACTAAAGGAAAACAATTATGATTACAGAAGACGAAAGCTGGAGAGAGAAATTCTCCGAGAAGAATGAGAGTACAGGCCGCGATGGCTATCGCCCTCAGTATGGCAGTGAAAACAATCCCACCCCCAGATACAGCAGTCAGGGTCGTGTTATGCGTCCACGCATAAGCCGTCCTGCATTCAGTAGTAATACAGAAGGACAGGTATCTCGTCCTTACCAGTCACGCGAGGGCGGCTATCAGTCACGCGAAGGTGGCTATCGTCCCCGTTACAACGCAAGCGGCGAGGGAGGCTATCAGCCCCGTCAGCCCCGCGAAGGTGGTTACCAGCCCCGTCAGCAGGGCGGTTATCAGCCTCGTCATCAGGGTGGCTATCGCCCCCGTTACAATGCAGGTGGCGAAGGCGGTTACCAGCAGCGCCCCCGTCGCGAGGGAGGCTATCAGCCCCGTCAGCAGGGCGGTTACGCTCCTAAGGGCGGCCCAAGAGGCGGTTTCCGTCCCCGTACAGCGGGCTACAACCCCAATGCTAAATATAGCATGAAGAAGCAGATCGAGTACAAGGAGACTCACATTGATCCCGAAGAACCAATCCGTCTGAACAAGTTCCTGGCAAATGCCGGTGTTTGTAGCCGTCGCGAGGCCGACAGCTTCATCGAGGCAGGTGTAGTATCTGTTAACGGACAGGTTGTAACAGAATTGGGTACCAAGATCAAGCGCTCAGACTCTGTGCTCTTCCACGATCAGTTAGTAAGCATCGAGAAGAAGGTTTACATCCTGCTCAACAAGCCCAAGGATTATGTTACCACCAGCGACGACCCACAGAACCGCAAGACCGTTATGGACTTGGTGAAGGGTGCTTGCCGCGAGCGTATCTATCCCGTTGGTCGTCTTGACCGCAACACCACTGGTGTACTGCTTCTCACCAACGATGGCGAGTTGGCCAGCAAGCTTACTCACCCTCAGTTCATGAAGAAGAAGATCTATCATGTTTACCTCAATAAGAATGTCACTGCTGCTGATATGCGCATGATTGCCGACGGTATTCAGCTAGAGGATGGCGAGATTCATGCAGATGCCATCGAATATGCTAGCGAGACAGACCGTAAGCAGGTAGGCATTGAGATTCACAGTGGTCGTAATCGCATTGTACGTCGTATCTTCGAGAGCCTTGGCTACAAGGTTGTTAAGTTGGATCGCGTATTCTTTGCCGGCCTGACCAAGAAGAATGTCCGTCGTGGCGACTGGCGCTTCCTCACAGAGCAGGAGGTTAACATGCTGCGCATGGGAGCGTTTGAATAATTGAGAATTGAAAATTGAGAATTCAAGATGAAACGTACAAAAGTAATTGACGCGCTGAAGTGTACAAACTTTGGCGAAGATATATGCGTTAAAGGTTGGGTGCGCAGTAAGCGTGGTTCAAAGGGCATCTTCTTTGTCGCCCTGAACGACGGTAGCACCATCAAGAACATACAGATTGTTGGTGATGATGCCAACTTCCCCGAGGAGACCATCAAGCGCATCACTACAGGTGCCTGCCTCAGCGTTGAGGGTAAGTTGGTAGAGAGTCCCGCAGCCGGTCAGGCCAGCGAGATTCAGGCTACAGCCATCGAGATTCTTGGCGACTGCGACAACACCTATCCCTTGCAGAAGAAAGGTGCCAGCTGGGAGTACCTTCGTACCGTAGCACACCTGCGTCCCCGCACCAACACCTTTGGTGCCATCCTGCGTATCCGCCACAACATGGCAATGGCTATCCATACCTATTTCCACCAGCACGGATACTTCTACTTCCACACACCCCTTATCACAGCCTCTGACTGCGAGGGTGCCGGAAATATGTTCCAGGTAACTACCAAGAACCTCTATGACCTGAAGAAGGACGAGCAGGGCAAGATCATCTATGATGATGACTTCTTTGGCGAGCAGACCTCTCTGACCGTTTCCGGTCAGCTGGAGGGTGAGTTGGGTGCTACCGCCCTGGGTGCTATCTACACCTTCGGTCCCACCTTCCGTGCCGAGAACAGCAACACGCCCCGCCATCTGGCAGAGTTCTGGATGGTAGAGCCCGAGGTTGCCTTCCTGGATCAGGAAGAGCTGATGGACCTGGAAGAGGACTTCATCAAGTACTGCGTAAAGTGGGCTTTGGACAACTGCAAGGACGACCTTGAGTTCCTCAACAAGATGATAGACAAGACCCTCATAGAGCGTCTGGAAAGCGTTCTGAAGGAGACCTTCGTTCGTCTGCCCTATACTGAGGGTATCAACATCCTGCAGGAAGCTATCAAGAACGGCAAGAAGTTTGAGTTCCCCTGCAACTGGGGCGACGACTTGGCCAGTGAGCACGAGCGCTACCTGGTAGAGGAGCACTTCAAGAAGCCCGTCATCATGACAGACTACCCCACAGCCATCAAGTCATTCTATATGAAGCAGAACCCTGCAAC
>JAEEGF010481174.1_pt1 | contig 53517 bp, 36 predicted proteins | sample 9134171 | NCBI WGS metagenome assembly JAEEGF01 (sample SAMN16246542, study PRJNA631951) | gut metagenome | biome: gut microbiome; feature: rumen; material: AP-attached | host: Bos | place: Iran: Karaj | collected 2018-10 | reverse complement strand
TAAGTGGTGTGTCTCTTTTCTCGATGGTGACGGAGGTAAGTCCTGTACAACCATAAAACGCATAACTACTTATTGATGAAACACTGCTTGGGATGACTAAATTGGTAATCTCAGTATTCTCATCATTCGATAAATATAAATGATGAGCATAGCCAAGAGGATTTCCTATTTCATCACGGATTTTTTCGAAGTTAATATTACACCAGGCAGTTAGGTCATCAACAATTATTTTTTTCAGGTTGGGACAATCACAAAATGAATAAGCTCCAATTTCTTTTACACTGTTGGGTATGGTTATGGATGTCAGATTTGTACAACCATGAAATGCTCCAGCTGTTCCCGTTCTGATATTTGAGCCACTGGGATCACTTTTAATTGAAGTAACGCTGTTTGGAATGGATATGGATGTCAGGCTGGAACATTGTGCAAAAGTTGCAGGTTCAATTGTTGTAATACTATTCGGAATGTTTATGGATGAAAGTTGGGAATACCCTAAAAATGCCCGTTTCCCAATAGATTTGACACTGTTTGGCATGGTTATGGAAGTCAGGCTGGAACACTCGTAAAATGAATATGTTCCTATTGTGGTGACACCATCTGTTATTTCAACGGTACGAATATTTTCAAGATACTGATGCCAGGGAGCGTTGTTTGTAAAACTATAATTATACATTCGGCTCTCGCCTGATATTTTCAATATGCCTGTTTCTGTATCCAAATGCCATGTGCAGTAACCTGTAGTACCGCTGTATTCTTCTGCCGACGCCATAAGCGGCATCAGCATAAATAATGATAGTAATAGTTTTTTCATGTTTTAAAATGTATTAAGTGATACATAGAATTGTTTTTCGATATCTTTCTTCGTTAATGGTAAGGCGGTTCTTATTCTGCAAATATAAATAAAAAAAACACAAATTACCTCTCCTGTTTTGTTGAAATGTGTTAAACGGCTGCCTTGTCTGTGTGTGACTCATTTTGCACATGTATAAAGAAAGGGACAGATTCCATGTTGAACCTGTCCCCATTTTATGTCTTAACAATTCTTCTAATTTTCCTCGCCTGAAATCACGAGCTTATAGCCTTTGCCGTGAACATTCAGAATCTGGACATCCGGATCCTGGCTCAGCAGCTTGCGGAGCTTCGTGATATACACATCCATCGAACGGGCGTTGAAATAGTTGTCGTCAATCCAGATGGCTTTCAAGGCATACTCGCGAGGAAGCAGCTCGTTCACTTTATTGCTCAGAAGGGTCAGCAGTTCAGCCTCTTTTGTCGTCAGCTTCTTCTCCTCGCCGTCAATGGTCAGCATCTGCTTCTGCGTGTCGAACGTGAAGCGGCCGATGCTCCTCACCGTTTCGTTCTTATTCTGTTTACCGCGGACACGCCTAAGAATCGCCTCTATGCGCATCACGACAACGTCCATACGGAATGGCTTGGTGATGTAGTCGTCAGCACCAATCTCATAACCGGTGCGTATGTCGTCGATAATAGTCTTTGCGGTCAGGAAAATGAATGGAACCTCCGCATTCAGCTCACGTATCTTGCCCGCCAACGTGAAGCCGTCCATCTTGGGCATCATCACGTCAAGGATGCAAAGATCGTATTTGTTCGAACAGAACGCTGTATAACCCTCCTCGCCGTCAACACACAAATCTGCCTGAAAACCTTTTGCCTCCAAATATTCACGAAGAAGCATACCAAGATTCTCGTCATCCTCGCATAAGAGGATTTTCACATCTTCAAATTTTTCTTCCATAGTTTTATTCATTTTAATAGTTTATGATTGGCTTTAATTTTAAATTGTAATTAATTTTAGATTGTTTTAGCTGTACAGCAGCGGCAGCTTGATGGTGAATGTGGTTCCGATACCATAGTCGCTGTCAGCGCTGACACTGCCTTTATGGTCGGTCACGATTTTCTTCACGTATGCCAGACCCAGACCGAAGCCTTTTATGTCGTGGCGGTTGCCTGTCGATACGCGGTAGAATTTCTCGAATATCTTTTTCAGGTTTTCTTTCTTTATGCCGATGCCATTGTCGCGGATGGAAATATACAGATATTTCGAGTCGTTCTTTGTCGATACCGTCAGTTCAAGTTGGCTGTCCTCACGCTTATATTTCACCGCATTGTCCATCAGATTGAATATCACGTTCGTAATATGCATCTCGTCAGCCAGAATAACAGAGTCTTTCGCTTTCAGGTGCGACACGATTTTTCCGCCGTTCTTCTCTACTTTCAGCGTGAATGTCTTGATGATGCCGATAATCAGCTCGTTCACGTTCAATTCCACCATGTTCAGGTTGGCTTTCTGGTTCTCGTACATCGACAGCTGAAGCACTTTCTCCACCTGGAACCGCAGACGTTTCGTTTCGGTGTTAATGGTCTCAACCAGACGTGACATCATCTTCGGTGTTTTAGGAACCTCCTCGTCGCCAAGCATCTGGGCTGCAAGGGATATCGATGATATCGGCGTTTTGAACTCATGCGTCATGTTGTTGATGAAGTCGTTCTTCACCTCCGACAGCTTTTTTTGGCGGAACACTAGAATCATCGTGATGATGAAGGTCAGTAGCAGAATCAGCGTGAACACAATCGATGGCAGCATGAACCCCAACGAACGAAACACGTAGCGGCGGGCGTCGGGAAACACAACGGTCAGCACACCTTGCTGATCTACGGGATCATATTTAAACAGGCTCTGAGAGAATTTCACTGATCCGTCATCCTCCGAGAAGTCAGAACACTTATATATCAGTTTGCCATTACTGTTATAGACTGCGAAATGATAGTCCAGCTCTATGGCGTGATTTGCCAGCTCATACTTGATGTTTTGATCCAGACGGTTGAAGTCAATCCTGTCTTGAAGTGGACGGTCGTTGGCGGAGTAGAGCATCAGTAATATCAGGGAGTCCATCAGGTTTTGATTATAGACATACCGCTTCAGAAGGGCGGAGTCGGCGGACAAGGCACGGTTCGAACGACGAGTAATCAATGTCTTGTTCAGTCCTGATGAAGGAGAAGAGGGGTTGCTGTAGCTGTCTATATGGATATTCTTGCTGGTGGACTGCAGGATGGAGTCGTTCTGCTCAAGCACAGAGTCGGCCACTGTGGTCATACCGCTAAATTTGTCTTCCATGTATTGGGCGGTCTCAATCAGCTCCATGTTGTGGCTCACGCTGTTTAGCGCACGCTCAACACTCTCCTCGAAATGCACACGGCGGGTCGTCACGATTTCCTCAACATAGCCCACCTGCATCACAAGCAGACTGATGAACGAGATGCCCATCACGATTGCCAATATGATGATTGTACGCTTTTTCATGTTGATTCAATTTAACGTTTTTATTTGCTTTGTATGACTTTCTTTATGAATCAATTTTCTCGTCTTCTTATATAATCAAATGACTAAATGCCCAAATAAATCGGAAAACTTTGGAGCAGCGAGCGCAGAGCCGAACTTGTTCGAGCTATGCCGAGTCGTGACAAAGTTCATGAAATAAATCATAAAATAGTAAATAGTAAATGAATTTGTCTTGTTAATCCTTTACTTAGCAAAATAACGTAAAACTTTTCTATTATTATAATGTTTGATAACTTTTTTACTTAAAAATATAAAAAAAATCAGCAAATTTAACATTTGCTGATTTTTTAATTATTATTTTAGTAATTAAGAATCAAGAGTGATAACCCTTCTTTTCATCTGATTGCTGTTTTCATATTGTAATCAAATTCAGAAGATGATACAAAATGAATAGTCCAAAATCGGATTCGTCATTTTTTATTATCAGTTTAACTTCTTTTTGAATTTTTCACTCATCTAAAAAGTAAATACACTATTCTCTTTTAACTTTTCACTATTCATTTTGAAATAATTCATCATTCTTAATTCTAAATTTAAAATTAGTCTTCCTCCTTGTTCTGAGCCTCGAACTCCTTGATGAGCTGGTTCTGAACATCGGTCGGAACAAGCTCATAGTTCGAGAACTTCATCGAGAACGAACCGCGTGCTCCGGTGATGGCAGAAAGGGAAGTGGAGTAGTTTGCAAGACCCTTCAACGGTACTTTTGCCTGAAGTTTCTCATAGCCGCTCTCACTGGAAGACCCCATGATCATACCGCGACGGCCCTGGATATCGCTCATCACGTCACCCATCTTGTCGCTCGGTACCAGTACCTCAACGTCATAAATAGGCTCAAGGAGCTTCGGAGCTGCCTGCTTGAACGCATCGCTGAACGCGTTACGGCCGGCGAGCATGAATGAAAGCTCGTTGGAGTCAACAGGGTGCATCTTACCGTCATATACCACAACGCGTACATCGCGCGCATAGCTGCCGGTCAACGGACCCTGCTCCATACGGCCCATGATTCCTTTCAGGATGGCTGGCATGAAACGGGTGTCGATGGCACCACCAACCACTGAGTTGATGAATACAAGCTTGCCGCCCCACTCAAGGTCAATTTCTTCCTTGCTCTTGCAGTTGATTTTGAATTCCTGACCACCGAACTTGTAGCTTACAGGATCCGGATCGCCTTCGTTGTAAGGCTCAACAATCAGGTGAACCTCACCGAACTGACCGGCACCGCCCGATTGCTTCTTGTGACGATAGTCTGCGCGGGCTGCTTTTGTGATGGTCTCACGGTAAGGTATCTTCTGCTCGTCATAGACGATGTTGATTTTCTCGTTGTTCTCCAGACGCCATTTCAGGGTGCGGAGGTGGAATTCGCCCTGGCCTTTAATCAGGGTCTGACGGAGCTCTTTGCTCTGCTCAAGTACCCATGTCGGGTCTTCCTGTGCCATCTTCTGGATGGCGCTCATCATCTTCTCGCTCTCGCTTTCGTTTGCAGCTTTCACAGAGCGGATATAGCGGGGAGCAGGATATTTCACAAGATCGAAAGCGTAGTCGCAATCTTTTCCTACAAGCGTGTTGCCGGTCTTTACGTCTTTCAGCTTTACAGAGCAGCCGATATCGCCGGCTACTAACTCGTCAACATTCGTACGGTTAGCACCGGAACATACGAACAGCTGGGCGATGCGCTCCTTAGAACCGCGGTCAACATTTAGAAGGTCGTCGCCTACATGAACCTTTCCGCTCATCACCTTGAAATACTGAACACCGCCGATATGGGGCTCGTTAGCGGTCTTGAAGAAATAAAGGGCTGTAGGACCGTTGCTGTCTGGAGCTACCTCCTCACCGCTACGGGTCACTGCTGCAGGCATCTCGTCAACGAAAGGTACAACGTTACCCAGAAATTCCATCAGGCGGTGAACACCCATGTTCTTGGCTGCGCACACACAGAACACCGGATACATACCACGGCTTGCCAAACCCTTGCGGATGCCTTCACGAATCTCGTCGATGCTCAATGTGCCCTCCTCGAAGTATTTCTCCATCAACGCTTCGTCGTTCTCGGCTGCTGCCTCTGTCAATGCATCATGAAGCTCGGTGGCTTTGTCAAGCTCAGAAGCGGGGATGTCCTCAATGATAGGAGCACCGCCTTCGGGCTTCCAAGACAGCTTCTTCATCAGAAGAATGTCTATCATAGAGTTGAAGTTCGGACCTTCGTTCAATGGGTATTGGATTTGAGTGACGCTTGGACCATAAAGCTCACGCAAACGCTCAACACACTGGTTGAAGTCGCATTTCTCAGCATCTAGCTGATTAACCAGGAAAATCACTGGTTTGCCCAACTGGGCGGTATAGCGGAAATGATTCTGTGTGCCAACCTCAGGTCCATACTGTCCGTTGATGAGCAAGATGGCGGTGTCGGTCACAGTCATGGCTGTTAATGCCGCGCCGCAGAAGTCATCACTTCCCGGGCAGTCTATGATGTTCAATTTCTTACCATTATGTTCAACATGGAATACTGTTGAGAACACAGAATAACCGTATTCATGCTCCACTGGGAAGTAGTCGCTTACGGTATTTTTCTGTGAGATACGACCTTTACGCTGGATCTGGCCAGACTCGAAGAGCAAGGACTCGGTCAAAGTGGTCTTGCCCGCACCGTCATTGCCAAGCAATGCAATGTTTTTAATCTCTTTCGACTGATAAGTTTTCATAATGATTTTTTAGGATTATATAAATTGATAAATCTATGTTTTATACCTTTGTTACTTTTTGCATATAAAGCATACAAAGTTACGTATTTTTTTTCATTTACATGATACACGGATTATGTTGTATAACATATTTTTAACACAAAAAATCCTGCAGTTTCTATCTGCAGGATACATATAGAGGAGACTATGACTATGTCTGGTTGCTTCTGCTTTTGGGGTCAGATACTTCAACAACTACAAGCCAGTCACCTTACAGAATCGCACAATGGCAAGATTCATAATATCTAACTCACTAAGAACTAAAAACCAAAAACTTAAAATTACTTCACCAAAACCTTCTTTCCGTCAACCACATAGATAAAACGGGAGGCAGGCTTGCTCACTGGTTCACCGTTCAGATTGAACACCTGCTTACCTTTCAGGTCTTTGGCTCTCACGGTCTCTATCGAGCTGGCATCGGCGATGATGGTGTGCTTCTGGTCTGCCACTTTCAGGCTCTTAGCGTCCAACGACGACTGGCTCTGGTTCACCACCTGAATAGTGGAGGAGCCCTGATAGTCGTCAGAGGCATGCAGTTTCAGTGTCGCCACTGGACCGCTGTTCCCTTTCAAGGGCACAAGACTCACGTTATAAACGAGGATGGTGTATTCGTTGGGTTTGTTTTTATGAGGGCTCACCATGAGGGAGTATCTCGCGGTGTGACGCTCCGACAGGCTCACTTCATAGCTTGTTCCGTTTTTCACTAACTCGATTCCCTCGGGAAGTATCACGGTTGCCTGCCATGCGCATACTGGCTCTTCGTTCTCCATGCAGATGTCAAGCGTGAATGTCTCACCCGGAACAATCGTGATGTCGTCTGCCAGTACGCTCATCGAACATATCAGCGTTAACGCAATTGAAAGAATGGCTTTTTTCATAAGTTTGAAGTTTAGGGGTTAGATGTGGATTCGTTATTTCGTTATCTCGTTATTTCGAAAATAGCTAAAACAAAAAAAGCCTGTCCACGGCTTTCAAACCGTGGACAGGAGTAGGATAGGGGATTATTCCTGATCGGCCATGATGTTGATTACCATCACGACGTCGGAGATATTCGTTGCGCCGTCACCGTTGACATCTGATGTGCCTGCGAATTTGGTGTCGCCTGCCATCGTGTTGATGATAGCCACTACGTCGGAGATGTCAACCTTGGTGTCGCCGTTAACGTCGCCCTTCTTCAGTGCGTCAGCACTTACGTAAGTCAGGCGGAAGTAGTCGGCCTTGAACCACTTCGGGCAGGAGGCCTTAATTTCAACGTCGGTCTCCTCACCAAGCATGAAGGTCAGACTGCAGTCCATGGCTTTGTCCTTTTCGTTCTCCATTGTGAAGGTCTCGGAGAAGCCGGCTGCCGACAGGCTGATCTCTGCGTTAAGGTCGGATGCGAGCAGGGCCTCAAGTTTGTAGGTTCCTGCTGGCAGGCAATAGAGAGTCTGGCTCACATAGAAACCGTCAGCTGGTGCGCTGCCGTTCCATGTGTTGAACAGGTATGCGCCATCGGCATTCTCAACAAAGTATGTCTCGTTCGCCACTTCCTTGACGCCGGTGTCTGCTCCCATATAAGCGGTCCATCCGGTGAGGTCGCCCATCTCGAAGCTGTTATTGTCAATCACCTGAGTGAAGTCGCAAGGAGGATTCGAATTGTCTGGTATCTTCAGGCGGGATGCAGCCTTGTTCAATTCTACTGTGCCTTCCTCAAGCTCAGTGGTGGTCATGTTATCTGGATCAGAGTTGTTGAGCAGGTCTTCAGCTGCTGCCAATGCCTCAGGAGAGGCGCTGTCCTGATATTCACCTGCCACGTTAGTCAGGTTGTCAACGGCTGCGTTGTATGCCTCATAGGCTTTCACGTTGGCTTTTGCATCTTCAAGAGTTGACTTCAGGTCGGTGATGGCCTGGCTCTTCTGCTCGTTCGTGCCGCTTTCCTTTGCGTTATTTGCCTGGTCAATCACGTCCTTGGCGGCGCGGGCTGCGGTGGAGCTCATGTTGCTCTCGTTCTCCGCCATGTAGTTGGTCACCTCTTCAAGAACGGCAGTCAGCTCGTCATCAACGATGTTCTCGTCAATCACAGGATTGTAGTAAAGCTCGAAGGTGTACCATACCACCCATGCGTTGCCCTGCATCTGGTCAGCGGTCACACCGAAGGTCAGGTCGCCCTCAGAGGTCAGCACGGTCTGAACGGATTTCAGTGTGGTCTCGTCGTAGTCTCTGAACTTGTTCTCGAACACGTTGTAGGCTGCCTGCTGGCTGTTCGGAACATAAAGGTCGCTGTTGTCGCCAACGGCGCTGTTGCTTGCGGAGAATTCCTCTGCATTGCTAGATGCTATCTCGGCGATGTTCGAAAGTGGAGTCTTCAAGTTGCCTGCGAACACGTAAGCGTAGTCTGCAGGAGATGCGATATACTCTGAATAGTTGGTCACCTGGTCTGCTGTGCGGTAGAATGCGCGCGTCTTCAGTGTGTAGGTTCCTGCTGGCATATTCGTCATCGTCTGGCTCACTGTGAACGGACTCTGGTTCCATACCTCCATTGTGCCGTACTGGGTCTTGAAGTTGCCTGCGTCGCCGTAGTTCCATTGCTTGTCAACCACACTTGTGCCCTGCAGTGCGCTCGTGCTGTAAGTGGCGCCGAGGAGGTCACCGTATATTACGGAGATGTCGAGGTCACCGTCGCTTGTGCCGGTGGCTACTGCCTGATCGAACTGCTCCTGAACATATACCTTGATGATGCCGGGCAGAGATGCGATGCACTCATTGATTTCATCAACACTCCAGGTTGGCTCGTCGTCAATCTGCTCTGAGATATTGTCGCTCATCTCGTCAAGCTGTGGTTTTAGGCTTGTGGTCTCGTATTTCTCGTAGGTGTCGGCAAACTCACCGTCGAAGAACTCACGCAGTTTTTCGTAAGCTTCAATGCTGGCGTGTACGCCGTTGACCATCGATGTGACAGCCTGGGCTGCTGCGGTGTTGGCGTCGCTGTCAGTGCTGTTGCTGTCGAGCAGTGCCTGGGCTGCCTCAACTTTCTGCTCAAGCTCGTCCTTCATGCTCTGCTGGAAGTACTCCTCAAGCAGTTTGTTACCAGTCGATACGGCTGCTTTCAAGGCAAACACGCTCGGGTCGATGTTGCCTACGTAGAAGAGCTGGATACCATCAGTGAAGAAGTGAGGAACATTGGCTGAGCCGACATTCGGTGAGCTGTAACCCATAGTGAAGTAACCAGTGGTCTCCTCAGCAAGGGTGAAGTTGATTTCCTCCATCGTCCATTTGCCTACAGGGAAGGTGGTGTTCGTGCCGAGATACTCGGTGCCGTCGTCAGCTACGAAACCAATGAGGTTCTTCGTGATTGCTGTCGTACCGCCTGCGTTGTAGTAAGAGAACTTCAGGGTGTACTGTCCGGCAGGAAGTGTACAAGTCTGCTTGTACTGTACGCTCATACTCCAGCAGGTTACAAGACCAAGCACTTTGCCTTCGGTTGAGCCGTCGCTCATTGTGGTCGGCACGATGAAGTCAACGCCTCCGAGGAAGCATCCGCTGCCCACTGCATAGACACCGGCTGCACAACCGTTGTCGGTCTTTGAGCGCTCCCAGCCACTCAGCGGAAGCATACTGTAGTTGGTGAGCGGAATACCGTTCTTCTCACAGTCGTAGTCGTAGGTGCAGATACCGCCTTCAAGCGGGTCATCCTCGTCGAAGTGAGGGTTGTTGAAGAAGTAAGGCGACAGGTCGGTCACGCCGCTGGCGTTGATTTCCTTCTGTTTCTCTATCTGTGCCTTTACCTGCTCGAGGGTGGCGTTCGGGTTGTTGATCACTGCCTGAGAGGCACTGGTGTCAACACCATATACCTTACCCAGATTCACAAGCTGCTGCAGCTCTTCCTTCGCTGCATCAATGTCTTTCTGAATCAGCTCCTGCTCGTCTATCTGATAGAGCTTCACATTATCAATAAAGAGGTGTGGAGCAGAACCAGAACCGCTGCCGAAACTTAAGCCTAACTGAACCTGTCCGTCGGTGGCGGCTGGCAGACGGAATGTGATGGTGTCGGATGTCCATACATTCAGCTCATAGGCGTCTTTCGTGGACAGATATTCAGTGCCGTCACCTGCAACAAAACCAATTTTGTTGGTGATGGTACCTGAACCAGCCACATTCTGCAAGGTTACAACCAGCATGTAGGCACCCTGGCTCAGGCTAACGTTCTGTGAGTAAATGGCATTCGCTCCCCATACTGCTACCATGCCGAGTGCGTTGGTGGTCGTGGTGATGCCGTCGTTGATGTAAGGAGCATAGAATTCACCACCTAGACCGATGGTGTTCACGTTCTCGTCACCGTCATCCTCGTAGGCGAACACACCGCAAGCCTTTGCGTTTGTGCCGTCTCCACGGTCTGGATCACTACTGGACTGCATCACCTTGATGTTGTCCGTCGGTTGATTGGCTGTCCATCCCGTAACGGGTTGCATACCAAACAATCCTGTGCCGCCTGCGCCGGTACCGTCATCCGGCATGTTGTAGTCGTACGTGAAAATCGTACTTGCCACAGGACTGTCCTTACTGAAATCGGCATTCTGAAGCTTCGAGGTCAGGTCGGCTGTCACCGTCTGAGCACTCGCTCCGATTGCCATCCCGCCCAAAAGCAGGGAGATTAGTAATCGATGTTTCATAAGTCAGTAATTTTTTTAAAAGGGTTAATAAAGTAGTTAATTAAATCTATGATATTAAGTTGTTGTTCATTTGATAAGTTGAGAGAGAATATAGTAGTTAATTCATTTGATAAATAATAATTCTGATTTCTTAATTCTCAATTATGAATTAATTGATACTACGAAAGTGCAAATTTATACATTATTTTCATAAATTACAAATTTTTCAGTTTTTATTTTAGGCATCTTTGTTTTTTTCTTTTTCTTTTCTTTTCAAATACCCCAAAAATTACTTTTTAAAAGTTTCAATTCCCAAACCTCCCATATCTCCCATAACCTCCTATAACCTCCTATAATCTCCTATAATCTCCTATAATCTCATATAATTTCCTATAACCTCCTATAACCTCCTATAATCTCCTATAACCTCCTATTAATTTTTATAATTTCATCACCATGTCCTCAAATACCGCTTTGTCGGATTTTGAGTTGTTGCGAATCCGGCTGCGGTAGTTATAGACTGTAGCAGTGGAGTAATTGAGGAATCGGGCGATAGCGGTGGTGTCGGTCACTCCTAGGCGTATCAGTGCGAAGATACGCAACTCTGTTGTCAGCAGCTCGTTACGTTTTACTTTGATTTGTTTGTCGTCTGCCAGGAGAGCATTGAATCGTTCCACAAACTGAGGATGGATATTCAGAAACGACTCGTCAAAGTCCTTATAAAACCGCTGTTGCTCCTCATCCATCAGCTCCGAAGAGTTAAGACGTTTCAGCAGTTCGTCATGATTCTTTGATTTCGCCAGCTTAAGCAGCTCACGCCGGTATTTCTGCAGAGCTACGAGATACCCGCGGCATTTATCGAGATAAAAGGCGATATAATCCTCTTTCAGCTTGTCGGTCTTTGCCAGTTCCTCATTAGACGACTGCAGGCGTTCGTTTGAAGCCATCAGGTTCTGCCGTGCCGTGCCTAATTTACGGTTTTGTTTGCGGAGAATGAACAGCAATGTCCCTAATAAAAGTGTGGAAATCACCAACGCAATCATTAAGTAATGCTCGCTTCGTCGTTTCGATTCCTCCTGTTTCTTGTATGCACGGTCGATGATGGGGAAAATGCTGCTCGTCTCAACGGCTCGGAGCCTCGCTTTGCAATGACTCGCATCTTCCATTGTACAGGTGAGGTAACGGTAGGCGCGTTCGTAATCGCCCACGGAATATAGCTGACGGGCGAGAGTAGGGAGAGCCATGTATTCACGAACACCGTCGCGGAGGTCGTCGATGGCAGTCAGCGTGAGATAATAGGTATAGCGTGCCGAGTCGCCCAACTGACGGTAACCTTCTGCCAGATTGGAATAGATATACCGTTTGTTGGCAGAATCAGAGGCATCCAGGTCGTAGAACGACAGCCGGAGTGCATTTTTTGCATCACTGTTCACCAGATATTTGTCTGCAAGCACGATGTGCCGGCTCAAGCTGTCCTGATCATATCGGAGAATCGAATCACGGTATTCACTAATTTTTGCCTCGTAGCTCTTCTTGAACTCATCGTTTGGTGTATAGCCGCTCAGCCAGCCGTAGATGGTGCGCAGCGTGTGGTAATAACGAGCTCTAGTCGTTTCCGTCATTTCACTGGCATCCAAAGATGTAAGTATATTCAATGACGTGATGTAAAGACCACTCACGCCATAGATGTCGGCCAAGCTGATTTCAACAAGATTCGATTGGTTCTTGTTGTTTTTTACCTCAGGCAGATTTTGCAATATACGAAGATAATGTAGAGCGGAGTCGGTCTGCACACGACGGTAGCGGTCAAAAAGCTGCCAAAAGGCGGCTGAACGTTGTGAAGCCGGTGAATGAAGCGCCTTCTGCCTTAAGCTTTCAGTCTGAGTTTCCCATGCAGATGCGAATTGCTCTTTTTGTTCGATTATCTCATCGAGCGAATCCAAGGCGCTGTAAAGTGTCTCTTCTGCGAATTCATCGGATTGTGCAAACGAACTCATACTGAAAATAAAGACAATAACAAAGTGTAAAAATCGTGTGAAAAACATAATGGAGTGGCTTTGTTGTTATTTTTACACCAAAATTACACTTTTTTGAGTAAACTGGCAAATTTTATCGTTTTTTTTTAATAAATGAATTTATATTTTTTAATTAAGATATATTAGTTAACTTCTTGAAAATAAACCTATAAGATTATTGGAATATTTATATTTTTTTTATACGTTGATTTTTATATATTTTTTTGTTATATCTTTGCACATGAAAACTAAAACTAACGAATTAAATACCTGATATAATTAACACTTTATAAATGGAAACAATATGAGACGAATTGCTTTTTTCCTGATTGCAGTGTTTTCCGTTCTTTCTGTACAGCAGATAAAGGCGAAGAACAATCAGACAATTGATTTCGTTCATCCTCTCTGCTGGTACAGTGGAATGGAAAACCATCTTTTCCAAATGCTGATTCATGGTGACAACATCGCTGATATGACTCCTTCTTTGGAAGGAGCCAACCAGCTGACTATTATGGAGGTGGTGAAGGTTAAAAACCCTAACTACCTAATTCTTTATATTAACACAGAAAACGCACCGGCTCAGTCTTTCCAAGTTAAGCTGTCAGATGGGAAGAGAAACGAGAAGATTGCTTATGAGCTCAAGCCGAAATCACCATTCAACCGCAAGTCCTTTGATGCCTCTGATGTGGTCTATCTGCTGATGCCTGACCGTTTCGCCAATGGCAACACTGCTAATGATGTGGTTGAAGGAATGCGGGAAAAGGTGTGTGATAGTAATATCCCGTTGGCACGCCATGGAGGCGATTTGCAGGGGATGACCGCTAAGCTCGACTATCTCGCTGACCTCGGCATCACTGCTATCTGGCCTACACCAGTGCTTGAGAATGACATGGAGATGGAATCGTATCACGGTTATGCCATTACTAATTATTATAAGGTGGATCCTCGCTATGGTACGAACGACGACTACCGTAATTTCGTGGAGCAGGCTCACAAAAGGGGAATCAAAATCGTAAAGGACCTGGTGTTCAACCATTGCGGCAGTTTCAACCCCCTGTTCACCGACATGCCCCAGTCCGACTGGTTCAACTTCGATGGTCAGTATGTGCAGAGCAGCTACCGCACTGCTGCCGTTGCTGATGTCAACGCATCGAGATTCGACCGCTCACGCACGGTTGACGGCTGGTTCGTGAAAGCCATGCCCGACTGGAACCAGAAAAACCGGCTCGTGAAGGACTATCTCATCCAGACCAGCATCTGGTGGATTGAGTTTGCCAAAATCGACGGCATTCGTCAGGACACCTATCCCTATTGCGATTTCGATGCGATGGTGGAATGGTGTGAGCGTATCGAGCAGGAATATCCGGGATTCAATATCGTGGGTGAGGCTTGGATAAATAATAATGTGGGAGTGTCTTACTGGCAGAAGGATAGCAAGCTCGCCGCACCACGCAACACCAAGTTGAAGACTGTGATGGATTTCCCCTTGATGTCGCTGCTCAACTATGTGTGCGATGAGAAAACCGATGAATGGGATCACGGATTTGCCCGGTTGTATGAATATCTCGGACAGGACGGCGTGTTTGCCGACACAAATCACCTGCTCACCTTCCTCGACAACCACGACACCGACCGCTTCCAGAAGAACCCTGAGATGGCGAACGACACCACACGCTACAAGCAGGCACTCGCACTGCTGCTCACACTCAGGGGAATCCCACAGCTCTATTACGGTAACGAAGTGGGTATGGCAGCAAACAAGTCGAAAGGCGACGGTGTGCTACGTCAGAACTTCCCCGGCGGATGGCCTGGCGACACCAACGACGCATTCTCCGTACAGGGAAGAAACAATCTGCAAGCATGGTATTTCAACACCACCAAAAATCTCCTCCATTGGAGAAAGCATAACGAGGCTGTTCATTTCGGAAAACTGACCCATTTCCATGTGCGTGGCGGCGTGTATGTCTATGCCAGGACCTACAACAGCAAGACCGTCACCGTGATGATTAATGGAACCCCTGAGAAAGCGGAACTGCCGCTTGAGCCTTATCAGGAGGTGCTGCCACAAAAGAAAGCCGAGAACATCGTCAACCATACGATGATTTCGCTTGAAAACACACTCGTTTTGCAACCTAAAGAGGTCATTATACTCGATTTTGACTGATTTTTGTGCTTTTTTTAATATTTTTTACAAAAAATATTTTAAATGTCCATAGAAAAATGTAAATTTGCGTCAATACTGACTGATAATATGAAAAAGACTATTTGCTTTTTATGTTTTGCACTGCTCGCTGTCGGGGTGAATGCACAAACACTGAAATCTCCCGACGGGAGGTTTGAGATGGTTTTTTCCATTGAATTCGGAGGACAACCCACCTATGAGCTGTCGTTCGAGGGGAAGAAGATTATCGAGAAAAGCTCCATGGGCTTCAGGTTCAAGCGTGAAGTTGCCGGGCGTCAGGAGACTTTCGACAACACGCGGCATACGGATGCCTACAAAATCGACCTCAAGCCTGACTGTTTCAGCTTCTTTGAAGTTAAAAACACCAAGACTTCATCGTTCGATGAGACATGGAAGCCAGTGTGGGGCGAGGAGTCGGAAATCCGAAACCACTACAACGAACTCCTTGTTGAGCTTTATCAGCAGCGTAACGACCGCTACATGAACATCCGTTTCCGTCTGTTCAACGATGGACTGGCGTTCAGGTATGAGTTCCCGGACCAGAAAAACCTTACATATTTCATTATTAACGAGGAATTAACCCGCTTCACCATGACTGGTGACCATAACGCGTGGTGGATTCCTGGTGACTTCGACACCCAGGAATACCACTATACGAAATCCAGACTGTCGGAAATCGAACGGCTTCTCCCGAAAGCAATTCGCTCGAACGCTTCGCAGACCCCCGCAGGTCCATCCTGCGTGCAGACCGCGCTGATGATGAAGACCGACGATGGAATCTACATGAACATCCATGAGGCGGCTTGCGTCGATTACGCCACCATGCACCTCGACTACGACATAGCATCGAAATCCTTTGTCTCACTCCTCACTCCCGATGCTATGGATGACAGAGGCTATATTCAGACTCCGTTCAACACACCGTGGCGGACCGTTATCGTCGGCAAGTCGGGCGCTGACATCCTTGCCAGCAGGATGACCCTCAATCTCAATGAGCCATGCAAAATAGAGGATACCTCCTGGATTAAGCCTGTGAAATATATCGGTGTGTGGTGGGACATGATCACAGGACGATCCCACTGGTCATACACCGACGACTTCACATCCGTAAAACTGGGGCAGACCGACTACACCAAAGCCAAGCCCAGTGGCAGACATGCTGCCAATACAGAGAACGTGAAACGCTATATCGACTTCGCCGCTAAGCACGGCTTCGACGGAGTGTTAGTGGAGGGATGGAACCAGGGATGGGAAGATTGGTTCGGACATGAGAAAGACTATGTGTTTGACTTCGTCTCTTCTTATCCCGACTTTGACGTGAAGGCTATCCATGAATATGCCGCATCTAAAGGGGTGAAGATGATTATGCACCACGAGACATCATCATCAGTCAGAAACTATGAGCGACATCTCGACAAAGCTTATCAGTTCATGGTGGATAACGGCTATAACGCCGTGAAAAGCGGATATGTGGGCAATATCGTGCCCCATGGAGAACACCATTACAGCCAGTGGATTAACAACCACTATCTCTACTGCATCACCAAGGCGGCTGAATATCATATCATGGTCAATGCCCATGAGGCTGTGCGTCCGACCGGACTTTGCCGAACTTATCCCAACATGATAGGCAACGAGAGCGCATGCGGAACAGAGTATGAGGCATTCGGAGGCAACCCCGTCGATCACACCACGATTCTTCCGTTCACTCGACTTATCGGCGGTCCGATGGACTACACCCCCGGTATTTTCGAGACAGACATTTCAAAAATCAACCCCGACAACGACTCCAAGGCAAGGACGACTATCGCACGTCAGCTTGCACTTTATGTCACGCTCTATAGCCCGCTCCAGATGGCAGCCGACCTGCCCGAGAACTATGAGCGATTCATGGACGCTTTCCAGTTTATCAAGGACGTGCCACTCGACTGGCAGAAGTCTCTTTATCTTGAGGCTGAACCGGGCGATTATGTGACTATCGCAAGAAAAGACAAGAATTCTGAAAACTGGTTCGTTGGAAGCACAGTAGATGAGAACGGACACACCACCGAGCTCGCCTTCGATTTCCTCGACAAAAACGCCAAATACGAGGCCACCTTCTATACGGATGCCGACAATGCCCACTGGGACAACAACCCGCAGGCATACCAAATCTACAAGAAGAGTATTGACTCAAAGACGAAGATGAAAATCAAGTCGGCACCAGGTGGCGGTTTCGCCATATCTGTCAAGAAGCTCTAGGATTTTTAATGTATATCCTTATAAGCTTTTCAACAAGAGATGCATCCATAGCATAAGAGCTGTCACATATACTGAGTTGCCAACGCAGCTTCTAAAACAACTGATAAAACATTGAATGTGATTTAATAAACAATATTACTAACTAATTTTTAAAACCTTAAGTACAAAAACATGAACCAAAAGCATTACTTCAGGTTCCTGCTTGCGTTTGCTGTGGGAATCTTGGTGTCGCTCAACACGTTTGCCCAGGACATCACCGTCAAGGGACACGTGAAAGACACTTCTGGTGAGCCTGTCATCATGGGTACTGTCCAACAGAAAGGGACATCGAGAGGTTGCCTTACGGACCTCAGTGGTAATTTCACACTCACTGTGCCGAGAGGAGCTACACTCGTGTTCTCCTATATGGGCTATGTCACCCAGGAACTCGAAGCACAGCCCAACATGACCGTCATCATGGCTGAAGACGCGAAAATGTTGGAAGAGACTGTGATCATCGCCTATGGTAAGGTGAAAAAGAATGATGCCACAGGAGCACTCACCGCAATCAAACCGGATGAAATATCCAAGGGTATCACCACATCCGCTCAGGACATGCTCGTCGGCAAGGTAGCGGGTGTCAGCGTCATCGGCGACGGATCCCCAGGCGGACAGGCTTCTATCCGTATTCGTGGAGGCTCCTCACTTTCTGCTAACAACGACCCGCTCATCGTCATCGACGGACTTGCCATGGACGGAAACGGCGTGCAGGGTCTTTCCAATGCCCTCGCCATGGTCAACCCGGAGGATATCGAGAGCTTCACCGTCCTGAAAGATGCATCATCAACCGCTATCTATGGTAGCCGAGCATCCAACGGTGTGATTATCATCACCACCAAGAAGGGACGCAAAGGAACCAAGCCGCAGCTCTCATACCACGGAAACATCAGTCTCGGAACAATCAGAAAGAAGTACGAGGTTCTGGATGCCAACGAGTATCGCGACTATGTGATTAATGTCCTTGGCATGGATGGCTCGAAACTCGGGGATGCCAACACCAACTGGCAGGACAAAATCTACCGCACAGCACTCAGCCACGACCATCAGGTGGGAATCACCGGAGCGTTCAAGAACCTCCCGTATCGTGTCAGTGTGGGATTCACCAACAACCAGGGTATCGTGAAAACAACTGACTTCAACCGTTTCACAGCATCCCTAAACTTGAATCCGACTCTGCTCGACGAGCATCTCGCCATCAACTTCAACGCGAAGTATATGCATTCAAGAAACCACTACACCGACGTGGGCGCAGCTATCGGAAACGCATTGAATGCCGACCCGACACACCCGGTGTACGACGACACTTATCATGAGTTTGGCGGTTTCTGGCAGAACCCGCAGTCGGCTTCCTATTCCGACCCTGACTGGAAGTACACCACCAACACAAACACTCCGCAGAACCCGTATGCTTCCATCAAGCTGAGAAACGACCGTGCACACACTGATGTACTCATCGGAAGCATGGACTTTGACTATAAGATTCACGGCTTTGAGGACATGCATATCCATGCCAGTGTCGGTGCCGACTATTCAGAGGGAAGGCAGCTCAATTCCATCAGCCCTTATTCCTACTCCAACAACTATTATGGATGGGAGGGCGTGAACCAGTCGTATAAGTATGTCCTCCAGGGCAATATCTATGCACAGTATATCCACAACTTCAACGATGTGCATAATCTTGACGTGATGGCGGGTGTGGAAAAACAGCATTTCCACAGAATCTATTACAGCTATGGCCAGGGATTCGACAAGTATCTTTACGAACAAGACGGCGATTATGAAGCAGCTGTCAAGGATCCGTCAGTAAGAAAAATGAACGAGCATATCTACCGCAACTCGCTCGACAGCTATTTCGGACGACTGAACTATGGACTGCTTGACAGATATCTTCTCACATTCACCATGAGATGGGACGGCTCCTCAAGATTTGCCAAAGGCAACAAATGGGGTACATTCCCGTCGCTCGGACTTGCTTGGAAAATCAACGAGGAGGCTTTCCTGAAGAACGCAACAGCTCTTGATGAACTCAAGCTCAGACTGGGCTGGGGTATCACCGGACAGCAGAATATCGGATGGGATTTCTATTATCTGCCAAGATATGTCGTTGGTAATCAATATGCACAGTATACATTAGGTGACGAGACGATTGCGATGGTTCGCCCGGAAATGTATAATACAGATTTGAAGTGGGAAAAGACCACAACATGGAACGTAGGACTCGACTGGAGCTTCCTCAACGGAAAGATCGACGGTGCCATCGACTGGTATTCCAGAAAGACGGATGACCTTATCTCAACAGTAAGCATTGCATCGGGTCTGGGATTCGGTAACTACAAGACGATGAACATCGGCTCGCTCAAGAACACCGGTCTTGAAATCATGATCAACGCGCATCCTGTCACCACAAAGGATTTCTCCTGGACTTTGAACTATAATTTCACATATAATAAAAATAAAATCACCAAGCTGACAACCGGTTCAGATTTCGCACTCACAGGAGGCACAGTCTCAGCTGGTCTGAGCAACCAGGTACAGGTGAACAAAGTGGGATATGCCGCCAACAGCTTCTATGTGTATCAGCAGGTGTACGACCAGAACGGAAAACCGATTGAGGGACTCTTTGTCGACCGTAATGCCGACGGAGTCATCAATGCTGACGACAAATATGTATATAAGAAACCGTCGGCTGACGTGACAATGGGCTTGACCAATAAGTTCATCTATAAGAACTGGGACTTCAGCTTCACACTCAGAACCAGCTTCAACAACTATCTCTACTATGACTTCCTCTCAGGACATGCCAACGTATCCTCCTCCGGAGTTTACAGCAACGGTGCTTTCAACAACACAACTGCTGAGGCTGTTCGTCTTGGATTCCAGGGAAAGACCGACTATTATATGAGCGACTATTTCGTAAGAAACGCCTCATTCCTCAGATGCGACAACATCAACCTCGGATATTCGTTCAACCACCTCTTCTCAACCAATTCCTACAATGGAGTGGGAGGACGTGTGTATGTGCTCGTGCAGAACCCGTTTGTCATCACCAAATACGATGGGCTTGACCCAGAGCTTACCCACGGTACTGGTGTTGACAGAAGCATCTATCCTAGACCAAGAACCTATATGCTCGGATTAAGTCTCAACTTCTAATGCATTATGAATTTTTGTAATATTCTTAACATCAACACTTCGTATATTATGAAATACAGTTTTTTTAAATATATAGCACATGCTGCTTTCTTGGCCGTCCTGACGCTGGGAGGAATGACTTCATGCAATGAGGACCTTGACCTGAGCATCAAAGACCCGCAGACCAACACGACTTTCGACAGCAAAGGACTTCTTGCCAAAATCTACGGAAACCTGCATCTCACCGGAGTCTCCGGTCCGTCTGGCAATGCTGATATGGCACAGTTCGACGAGGGTAACTCTTCTTTCCACAGAAGAATATTTGAGGCAGAGGAACTCTGCTCCGACGAGTGCATCTGGACTTGGCAAGGAGATGCCGGAATTCCTGAACTTACCAATATCAGCTGGAACTCCTCTCACGGATACAACGAGCTGACATATTACCGTATCATGTATAACATCACCCTATGCAACTTCTTCCTCGACCAGACTGAAGGGACGAGTGACGCAAAAATGCTGCAGGAGAGAGCGGAAGTGCGCTTTATCAGAGCACTCCACTACTATTATTTCATCGACCTTTATGGAAAGGCTCCGTATAAGCTCCATTACAATGATGAGCTGCCTACTGAGATTTCACGTGCCGACTGCTTCAACTTTGTTGTTTCAGAACTGAAATCTATCAGCGGAGAGGAGAATCCTGTGGAGGGAGAGATCCTGATTGACCAAGCCAATACAAAAACCGATTACGGACGTGCTAACAAGGTGGCTGCCAAGTTGCTTCTTGCACGCTTATACCTTAATGCCCAAGTTTATACAGGCAAAGCTCAATGGGCTGAGGCAAAGAAATATGCCGAGGAGGTGATAGCCAGCAGTGCTTACGGACTTTGCGTTGATCCAAAGAACGGTAAATCTGCCTACGAACAGCTCTTTATGGGCGACAATGGAGAGAACGAGAATGCAAGAAAGGAAATCATCTTCCCGATCCGTTGCGACGGTAATACTTCCCGTTCTTACGGCGCATCCACTTACTGCATCGCATCATGCACAGGCGAAGGCACCCCGGAACAGGGTATTGCCAAGTCACAGTGGACCTGTAACCGTGCCAGGATTTCGCTCGTGAAGAAATTCTTCGACAACCTGGATGAAGTGCCGATTACTGAGAACATGCAGGAAGTCATCCGAGCAGCCGGCGACGACAGGGCCATGCTCTTCTCCGGTGGTGGACGTACGGTGTCAACCGAGGAGAAGACCACATTCAGATCCGGACTTGCTATCCTGAAATGGACCAACGACCGCTGCGACGGAACCACACCTAACGATGTGACATTCCCCGACACCGACGTGCCGTTCTTCAGAATGGGCGAGGCATACCTCACACTTGCAGAGGCTGAATATCGGCTTGGCGAGGCTGCCGCACTCACAAACATCAACATCTTGAGAAGCAGGGCACATGCAATGCCACTGACATCGCTCAGTGAGCAGGACATCATCGACGAATGGTGCCGTGAGTTCTATTTCGAGGGAAGAAGACGTTCCGACCTTATCCGCTTCGGACTATTCACTTCCGGAGCTTATGTCTGGGACTGGAAAGGCGGGTCGTTCGACGGAAACGGTGTGCAGGAAATTTATAACCTCTATCCGATACCGGCTAATGAGCTTTCCGGTAACCCTAACATATCTCAAAATCCTGGTTATTAATTTAAATGATTTTACGAATATGAAAAAGATATTTAGTTTATTCATTGCGGCAGTTGCGCTTATCGGCCTTTACAGCTGTGACGAGGACCGTGACAGCAATCCGACTTTCGTTGAGAAGGACGGCGCGACGTTCGTGCTGAACATGCCGGAATATGCGGGTAATAATGTGTATGACCTGAAAAACTCCAGCGACATCGTTTTCACCACCAGTCAGCCTGATTATGGCGGATTCCCTCTCGCAACGACATACGTCACCCAGGTTTCTCTCGACCAGGAACAATGGGCGGTGCTGAGCACCACATCACAGTCAACAAGAGTTGTGATTCCGGCTGGTGAAATCAATGATGCCATACTCGGCCTTGCAGGTGATGCCGACCTGTCGGAACCCATTCCGTTATATGTGAAAATGAATGCGGAACTGCCCGGACAGGAGATTGGCTTTGCTGAGTCGAACACCATCATGCTTCCGCAGGTGCTTGCTTACGTGCCTGAGGTTACAATCGACCTGCCTAAGAAGATGCATATTGTCGGTGACTTCGCCGCATCCGAGGGATGGAATAAGTTTGTGCCTCTGCATCAGATTTACAGTCAGGAAGGTCAGTTCTATGGAGTGGTTTATCTCCAGGACGGAGCAGAGTTCAAAATCAACCCGGATGCCGGATGGCAAGGCAACGACAAGGGCTACGACCAGGTGACTCCTGTGGATGAAGCCGGTGCCGGATACAGAATGGCCGACGGCAACAACAATATGAAGGTTGACAATGGCGGATGGTATAACGTGATTGTGAAGACCAAAGTTGCCAACGGTTCTGTAAGCTACACTGTCACCATCGTGCCTGCTGAGGTTTATGTCATCGGTGCTGCCGAAGGCGGAAACTGGTCGAAGATGGACGAATGGAAGTTCACTGCACCAGCCGACGCAGGCGGTGAATGGATGTCACCGGCATTAGCCGGTTCGGGTGAGCTCCGTATGTTCATCGAATGTGGCACTGACTGGTGGAAGACCGAGTTCACCATCAAGTCCGACGGAACACTCTATTACCGTGATGTTGATATTCCTGCCAACTGGGCTGATAATGTCGGACCAGACTTCTCCCAGTCAGTTAATCCAGGCGAGCAGGTTCACCTCAACTTCACAAATGAAACAGGTTATGTCAGATAAGTTTAATCTTCTAAAAACGACAACAATATGAAAAAAATATGTTTATTTGCAGGTTTGCTGATTGCCGGGCTGGCTTTTGTGGCTTGCGATGAGGATTTCAAGGACTGGGAACAGCCACAGACCAACGAACAGCAGCCTGATGCCGATAAGGTGAAGGCGTCTGCTGAAATCGCTCCGGCTGATGTGATAAAATTTGAGGAGGCTGACGACATGGTCGAATTGCTTAAGAAAGGAAGTGACTTCTACGCTGACAACGATCAGGAGATTGTCTATACCGGGCTCTTCCTCGGTGACAATCCTGTGTCGTTCACATCTGAGAACAGCTCATTGTTTGTTGAAAAGGAAATGCTCAAAACCGCGGCTGAAGACTATTTCAATTCCATGAGAGCGGTGGAACGCGAACTCCCTTTCACAGTGAAGGCTTCATTGAAGAAAAAAGATGGCACATCATATCCCGTTGACATTGAAATCGGTGAGCAAATCAACCAGTTCACCGTGAGCTATCTTCCACCTGTATTGCCCGACATCGCTTACGAGAGAGCTTTCTATTACATCGGCGGATACAACGGATGGAATCTGGCTGAGCCTACTCCTATGACCGACAATGGCGATGGAACTTATTCATGCACCATCACTATCGGAGAGAGCGAGTGGTTTGCATTCGCACCACAGTCGGCTGTTGACAACCAGGACTGGAATTCCCTGTTCAGGGCATCGTTTAACGGTGACACTGCCACATCGGGATTCTTCAACCTTGACAGCACCAGTGGTAACTCGTTCAATTCTGAAATCAGCGGACCAATCACGTTCACTATCTCACCGCAGGACTGGACCTATTCCTACGCAAAGGCACCTGCCAGCTTCTATTTCGTGACAGGAAAACCTAACGGCTGGACTTCTGCACCACAGAGTGCGTTCTACTCATCCGACGACGGACAGACATTCGAATATACAACCGAATGGACTGGTGCATGGGACCTCAAGGCTTGGACGCTCGACGATGTGGGCAACTGGGACAACGCCATCGGAACTGCCGTTGACGGCGACGGCTCGGAGAGAGGTTCACTGATTGCTTCCGGCGCACAGGCATTCCAGTCGCCTGGAGCAGGTTTATATACGCTACATGTTGACTTCAAGGCGATGACCTACTACTGGGAACTTTACAGTGGAGACCCTCCAACTAAGTATAATCAGATTTCCCTTGCCGGCGACTTCAACGGATGGGGTGACACCGACCTGACCGCCAATGCAGACGGCTACAATTGGTATATCCTCGGAATTGAGCTGTCAGGAAACGTGAAGTTCAAGGCTGAACACGATTGGGGAACCAACTGGGGCGCAGCCATGGACGTGCCGGGATACGGACAGGGTACACAGGACGGACCTAACATTCCTGTGCCAGACGGAGTTTATAACGTCTATCTGAACACCATCACCGGACAGTGTGTGTTTATCAAAGTGCAATAAACTGATATCTTTCTTACTGGCGGCAGTTACGGCTGCCGCCAGTATTTTTTTCAATTAGTCTTTTGTTTATACTCTTTTGCAGACATCCCACATAGTCGAAACTGAAAATCAAATCATAGGACATCGGCTGGTTTTGTGGTCGTCCAGGCCGCACTAATGGCTGGCGAAGCACAGCCTGAACATTTTATTATATTGAAGTCATTAGATAATTACAAGACACACACAACAATGTGTCTTTGCTAACACAATATTAGAAACAATGAAACGTCAATTACTCAACTTATTGCTTTCCCTCTCCATTTTCTTCATCTTCCATACTCCTTGCACCAATGCGCAGGGATGGGAGGAAAACTATACCGGTGTCATGCTCCAGGGGTTCTATTGGGACAGTTTCACCGACACCCGTTGGACAAAACTGGAAAAACAGGCGGACGAGCTTGCCAATTATTTCGACTTGGTTTGGATTCCGCAGTCGGCATGTTGCGGTACGGCTGACAACATGGGCTATATGCCCCTCTATTGCTTCCTGCAGGAAAGTTCGTTCGGCTCGGAGAAAGAACTCCGAAAAATGATTTCCACCTTCAAGAGTAAAGGGGTGGGGACTATAGCAGATGTGGTGGTCAATCATAGAGGAACCTATTCCACCATGGTGGATTTCCCAGAGGAAACGTATAAGGGAGTAACTTACCAGATGTTTTCAACTGACATCTGCAAGAATGACGACGGGGGGAACACGCTCAACTGGGCTAACAGCAACGGCTGTCAGCTTTCACAGAACAACGACACGGGAGAAGGATGGGACGGTGGACGTGACATCGACCATAAGTCAGAGAATGTGAACAAATGTGTGAAGGCTTATCTCCATTACCTTATCAACGACTTGGGATATTCCGGATTCCGTTACGACATGGTAAAGGGATACAGCCCCGGTTTCACAGCGGAATACAATGCCTATGCCAACCCGCAGTTCTCGGTCGGAGAATGCTGGGACGGCACCACCACCATCCGAAACTGGATTAACGGAACGAAGGTGGACGACAAGCCCATGTCGGCGGCTTTCGATTTCCAGTTCAGATACAGGGTCCGCGATGCCATTAACCAGAACAACTGGACTCGACTTAGTGCAGAGAGCGAGGGAGACGCTGGAAAACCGCTTATTTTCAATGAGCAATATAGACGGTATGCTGTCACATTTGTTGAGAACCACGACACGGAGAAACGGCAGAACTCCCAGCAGGACCCCATCAAAACCGACACACTCGCAGCGAACGCATATCTGCTTGCCATGCCGGGAACGCCCTGCATTTTCCTTAAGCACTGGATGGCAGCTAAGGGCGATATCAAGAGAATGATAACGGCAAGGAAACTTGTTGGTATCCACAACCAGAGCAGCTGGCAGGTGATGGAGTCAAAGCCGATGTACTATGCCGTGAAGACACAAGGTAACAACGGCGAGCTTATCTGCGTGGTCGGTAAAACACCGGCGGCTTATAAGGTGCCCGATGGATTTACTGAGGTTCTCGCCGCAGCCAACTTCAAATATTATATTAGCAATGAGCTGACCGGCGAATGGAATGACAGGCTTCAGGCTATTGTGGCAGAGGAAGTGGCAATCAAGCAACAGCAGCAGAGCCAGCCGTCATATACTCCTCATAAGGTGACGGTTTATGTCCGCAGCGAAGTGAATTGGGCGAAGATGAATTTCTACATCTGGGATTCCAACAACAACACGCAGTTGAACGGCAACTGGCCAGGGAAGCAAATCACCGACACGAAAACCATCAACGGATATACATGGTATTACCAGACATTCGATTTCAGCTCTGAGGATTATTATGTCAATGCCGTTTTCAACACTAACACCGGGTCGCCACAGACCGTTGATGCAACACGCATCTACAACGACCAGTTCTTTGTAATCAGAAACGTACAGCGCGACGGGAAATATGTGCTTGAGTACGACACCCAAACACGTAACCTTTTCAATACGGATGTCAATGAGGACGGCTCAGTCGATATCTCCGACGTGGTGGCCACCATCAACCATATAGCAGGCACAGCCAGCTTCCCCAAATCCGATGTCAACGGCGATGGCACCACCGACATCTCTGATGTTGTTGCCATCATCAACTTCATGGCAGGAAATTAGTTTTTTAGTCTTTACTCTTGAATCTATAGTCTTTAGTATATACACTTTTCACTTTTCACTATTCACTTAAAATGAAACCCATCCCCAATCAATCATTCTGGAAACTGTTCAATCTCAGTTTCGGTTTCTTCGGTGTACAAATCGCATACGCTTTGCAAAGTGCCAATATCAGCCGAATTTTCTCCACGTTGGGTGCCGACCCCCACAGTCTCAGTTTCTTCTGGATTCTGCCGCCGCTTATGGGACTCATTGTTCAACCCATAATTGGTGCTTTCAGTGACAAGACCTGGACTCGTTTCGGAAGGCGTATTCCATATCTTTTCATCGGAGCAGTTATTGCTGTTGCTGTGATGTGCTTGTTGCCGAATGCAGGCTCGTTCGGGATGGCTGTATCCACTGCCATGATTTTCGGCGCCGTCTCGCTCATGCTCCTCGACACCAGTATCAATATCGCCATGCAGCCCTTCAAGATGCTTGTGGGCGACAATGTGAATGAGGAGCAGAAAGGACTGGCATACAGCATCCAGAGTTTCCTCTGCAATGCCGGAAGTCTTGCTGGATATGTCTTTCCGTTCCTCTTTGCAGCAATCGGTATCAGTAATGTCGCACCGGAGGGGGTGATTCCCGATTCTGTTATATATTCATTCTATATAGGCGCGGCTATCCTCATCCTGTGTGTAATCTACACCACAGTCAAAGTCAAGGAATATCCGCCGTATGAATATGAGCAGTATCATCCGAGCCAAAGTGCTGACGGGCAGGAGAAGGAGAGTGGGAACGTGTTTGTGCTATTGAAGAAAGCTCCCTCTCAGTTCTGGACAGTCGGGCTGGTGCAGTTCTTTTGTTGGGCGGCGTTCATGTATATGTGGACTTACACCAACGGAACGGTGGCGAACCAGGCGTTTGATGCACCTACGGTCGAGAAGGTGGTGGATGGAATTTCAACAGTTGTGCTTGACACAAAGTCGTCGCAGTATCAGAATGCCGGCGACTGGGTGGGAATACTGTTCGCTGTTCAGGCAATCGGTTCAGTCTTATGGGCCGTGGTGATTCCATTCTTTAAGAATCGCAAGCTGATTTATGCGTTAAGTCTTATTTTAGGAGGAATCGGGTTCGTTTCCATCTATTTCATGCATAATCCTTATTCTCTGTTCATCAGCTATCTCCTCATCGGATGTGCATGGGCAGCTATGCTCGCACTCCCGTTCACCATTGTCACCAATGCCATCAAAGGTGGGCATATCGGCACATACCTCGGGCTGTTCAACGGCACCATCTGTATCCCACAGATTGTGGCGGCAGCACTCGGAGGCGTCGTTCTCTCCCTCTTCACTACGACGGGACAGCTCGCACCCGAAGTCAACATGCTTGTCCTTGCCGGCATTCTCCTTTTTGCCGGTGCTGCTTCCGTCACGCTCATCAAAGAAAAGTAGAATTTTGTTTTAGGGTGGTTATATAAATTATATTGAATTGATAAAAAGAGAGATGTACAGAAACAGTACATCTCTCTTCAATTTATATATATCGTTGTCTGTTAGAACTCTGCAGTCTTTGGCGTTCTCGGGAACGGAATGACGTCGCGGATGTTCTGCATACCGGTCACGAACAGAATCAGACGCTCAAATCCTAAACCGAATCCTGCGTGTGGGCATGAGCCGAACTTGCGTGTGTCGAGATACCACCACATGTCCTTCATCGGGATGTTACGGACCTCAATTTCGTGCATTAGCTTGTCGTAATCCTCCTCACGGACGGAACCTCCGATAATCTCGCCAATCTGAGGGAATAGCACGTCAGTGCCCTGCATCGTCTTGCCGTCCTCGTTCGTCTTCATATAGAATGCCTTGATCTCACGCGGGTAGTCAGTCATGATTACCGGTTTCTTGAAATGCTCCTCAACCAGATAGCGCTCATGCTCGCTCGCCAAGTCGCCGCCCCAGGAAATCGGGAACTCGAACTTCTTCTTGCCGCTTGCTATCGCTTCTTCCAGTATCTTGATGCCTTCTGTGTATGTCAGACGGACAAACTCCGTGTCAACTACTGATTTCAGACGATCTATCAGACCCTTATCGATCATTTTGTTCAAGAACTCAAGGTCGTCCTGACAGTGCTCCAAAGCCCAGCGCACGCAGTATTTGATGAATTCCTCTTCCAAATCCATCAGCTCTGTCTGATCCATGAATGCGATTTCAGGCTCTATCATCCAGAACTCGGCAAGGTGACGAGGGGTGTTGGAGTTCTCAGCACGAAATGTGGGGCCAAAGGTGTAAATCTGTCCTAAAGCCGTAGCACCAAGCTCACCCTCAAGCTGACCCGATACGGTCAATGATGTCATCTTCCCGAAGAAGTCGTCATCATAGATGATGGAGCCATTCTCGTCCTTCTTCAGGTCGTAGAGGTTCATCGTCGTCACCTGGAACATCTCGCCAGCACCTTCACAGTCGGAGGCGGTGATGATGGGGGTGTGGAAATAAAAGAAACCGCGCTCATGGAAAAACGTGTGGATGGCCATTGCCATGTTGTGACGGATGCGCATGATGGCACCGAATGTGTTGGTACGAAGGCGCATGTGGGCATGCTGACGCATGAACTCAAACGACTGCCCTTTCTTCTGCATCGGGTAGTCGTTGCCGCAAAGACCGAGCACTTCGATTTCCTTGGCTTGAATCTCAACTGCCTGACCGGATCCGATACTCTGAACCAACTCTCCATTCACGCTCAGACAGGCGCCAGTGGTGATTTGCTTCAGCATCTCCTCATCGAATTTCGTCACGTCTGCAACAATCTGAACGTTCTTGATGGTGCTGCCGTCGTTCAAGGCGATGAAATTCACTGCCTTGCTGCCGCGCTTTGTCCTTACCCAACCTTTCACGTTCACTGTCGTGCCATAATCCTCACGTTTCAGCACGTCGATTATCTTTGTTCTTTTTATCTTTTCCATTATATTATTACTGCATTTCTGCTTACAATACTCAAATTAAAAATTTTCCAATCAACAAATAAATAGTAAATCATAAATTTGTAAATCGTAAAATTGTAAATCGTAAATCTGTAAATCGTAAATTTGTAAATCGTAAATATTACTGTGCCATGTGCAACATCGCCACTTCCTGCTCTGTCAGGAAACGCCAGTCGCCGCGTTTCAGACCTTTCTTTGTCAGACCGGCAAACATCACGCGGTCAAGTTTCAGCACTCTATAGCCTAACGACTCAAATATCCTGCGCACGATGCGGTTCTTGCCTGAGTGGATTTCAATGCCCACCTGCTTCTTGTCGGTCTCCGATGCGAAACTGATAGCGTCTGCATGTACCTCACCGTCTTCCAGAGTGATGCCGTCAGCTATTTTCTGAAGGTCGGCAGAAGAGGCGTTCTTGTCGAGGAACACATGATAAATCTTCTGTTTTAAGAACTTCGGATGGGTCAGCTTCGATGCCAGGTCACCATCGTTGGTGAAAAGCAGTACGCCTGTGGTGTTACGGTCAAGTCGGCCTACAGGATAAATCCGCTCACGGCAACAGTTCTTCACCAGCTCCATCACGGTCTTGCGGGCCTGAGGATCGTCGCTTGTGGTCACATAGTCCTTCGGTTTGTTCAGAAGCACATACACCTTCTTCTCCAATGTCACGAGCTGGTCGTGGAAATGTATCGTGTCTGTGCGTTTCACTTTCGTGCCAAGTTCGGTTACAACCTCACCGTTCACTTTAACTACACCAGCCTGAATGAACTGGTCGGCTTCACGACGGGAGCAGATACCGGCATTGGCAAGATATTTGTTCAGACGCAGAGGTGCATCCGGATCCTCAAGATACTCTTTGTATTCAATCTGTTTTTTCATTGAGTACTTGGCATTCGGATTGTAGCCACCGCCACGCTGACGGTTGTAACCGCCACCACGTTGAGGACCATAACCACCACGCTGCTGCTGACCGTAGCCTCCACCACGCTGAGGACCATAACCACCACGCTGCTGTTGACCGTAGCCACCACCGCGCTGCTGACTATAACCACCACGCTGCTGCTGACTGTAGCCACCACCGCGCTGCTGCTGACCATAGCCGCCACGTTGCTGACCATAGCCACCGCGCTGCTGCTGACCGTAGCCGCCTCGTTGAGGGCCATAGTTCCTCGGCTGGCCATAGCCACCGCGCTGCTGACCACCGTCATAGTCTTCAAAACCACCGCGGTTATTATTATATTGGGCATGACGGCTATTGCCATATCCACCCTGGAAATTGTCACTGCTTACTCGGCCGAATCCCTCTGGACGGAAGCCTTGTTCACCACCCCCTCGATGACCACTTCGTTCCATGTTGTTGAAACGGGGACGGCGAGGACGGGGCTGAGAACCATTTGTTCCAAATCCGTTATTTTTGTGATTCATGGTCTGAAAGCCTTCGTGGTTTTCTTTTTCATTGTTCTCTGAAGGGGTTTTACCCTGCCATTCTTCTAATTCGTTCATAAATGTTTGATTAATTAAAATACAATAATTATCCTCTCGGATTTTCTATCTCTTTATTTGGTTATAAATGATATTTAAAAATTTTTTTATTTAAGGCCAAATACTAGCCCTACTGCTTTTATTTATGGTAATTCATAGTTTTGAAAACCACCAGAAACATCCCTGATGCTTTGTGGCTTATTGCTCTTTGTCCTAAACCTTAACTCTAAAACCTTAAATTCCTGTATAGCTGTGTGGAGTAATCTTTCTCAGCTCCGCTTTCACACTATCGCTCACATCCAAGCCTTCTATAAAACTGCGGATGGTATCCTCTGTGATGGCAGCGTTTGTGCGGGTGAGCGCTTTCAGGGTCTCGTAGGGATTTGGATAACCTTCTCGTCGTAGGATTGTCTGGATGCCTTCTGCACAAACTGGCCAGCAGTTGTCTAAGTCTGAATTGATGGCGCTTTCGTTGAGTACCAGCTTACGGAGTCCTTTCAGTGTACTCTGAATGGCTATCAGCGTATGGCCGAGAGGAACACCAATATTACGTAATACCGTGGAATCGGTCAGGTCACGTTGAAGACGGCTCACGGGAAGCTTCTGGCTCAGATGGCTCAGGATGGCATTCGCAATACCGATATTACCTTCTGAGTTTTCAAAATCGATGGGATTCACTTTATGGGGCATTGCACTTGACCCCACTTCGCCTGCTTTGATTTTCTGCTTGAAATAGTTCATCGAAATATACATCCAGAAATCACGGTCTAAATCCATGATTACTGTGTTGATTCTCCGTAAGGCATCGAAGATGCTGCTGATATGGTCGTAATTCGATATCTGGGTGGTCCAGGACTCACGTGCTATTCCTAACTTCTCGATTAAGAATTTGTTGCCGAAAGAAGACCAGTCAATCGACGGATAGGCTATGTGATGGGCGTTGAAATTACCGGTGGCACCACCGAATTTGCCGCTTACTTTACATTTCTTCAAGACATCCAATTGTTCACGTAAACGGTAGGAGAATACCATTACCTCCTTGCCAAGACGGGTGGGGGAGGCGGGCTGACCATGCGTTTTAGCGAGCATTGGGATTGATTTCCAGACATCTGCATACTCATCCAACTGTCCGATTAGTTCTTCTATCTGAGGATAATATACTTCGTCTAAACTTTCTTTCAACGACATGGGAATCGACGTGTTGTTGATGTCCTGGCTCGTTAGACCGAAATGGATGAATTCCTTGTAGGTGTCCAGACCGCCAATTTTGTCAAATTGCTCTTTGATATAATATTCTACGGCTTTTACATCATGGTTTGTCACTGATTCAATCGATTTCACACGCTGAGCGTCTTCAACCGTGAATGTGGTGTATATTCCACGGAGAGTGGGATACAAAGATGACGGAAAACCCTTGAGCTGAGGGAGAGGGAGTTCGCATAATGCGATGAAATATTCAATTTCAACTCGGATGCGGTAGCGGATTAATGCATACTCTGAATAATAATTACTTAAATAATGTGTTTTGCTCCTGTAACGGCCGTCTATGGGCGATACAGCAGTCAATTCGCTTAAGTTCATGTCGTTTTTGCGATTATGTGTGTTTGTTTTGACTTTTCAAAAGTCCCAGGGAGGGCAGACTTTCATTAAGTTTGATTTTCTCTTTCAGCAGAGGATGTTTTTTGATTTTCTATATCTTCTGAATTGTTTGTGTTTTATCTTCGTCCTAAAAAACTTGTCTTGTTGATGCCGTGAATCGGGGCTCGTGCTTTACTGTGTCTCTGAAATATAAATGATTCGTTAGCTGTTGATAATTGAATAATAAAAAAAGCTCTTTTATTTGATATATATGTAAAAATATTATGTTTTCAAGCTGATAATAGAATTTTTTTCGCTTTCTTTTGCAAATTTACAAAAAAATATTCACATTCAAGGTATTAATCACTCTTTTTTTTGATTATTATGTGTTTACTTGTGAAAAATTCACATCTTTTAGGAATTATCACATAAACATGGCAGCTTACTATGTGTTTTTCCGAAATATATTGGCTGCTAAATAACGTAAATGATATATTCGATGCCGTAAAAATGTTGCTGCACCTCTTTATCTTTTAAATCAAAATACGATAAATGGCAACGGAAACTATTCCTTCTCAACTGCTGGTATTCTGAACGCTGAATAAAGTTCTATTACTGTAAAAACGATAAATGGCAACAGCCAGCTGATTCGACGGAGATAATATCCGTAATAAAAACCCACTGGAAGGAAAAGCAGTAATACTGACAAATACAGAACAATTACCCCGACACAACGCTGACGGTAAAGGCGCCTCAAGGTCAATGGCTTGTCTGAACGTTTGGATTGATGCCAGTCGCTTTCATTTCCGAAAAATCGGTTTATGGTCAGAAATACAACTCCAATGGTGAACAGAATTCTGATCCACAGTGCGTAAGAATTTAATAAGATGAATAATAAAGCTGACAATACAAGCAGCAGCGGTCCGATATATCCTGACAGTCTTAAAAACGATTTCATTATGATGATTGTTTTTCTGATAACTAAAAGCAAGCTACTAATGACTTAAAAATAAATTTTTACTCTTCATCCTCTGTCTCTTCATCATCTTCTGTGTCCTGTATCAGAAACACATCCTCACCACTGTTTTTCATGTAATAACGTTCGCGGGCTATCTTACGCACTGCATCAAGGTCTGTGTCTAAGGCTATCAAAGCTAACGAGTCCTCAAGAAATTTTGCATCTTCTTTAGCGATTTTCTCTTTAAGCTCGGCAATTTCGTTTTTGCGCTCTAATCGTTTCAGCCAGCAGTGATCACCGACAAATATCATCACAATGGCAAATATCAATAAGGCAATTACATACTTAAATTTGTTTATTACTTTCCCTAACAGTTTAAACATATCTATGATTTATATGAGGATTTCTAAATGAATGATTTTAATGGGACTGATTTATTTCGCAAATTTACAAAAATTTATCTCTACCACAAAATTTTTTACACCTTTATTTTACATTTGTATATTATTTGGGTTCCTTTATCTTCTTCTATCTATTACTTCCTTATATATCATCCCTTTTTACTCCCCTTTTTACTCCCCTTTTTACTTCCCCTTTTACTCCCCTTTTTACTTCCCCTTTTACTTCCCCTTTTTACTTCCATTTTTACTTCCCTTTTTACTCCCCTTTTTACTTCCCCTTTTACTTCCCCTTTTTACTTCCCTTTTTACTCCCATTTTTACTTCCCCTTTTACTTCCCCTTTTTACTTCCCTTTTTACTCCCCTTTTTACTCCCATTTAATATAATCATCCGCAATCCTATGAACGTCAGCAACCCGTTTAGCATTAGCATCTCGTACCCGAACTTATAACCTGTTGTCTGAAGCGTGATGACATCTGTAAGATAGCACACCAGAGGCGATGCAAGTGCCACGAACGGCAGCATGCGTGTGTTCACCTGTTTTTTTGTAAATATCCCGAATGCAAACAGGCCCAACAACGGGCCGTAGGTGTAACCCGCGATGGTATAAATAGCGTCGATTACGCTAGGATTGTCTAATGCCTTGAAAGCTAGGATAAACAACACAAACACCAAAATCATTACTACATGAACTCGTTTGCGGACGGTCTCGCGGCGCTTATAGTATTTGCTCTCTTTGTTTTCTATCTCCAGGATATCGATACAGAAACTGGTCGTCAATGATGCCAAAGCGGAGTCGGCGCTGGAGAAGGCTGCAGCGATGATGCCTATGGTGAAAAACACCAGCGCTGTGTTGCCCATCAGACCGCTTGCGATGAAGTCGGGGAGAAGCGCATCCCCTTTTGCTGGTAGTGACATACCGTGTTGGCTGTAGAGATATGTCAGCAAAACGCCCAAAGACAAAAACAGAAAATTCACAGGAGTGAACAGGATTCCATAAAGGCACATGTCCTTCTGGCTGCTTTTCAAGTCTTTGCACGATAGGTTTTTCTGCATCATGTCCTGGTCTAAGCCTGTCATCACGATTGTTATGAAAACACCGCTCAAAAATTGTTTCACGAAATGCTGTTTCGAGCTCCAGTTACTAAACTCGAAGATACGGCTTTTGGAGTCATTCCAGACTGAGCTCAGAGCCTCGCCAACATCCATACCGAGCATATCGCTTGCTTTTAAGAGTATCAGAACTAAAGCACCAATCAGGCAAAGGGTCTGAAGAAAGTCTGTCCATACTATCGTCCGGATGCCACCGACACGGGTATAAAGCCATATCAATAATAAGGTGAACAGCACAATTACGATGAATGGTACATGAAGCTTACCCCCGGAGATAGAGAATTGGGAATTGAACGTGTAGGCTTGAAGAATAAAACAGACAAGATAAAGACGGGCTGCAGCACCTGTAAGCTTTGATACTAAGAAAAACCACGCTCCGGTCTTGCGGCCACAGCTGCCGAAACGGGTGCCCAGATAGCTGTATATTGAAGTTAGGTTGTATTTGTAGTACAAGGGCAGTAGTACGAATGCGATTAGCAGATAACCGAAGAAAAAGCCAAAGCACATCTGCATATATGTCATGTCGCCTGTCAGTATCATTCCGGGCACACTCACGAATGTCACACCCGACAACGAAGCACCTACCATCCCAATGGCAACTATCGGCCAAGGAGACTGACGATTGCCACGGAAAAAAGCATCGTTACCCCGCCGGCCGGTTAGACGTGAAATTACGAGCAGCACCAGAAAATAAATGCCTATGGTAATAATTATTGTCATGAGTTGTATTTTTCATCACTTTTTTTCATTGCCTATGAGATGTTCTGTATGATGCGTTGACAACGCAGCTTTCAATATCCAAAACCAATTTGCAAAGTTACAATTATTTTCATTCATTTTTCACCTCTTTTTTTAAAAAACGCCCTTTTATTCGCTTTTTTATCTCAACAGTCAAAGTTTTTAATTTTTTTTTCATATATTTGTCATTTATAATCAAAAATAATCTACGTCTGCTTTCATGCAAATAGCAGTTTTTACGTCTTCTTCCATCTAGACGACAGTTTTTACGTCTGCTTTCTTGTAAGCGGCAGTTTTCTGCCGTACAATAGACCTGAATAGCAGGGTCAATTTTTCCTTTTTGAAATCATTTATATCACTTTATTTTTATGCGACTTTTATCTCTTTTTTTTGTAGTGTTTTTTTCTTTATACGTCAACGCTGCAACCATCGAGGTCAACGATTTTAAGTATGCCGGACCGTTCACTGTCAGACGGCCTGTCATGATGGACAGCCTTGACATCAACAACAAGCCGTTCGACTCCAAGGTCGTGCTCGACTATTTCATTGAACTCAACCAGGTGTGGGAAGGGAAGGACATTAAAACGGAGTCCCTACCGAAGCAGACCAAAGATTTACAGGTTCACCTCATCGGATTCCGCTTTAATAACGAGAAATTCGTGAAGGTGGATGTCATACCTAAAGGTATGATGAATTATCATCTTTTCATCGATGGGAAGAAAGGCGAGGGAAAAGGTGTGGAGCTGTCGCCTGCCGTCCATGAGGTTGTTATCAAATATGTTACTGACGACAAGGAACAGCTGCCGATGTGGGGAGTTAACATCAACTGCCCCGATTCTACAGTTATTGCTGTCCAGCGCAACGGGGAGAAACGCGACTATCAGCTCACTGACGTGCTGCACTGTTGGAAATACACCAAGGCGGACATCTCACCGCGTGGAGATTTCATGATTACGAGTGCCAACATCTACCAAAGCGACGGGAAGAGCATCTCAAAAACGCTTGTATCCTTGCTGGACAGCAAACAGGAAATAGACTTGAAGCCAGGTGCCACATGGATGCCGAAATCGAATAGGTATTATTATATTCGATCTGTAGGGGAGAACCGCACTCTCGTGGCGGTCAATCCCATAGACCATCAGGAGGAAATTCTTGCTGAGCATATTCCTGATGGTAATTTCACAATGTCGCCAACTGAGGATTATCTGATTTTCTCCAAAGTGGTGGCTGGACCAAAGAAAGATAAGGATGTTTATCTCGTAGTTGAGCCAGATGACCGTCAGCCGAATTGGCGGAATAAAATAGCACTGCAGATTTACGACCTTAAAACAAAATTGTTACAGCCCCTCACCTTCGGAAACCACAGCACGCGGCTCCTTGATATTTCCCAGAAAGGTGATAGAATCCTCGTCTATAAAACACGCAAACGCATGGAGCAACGCCCGACAACCGTCTCTTCCCTTTATGTTATCGACAGATTCTCATATATGGTGGATACACTCTTTGAGGATGAGGGATTCTTCAGTGATGCGGCTTTCTCACCTGATGCTAAGCAGCTGGTAATCACTGCCTCCCCTGAGGCGTTCGGAGGCATTGGCAATGTGGTGCCAGCGGGCAGAATACCGAGTATGTATGACTATCAGCTATATGTCATGGATGTGAAATCACGGCAGATCCGTCCGATGACACGCGACTTCAACCCCTCGGTTGAGAACGTGCAGTGGAGCAAGGCGGACGGCATGATTTATTTCACCGCAGATGACAAGGATTGCGTCTGCCTGTTTCAGCTCAATCCCATATCGGGAGCCATCAGAAAGGTGATGGTGCCGGAGGATGTGGTCGGAAGATTCGACTGTGCTGCGCAGGCGGAGAAAATACTCTGCTACGGACAGAGTGCGTCAAATTCCGACCGTCTTTATCTCATCGACACGAAGAAGATGAAGACATCTCTTATCGAGGATCTCAGCAAGGAGACACTCAAAAACATTCAGTTGGGGGATTGTAAGCCGTGGAACTACCTCAACGACAGGGGAGATACCATCTGCTGCCGTTTCTATCTTCCTCCCCACTTCGATTCAGCAAAACAATACCCTATGATTGTCAACTACTATGGTGGATGCTCGCCCACGAGCCGAAATTTCGAAAGCCGCTATCCCCATCACGCATACGCGGCAAAGGGGTATGTGGTGCTCGTGGTCAATCCAAGCGGGGCGGCCGGTTTCGGGCAGGAGTTCTCCTCACGACATGTCAACACAGCTGGAGAGGGAGTGGCGCAGGACATCATCGGTGCGACAACTTCCTTCATCAATGAGCATCACTTCGTCAACAGCAAGAGAATCGGATGTATCGGAGCAAGCTACGGAGGATTCATGACACAGTATCTACAGACCCAGACCGACATCTTCGCTGCTGCAATATCACATGCGGGTATCAGCGACCATACTAGCTACTGGGGGGAAGGCTACTGGGGATACAGCTATAGTGAAGTCTCCATGGCGAACAGCTATCCGTGGACAGACAAGCATCTCTATGTCGATCAGAGTCCCCTGTTTAACGCCGACAAAATCAACACCCCAATTCTCTTCCTGCATGGCACCGATGACACCAATGTCCCGGTTGGAGAGAGCATACAGATGTACACAGCGCTCAAACTTCTTGGAAAACCAACTGCCATGGTGCTTGTCGATGGGCAGGATCACCACATCACTGACTACAACAAACGCATCAAATGGCAGAACACTATCTTCGCATGGTTCGCACGCTACCTCAAAGACGACCCTTCATGGTGGAACGCTATCTACAAAGAACCCAATTTATAATTCCCTTTTTTATTTCCCTTTTATATTTCTCTCATTGGATGAGATGTTTTCTCTTCTTTAGAACCATCCTATATTAAAAGCATCATTTCTGTGTGGTGGGATAGTTTGTAAAGTTATTCTTCAGACCGTTTAAGTAATAGTGAAAAAAAGTTAGAAAAATTTATCTTAGATTTTTGAACTGTTTTTCAGTTGGTCAGAGGGGGTGATGCGGGCATCATGACCGATGAACAGCTGGAAAAGAGCCAAAAAGATAAGTTTAAAGCTTGAATGATTGCCTGACATTAAATTTACTAAGTTGTTTTTTTACTGTTGCTAAAAAACGAGAAATTCACGCTGCCGTAATTTCTGTGGCTGTCGAAATGCGGATGTGAGGAAAAATCATAGTCTTTGCCGTGTTCAAGTATGAATATGCCGCCGTCTGACAATAACGGTGAGGCAAAGAGAATGTCGGGAATATCCTTCAGGTTCGGCAGTACGTATGGGGGATCGGCGAAGATGATGTCGAACGCTGGCTGTTCGCGTGTCACATATTTAAACACGTCGGCATGAATCACTTTCCAGCTCGTATCACCCAATTCTCTCGAAACACGTTGAAGAAACTGCCAATGCTTGAAGTCTTTCTCCACACTGACAACCTCGCTACAGCCGCGCGATACAAACTCAATTCCTATTGACCCGGTGCCACCGAATAAATCCAGTGCACGTGGACCACTCTCAAAATCAACATACACGTTGCTTAAAATATTGAACAGCCCCTCCTTGGCAAAGTCTGTTGTCGGGCGGGCTTTGAACGTGTGAGGCACGTCAAATCGCTTACCTTTGTATTTTCCGCTTACTATACGCATGTTAAAATCCACAGATCAATAGGGTCTGGAGGTCGTAGGGGATTACCTTATTGCCGTGCGTGATTGTCTGACGGAAATCTTCATCGCGGTCTATCAGCTTCACGCTTTTAATGAAATACTGGATTTTGTCTGACAACAGCTGGCTCATGTCGCCGTCCGACACAATCTCAATTCCATCTTCAAGCTGGTCATATCCAAACTGATTCCAGAGATTCATGATATAATACTGACAGTCATTAACACCGTTCACATGATAGTTATTTACGAAAAGCATACGGCCCTCATGAAAACAATACACGGTCATCTCTTTACCATGAATATACACATACATCTTCTTGTTGCCTGTACCTATGCTCTTATCACTGAAAAATTCTACTAGTGTGGAGGCTGAGGCATAAAAACGTGCACGGGGATAATCATCAAGCAGCAGCTTATACACGTTCTTATCTAAACCGAAAATGATGGCAATACCCGAACGACGGAGTACATTATAACTAACATGGCATCTCTCTTGAGAGGGAAATACGAAGTTGAAGATGTCGCGAATGCTGTCACGGTTGAAATCCACTGCAGGAACGGTCGTGAATAATGGGGAGGTCACAAGCACGTTCACACGTTGATACTGCATCTGAAGCAATGGCTCACTCATCAGCGCCTCTTTCACGTTTGCGGCCAACGAAACAACCGGACGAGGAGGGAACGTACGGTACGTGTATGGCTCTGAGGCGGAAGGGGAATATACACAAAAAGAAAGTCCATCCGGGCTGATACGGATGGACAAACTTTTATTATTGTTGGATGGAGTTTTGTCCAAAATGTTATGATTTTGATTATTTCTTCCAGTTTCCTGCCATCTTGTTGCTGGCGTCGGTTATGTCACCCATACGGAGACCAATCCATCTCTCCTTATTGCGGGTTGGTAACAGCTTTTGTACAGAGTCGAACTCCTCTTCTGTCAGATCATCCCACAGACTGGCTACTTCCATCCCACGGTCTTTCATATCGTGACGGTAGTTGTCAACACGCTTCTGCTCTAGTCCGTCGAGATAGTCCTCCAGGTTGGCGCGGAACTCTACAAGAGTTGTGATTTCTGCAGTCTTCAGGTCGAGAACATCACGCTTGCGCAAGTCGATGATGGCGTTTGCCTTACCACAGGGAACCAGCTTAAGTGAGTCTGCGTTCTGCAGACCAATCATAGATGAAACAGATTCCCAGATAGTGTCCTCATGAAGGATGCCCTTCTTGATGGCGCGCTCTGGAAGCAATTTCTTGATTTCATCATCTGTATAGTTGCCTTCTGCTGCAATTTCCTTAGACAATGACTCGTATTCATCATCGGATAGCTCGCGGTCCATCTGGGTGTCCTTAATCGACTTCTCGTTCTTAACGAAATCCACTAACGAGTCAATGTCACCGCAGTAGTGTTTGTACTTCATACGGTAGCTGTCTTCAGCGTCACGGATTTGTTTCAGACGGGCCTTTACGGCATCCTCTCTCTCTGTCACTTGCTTCTCAAAATTGATATCACTATAGATACTCCAGAAACAAGCACCGAACATCAATACTGCAATAATTGCCAGTACGGTAATAAGAATTTTTTTGTTCATGATATTTATTTAAATTTTATTTTGTAATTTCGCACTTGATTTAAGAATATGAGGCATGAATGGCGTTTATTTTACCATAATCCACATTTTCATGCAAAAATAATGAAAAGAAATTAATTTTTGAATAATTTTTTCGATTTTTTTTAAAAAAACATGATAAATCCAATTTTTTATACTCAATTTCTTCGTTTTTTTAATAATCAGCCTAATTCCGACCAAATTTTAGCTCTTCAGGATATCAACGATTTTGTTTTCGGACAAAATCCATATTCGGTCTTTATTTTGAAGGGGTATGCAGGTACTGGAAAAACATCACTTGTTGCCGCTGTTGTTAATGCACTGAATGATGTCAATGTCAAATGCATGCTGCTTGCGCCTACAGGAAGAGCGGCGAAAGTGTTGGCGGGATTTGCCAAACATCCTGCTTTCACCATCCATAAGGTGATTTACAGACAGAAAAACTATAAAGCAAACCCCGATTTCGATTTAGGATTCAACACGAGGAGAAACGTCCTCTTTGTTGTGGATGAGGCGTCTATGATCAGCAGCAATCCTGACGCACAAAACATGAGGGAGTCTCTCCTTGAGGGGCTCTTGAGTTTTGTGTATGGCAGAGGAAATGGATGCCGGCTTATGCTTATAGGAGATGACGCACAGCTGCCACCTGTAGGGGAGGATGACAGTCCGGCGCTCAAACCGGAGGTGATTTCCAGGTTCGGCTTGACAGTGTTTGAAGCGCAGCTCAATGAGGTGGTTAGGCAGGACCGTCTATCTGGTATTTTATGGAATGCCACAAACATTAGACAGCTTGTTGCTATGAGAGAAAAGGCAGGAATCCCTGTTGTCAGATTCGATGGATTTACAGACATTGTCAATATCCCGGGAAATGATCTTTTGGAAACTATCACAACTTGTTATCAAAACGACGGTATCGACGAGACAATTGTTATATGTCGGTCCAACAGGCTGGCAAATATCTATAACAACGGAATTCGTAATCAGATTCTATGGAGGGAGAACGAACTGGAGGCTGGAGATTTTGTCATGGTGGCTAAAAACAACTATTATTGGACTGACAAGATGAACTGTCAGCAAAGAAGCCAACAGGAAACAGCTCAAACCCGGCATGATAAACTGGATGAGATGGATTTTGTGGCTAACGGAGACATTGCTGTGGTGAAGAGGGTTAGAAACATTAGGGAACTATATGGATTCAAGTTTGCTGACTGCATACTGGAGTTTCCCGACTACCATGATTTTGAACTGGAGGCTACTGTCATTCTCGATGCATTGCAGTCTGAATCACCGGCGATTTCACCACAGCAGAGCGAACAGCTCTATAATCAGGTGATGGAGGATTATATGGATATACCACAACAGAGTGAGAGACTGAAAAAGTTGAGGCAGGACCCTTATTACAATGCTTTGCAACTTAAATATGCGTATGCGGTCACATGTCATAAGGCACAGGGCGGACAGTGGATGAATGTGTTTGTAGAACAGGGATTTGTGCCAGAAGACACTTCACCGCTTGAATACTCCAGATGGCTCTACACTGCCATCACACGCGCCACAGGCAAACTCTACCTCGTCAATTGGAAAAACCATTAGAGTGGTTTAAGGCTTATGGCTTAACGATGGGCGCTGGGGGCAAAAGCTGTGTTCCTCCTTATTCAAAGTAAATGCACTGTTCACTTTTCACTATTCATTTGAAATAAATTGTGATTTTTGAATTCTGAATTAACAATTTAATTGTTCTTTTCTTTGTTGTTTTCACTTTTATTTGTATATTTGCAACGGAAACAAAGAAATGTATTCCTTGGGACTGTTTTGTGGATAAGAATAGTTGCTGATTTTAATATTTTTATCTTGTCTTCTGGTCATCATTCATGACATCCCATTTTTTTAATGATTATACATAATATGTTTGGCATTAGCAAGAAAAAAGTCGTTACTTTACAAAGTGCAGGCACACTACACGATTTTATTGACACAAAAGAGAAAATTGAAATTTCAGAGCTCGTCATCAGTGGAGAACTCAACGGAACTGACCTCAAGCTCATCAGAGAAATGGCAGGTTATACCGCGTCGGGGCACAATTCAGAAGGTAAGTTGAAAAGGCTTGACCTTAAAAATGCACGATTCGTCACGGGAGGAGAAAAATACGCAAGAAAAAATGACGGATTTTGTGTTATTGAAGAAGCCGATGTCATACCTGTTAGGGCATTCCGAAAATGTTCTAAGCTTCAAGTGGTTATACTTCCTGAGGGAACAAAAAAAATTGAGGGGCACGCATTCGAAAGATGCAGTCGCCTATCATCAATCAACATCCCGGAGGGAGTTGAGTATATCGGATCAAGGGCTTTCAGAAAATGTTATGAACTGAAAACCATAACCATCCCATCAACCGTTATTGACATGGGTAAAGAGACGTTCTCCGAGGACGAGAAGCTGGGAAAGCTTTATGTGAATGCAACTAAACCGCCTATGATTTATGTAAACACATTCTTCTCTGTTTCCGTCAGCGATATTAAGCTTTACGTGCCTCTGGGATCATCATCGCTTTATAAGAAAACCATTACTTGGAAACGCTTCAAAAATATGAAGGAAATGTAATATATATTTACAGTTTAAAGATTTAAGGTTTACTGTTTTTTTTATTGCATTCTGATAGTTGATTCTATCATTTGTAGCAACTTTCTTTATGTGTGTTTGAGATAAAAATTAAGACCATCGCCCGTTTTTCGCGCGATGGTCTTTTTTTGATGGGGCTTGGGTTATCCTGGTTTCCGTTACTCTGTTATTCAGGAAAAACGTCCCGGAAGAAATCTAAAGCTACCATCCGAATGCATAATTATAAATCATGGAAGTTTCCTCCACGAGCCGCAGGCTCGTTAACTCCCTTTTAAAATCCGAACCACTTGCATAAATCTTACATCTTACATAATAAATCTTACATCTTTCATAATAAATCTTTAAATTAACTCGGCTTCCATTTTTACTTCCTTTTTCACTTCAGATACTTGAGTTAAACTATACACTTAGCTCAACTATCTTGTTTACGGCATCCTGTAGTCCTTCTGAATTCTTTCCGCCTGCTGTGGCGAAATGAGGTTGGCCGCCACCGCCCCCTTGAATTAGTTTGGCTGCCTCACGGATGATTGTGCCCGCGTTTTTGCCTTCCGATACCAAATCATCCGACAACGACAGAGTAAGTGAAGGCTTGGAGTCCAAACCAACCCCTAATGCCACGACAAGATTTTCCGGGAATTGGGCGCGTAGCTGGAATGCAATATCCTTCGCACCCTGCGCATCTATCGGACAAACCCCGCTGATTACCTTGATGCCGTTCATGTCAACACTCTTTTCTATCAGAGTGTGCTTCACTTCAGCCACTTTCTGCTCTTTGAATGTCTCAACGGTTTTCTTCAGCTCGCTGTTCTCTTCGATGTGTTTCTTGATGGCACTTACAAGGTCAGGAGCGTTGTTGAAGAATGAACGAAGCTCGTTCATCGTGTCCTGAACGCGGTCAATCATATCTTCAACGGCCTTGCCTGTGATGGCTTCGATGCGGCGTACACCAGCGGCGATAGAACTCTCCGAAACGATGCGTACCATACCGATTTTTCCTGTGCTGCTCACATGACAACCTCCGCAGAACTCCACACTGCTGCCAAACTGAATCACACGGACCTTGTCACCGTATTTCTCGCCAAAAAGGGCTATGGCTCCCAGCTCTTTGGCTTTTGCTATTGGAAGGTCACGGTGTTCTTGGAGGGGTATGTCAGCACGGATTTTGGCGTTCACCAAGTGCTCCACTTCACGAAGCTGTTCTGGGCTCACTTTCTCAAAGTGAGAGAAGTCGAAGCGCAGATAATCTGCGGTCACCAATGAGCCTTTCTGCTCTACATGGGTGCCGAGCACGCTGCGCAGTGCTTCGTCAAGAAGGTGGGTACATGAGTGGTTGGCTTCTATGGCATGGCGCTTCTCGGTATCTACACATGCCATGAACTCTGCATTTGCATCTGTAGGGAGCTTATCAACCTTGTGTATCGACAGGTTGTTCTCCGTCTTTGTGTCTAATACTTGGATGGTTTCGTTCTCGTTCATAAGCACACCCTGGTCTCCAATCTCTCCACCCATCTCAGCATAGAATGGGGTCGTGTCAAGAACCAGTTCATAAACCATGCCTTTCTTTTGTTTCACCTCACGGTATTTCAGGATGTGGCAGCTGTATTCTGTGAAGTCATAGCCCACAAATTGGCTCTCGCCATCACGGACCACTACCCAGTCACCGGCTTCCACCTGTGCGGCGTTGCGAGCGCGGGATTTCTGCTTCTGCATCTCCACATCGAAACCGGCGGTATCAACGGTCATACCATTCTCACGGCAGATGAGTTCGGTCAAATCCAAAGGGAAGCCAAAAGTATCGAACAGTGTGAATGCTTTGTCACCAGGAATTTCCTTACTGCCGCTTGACTGTGTGTCGTCTATTACTTTGTTTAGCAGCTTGATGCCGTTCTCAAGAGTGCGGAGGAACGAATCCTCCTCTTCTTTCATCACTTTCATCACAAGATCCTTCTGGGCTGCTAACTCAGGGAAAGCATCGCCCATCTCCTGAATCAGTGTCGGTACTAATTTGTAGATGAATGCCTGTTTCTGATTGAGGAACGTGTAGCCATAGCGGACGGCACGGCGGAGGATGCGGCGGATCACATAGCCTGCCTTTGCATTGCTGGGAAGCTGACCGTCGGCTATCGAGAAAGCGATGGCACGAAGATGGTCGCTGACCACGCGCATGGCTATGTCGGTCTTCTCATCATCGCCATAGTGCTTGCCTGTCATGTCACCTAGCACCTTTATGATTGGCTGGAATACGTCGGTGTCGTAGTTCGACTGCTTGTTTTGAAGGGCGCGGACCAGACGCTCAAAACCCATACCGGTGTCAATCACGTTCATCGACAGCTTTTCAAGACTGCCGTCTGCCTTGCGGTTGAACTGCATGAACACGAGATTCCAGATTTCGATTACAAGTGGATGGTCTTTGTTTACTAGCTCACGGCCGGAAACTTTTGCTTTCTCGGATGCATCGCGTGAGTCCAGATGTATCTCAGAGCAGGGACCGCAGGGACCCGTATCGCCCATTTCCCAGAAGTTGTCGTGCTTATTGCCGTTGATGATATGGTCGGAGGGGACATGTTTCAGCCAATAGCTCTCGGCTTCAGAATCGCGTTCGATTCCTTCTTCTGGAGAGCCCTCAAACACCGTCACATATAAGTCTTCTGGATTCAGTTTCAGAACATCCACAAGATATTCCCATGCCATGTCAATTGCACCCTCTTTGAAATAGTCGCCGAAAGACCAGTTGCCTAGCATCTCGAACATTGTGTGGTGATAAGTATCGTGACCCACTTCCTCCAGATCGTTGTGCTTTCCGCTCACGCGCAGACATTTCTGTGTGTCTGCACGCCGCCGTGGCTCAGGAGAGCGGGTGCCCAAGATGATGTCTTTCCACTGGTTCATACCCGCATTAGTGAACATCAATGTCGGGTCGTCTTTGATTACCATCGGAGCTGAAGGCACGATGGCATGTCCTTTGCTTTCAAAATATTTCTTGAAAGATTCGCGTATTTCTTTTGCTGTCATGAGGTAATATGTTATTTTTTGTGCAAAGTTAAGCAATTTTATTCGGATTTCTAACGTTTTATTAAAAATAATCATTTTTCACTCTTCAAATAATTCTTCATTCTTCATTTTTGTTCTTCATTATTCTTTTTCTCATGCTCTCCATCCTGATTCCAACATATAATTATGACTGTTCAGCTCTTGTGAGCCAACTCAGCAAAAAAGCAGAGGAGCTGAATGATGGTTTTGAGATTATTGTGGCCGATGACGCATCAACAGATAAGGAGATGAGAAACCGGGTCTCTGAACTGGCCAGCATTCCTGATGTTCGGATTTTCATGAATAAGGAGAATAAAGGAAGAGCTGCCATCAGAAATTTTATGGCTGATCAGGCAAGAGGTGAATGGTTTCTTTTCATTGATGCGGATGCGGAGGTGCCGGATGAATTTTCGCTCAAAACCTATCTGGAGGCGGGTAGGGAAGCGGATGTGGTTTGTGGCGGGGTAATTCATCCCGAAGTCAATCCTTCACCTGAAGCCACCTTACGCTATCGCTACGAACGGAATGCAGATAAGCGGAGAAAAGCAGAGATCAGAAGAAAGAATATCTATGCACAAATCGCTACTTTCAGCATCATGGTCAGAAGAACTGTGTTTCTAGCCATTCGTTTCGACGAGCAGTGCAGGGAATACGGCTATGAAGATACGTTATTCGGATCAGTGCTGGAAAAACAGAAAATTCGTGTATGCCATATCGACAACCCGCTCATTCATATCGGACTCGAACCAAATGATGTATATCTGCATAAGACAGAGACGGCACTGCATACCCTCAAACGCATAGAAAACAGGATGCAGGATCATAGTGCGTTGATCAAGTGCGTGTCAAAGTTACGACGGTGGCATCTCACAGCAATCGTGAAGTGTATTTATAAGTTATTCCGACAAACTCTACGACGCAACCTGCTTAGCTGTCATCCATCTCTCAAAGCCTTCGCCTTTTATAAGCTAGGCTATTACCTTACATTGTAATCAAATGTAATCCCTTCTTTTTAAACTTATTCCCTGTTTTTACTTCCTTTTTTCGCTGTTAATAAAACTCATTATAAAAAATGTCTCTCGATATCCTGATTTGCACCATCGACCATGGCATTGATAGTGTGCCGGGGGTTCTGCTAAAGCCCGTCGAAGGGGTTCGCTATGTTGTGTCTATGCAATATACTGACGAGAAATACCTCAACTCCATTCCCCAAGGGTTGAAGTCGAGGGAAGATGTCCGAATTATCACTATGGAAGGGAGTGGATTGACCCGGAACCGCAACAATGCACTTGCTGCATCGGATGCCGACATCGTAATGATTGCTGACGACGATGAGAGGCTATCGTCAACGGCTGTCGAAATCATCCGGCATACTTATAACGAACATCCGGATGTGGACATCGCGCTCTTCAGACTGAATAACATTGATGACCAGCCGTTCAAGGACTATCCTGATGCTGAACAGCTGGAATACCGAGAGGCGTGCAGACAAGGTTATTATCCTTCATCCCTTGAAATCACCATGAGGGGAAAGGTCATCAGAGAGGGCTTGAGATTCAACAAGCAGTTTGGGTTGGGAAGCCTATTCCCATGTGGAGAAGAGGATATCTTGATCTACGATGCGTTGCTTAAAAACCATAATGTCATGCTTTTCAACAAGGTCATCGCACAGACCATCGCTGGAAGCACCGGTTCAAAATTTCTTACAGATAGCAATGTTCAGCGTGCGAAAGGAGCAGTCTTCAGATATTGTTTCGGCAAGTGGAATGCCATCTGGAGAATCACTAAAGAGGCCTGCTTCTATCTAATACATAAAGGCAGAAATCCTTTTCCTCTTTTCCACAACATGATGAAGGGGTTCAAGCAAGTGAAGCACTTGTTGCCGTAAATTCGTTAATATGTCCCCATCGTTTTTTCGCTGTTTTCAACCTTGTTGGCTATGATGCAACTGTTCTAGCTAACTCGCCAAAACTAACAACTAAAAACTAACAACTAAAATCTAACAATTAAAATCTAAAATCTAAAAACTAAAAAACTAACAACTAAAAACTAACAACTAAAATCTAACAATTAAAATCTAAAATCTAAAAACTAAAAAACTAACAACTAAAAACTAAAAATGCTTACCATCATCGTTCCCTACTACAACCGTGAACAGTATCTTCCGCGCACACTTGATTCGATTGCAAAATCAAGCTATAGGCCCATTAAGCTGATTCTCGTCAACAACCACTCCACTGACCGCTCGCAGCAAATCTGTGAGGAGTTTGCTGACAGACACAGGTCCGACGATTTCAGCATCCTACTTGCCGATGAGCAAGAAGGGGGGGCGGCTAAGGCTAGGAATCGGGGACTGGAACTTTCAACCACACCTTTCGTTTATTTCTTCGACAGCGACGACCTGTTTGATAAGGATTTCCTGGAGATAGTCATGCAAGAACTCGACGAGAGTTCAGATTTGATTGTTGTTCCCACCAAGGTGTCGGTAGGTGGTAAGTCGCCTGTAGCTAGAATTTACAGACTGACTGCTAATCCGGCTGCACAGATTCTAACGGGACATCTATCTACTCAGGCTATGATTTTCCGTACGGATTTTCTTCGACAGATTGGTGGTTGGAACGAGTCCTTGCCAATGTGGAACGACTGGGAATTGGGCATTCGCGTGCTTGATGCGAAGCCTAGAATGCGATGGATCACCAGCCGATCGTTTCATACTGTTTTTCTACATCCCGACAGTCTGACGGGTGGTTCTTTCTCTCAGCGTATCGGTAGCATGAGAAAAGCGGTCAAAGTGGTGAACGACGAGACTCAGGGGAGATATGCGAAACCGCTCTTTTTCAGGATGGAATTCATCACGGGTAATCTGCTCAAAGAAAAAAACAGGGGGGAAGCCGCTGAGAATAAAAAACTGACCCGTCGGTGGTTTGCCGACAGGTCAGTCATTACTAATTTATTTGGATGGTTGATTCGACGATATGTTGCTTGGGGAGGAAGAGGCTCGTGGCGTCTTGCTCTCTGGCTTTGCGAATAGTTTGACCTCTTGTTTCTTAATCTGTCATGTTGTCTCTGCTATAATCTCTCTTTGTTGATCTTCTTGAAAAGTAACTACACTATTCACTTTTCACTCTTCACTATTCACTTATTACATTCTTCCACCTGGGCGTCCGCCGCCGAATCCGCCGCCAAATCCGCCACGTGGAGCTCCGCCGCCAGCAGGTCTGCCGCCACCACGGCCGCCACGTCCGCCACCAAAGCCTCCGGGAGGCATGCCGGGCATGAATCCGCCGCCAGGGATATTGAAGTCGCTGCCGCCGCGTTTGCCACCGAAGATGTTCAGCTTGTAAATCACCTTAACCATTCCGTAGGAATAGATGGCGTTGTAGCGGTTATCGCTGCGCATCATGGCGTTGATGGTGCGGCTGATGTTGCTGCGCTCGCCGAGGATGTCGTTCCATTCAAGAGAGACTGTCAATGAGCGGTCTTTCAGGAAAGAGTGGGAGAGGCTGGCGTTCCAGATAAGCTCGTTCGTGTTCATCGACTCCTGTGCGTAGCCGCGGCGGGAGTTCATCGCGATGTCGGTTGCCAGGGTGGTGCCCCAAGGGAACATCACGTTCAGTTCCGTTCCGTATGAGAATGCCCATGTGTCGAGGTCGCTGCTCTTCACCACGTTGTTCTTGTTGTGGTTGTAGTTCACGTCACCGTTCAGGGAGATTTCAAACCATCCTTTGCGGAAAGAGAGACCTAAGCTCTGCATCCACATCATTCCTTTCGTGGTCGATTTGTCGTTGTCGGGATACATGCGGGGATCGAGGTAGCTCACGTTGTGGGAGAATGTCAGGTTCGTGTTTGTGTTCAAGGTCAGATACTTCTCCTTGTCCAAGGCTGTGTTCATGCCGACTCCGAATCCGATATTCCAGTTGCCGTTGATATTCTCAGGCTTGGTGGTCGTCACACCGGTTGCTGCATCGTAGAATGTACGGTTTGAGATCGCATTCTGCTGCAAGCGCATGAACACCTGTGAGAAGATGCCGAGCTGATGCTCCACGTCGTAGGTGTTGAAGAATGCACTCAGGTTCTGGGAGAACGATGGCTTCAGCTTGGGGTTACCCTTGCGGATGTTCAGAGGGTCGGAGTCGTCGGTGATGTCAAGCAGGTTGGTCATGCTCGGCTGTGAGGTACGTCCGTTGTAGCGCACTTGCAGGTTGGTGGTCTCACTGAAGCGATAGCGGAGGTTGAGGGTAGGGGTGAAGTTCACCACGCTGCGTGTGATTTCCGGATATTCCTTACCCATGTATTTGTAGTTCAGCTTGGAGTACTGCGGGAGCACATCCACACCGATGTTCAGGTTGTATTTGTCACGTACCAGACGGAACATCACGCTTGCCGTGTGGTCGAAGTTCGAATACTCTGAGAACTGGCTCAGGCTATCGTCAGGGATAGGCTCATAATTTGAATTCATCATGTCGGAGAGTGCGCCTGGGATGTCGTAGCGGTTGTTGCGGAGAGCCTGGTCAAGATCGTTGTAGGCAAGAGCATCATAGATGGAAGCGGCGCGGTCGCTCTTGTTGTAACGGTAGTCAAAACGGTAGCTGAACTGCAGGTACGTCCGTTTGGCGATGGGCTCGCTGTAAGTGGCCTGGATCGAGTAGTTGCGGGCACGGGTCGGAGTGGTGTAGTAGCGGTTGTTGTTGTCTCTTGCACCGATGTTGGTGCGGTAGCCGATATAAGAGGCTGACAGCTGCTTGCTCTCGCTGTTCGTGAATCCGCCGGTCATGCGGAGGGTCACGTTACGGCCGTTTTCGCTCAGCCTGCGGTTGATCTGGAGTTCACCGCTCATGCCGCGGTTGCTGCTGTAGGTCTGCTGGCGGGTGTTACGGGTATTCACAATCATGCTCAGGAGTGAGTCAGGGTCATCGAATTCCGTATGGTTGCGGAAAGCTTCCTCTGCATCAGCTAGTTGTTTCTCGGTATAACTGTTTGGATCACGGTCGTAAGTCCCTGAATTTCCGTAGGATGAACCGCGGTTGCGTGAATAGTTCATGTTCGGGCGGAAGATGATGTTCCACAGGGAGTCGGGTTTCCACTCGAAACGGAATCCGGCTGTCAGGCTTCCGTTGCTTCCGTAGCTCTGGTTCACGCTCTGGCTGAAAGCACCGGTGGGATTCACGAAGTTCTGGGTGGATGTCTGGCTCCAGGAATCGCTGCCGTCGTAGCGGTGCCATACATAACCTCCGGTTTCCAGTTTGTCGCTCGTTGTGGCATAGTTGAAACCGATTTCCTTGCTGGCGCGAAGGCCGTTACCGAATCCGAAACGGCCCCAGCCACGTCCGCCGCCGCCCCCGAATCCGCGGTCGCCGATGTTGTTGGCTCCAGTCACGAAGCTGTACTGTGCGTCGCTGTCAAAACGGTTGACATTGGCACGGGCGTTATAGCGCTTCTCGGTTCCCAAACCGCCGTTCAGCTGGCCAACCCATCCTTTGTTCATGCCTTTCTTCACAGTCAGGTCGAGCACGGTCTCTTCCTCGCCGTCGTCGATCCCCGTGATGCGGGCAAGGTCGCTCTTGCGGTCGTATGCCTTGATGTTGTCGATGATGTTGGTCGGAATGTTTTTCATGGCGATGTTCTTGTCGTTCACAAAGAACTCCTTACCGTCGATAAGCACTTTCGACACGGCTTTGCCGTTGATCTTCACGGTTCCGTCCTCATCGATTGTGGCACCGGGCAGACGTTTGATAAGGTCTTCCAAGGCACTGCCGGGGGGCAGACGGTAAGCATCAGCGTTGAACACCAGTGAGTCGCCTTTCACCTGAACTTTAGCAGCTTGGGCAGTCACTGTGGCCTCCTCAAGCAGAACAGCGTCGGTGGACATGGTGATGTAGCCTAAATCCACGTCCTTGCCTTTCTTGTCGGTCAGGTCGAGGGGTAGTTCTTTTGTCACGTAGCCCACGTAGGTGATTTTCAGGATGTACTTCCCTTTCTTCAGGGAAGGTATCTTAAACTGACCGTTAAGGTCGGTTGCTTTGCCGGTTACGTAGGTGCCGGCTGTGTCGGTAACTTGGATTGAGGCGGAAATCAGAGCCTCGTCGCTTTCTTTGTCCATCACGATTCCTGATACATTGAATTTCGATTGCGCAAAACTGAGAGCGCTAATCAGGAACATGGAGAGAATCAGTAAATGTCTTTTCATTGTTGTTTTATGATTGTTATTTGATTTTTTCCTTTCTATTGGTCGGGATAGTAAGTGTAAAGAAATTTGAAAACTGCAGCAACCGCGCTTGTTGGTGCTTTGAAGTAGTGCCGGTTTCTTTACCTTTCTTCTTTTTGACTGCAAAGGTTAAAATAAGTTTAATTACATTTTTTTTATTTTTTTACATTTATTCCTTTTTTTCTAATCCATAAAGGAATTGATATCCATTTTTTTCTAAGATGTAATATTATCCCCTTTTTATCGTTTTATATAATAATGTCTGTGTTCGGTACACTACACGCAAGCTCATCAATTTTCACTTTCGATCTCCTTTTACCATCCTTAAAAAAAATGAAT
>JAEEGF012243327.1_pt1 | contig 53554 bp, 44 predicted proteins | sample 9134171 | NCBI WGS metagenome assembly JAEEGF01 (sample SAMN16246542, study PRJNA631951) | gut metagenome | biome: gut microbiome; feature: rumen; material: AP-attached | host: Bos | place: Iran: Karaj | collected 2018-10 | reverse complement strand
AATAGCGTGCTGCAGGAATACTCCGGAATCGAAATCATCACTTATTTAATGGGCCTATACTACAACAACTACTACTACTTCAGTTTTGTACCACTATTCGACAGCGGTGAGAACGAAAATGCTCTCGAAAGGATAGTAAACTCCAATCTCAACCTTCATCGATTCCAGATCTTAAGTCGCACCCTCTACAAGGATGGCGATTGGAACACGTTGTGTCTGCCGTTCTCATTAGGCGACAATGTTCCCGATGATGATTTAACGTTCAGTGGCACCCCGCTCGAAGGAGCCATTGTCAAAGAGCTGACGAGCAGCACACTTACCAACGACGGCACACTGACGCTCAATTTCAGCGAAGACAATTTGACAAGCATCGAAGCAGGTAAAGCCTACATCGTAAAGTGGGAAGATCCTGAAGACTACGAAGAAGATCCAGATTACGACGATGACTATGAATACTACGACGATGATCCAGAATACGAAATCAACAACCCGATCTTCACGGATGTGACCATCACAGCCCCACAACCAGTCAATCCATCAAGTAACGATTTCGACTACATCTTCCAAGGGAACTTCGATCCTTATCGACTCACACCAGGTAATCAAACCGAACTCTATCTCGGTGCCAATAACACCCTGTATTATGCCGCCGAAGACTCCAATGTCACCATCGGCGCCTTCTGTGGCTACTTCAAGTATGCACAAACAGGAACTGGTAGCACCCAGATCAAGTCCTTCGTCCTCAACTTCGGCGACGAAGAAACCGGCATCAAGGAGATCACAACCGACTCGAACTCCTCAAACTTCTCAAACTCCTCAAACTTCTCAAACTCCTCAAACCCCTACTTCACCCTCGATGGCCGTCGCCTCCTCTCCCAGCCTATCACACCAGGCATCTACATCCACAACGGCCGCAAGGTCCTGATCAAGTAATTCCTTACCTCTATACTAATAATCCCGGCACCCACAAGTGTCGGGATTATTCATATAATTTATAAAAGATGAAAAATGGATTTAACTAAGATGGTGCTGCTCGATAGCAGCACTGATGTATAGGATGTAACCGTCATCTGAAAGCAAGCTTTCATCTGTCGCTTCCACCCCATCCATCACCCAATGGGGCAACATCTTAGATAAATCGAAAATATCTTTGAAAAATTATTAAAAATTCGCCTCTCCCCTTTTATTGGATAAAATTCTGCTCGTCCGATCGCAGTACATACCAGCTACCTATCATTAATGACTAATTAACGGCTAATTATACGGTCATTAACGTTAAAAAAAACCATAGTTTATGCTCTCCGAGCAGAAATCAAGGAGGAAATCTAGTATGGAAATAGAGGTTTATCCCTACAAAAGCTTGACCACGCTTTATTTCCTCATAAGATTTCCTCCAAGATTTCTATCCGAAGGATATAACTTTCATCAGAATTTTATCCCTATATAGTTGGGAATAGCATTATTTTTAAGTATTTTAAAAGATATTTTCGATTTCATTAGGATAAAACCCGAAGGGTGGCAGAAGGGACGAAAGCTTCAGAAGAAAGCTCGCTTTCAGCTGCAGCTTTTGTTTCTACTGCCAGAACTGCCATCGGGCAGTTCTATCCTAATGAAATCCATTTTTCATCTTTTTTATAAAATTATCACAGGGTCTGGACAGCTTTTCTGGCGAAGCCTTTTTTCTGCTCCACAAGTGTGGAGCATTTTTATCTTTTGAAGAAGGCTGCACATTCAAGCGAATGTGCGCTGATGAATGGTGACATGCGGATGGGAATGCTCGCATTCATAGACGCATGACGCCAATCAGCAGCTCAGGGCGCAAGCCCAGCCTTCTTCAAAAGTTTTTTTTCTTAATCTTATTATCGGGGCCTGGATAGCTTTTCTGCCGAAGGCTTTTTTCTACCTCCAAAGGAGGTCTTTTTATCTTTTGAAAGGTGTAGCACGGCTGTAAGGCCGTGCGCTGAAAAGACATCAATGCAGCTGGGAAGGCTTGCATTCACAGAAGCATTCATGTCATTTCAGCATCTGGTGCTCCGCACCTACACCTTTCAAAAGTTTTTTTTGATTTAAAGAAAAAAAAGCCGCAGGAAAAAACCTGCGGCATATCAAAGAAGCGACTAAGATTATTCGAACTCGACGAAGATCGTAGCACAACGGTTCTTATCGTTCTCAGGATATGGCTGAACAGTGTCGCCATACGAGAGGCACTCGATCATCTTGCTGTCGATGCCATACTTGTTCACGAGAGCCTTCTTCACGTTCTCGGCACGCTGCTTAGCGTACTTGCGGTTCACGTAAGGATTACCAGTGCCCTTATCAGCATAGCCCTTGATGTAGATCATCTTCACAGCGTTGTTGTTCACATACTTCACGAGTTCCTGGAGCTTAGCGTCATCCTCCTCGTCGAAGTTCGTCACGCGGATGTTGTAGAAGAATACCAGGTTGGTGGCAGCAGAACGGGCAGCGAGCTCAGCAGCAGCCTTCTCAGCAGCAGCCTTCTCAGCAGCCAGACGGGCAGCCTCGGCAGCAGCCTCAGCAGCACGCTTAGCCTCAGCCTCAGCGAGCAGACGAGCAGCCTCCTCAGCCTTCAGGCGAGCAGCCTCAGCCTCAGCAGCCAGACGAGCAGCCTCCTCGAGGAGAGCAGCACGGCTCATAGTGGTTGGTTTGCCACGGAAGTTCAGACCTACCTTAGCACTGAATGGGTGCTCATCGTGCAATTTAATGCACTCATCATCACTCTGATCAAAGCCATAACCCCAACCAAGAGCAAACTTCAGGTCAATATTTCGACGGATGCGGTAGTAAACACCTGCCTGAGCATCAGCATAGATATAGTTACCTGCCTCATATCTCTTGTCTTTAAAGGTGAAATGTCCCTCTGTATTGAAGAGATAACCACCACGGCCCTCCAAGAATACAGACCACTTCTCAGCAGTACCAAGGTTCCAACGATAAACTACATCGAGTAATGCAGGAATAATGTGACCATGACGGGTTCCACCCCAACGGTACCAGTAACCGCTGTTCAAGCCAACGAACCAGTTGCTCGTAGGATTATAACCAAAGCCGACATTGGCACTAGCACTCTCCAAGCCTTCGAGCAGACCATTGTCATAATTTTCAGAACGGAAATCATTGTTATATCCGCCATCAAACTTGAACTCCCACTTCTTGGCGATGCCGTCATCGTACTTAACACCAGCGATCTCTTCTTGTGCATTAGCCATGGTGAAGACTGACGCAACAGCGATCAAAGAAAGAATTTTTTTCATAACTGTTTTTAAAAATGTTTATTAAAATAGATTGTTGTAGTCGAAAAGAAACATATACGAGCGCGAAGATACGGATTTTTTCGATAGAATGTACCATAGGAATGACAAAAACATAGGAAAGTGGGTGGTATTCTATCGTTTTGCAAACTCCATTATACAAATAGCAGCCGTTTTGTTCATGTTTTTTTATTATTTCACAAATAGATGAATGATATGAAAAGAACAGCTAATTCTAATACAATAGACCTTTTTCGGAACCATTCCGACTATTCTATAATATATTCTAAGAAAAAAAGCTGATAAATAAAAAAACAAATTTTTTATTTTTGAAATGTAAGCAATTAATGAAGCGATTGTTCGAATCTCATCTGCTGCCATTCAACTTACTGATTAGATTTAAATTAGAGCTATTTACTTCATCATATTCATCTAATATATATAACCTCAATTCTTCCTCTAGTATCACCATAATTATATTATTATAACCAATGGATTTTGGGAAAGTTCTCCATCTGGTCACTGGTTCCCAAATGGTTTCTGCACATGATTCTTCGACTCTATTTTTTGGAAATATCACTAATGCATTTTCAAGTTCTATTATATCAGCAAAGCTGGTTGTTGTCCCTGTCAATACCTTTCCTTTTTGTGGATAAAACCAGTACTCGTTCTCGTCAACAAACTTTATTTCATTATTTATCAATTCAATGCGTTTAATCTTTATTTTTTCATCAATATAAGCATAAACTTTATCTCTATAACTCCAACTTAATGAAACACGCTCAGAAGGGAAAATTTTTTCAATAGGTATTGTTAGATTATCTTTATAAACGTTAAATAGTCTCAAATAAAATGAATTATCTAAAATAGAAGTCACGTAAAGTCCTTGTTTACAAAAAGCAGAATGGTTAGCATGGCAATTAGAAGCTTGAACAATTTTTTTATTTATCATGCCGTATTTTTTCCGAATGGCATCGGTTTCAGAATATATAAACACACCTTCATTTCCACCAGCCATTGTCAATCCCTTTTTTTTCTGAGCAGATATAGAAAATAAAGGACAATCCCAAACTTTTTTGAAGCCTGATTCCAATTCATCAAGTCGAGATTGGAACAACCCGCTCCTTCCTGTCAGATAATACTTTCCATCATAGACCTCTGAATCTGTTGGGAAACGAACTTCCATTCTTTCCACCCTACCGACCAGAAAATTATTAAGAGTGTATTCTGAAATCACTTTATCACCACATCTGAAATACGAAAGTATCTTATTGAAGTTATAAACTTTTAATACTCCCATATAAGTCCAAAGGAACAGGTTACCAGCATACAACTGGCAATCAAAATAATCACCTTTAATTGAAAATACTACCATAATCCTTTGATAATTTTGTTAATATCTGATTTATTGATATATTCTTTTGTTTTCCAATATGCTAAAATTTCCGAAGGTGGGACTTCATTATTCCTAATATAATCAGCCGGATAGCCATGCCAAAATCCATTTTGCTTCCCATTATCAAATATAGCTATTTTAGAATCATCACTGTTTTTCGTAGATCCAAGAATAGCGGGCTTATCGCCAGGCATATACAACCCCCACATATAGTGATCATCTTCTACCATGCCATCATTACAAGATTGAGCAAACACAGCTATCTCTTCCTCACAAATAATGCTCCACTGAGATTTATTGGGATTCCCATTTCTATGTTGGGGATTTATTTGGTATTCTTCTATTTGCGGTGTTTGTTCTTGTGGATGAATTACACAAGTAAGTCTAACATTTTGCAATGCCGGATTTGGAGTATAAATAAAGTCTTTAAATAACATAATACATCTTCTTCATAATATAATAATCAATTATTCAAAAATAAAAAAGGCATTTATTTATGATAAAGCAGTATATCCAATTAAGTTTGTGGAAATAATTAACCGTCTTTACTCAGATCAATTTGGGAAAAGGGTGAAATCTGCAACAAGTGGTCGATGATCCGAGAACTTCGATTTCTCAACATAAACATTCTCCAGTTTGAAATGATGACTATATAGTATATGGTCCAATCTCAGTTTTAAATGCCATCCATTGTATGTGATGCCAAAGCCGAAACCTCCCTCCCACCAAGCATCCTTATACTTCCCATCTCGAATGGTGTTCATGCAATAACTTCCACCCCAATCGTTGAAATCTCCAGCTATAATGATTGGTATATCTTCAGCTTCCAGGACTTCGAGATATTGACGAAAGTTATCAGCTTCCCAATTCCTTATCTTTTCTCCTATTATGTAATTCTCGTAATACAAAGGAATTCCATCCATCCAGGATGCATCCTTATCCATAGATCTTCGTGCAGTACTATACGCACTAGAACGAAGATGGCAAGAGAATACTCTTATCCACATGCCAGACTCTATTGCTATTTCAGCTGAGTATAATGGCATTTTTTTATTTAGCAATTTAATCTCACCATGAGACAAGTTCCGGACTCCTGTAGAATCAAATTCAGTAAAAGATTGATAGTAATTAAAATCACGAATAGGTTTCTTGGAATAAATCCAATAACGATATGGTTCTTTCTTAATAACTAAACTATCTGTATAGTTAAACAAACTATCCAATGAAGATTGAATCTTATTAAATACTTTTTGAGATAAGTCTTGAAGTAATAAAATATCAGGATTTTGCTTTTCAACCTCATAAATGATTCCTTCCTTTACTTCATCTGCATCTTCATTTCCTAATGATGCATTCACATTATAAGTCATTACTCGCAAATGACAATCTACTTTTTGATGTCCTTTGGGGAAATGTAAGGCAAATATCTCATACTTCGTATTAACCAAACAAATTGCAAGGCAAAAGAAAATAAGAATTATGATTTTAATAATATACATCTTCATATTTCAAAGCAATATCATCTTATCTGATAAACAATAGTAAACTGAGAACCAATGTTATTACCCAACAACTTGCCATGGTCAAGTCCGACAGCAGCCTTAATAAATAAATCCCTGAACAATTCCTTCCTTTTAACACTAAATATCGTCTCAACCATCATGCTTATGTTTTCTTGAGGATAAAGATATGGACTGGCATACGTACCAAATCCTCTCTGCCAAGAACATAATAATCGATAGTTTATATTATCAAGGAGCCTACCAGAAATGCCAACGTGCCACGCATAGAAACGATTGTCTTTTACACTAAGAGAACCATCGTTATTATAAATAGGTGAACGATATAGAGGATTTCCCATCACCTGACCCCAATGAATCCATCCAGGATAGAGGTAATGCTCATAAAAACTATCACGCCCTCCTAGATGGTCGCTCATATTGGGAGTATGATCATGATATATAGGCCCACTTTGATAACGAGTATTCATGAATTCAATAACGACTTCTTCAAACCAATTGAAATGTTTCAGTCTGAATTCTGTTCCCACCAGAATATCTTTCAAGGGATAGAGTAAATAACGATTTTTTACCCAAGCATCCCATTCCTCCCCTGAACCATAGCCATCATAATCAAGCATGAACATCGAGGAATGATCCTCAAAATAGTGATCTGCATATATTGAAATGCCTAACTTGTCGTTATCATAATTCAAACGAGCCACCCAACTACCCAGCTGATCTCCAGCTACATTGGTATAGACATCATTTACTTCGTCATCACCTCCTGCAATAAAAGCTTCATAATATGCCTTAATTCCACTATGGCCTTTGATAATTTTCCTATTCGGTCTATATATCGTACCTCCAAATTCACACGCCATTTCGAGACCCAGCTCTAAACTGAAAGGAAAAACATTATCTCCTGGACCTATTCTTAAATATCCAGCTTTATCATGATACAATACGGCCTCGTTATAGCGAAATTTACCCTTCGTCCATTTCTTCTGAAAATGTCCATCTGTCATCCAACCATACGAGAAATGGCCTTTGATGGCTAACCATGAATGTAGACCTGGGATGTTCCAATACTCAGGAAAAGAGAAACGCACTCCAGGTATCGGTCGCGCATTTATACCCAATGTCTGCGAACCACTACATAACTCCATGTTCTTCAGTTGCATCGGTTGCTCTTTCTGTCCCAATGTCAGCACAGCATGCTTATAACGTACTTCTACATAGCATTGTTGAATTACGAAGTTACTGGTATAATGCAAGGGAGCCACTAAATCCAAGCCATAGCCTATCCCCCACTTCTTCACATCATCCACCTCCAATGGTCTCTCTAATCCTCCACGAACATATCCATTGAACGAATCAAGTGAGCTCAGCCCATACTTATTCGCATTCAGCCATAGCGGAGTACATCCATCACTCCCCGAAATCTGTACCTCATAATTTTGTATCAATCCCTCACCTAATGTCTCTGACTTCAAAGGCATTAAGCAATAAGCAAATATAAAGAAGAAAATGAGGAACTTTATTATTCTAAACATTATTTATAATAAAACCCTCTCGGTTCCCCTATTCAGGGAGAAGAGGGTCTTGATTTGTAAGTACGGACGGTCAGAAATTCTCCTGCTTAGGGGGGTGACCTGCTGGCCGTAACAATTCACTATCTTTTGTCCTGCACTATGCTCTTCTCCCTTTAAGGCAGATTAGAGAGAGTCCATCCTCCCCCTAAGCAGGGGGATTTGAGGGGGTCTGTTTCTTTCTATCCAATGCACTCTCTCCTTTCGTCTTGAAACCCCACTGTCTCGGTGTATCGATAAAATCTTGCAACGCCTTCCACCATTCTTTCTCTCCTTGACGTGCTTCAACGAGTCGACGATGTAGACGATATGCTATACCAGTCTTTAACTGATAATTTCGATTCAAGAAGAAATAGGTGCCCCATACTAGTAAGATCGATGCTGCTATCACCACATAAAGCTGCACATCAAGCCCCAAATGGAACCAATAAGCAAAAGCAAAGCAGAGGCAGATGAAGAGATTCAAAAAAATCTCACCCAACGAAGTCAATGAGTGAGATGCGCTATAAGTATAAAGCAAATGGTGCAAATGTGTCTTATCAGCCGCAAAAGGAGATCTGCCCTGAAAGATGCGAAGCAGCATCACACGCACCGTATCAAACACAGGGACAGACAGAATCGCCAACGTCAATGCCACCACATTCATGCCTCGATGCGACTCCACCCAATTCGAAGTAGAATCACTCCGAAGCACCTGCATCACGCACCATGCCATCAGCACCCCCATCATCATTGTCCCTGCATCGCCCAGGAACATCTTCGATGTCTTGCCCATCACATTATGCAGCAGAAAGGGAAATAACCCCGCAGCCATCGACAGGCACAGCATCGCATGCTGCCAATCCTGACCACGATAGAAGACGTAAGCAAACAGCAAGCTGCACGTAAAGCACAATCCACTCGACAGTCCATTCACCCCATCAATCATATTGATCGCATTGATGATGCCCACGCAAGCAAAGACAGTGAAAGGGACACCCACATACCACGAGAAACCATCAATGCCCCACGTCCCATGCAGATCATCGATACATCCCCCACCACCATAAATCAGCGCCAAGACAATCACCACCTCAATGAGCAAACGAATCTTCGCAGTAAGTCCCTCGAAATCATCCAGTGCCCCCACTCCCGTCATCACCACCATCGCCATTAGAATCGGCACCAGCTTCGAGCAATCCATCAAGCAGCTCCCTACCAGCACCGCACAGATCACCCCAAACAGCACGCACAAACCTCCCACCACCGGCACCGGCCTCTTCTGCAGCTTCCTCGCCCCCGGATTATCCACCAATCCCTTCACATGCGCGATGTTCAGCATCTTGAAATAAATCCAGAAGACAGCCACCATGGCCGTTATTCCGCACACTAATATAACAGAAAGATGGTGCATTATCACGCGAACTACATTAACGACTAATTAATGAATTCTATTCTTTAACATTAATGCCCGTTAATGGGCCATTAATCTTCCATTAATAATTATTCTCGTGGTTCCAATAAAAAACATTAACGGAACATTATACGATAGATTAATGGGCATTAACGTAAAAATATCACTTCAACATTAATGCCCGTTAATGGACCATTAATCTATCATTAATTATTTTTCTCGTGTGTCCCAATAAAAAACATTAACGAAAGATTATACGGCAGATTAATGGGCATTAACGTTAAAAATCCTATCTACAATATTAATGTCCGCTAATCACTCGTAAATCTCCCATTAATAATATGTTTGCGTCAAGACAAATATCATTAACGAAAGATTATACGATAGATTAATGGGCATTAACGTTAAAAATATACCTGAAAATTAATGTTTACGCGTGGGGAGCGTCGAGGGCCTCATACTTCGAATGTTGGCTCTTGTACTCGGGCACGATCTCCTTCATCTTTGCCACTATCTTCATGTCATCGAAGGTGAAGGAGAGTTTATAGAGTTCTTCTTCGTTCTTGAGGGCTTGCTCGTAGGGATATTCGCGGACGGCGGCAACCTTGATTTTTGGATGTACTGTTTCCTTGGAGTTCTCATCCTTGCTCAGAGTCTCCTCGAATAGTTTTTCTCCATCACGGAGGCCTGTGTACTGGATCTTCACGTCCTTGGCTCCACTGAGGTCGATCATACGCTGGGCAAGTTCAGCGATGCGGACCTGCTTGCCCATGTCGAATACGAAGATCTCTCCACCATTGCCCATGGTACCTGCTTCAAGCACCAATTGGCATGCCTCAGGGATGAGCATAAAGTAACGATAGATTCTTGGATCGGTAACGGTGACAGGTCCACCATTCTTGATTTGCTCCTTGAAGATGGGGATTACCGAACCATTGGATCCCAACACATTTCCGAAGCGTGTCGTGATGAACTGAGTGACCGCTGGACTTCCATCCACCTGACTCAATTTCTCGTCCATAGAGAAATTGAGATCCATCATCGATTCCGCATCGAGATTCGCATCCCTTCCCTTGTTGTAATTCTGGATGGCATTATTCAACGCCTGGCAATAAATCTCACAGATGCGTTTCGAGCAGCCCATCACGTTTGTAGGATTCACCGCCTTATCGGTCGAGATCATCACAAACTTCTTGGTACCATACTTCACCGCCAGGTCTGCAATGACGCGTGTACCATAGATGTTATTCTGCACAGCGATGCCTGGATTATTCTCCATCATCGGCACATGCTTGTAGGCAGCAGCATGGAACACATATTCCGGTCGATGCTCCTTGAAGAGTTTCTCCATGTGCTCTTTATTCGATATGGAGGTCACCATTGTCATACATTTGATGTTGGGATAATTCTTCTCCATATATCGGCGTACATCGTGCATCGGAGTCTCTGCCTGGTCCACGAGTACAAGTTCTGCAGGATAGAACGAAGCTACTTGTCGCACCATTTCACTGCCAATCGATCCCGCGGCACCAGTGATGAGAATACGCTTATCGCGCAACAACAAGCCAATTGACTCCAAATCGACTTCAATTTTATCCCTGGGCAACAAGTCCTCAATTTCCACCTCATGAAGCTGGGTATGTTGCAGATTGCTCTTCCCATCCCAGGTCTCAGCCGAAGGCAACATCATGATCTTGATGCCAGCTTTCGTTAGAGCATCAACCAATTTATTATTCTCACGGAATTGTTCCGATAAAAGAGGTGACACAAAAAGAATGGTTGCCTTCTTCTTATTCATCACTTCGATGGCATCCTCATTGGCAGCATAGACATCCACACCCACCAGATTCTTTCCAATCATGTTTTTCTCATCCGACAAGAATCCAGAGAGCAGATAACGACGTGGGGTTTCATTACGCATACTTTTGGCCAAGGCAGCTCCACCTTGTTGCACACCATAAATGAAGACACGTTGCGAAGATCTGTCACTCATGATAGTATCATACACGTACTTCACGGCGACTCTGATACCACAGACGAAGATGGAAGCAAAAGCCAAGGTGATGACGAGTACACGGTTAATTGGTAACGTAGAATGTACCCCACCGGGGATGATAAGGAATGCAACATAGGTCAATACAATACCAATCACGACCGACAATGCCACACGCATCAAGTCCGTAAAACTGGAATAGCGAATGACGCCCGAGTAGGTATGAAAAACTCGCATACCAACCATAAAGAGTGGCAGCGTACAAACCCACATCAGTACAATTTTCCAGAAATTAAAGGCGACCATTTTACCTCCCATACAGAAGTAGACCGCGATCATTCCAGCAGTTACAATTGCAGTACAGTCCAAAATTAACACGCACCAATATGGTAGTGTTTTCTTCGAAAAATACCAATTCGTCAGTTTATTGAACCAATTAGTCATAAGATAATAAAAATTTAAGAGACCGACTCATCAAACAAACACTATTTTCTTAACACAAATTATACACGAATTTTTCATGAATAATTTTTTAACGTTTAATGAACATTAATCGATCGTTAATCTACCATTAATATTATTATTTCGTCTGACCTTATAACCATTAACGAATCATTATACGATAGATTGGTGAACATTAACGTTAAAAACTCAAATTTATGAATAATTCGTGATCAATTCATGAATATTCGTGTTTCAAAAGAATAGTTAATTGACAATTGCTTCTTTGATCTTGCTTACTATGTAGAGAACTTCTTCATCTCCCACCCAGGGCCCAGCGGGAAGGCAGACACCGACCTTGAAGAGTGCCTCAGAGACACCATTCACGTAGGCAGGAGCTTTTCTGAAGACTGGCTGCTTGTGCATAGGCTTCCAGAGAGGACGAGCCTCGATTTGTGCCTCATTCATGAAGAGACGAAGTGCCTCAACATTGGCATTGGGCTGACAATCGGTGGTAGTTGTGTCGGTAGCATGTACCACACCAGCAGCACCACCTACGGCACCCGTGATTGCTTGCTTGTAGGCATTTTCCTGTCCCTTGATGCGAAGATTCGGGTCGAGTGTGATGGTGCAAAGCCAATAGTTCGAATCAAATACCTGAGGCTCTTTCGGATCATAGCCCATCTCGGCATTTGTCGGTGCACTGTGAACCTTAATACCCGGCACGTCAGCTAACAACTGTTCATACATCTCCTGTACATGTTTATGATGCTTCAGATGATCGTCCAGCACGGTCATCTGTCCACGTCCGATACCGGCACATACGTTACTCAGACGATAATTGTAGCCGATGGCTTCATGCTGGTAATAGGGATAGGCTTCTCGGGCCTGTGTAGCATACCAGAGGATATTGTTCTTACATTCAGCAGGTGTAAGCACTTGCTCCTCGGCATTCTGAGCAGGGATATTCAATTTCTTTCCACCATTGCAAACGAGTGCGCCACCACCGGAAGTGGTAATCATCTTGTTACCATTGAACGAAAGTACTCCAAATCTTCCGAAGGTACCAAGCACCTGGCCCATAAAACGTGAACCAAAACCTTCTGCTGCATCCTCGATGACGGGGATGTCATAACGTGCAGCCACCTCCATGATCTTATCAATTTGATAGGGCATGCCATACAGAGCCACAGGAACGATGGCCTTTGGCCTTTTGCCTGTCTTAGCGATACGATCCTTGATGGCTTTTTCCAGCAGAATAGGATCCATGTTCCAAGTATGAGGTTCTGAATCAATCAAGACAGGGAAAGCACCCAAATATGCTATCGGGTTCGTAGAAGCACAGAAGGTGAAGCTCTGAACACAAACTTCGTCACCCGGCCGTACGCCAACGGCAATCAAAGCTAGATGCACCGCAGCTGTACCACTAGCCAAGGCAGCCACCTTGCCATCCAGTTCATAATCCTTTGAACCCTGAATCTTGAACCCTGCCCCCTCTACCTTGTTTACGAATTTCTCGAGGTCATCCTCAAACGCATTTACATTAGGTCCTAAAGGAACCACCCAGTTGGTATCGAAGGCCTCATTCACATATTTCTTTTCCCAACCTGAATCGCTCATGTGAGCCAGGCAAAGATTTATTTTCCTCCGTGATCGAATCGAGATATCCTCCTTTTCTCCCTCATATTTGGAACGACGGAATGGCACAAACGCTTTAACCTTACCATTATCATCAACAGGAATTACCTGCTTAGCCACATAACGATATAAGCATTGCAATGCAGCAGAAAGAACCACCGTTAGGAACGTGGTTCGAACAGATGGCCGGAATGGGAAGACCACATCAGAGAGTATACCACTCAGCACTTGGAGGAAAACGCCACCAATAAATATAGCAATACAAACACGAATGAGATTCAAAGACAATGACCTAGATATCACACCTCCGTAAGTTCGGAACATGAACATAGGAACAATAAATACAGGCAAAGAGAAGATCCATATCTGAACATAATTCCAAAAATTATGTATCAACTCTCCACCACCCATAATGAGATATACAGAGATTAGACCAGCAAGAATGATAACTGCGCAATCCCAAAAGACAATCATCCAATACGGAAGTGCCCCTTTTGAGAAATATCTGCGCGGAAAAATAGTTCTAAAGTTCATAATCTAGTTTAGGAAATCAAACAAAACAATAAAATGAAAAGAAACGATGTTTCCTTAAAAATATATTTATTTCAAAGTCAAAATATCTTCAGAGCTCAATGGAGCATATGCCTCATCCTTAAACTCTAAGATTACAGTCCCACTTTCCAACACTTCCACAGTATGCCATTGGTCAATAGGAACATTCATTGCCATACAATCACTACTTGGAGTAATGTCTATCTGCTCGGTCACTTCACCTTCATCATTGTAGAATATTTCACGAAGGTGTCCTCGAAGACACACTACTGTCTCCGACGATTGTCTATGTCTATGAATAGGTAGCTGACTACCTGGCTCGATGGCATTCAGCATACGCTGACTTGTATCATCTTCCGAATCACGCAAGTCATAATTCATCCTAAGTCTCGGCGAAGCTTTCGCCTGCTCTGTAAGATAATCTAATAATGCTTTTGTTATTTTCATTTCTAATTATTTTAATGACTCTAGATATTCTTCGTGAAGATGATAGTACTTCTTCATAAACATCAAGTACGCAATAACTAAAACAAAGCACACTATCACGAAGTAACTCCAGTGCCAAAATGTCGTATTCGGTATTATAATCATCACTATAGAAATCATCATTTGGAGTAGGATGTAAATAGTGGAAACAACCGTATGTTCCATTCCCAGTTCATTTGCCATCAACTGATATGCATGTTTACGATGGGCCTCACCCAAGTTCTCATGTAGCATAATCCTATGACAAATTGTAAGAACAGAGTCTACACCATATACCACCAGGAATACAATGTAAGTGAAATCTCCAGTTTGAAGAATCAACATTCCCAACAAAAATATGACGATAAAAGCGGCACCCACACTGCCCACATCACCAGCAAAGCATTTAGCCTTACCCTTAGGTCTATAGTTGAAGTAGCAGAACACCAGATCAGCAAGTATTGCCACAACAATCAAGCTCTGGGGAGCAAATGCGAACTTCGAATTCAACCATGCCAATGGCAATAGAACAGCCAAGGTATAACCTCCATTGATACCATTGATACCATCCATGAAGTTATATGCATTCGTGATGCCTACACAAAGAATCAGGCCAAGAATGATTATCCACCAACTCTCCCAATTCAAAATGCCCCATCCATAGAACACCAGAAGCATTGCAACGAACTGCACCACCAACCTCACACTATCAGGCAACGAATGGATATCATCCACGAAGCTGATACCAGCAGCAAGCGTGATGCCTAAGAGGAATGGCCAATATTCCAGTCCAAAGAATGCCGCATATAACCACATTCCCAGTACAAAGATTATGCCACCTCCTCGGAGCACAATGCTCTTATGCGAACTCCGTTCATTCGGCTTGTCGATGATGTTACATCTGTCCGCAATCATAAAATATATCAACTCTGCTGCAATGAGCAGTACTAAGATAATTATGCATGAAATCCAAATTTTCATCTTTTTTGTTCTTATTTTTACTCGTCAATTGAAAATATAATCAATCAGTTCTGGATTAGTCATCATATGTAGTAACAATCACTCTCCTCCACCTTTCACTACAGCATTTAATCCATTCATCACAATATTAGGTGCAAAGCGCAGCGACTCCCCTGGGAAAATCAAGCTATGACGGAAAAGGTCACGGCATCTGATGCCGAAAGAAATTGCCTTACGAACCACAAAAGGATACTTGCCATAGTAACTCATATCCCTGTTTTGACCAAAATTGCCTACCTCGATGATGAATGAGCAGATTTTATCAGCTTTGTGTTCCCATTTTGAATCAGCAGAGTAAAGAGGCATAGCTTCTGAAGGCATTCTCAAATATTTCACAGCGAAGGCACCAAAACCTTTCCATATATTTGTGAGTCCCATCTGATTCAATCGCGTCTCTAACAACGATATTTCAATACTATCGCGATACGTCCACAGCAATCTGCACCAGTCACAAATCTGCCGCAGTCCGATGCCACCTTTATAGAAGTGTTCTAAATAATGAGTGAAAATATAAATAGCATCATTCTCTACTGAAAGCAAAGGAATCTGGGTAACACCATTATTCCAAAACCTATCATATCCCCTACCAAACGTATCTTTTTTGATACTATCAAGTACATTGTCAACTCTTTTCGACAAACCACCATGCAAAGACCCATGTAGTTCTACAACCCAAGAGTTGATTGTCATGCCAAGATGTTGATCCTCTTTACGTTCCGGATCTACACTACTCGCCAATGGAATCAAAAATTCCTTGGCTTTCTCGTAGTTCTTATCATCAAATAATAAATCGACATCACCATTGGCTCTACGAAGTGGTCTTTCATAACATTGTGCAACGCCCTGCCCCTTTAAGAGCAAGCATTCGATTTCCTCGTCCTTCAACTTCTCAAACAGCACTCCGATGAATTTATTCATCGCTTTGTTTTGCTGTTCCTGTTGCATCGACTGACCAATGAGCTGAAGAAAAAAACGCTTAGGGACTGACAAGTCAGTGACATGCTCAAATCCTGCTGTCACAAGGCCAACGACAGACTGTTCCACAGCCAATCGTTGGATTTCTGCGAAGTCTATTTCTCCATAGCACTCGAGCTGTACCTCCTTCTCCCATAGTCCAGCCCGCAACAATTTGAAGAACGCCTGCAAAGTATGGCTAATTGGATTATTTGCGCAAAAACTTTTCGTAAATGAACTTCTTAAGTTTAGGAGAGGTATTGACAAATACGCGTATGTAAATCATATTGACAAAGGCTTCCCATTTTGTAATTAATCCGCCTTTGAGCATTTTATCTTGAAGTACACGCCAGCCAATCACTCTTTCTTTAGAACCTCTTTTATTATCGAAGCCGTTGCCCACACGAACGTAAACCAGCGACTCGTTGATATTTGCTAATTTACATCCAGCGCATATCATATTAATCCACAGAAGATAGTCTTCAAGTAGCAATAAGGTCTGATATCCGCCAGCTTTCATCAATGATGATTTCTTGATGCAAGCAGTTACATGATTCATAGGATTGCGTTTCTTGCACATCTTCAAGATGTCTTCATGCTTCGCCGGACAGACACGTGTCCTCATTGTCTCACTATAAGGGTCTTTATCGAACTCCGCGATGTCAGTACCAACAACATCTATCTCAGGGTGTGCCTCCACATATACCATCTGCTTCTCGAAGCGATCAGGCGCACTGATATCATCTGAGTCCATACGAAGGAGGTAATCTCCCGTACAGAGTTCAGAGCCAATACGTAGTGCTTCACCTAAACCTCGGTTCTCCTCTTGGGGGTAATATTTCACTACATCCTCTTTCCCTTTCTTGAACTCATTTAACACTTGATAAAGAGGATCCTTCAATGGACCGTCAAACACTACCACAATCTCATCTGGCTTACGCGTCTGCTTGTCGTAAATACTCTCTAATGCTATCTTCAAAAAGTCCGGGTCATCGTTTTTGTACACGGACATCAGAACAGAATATTGGTTATTCATTCAAATTTATGATATTACTATGATTATTAGTATGATTCACATTACACTACCATATCCTAATTAGCTGTTCATTGAGTTCCCTATTAGATGTAAAACTTTCCAGTATGCTTTTATCGGCTCCTGATTGCTTTAATCTTTTCACTACGGTCTTTCGCATCTTCTTGCACTTATCCCATTCTTCCCATATCTTAACAGGCTCCATATATGGAGCAATTCGAGACCAGCTGCTATAACTTAACTTTCCGACTAGCTCGAGTTTATATAATGGTTCAACCGCCATCCTCATTAGTTCAAGAGCAGTCTTGTCTGAAGGCCAATTGAACGAAAGTGCAAAAAGATAGGAATATACTTCTGCACGCAGATTATGAAATCGCAACCCCAAGAATGGCTTCCATACCATTGCCCCAAACGATACTACAGCTGGATCCTTTTCATCTACACAATTTACAATAGCGTATGCCACATTCACGGTAATTCTTTCCGCACCAGCAAGCCATTTCACTACTTCACCAGATTGCCTAGCCAACTGCATTTCTAGGACTTGATTCACATACCTTGAAGAATTTCCATTTACAAAATCTAACAATATTTTAGTAGCGTCATCAGAGTATTCAAACACAACACTCGCCAACGACCAGGTTATCTCCGCATCCTTTTCAAGCAAAGCCTTAAACAAGCTCTCCCAATGTGTAAACCCGTTTCGTGTTCTCTCATCAAGAATAAGTGGCAGTAAGGTTTCCACACTTTCCTTTGATAATAGCGTCCAATTTATTTTATCAAGAATTTTTGGGGAAAGATGCGTAATTGTACTGAACAGATGGTAATCATTCTCCACCAAATATGTCACATCGGTTTCCGACAAATTAACAGCGCTATCACGCATCACTTTCATCCCCCACCCATTTGCCTTACCCGACGCACAAATACGGCTCAACAATGCCAAATACTCTTTGCTGTTTGTATTAATATACTCCCTCCAGCGCAAATCAACATTGCTATCCGCCAAATCAAAGACGCCGTCTAATGGTTGAGTTGCGAAAAGGAAGAAGAAAGTCTTATCATCGCAATATTTATTTGAAAAGATTTTAGAAGCACATAACTTTTTAATGATATGCCCCTCTGCCTTAGTCGGAAACGACTTGGCTATTATCTCAAACACACCTTTATACCTCTCTTCGTCATCCTGTCCGGTTTTCAGATAATCATCAAGCGTATATATCGCACTGACAATGGCAGCATAATACTCCACTTTATCTCTGATGTCCTCGGCAAACATTCTAATCAGTTGCCCTTGGTTAACATCACCTCGCATTAAACCATCTACCACATAAGAAATCCACGGCAGAGTATCGTTCACATTTGCCTTGTTCAGGTTTTCCGAATAACCCGACAAAACTTGGCATGTTAACGGTTTCCCTTCTAATTTCCGGACATAACCCGTGCCGCTTGTCCACGACACATATTGCAACAACTGCATCGGGACGGCAGTCATCACCCCAAGCATCAATTCCTCGTATGGACGGTTGTTAGAAATGCCCCCGAATGTTATAGTACTGTTCTTGGCAGTCAAAAAAACGGCCATTACCAATGACACTATCTCACGGCCAACCGTCAACGGCTGATAATCGTCCCTTGAATACAGTTTGTTCTCATAGTCTATCTGATAGGAATAGTCGCCAAAATCTTTTTCTTCAGATGGCCTCTTAAATAGCGATGATATTCGCTTAAAATCATCTATACTGTTTAAATAATCGAAAGGCAATAATAAAGAATGAGTCCAAACACAGCCAGGACGCTTTTTTTCCTCGGCATACCAAGTCTTTGCGATTACATAGTAACGGCTCTCTCTAAGCGGATATGCCGTAACGTATGAAGACTCACGTCCATCGCCAGCTACGTATTCGCTCCAATCACTTAACGTAGCAATCGTGTCCATATCACTATGATCTTTCAATATCACCGACCCTGCCAAGAGACGATGACCATTGTCATAGCCGTGTAGCATTTGTTCAATCTTCATTATTTGAACTTAAAATGTAATCAATTGGTTCTGTTATATCATACGACTTCTTGTTCGTATAAACAAAAGCCCGTTCTTTTTTTGTCGTTTTCTGTGCCAGATTCTCCTCGTGTTCGTAGTCCAGACTCTGATAGTCTGCCCCTTGTGCACTAACTCCAAAGTAGCGATACTCTGTGAAATGTTCCTCCACGAAGTTATAGATGCAAGGATGATTCTCCTTCACCCACTGTTCAGCACTAATACCTTCTGATACATCACGAATGTCCCAGCAAGAAAAGCAGATAGATATCGGGCAATCTCCCATTACCGTCCAAAGGAATTTCAGCAGAAGCACATTCTTAATAGCGTCCGTGATATCATCTGATGTCATAACTACTTTCTCCATCTCAACCCTTGGCTTGGCCGCTTCCGACATCTCTTCTTGGAAAAATTCAGGAGACGATCCCCCTAGGTTAAGCATAAAAAGAATTCCTTCAGCCTTTATACACCATTCACGTATATTGTCTGACACGGTATTTTCAAGTATTCGCTGAAAAACCTCCCCTTTGAAATCGGGAAGCACGAGGCTTATCTTCTCATCTGTACGACGGCTTTTCATTGGAAGCACAATCTCTTGAGGCTCCGCAAAAGCTGTTCGACGAACTGCCTTCAGCACCATCCAGTTATCTCGCATCCCATCTATATATGACGATTCTGATGGCAAACCTTCACAGGATAGCAAATGCCCAGATTTTCCGTCTTTTTCCACTGCCCAAAGAGCTGTAATGTAAGTGGATTTCCCAGCGGCGGGAAGACCCGCTAAAAGAATATTTTTATTTTCCATCTTTCTACTTTTCTTTTTCGATTTCCAACTTCACCCAATCTAAACTTTTCTGCTCTTCTCCTCTTTCTTTCGGCTGAATGAGTTTACCGAATAACTCATTGAGCTGCTCATCTTCAAGATTGGTAGAATCAACCTCACATACCGACTCTGGGGCACATCCTATAAAGCTACTGAATATGCTACATATCTTCTCTTTCCGTTCAGCCATCTTCTTTTTCTGCTCAGCAGTTTTCACTTTGTCTATTTTTGTGAATACCATCACGTATGACATCGTTCCTACCAACTTGTGCTGTGCTTTTAGCCTTGTGAGCAAACTTTCATACTTCTCTGCAATCAAGTTGTGGGCTGCCAGTTTCCCACTGTCTTCTTCGGCATCCACAAAGAACACGGCTAAGTCAGTATTTGCAATCACAACATCAGCCTCAATATCCTCATCTGAAGAGGTGTACTTTGCGTAAATCTCTCCGGATTTATCTGAGAGTAAAACGCTATGACAAAGACCTCTCTCAGAGCGCAACTTTAAATGCAGAATGTCATTTTCCCCCAAAACTGTTCTTTTTGTATCTGAGGTATTGTCGTCATTCGCCCTTCTCAAGAATACCCGACGTTCGAAACCGACATACGTGTCTGAATCTACAAGTTTATATCCTCTATAAGTGCGGTTTCTTGTAAGCAAGTGATAGAGCGAACCTACAAATGTGGACTTACCATAACCAGCAAAACCCACTAGGACAACTAACTTTGGACGTGAACCATCTACAAAGTCGTTCAAATCCTCTTGGCTTTTAGCGTCACAGAAAAACCTCTGTTCTGCAACGTTCCCGGCATTCTGATTAGATGCGATGGAGACATCACCGCCAGTCATCTTGTTGATGATATTATCTACTTGTTCCGGCATAAATTTAGTCATTATAAGTTTCTAACAACAATTCATAATAAAGATATACGCCCAATTCCAATACACTGAACAGCCTCACGTCAAGTTCCGAATTACAACCATCCGAAATTCTATAGAGCAGCGCCGACGAATTCTCATTGGGTACGAAAATTGAACTTTTGGACAACTCACTATTCACCTCGCCTGCAATCTTGCTCAGCGATTTTCTTTTCTTGGCTTCGTCGCCCAAAGCATCTATAATTCTCTTCACCGGGCTGTCATCAATGTACTTCCACTGCCACTCTTTCACCATCTTATTGACCAACAGATATACCTTGGAAAATGGGCTCCTAAGGTTCTTAAATGCAGCAGCGTCAGCAAAAGAACCTATACGTCCTCTCATTACAGTAGCGCAAAGGCTACGGAGACTATTATACGTTGCCGAGTCGTTGATATTCATTCCCGTATCGCTCCAACTGCTATGGGGCACGATAGCTTTCAACAAAGAATCAAAGTTGTTGTTATTCGTGAATACCTTAGTATTGTATTCGGAATAGGACACATACATCGCTTCTATCCACGAAGTACACAATACACCATACCAGTCACCCTTCCGCCAGATAGCATTGTTTCTCACAATCAGCGAACACCTGACCTTCAGATCATCATCCACATTGTCTGATTGCAGAAACAAAAGCACTTGACAAGTCTCAAGGACCTCAAAAGCAATAGCCGGAAGAATTAATTCTGAACCATATACACGTTTATACTGAGTCTTAAACTTACTTATGTATGAAGGACTAACCTTATTCTTAAAAAAAGCTCTACTATAATTATCTACATCACCAGCATTCATTAAAGGGACGAAGGATTCAGCCACTTCAAGTAGCTGCTTACCAAATGCCTCCGTAATGGGGACAAATAGACTGGCATTGATTGCCTCACAGAGTTCTTTACTTGTCATATTTCTTCAACTGTTCGTTCAATTCATTAATTTTGCCATCCTTCTCCACTCGTCTAAGAAAAAGTAGATATTTGGTGCGATTGGGAGTTATCTTGTCAAACTGGTCTCCATACATTGATTTTATAATAATACCTTCTCTTCCGCTACGAAGGAATCTGTTTTTCACTGCGTATGGATTAATATTAGTATCTACCATAAATGCGTCTTCTTTATCTATATCTTTCTTTTTCTCGAGTGACTCAACTGTCTCTTTCCAGGCATCATTTTTCTGCAAGCCTATCGTCAGAGCATTATCACCGGTCCTTGTCTCTTCCTGGTATTCTACAAAATATGCCCCATTCCACTTTCTACTGAACACATTTACTTTCAGCTGTGGTTCTCCATCTAACTTTACAACGTCCAGTTCAATGACATTATACACAGGGAAATACTCGGTGCTTTCGTCTTCTTCTGGTTGTAATGCTCCAGAATAAATCTTGATAGCCCCATCCACTGCCGACGACTGCTTATGTACGTGTCCGTATAGTTGAACCTTGAAACGGCTGTCAATGTCTGCCTCTATATTACCTTTATTGTAGACCTCACTCATCGGGTGGTGTAACATCAAGATATGAATCTCATCGTTCTTAGCGATAACGTTATATAACTGAAGCGGAACGACCTGTAAGTGTTTTCCCTCTTTAAGATTCTTGCTCTCTCCATCATCTTGGTCCGATAACAATGATGTATTGCTGCCGTGTACATATAGGTGGAAGCCCTTTATCGTGCCCAAGTCCTGCGTCCAAAACATTTTGTCACTTGGGGCAAATACAGGGATTTCACCTTTTTGATCCGACTCGGGAAATGATGCAGCCTTTAGGGCCACGTCACTTATACATAAATGCTCTTCAGCCAACTTATAATACTGCTTGAAAGGTGCATATAGAACGCCGATGGCCATTGGCTCATTGACCTTTGATTCTAATAGCAATTTAGTGTTCTTCCCTTTAAGTAGATAGTCTCTCATCGACTGCCTCAAACGCTTATACACCTCCCATTTCTTATCGTGATTCCCCGGTACGAGAAGAACGCTTTGGCACTGAGCTTTATCGCATATTGTTTTAATGAAATCCCTTGCAATCTTGTACTGATTGTCAAGGCCAGAGAATGCGATGTCACCACAGATAAGGACATAGTCTATTGCCCCCATTGATGCCCGGCACGATGCTATGTCCTCGATGAACTTGCTCTTCATCTGGCTATAGTCATCATCATTCGCATCTTTGTCCGTGAAGTGAATATCCGATATTTGAAGAAATCTAATCATAACTACATAGAATGTAATGTTTCAATGCCACGTAACTATCCGTCACTAACACAAATATAAAAATGGCTTACTTCACAAGTGCGTATAGTTTTCTGAGCATATTATCGCCAACAGCGTCCCTCATTCCATCTACTACCTTTCCTTTTATCTTGGCAACCGGACTCTCCTCTAAGGTTCGAATCATTTGATATGCTAATGCATCATTCTCACCTTCCGTAAAAATTTCCCATAACATAGGTCGTTCAGTCAATTCGGGCTGCATAAAGCGAGAAGCGATTTCTCCAAACTCGTCTTTATTATACGAACACATATACTCAAATCCTAGATCTTGGGCATAGTGCTTCACCAGTTCTGGGGACTTATTGCCAAAGTGACCAGCAGCCGAGCCATATAAATCAATATCATCAGATGAAAAAACCTTCTCCCATAGTTGTCCATGATTATGGAACTCATTTCCTTTCCCATTATTGACAAGGATAATCCTTATATTATTCCGAATATGTCTATTGCCAAGACAATTCATGTCATAGAAGAACGCTAAATCTCCAAAAACACCGAAATAGAGTTTGTCTGGATGAATAAAAGAAGCTCCGATTAAGGAGGAAACACAACCATCTATGCCATAACCACCCACATTACAATAACCGTGTACAGTTTCGGGCAACTCAAACAAATTCCAAGATCTGAAACTATTCAATATGCCGGCATGGATTTCAGAATTTTCAGGCAATCGATGAACCAACTGCTCAGCTACCCAGAAATGAGAAAAAGGAAGTTCTGTATTTCTTAACTTTTCGAACAAGCGAGCAGTCTCTGCTTTATAGTCATCGTATAACTGATGTTTGTCAGCTCCTCCAACTGTATAATGGCTGAAGAACGTTTCTTCTGCCATCTCAAATACCGAAGTGAGCTTTCTGAAAGGATCCTTTATCTCCCCATCCTTACAAATGCGCCAAACTTGCTTAGGTTTAATGAATGATTGAAAATCTGCACCTGCAATCTCTCCGATATGTATTAACAAATCTACATTCTTGTAAGGTGAATCACTTGATGACTGAGCTGCAATTATATCATACTTAATCCCATATCTGCCGTAGTATCCACTAGTCAACTCATAGAATACAATGGCATCCTGGCTTGCACAGAAATCATCAATACATTTTGTTTCTGATTCTGTGAAACGTCTATGAGATCCTATAAACACTACTTTCTTACCTCCAGGTAATTCAGGCAACTCATCGTTATAATAGAAATACTTGATTGCATTAACTTTGGGCAGTTCTTTTACGCCAAAAGAACGGCTTCGGTTTGTAATTAAGTTGATGTGAACAGGTCCTCCTCCTCTTTGTTTACATGCAAGGATTGCTCTATTCAATTGTATTTCACAGTTCCATTTCTCTTCATCCGACAACACAACAGGTACTTGAACGCTCGTTATTACCACATCGGCTGCCAACTGCCGCCTATCAGTCACCTGCGTAAGCATATGGCCAATACGTTCCGGTTGTTGCGATGAAGTAACAGCTATCACTGGAAGGCGACGATAATAAGCCTCGGTCATAGCGGGATAATAGTTACGAGAAGCGGTAGCACCTGTACAACTTAGCAGAACAGGCTCACCAGTTTCTTCTGCCATACCACATGCCATATAGGCAGCTGAACGCTCATCAACGCATGAATAAACCTCGAAATAGGAATCTGATTGGATGCTGCCAACGAAGCAGACGTTTGTTGATCCTGGAGATGCTACAACTCTCTTGATACCATTTTGTTTCAAAAGAGCAAGAAGGATTTGAACATTTCTTTCTTCACTATATGATATTACCATACATGATAATTATTAAACGATTTAACATTCAACTATTCACAGGTCGTGATGCCACTTCCACCTGTTACATAAAGCGTTGAACCAACGATCATATCTCCCATTTTGCTAAGCAAAGACAAAGCATGATTGGCAATTTCATCTACTGTTGCGATTCTGCCAGCTGGAACATCAAAGTTTGTCAAATCATTTTCATCAGCTCCAATCATATCAGTTGCCGTTGGCCCAGGGGCAATAGCATTGACTACTATTCCGTATTTTATCAACTCCTTAGCAAAACCCTGAGTCAAATCACGAACCATGTGTTTAGATACAATGTAAGCACTATAACAAGGTCTCAATGCAGATGATGAAGAGAGATTAAGGATGTGTCCTTTTATCTTCTTTTCAATCATATACTTGGATACTTCTTGTGTCATAAAGAAAGTGCCTCTCACATTAGTATTGATGACTTTATCCCAGTCTTCAACCTCAACATTACCAAACCGCCCTTTTCCTATCACTCCTGCACTATTTACCAAAATGTCTGGAGATTGTGTTTGGTAGATCTCTGAAATAACTCTTTTTATATCTTGCACATTGCTGATATCAAGAACTCTATAATTACATCCTATTTTCAACGAAGCATTTTTTAGCTTTTCTTCATTTCGTGCTAAGATAATAACAGAGCAACCGGCCTCTTGAAGGCGTTTTGCGATTGCAAAACCAATTCCTCCTGTACCACCTGTTACAAGAGCTGATTTACCTTCAAAAAGATCACTATAATTTTTCACGGGAATCTTAATTGGAACAACTTTCTTCCAAAAAGCAAGAGCCTTTAGTATTTTAAATATCTTTTTTAGCATCATTAATTTTTTTTATTACTATTCTACGAGAACAATTAAGCTTTAATCATCCGACTGAGGTAATCCATGGATGCCTTACGTCTTCTCTCTACCTCAGATGCTACGAATTCATTATTCTGTGTCATCGAGAAAATATCGGCAAGATTCCAATCTTCAGATATTACTCGACCTTCCAATCCGTATTCTTCCAGAAGATTCATCAATTTGTTACCATTGTCCCTAATCTTTACGGCCAGATTACGACCCGTGATAATCGACATCACAGCACCATGAAATGTGTCTGTAACAACGCAGTCAGCGTATTTAAAATAACGCAGCAGTTCGACAGGGTCAGTATTGATATTCTTATCAGCCCATTTGTGATAGAACCCAGGACACACAACCGTTAACCCCTTATTGTGAGCATATTTGAGGATTGCCTGATATTCCTTAGGATCATTCAGTCGGCTTTCGTATGCATACACTAGAAGATACTTTGGCAATTCAGGCTTCGTCAGCGATTCCAATTCTTTCTTGTAACCATAAAGTATCACAGGATCAACAACGAGTTCAGCCTCTCTCCCAGTAAATTCTTTGGCAATAGCTATTGAGTTCTGGTCGCGCATCGAAAGACCAATCATAGAATTCAAGCCATCTCTGACGAACTTCTCACAATGCACTTTCCTGACGTCTTCAATAGTTGTCGGGCCAAAGCAACCAGCATATGCAAAAACCTTTTTAGCAGGCAGATTATATCCAAACAATTCAGGTGTGGGTCCGACAAAGAGTGAAAACACTTCATCGCTTCCGATAATTACTCCATCCAACGGTTCGCATGAATGGCAATCTGGGCCAATCAAGTTCTCTCTTTTATTAAAACTATCGAACAGCATCTTTTTCCTAATATTGAATAGGAACAATCCAATGCCTCTTTCTATAATATAATTAAGAAAAAAACCTACTGATTTTATCGATATACGATGCTTATTCTTGATTGATTTATCAGCAAAGTCATAGTTCGTCACAAAGCGCAAAGCCTGAGCATCAATATTAAATTCGCCTTTCAATACCTTTATAAGAGCATTCAATTGAAGTGAAGCACCGTGGTTATGAACCGCATAATGAGTGATAATACCGTATTTCATATTAAAATTGTTTCAAAAATTTATGAGACCCTCTGACAAATGATTTTCATAACGCCCATGAAGCAATATCTAAACAATAGATAGTACTTCTTAAGTATATTAATGTCATATTTACCTATTCTCTTTACATAATCTTTGTATCCAGCCTTAATCGAATCTATGGTATGGTTAGTCGATATACCACCTTCAGACATATTAGATAAGATAGATGGTATAACTATAAATTTAATATCATCAAAATAACAACGAAGAATAAAATCTGTATCAGAAGATATTTTCATCTCAATATCATATAATCCCACATTATCATATACTTTATTAGGAACAAATGTGGCTGGGTGTTTTATCCCTCCCATAAAAAATAACTTGGATTTTTTCTGCATTAGCTTCATATCGGGCAAAAGATAGCTTACTTTCCGTTTTCCATGATACTTTATACCACCTGTATATAGACAATTTAGATTGAAATTATTCAATGCCATATAATTGTATACAATTTGCAATGCATTAGGTTCGAGCCAATCATCACTATTAACAATGCCAATGATTTGGCCTGTTGACATCTTGATGCCTTTATTCATAGCATCATAGATACCTTTATCAGGTTCGCTAACATATTTAATGATATTCGGATATAGCGAATGATATTTCTTAATGATGTCGACAGTACCATCCTTTGAATTACCATCGACAATACAATACTCAATATTTCGATAAGATTGTCCAACCACAGAATCAATTGTCCGCGCAATAGTCACATAGCTATTAAACGACACAGTAACAATTGAAAATTTAACATTATTCATCCTTTGAAAAATGATAGTTAAAATATTTGTTTCAATTATAACGAAAATATGTATCAGTAAACTAAGAAAGCATATGTCAAAATAAACATTTATAAAGGTTTATCCCAAAAGAAATAATATGGGACAACATTTCTAGGACCATCTACGGTTAATATAAAGAAAAATGACAACAAAAATATTGCGACAATAAACAAAACATTACGTGTGTTTTTTAAATGGAAGGAATTAATTACATAAGGCAACAATACTGGTAAACAAATTAGAAAATAATAACCGCCACGAGTTAAGGCGCCATTATTTATAGCTCCAAAAGATTGAAAGAAAACGCCAATTAATACAAACCATCGTATTACTCTTAAAGAAAATGAATCCTTCTTATATATAAATGAAAAGAGAAAAAACATCATATATACTACAAACATAGTCAAAGCTACTCCTCCACTTTCCAGATAACCTTCATAAGCACCCGAAAGAAAAGATGAACTTATCCATAGTAACAAAGGTCGAAGAATTGGAATAGTAAGAATAATCACTATACATAGAATAATAGCCCTTACCAAATTTAGTTTGATTTTATAGAAAGCCAAAATCATCAACAAAAAAATTGCAGACATATGGAAAAGAGAAGCAAATACAGTTAATAACAGGTAATTCCTTACATTTCCACTAATAAGTTGGTGAATTGCAAGCACACCGATTGAAATTGCTATTGATTGCCTTAATCCTGAAAAATAAAAAGAGAAAAAATCCAAACAGCCGAATATAAAAAAAGCTAATGTTATATTTGGTGAATATTTATAGAAGAAAAATGATAAAGGAACTATTTGGATCACAGCAGTAATAGCTAAATACCATTGAAAATTTACCGTAATCAAAGTAACTAGCTTACTATATAATAAAAAACCGACTTCAAAGTCCAAGTAAAAACCACCTAATAACAATTCTCTGAAATTGTATTGAGGCAGTCTTATAAATGTACCATAATAAGAGTTAGATAATGTAGAATCGCTCCCTACAAGATCACATCCATTATAAGGAGAACGAAGAGCCAATACTAGAATAAACCCTATTGCACATAAAATAGTCTCTTTGAGTGGCGATTTATTTCTACAAAGAAGACGAATGAATATTAAGTATAGTGCAAGTATAAAAAAAATAGTCATTTGATTATAAATAGTTCAAAAATCTCGTTGTAAAATTCTTAAATATGAATCATGCCATTCATTCACAATACGGGAATTACTACGCATGGCCGATGCTCTTTCACCTGCATTCTTTTTAAGTTTCTCAAAGATTTCTTTGTCATTCATAAGAAGAATCATATTTTGAGCCATTGCTTCATGATCACCTTTTGGTGATAATAGTACGCATTCTTTCTCAGAATTAAGCTTTTGGGTGCCGAGTTCACCTGTATCAGTAGTAATCACTGGCAATCCATTAGCCATAGCCTCTCGGATGGTTCCTGTGGTTAAACTGATTTTAACAGGTAATAAAGCATATCGTGCTTTTCGAATCTGTCTGATAACATCATCATGCGTAGGTAACTCACCTTCAAATTTTACAGCCTGCTCTATACCGAGTTCCTTGATACGATCAAGAATCTCATCCATGAGTGCTGGGGGACAACCGCCAACAACATCGAGTGTAATATGAGGATACTGTTTATATGCAATAGCAAAAGACTCTATAGCATAATCAATAGCCTTTGCCAAACTTTTGGCGAAATACACAAAGTCATATTCAATTTTTCTTTCCTCAAGGTCAACAGGTTCATTAAGAGCTAAAGAAAAATCTAAAAATTGAACATTAGGATTAATATTTTCCTTAATTATCCTTTTGTATTTTTCTGCTCGAGTTGCAATATAAGTTGCTGTAAATAAGAGTTTTCTTTCAATACCAGCAGAATAATTGTAATTATCCTTTGACATGTAATAGCCTTTATAGAAGATAGGATCATTTAATAGTGTTTGAAGTTGTAAGATTGTTGGCAATTTTCTAGGTATATCAAACAAAGACTGGGAATAAAACGTATTTTCAGCTCCAACAAGATGCACTATTTGCGGATGGATAGAATCAATTGTAAACTTTATATATTTTCTATTTTTCAAATATTCTCCACGTTTCTCAATATGTAACAATCTTTTAAGTCGTGAAGAAAAATAACTATCTTCATCACGGAATATATGGTAATAGACACCACGTAATTCAAAACAAAAATCATCTCGATTAATAAATTTCTGTGGTGTTATTACATGAACCTCTAAATCATCAAATTTCTCAAATTCTTTTATAGCGTTCACATTCCAAATGCCATGATCAGATAAAATAGGAGGAGTCGCATGCATTAATTTGCGACCTAACTTCTCCCACCATGGAATTCGTTGTTTTAAGATAGATCTCAATTCCTTATTGGAATAATAGCATATAAATGCAATTTTAATTTTCATTTACTTATATTATTTGTGTTAAAAAGTTATCTTTTAATCATATTCTTAACAAATGCCATTGATTTAGTTCTCTCATCTTTGTCAAACATAATGTAATAACCAGAAGATAAACATAAGCTAATACCGACTAAAACAACCAAAATCAATCTCCATATTGAATGGGGCAGTATTTCAATAATAAGAAAAAGGGCAGAACTAGTAATCAATACCACAATCCCAAAAGGAATTAATATATCACTAACAAAATGCCGAATTTCATAACCAAAATAAAACTTTGCCATGACAAGGTTCAACACACATTGACTAATAGAAATAACAATCGTTACATAGAGAGCAAAATAGAAGTCGAAACCCAATTTGAATACTACATAAATTAAAATAACATTAAGGACATAAAGTGAAGACATCCAAATCTGTTGCCGTGTTATATTACCAGTTGCGTGAACACCTTGATACAAAAAATAAGTAAATGAAGCTATATTCGCATTGATAAGCACCAAAATTACAAGGCTCGTCGTGTATTGCGGCGGATTTTTCAGCCAAAGTTCTAATAGGCAGTCTATTTCAAATATGACTGGAAGCGTCATAACCATCATCATCATGGCAGTTATCTTTGTACCAAAATTGATAAGATTGAACATAGCCTTCTTATCACCTGCCCCATATGCAGCCATCATCTGAGGAATCATCGGTTGCTTGATATTAATAACAAAAGTGCTTATCACGTGCGAAACCTGGACAGCTATGGCATATGCAGCATTAATTGCTAAACCGAAAAACAGATTAATTAGCATCACTAGTCCTTGTTTCCTTCCAAGTTCAGCCAGAACGGTGAGTAATAAAAAAGATATAAACTTAAGCATCTCCGAGACCAACTGCCGGTCTCTACAGGGACGATGGTGAGATTCCTCAAACTTTTTGGCCATAAAGAATAAAGAACCAACATAGTATAGAGTGACACCAAGATTCAAAGTTGAAAAAAGAATTAGCTTATCATAGCTTATTATATAAAGAAATAATAAAACAACAAGTCGGAGCACTGCCTGAACAATTTCCACCATTGCCATTTTATCAAACATTTCTCTTGCTTTCAATAATGCATAATTAGGCACGTTGACAATGGTTAGTGCCATTGAAAAAATAGAAATTTGGAATACCACACGTGCGGCAAACAAACGTTCCTCTGGAATGTTCATCTTAGAGAGGAATACAAAGGCAAAAATTTCGCCTATTGTCACACTTATGATTGCTACTATAATATGCAAGTATAAACCAACTCCATATATTTTACCCAACTTTTCATTATCGCCCTTGCCAATAGCAATATTGAAAAATCTCTGGACAGCCGTGCCCATAGACAAGTTTAAAAATGAGAACAAAGCCACCACACTTCCGACTAGATTGTTAAGGCCATAGTCATTTACACCTAAAACCTGCAGGGTTACGCGAGTCGTGAAGAACGAAATAATCATGATGATTATTGTCCTCACATATAGTACGACAGAATTTTTCGCGATTTTTTTGCTATCTACAGAAAAAGCCATTGAAACTAATCTTCGTTGTCATCAGGAATTAGCATTCCCTTCTGATGTAAACCGTTAATTTGCCCTTGCACTAGTCTTTCTGCGTGATCATGCATAACCTTAGAAAAACGTTTTCGTGGGGATAGCACACCTTCATTCCAATTACCATCATGTGTTAATACTTGAAGATGTTGTATTTTATCATCATTCAACACATCTTCCAAACGATCAAACCTCCAGTATCCAAGACTATCACTACAATATTTAAAGTGCTCCTTGAAAAAAGCAGAGTAAACATTTATCAGACCTCCGTAACAGTTTTGAAGGCAACTTTGTGTGAACGGAGTAGTATTATGGAAAGAAAATGTATCAATCTCAATACTCGAATTCTTTTCTAAATACTCTTTATCAATCCTAATATAAAAATTCAATTGATCCTCACTTGTTATACCCCAATAGGCTGAATCAAAATGAAGGCCTATGAGGTGGCCCAATTTTTTAATCGCACGGATAACTTCACGATAATGATTATCCAAAATATTGTAATATGGACTATGTAACTGAAAAAAATATGAAGCTTGAACACCCTCGTCATGTTCAATATTTGCCATCTTCAAGGCGATATCTGGTTCAAACTCCACATCGTGTCTCCAAATTATATCCTTACGCTCTGGCACAAAGTCATCCTTGTGAAGAATAAACTGAAAGCCTTTTCCCTTGGCTAACTGTATTAGATGCCGATAATTATCAAGTGTAAAATCGTCAAAATGATACTTTTCTCTATTGTTCATAGGTTTACAAAACATTAATCATTCTTAAATACTCTGACCACTCTCCCATATCTTTCCAAGCATGCTCACTCACAGGGAAACAACCAACTCGACCGCCTTTGGACTTAATCTTCTCCATCAGATGAGTAATGTGGAAGAATTCGCCTTCAGGAATCTCATCAATACAAGATGGATTTAGGATGTAAACACCTGTATTCACTTGGTAAGTCAATTCTGGTTTCTCGCTCAAGGAAACCATCAGCCCATCCTCACCAGTCTCAATCACACCATAAGGGATCTTGAAACTCTTCACCATTGTTACAATGGTAAGATCATTATGGTTACTTAAATGATAGTCATAAACATCACGATAATCCTGCTCATTGATACTATCACAATTTGACACGAAGAACGGAGTTGTAATCTTTCCCTTCAATAAAGAAACACTCCCAATTGTTCCTAGCGGTTTCTCTTCTTGAAAGAACTCAATATCATACTTATGTTCGAGCTGACTGAGATAATACTTAATGATGTCAGCTTTGTAGTTAACAGACATATAAAACTTCGTACAACCAATCTCTTCAAACTGGTCAAGAATAGTTTCAAGAATAGTCTTATCTCCAATAGGTACTAATGGTTTTGGAATTACATTAGTAATAGGTTTCAAACGCGTACCTTTACCTCCAGCCATTATTACTACTGGCAAGTTGATCTTTTCCCTTTTGGCCAAATCAGCTTTTTTAAACAAGTCACTCCAGAACCATACATCAACAAGTTCTCCTTGGTCATCTAGGATAGGCATCACTTCTGCACGCATTTTGCGCATCTTGTCTTTGATAGTCTCATCACCTTCTGAAATGTAACCGTATATCTTATTCTTTTTTAATATTCTGCTTACGGGCTCTTTCAAAGCAATATTGTTAATAATTGCTCGCTGAATATCTCCCAGAGTGATGATACCCTCAAAATGTTCTTCGTTGAGTACGAAGAGTGTCTTCACCATAATCTCATCCATTCGTTTCATAGCATCTAACAGCGAAGTAGATGGATTAATAGATCTATCCTTTATTTTGAACATTATACCTTCATTTTACCTTTTTTAAACAATAATCGCAGATTTATAGCAATGAAGCATAATCCACCATATTATTCTCTGCCATCACAACATCCTGCCCAAGCCCACGCTGTACAGCTTCTTCATAGATATAACGAGCGAAGTTAATATCGATATAAGACAGACCAACAGAGTTGAAGTAGATGAACTCTTCATCTGTTTCGCGTCCAACCTTGGTGCCAGCGATCAATTCTGAAAGATTAGCATGTATGTCTTCATCTTTTAATAGTCCTTCCTTATACATCCGACAAAGAGTTTGAGAACGATGCTTTACTACCTCCCACTCGTCGCAGACAATTTTATCAGCTTTCTGAGCCACACCATATTCGTCTTCCCATCCACCAACGTGGATATAAAGTCCTCCTTTAGTAATATCGCGTGCCTTCAATACTGGGCTTTGTCCGCTGATGGCGGTTACTATGATGTCAGCACCACTAGCGCAAAGGTAAGAATCGTTATTACAAGTAATAAACTTTACTTCGGGCACAAGATCCTTAAACTTATCAATGAAGCCCTGTTCTATTATAGTATTAAGCGATGAAACTCGGCACTCTTTAATAGACGGAAACATATGCTTTAACAAGGTGAAATGCATCCGAGCCTCTTCTCCGGCGCCAATGATACCAATAGTCTCTACTTTTGAAGGAGCAAGATATTTTGCAGCAGTACACCCGACGGCAGCAGTACGCATTTTCGTTGACAACGTGCCATCTATCACTGCAATCGGGAAACCAGTTTCGAGTTCTGACAGAAGCATAATGCCTGTAACATTTTGAACTCCTTTTGGTGCGTTTGAAGGAAAAACTGATACCCATTTCATACCACATATCTTTTCATTGATAAGTGTCGCGGGCATGCAATTTATGCGATTCTGGTTTTTTTCATCAAATATCTGTGATATTTTGTCAGGCATAATAATATCGCCATTCAGATACTGCTTAAAGGAATCTTCTATTATGTCATAAATAATATCTGTATTGCCCATAAATATATGGGCGACATCTTCCTGACTAATGGCTTTAATAACAATTTTGTTCATACTATACTGATTAAATATTATTCAAAACATAAATATAATAATAATTTATATCTACATGAGTATGTTAAAAAAGATTATTCTATTCATGTATATAAAGCTTATCAACATCAATTTTCTTTAATACAAGATTATTTCCTTCGGCATCCAAAACTCGATACTTTTCTTGGATAAAACGGATAATGTCTTTACATTCTTCATTAGTTTTATAAACAAAATGAAAAAGGCAAAACACTTGACCAAATGACCCTGTTTCTAATATAGTATCGCCTACATTTCTTTGATGAGGCACAACTACTATTCTATCGGGATACTTTTCCCTAATATCATCAATGCCTTTTTCTTTAAACACCTTTCCTGGCTTACAATGGATAGAATAAATACAGTATTTCAGTCCTTTGGTTATTGTATCAGGAATCAAAGACGGTAGACCATAAAGAATACTTTCGCCTGTTATAGCATAATATAAGTCGCCATAGAACTGATTAATACCTTTTCGATAATCAAGAGGATAAAAAGAGAAAGATCCACTATAACGATAACCTACTTCATTGAAGTAAAAAGAGTTACCATCATAAAAAACTTCTATCCAAATAGTTCCATTCTTAATCCCTATTCCTTTGAATAAAGAACGCAATTTTTCCTCAAATAGGATCTTAAACCTAGATTCGACATAACTCGGAAAAGTATGCATCCCCGCGACATAAGACCCTTGTTTATCATAGCGAACAGGATATTTGTCCTGTGTCATCACAAAATGCATTTCACCATCTGAAAAAACGAAGTAAACAACTAACCCTTTGTTGTTAACGAACTTCTCACAAATTACCGATTTTGATGGTGAATTGTTGGCCGCTTTTTGATAACCGAGCGCCAATTCCCTAGCATTGTGACAAACAGAAAAACCATTACTGCCGCTGCCATCGGTTGGCTTAGTAATTACAGGATAATCTTCTGTATTTACAGAACTGGCAATATTATTCGGGTCTATAATAAATTGAGGCACAACAGGGAGGCCATATCTGATACATAAGTCCTTGAAAAGAATCTTGTTTTGGAGAATTTCCCACTGTTCTTTCTCACAATAACATGGTAAGCCTAATTTATTAATCCATACACATGCATGTGAAACAATAAACTCACTACCTCCCATATACACACCATCAAATTGATGCTCCAGGACGAAAGGTATCATCACATCTGGATCCGTTGTGTCAATTCGATAATATTCTTCCACAATATTATCAAGTGGTGATGGGTATAATCCAGCGAAATATAGCCTCACGCCATAATAATCAGCAAATGACTTAATTAATTCTTTCCATACTGTACTGCCAAGCAGTAAAAGTCTTTTATCTTTAATATCTTTCATAGAATTGCTTTAATATCTTTTTCAGTTATCTTATGATCTGATAAATAAACAAAAAAACCTGAATTGGCAGATTCAACATTCGAAGATGCTTTGGAGAATGAATCGTTATCAACATTATATTTATAACACCAATCCGCGGTCTTTGCCTTTTCAAACAATCCTTTCAACTTTTCATTAAAGGAGTTGTGGAAATAGATGCCAGAATACGCTCTATTATGAATATCCGATGGCTTAAAAATACCAAGGCTACATTCTATTGCAGCTTTAAAATAATCATAATCAGTACTTAGTAAAGTCAGAGTATCAGCAATATGGTCACCTCCGGCTCTTGCACCAACTTCGATGAAATATACTTCGCCATCAATAACTTTCAGTTCCATATGAGCCATGCCGCAATTAAGCCCCAAGACTTCAAGGATATCATTAACCGCTATCTGAATCTTACCCTTTATTTCACCAGAAATATTTGCAGGTTGATGATGTCCACATTCAACAAAATGCGGAGGTCCAGAAGAGTCTTTCTCAGTATATTGGACGATTATATGCTTGTGCAAATAGGAAATACACTCTATGGAATATTCTTGACCTCCACAAAGATATTCTTCGATTAAAACACTATGTTTATCAGAAGATGATTCTTTAGCATTTGCTAGAGCCTGGTTGAATTCTTCGGCGTTCTTCGCAAGACTAACACCTTTTTTTCCACAAGAATCAACTGCTTTGACGATTACAGGAAAATCATATTGTTTTGAAGGTGAATAAATCTCAAACTTGGGTTGCTTTACAGAGGACAAGTTTTGAACACGATTACGCATCATATACTTGTTTTTCCCTGCAAATCCACCCTCGATGCTATTACCAGGAAGTTGAAGTCTATTGGCTAATTTTGCAGTTGCCTCAGTAGATATTTCACTTGAAGCGATAACACCTGTCACTCCATATTCTTTAGCAACAGATGCCATAAATTCAACATCAAAAGAATTTTCTTCAATGAAAAAATCTACATAATTTTTTGCAAAAGAATCCATACGACCAAAAGCTAATGTTTTAATCCCTAATTCTTTTGCTTTATTAATGATAGGCATTGCAGCTTCACCAGCCCCAACAATCGCCAACAAATCATTTCTTTTAGTATTCATAAATACAATCTTCCTTTATCACTTGCTCATATTTATCGAATGCTTCTTCAATTGCATCGCGATTACCAGTCTGAAGAATTAACTGACCATAGCGGTTCAAACTCGATGTAATACGATTCACTTTATCGCCCTTCTTCAACTTAAAGCCGAAATCTACAACATGTGGCCAGTTCTTTACAAAATTAACATCTGGCTCATGCTTAATCTCCGCACCTTCCTTAAATGCAAAGAAACGAACTCCCGAATATTGAGATTTGGTAGGTGTAATGTCAATATCTTCACCCAAAGAAATATGAAGTAATTGATCTTCGATATTAACTCCCGTAGATAGAGGCGTCAACGTAGAAGTAATATAATCACCACCTAAACGTGGACTCGTTTCAATCACGAAAATACCTCGCTCATTTACCTTCAACTCTGTATGGGATGGGCAATTCTCGAAATGCAATGCCTTGCCTATCTTATCAATGATAACACGAATAGCATCTCGCTGGTCATCAGTCAAATTAGCTGGCTGTATATGACCAAGTTCTACATTATAGGGGAAAGGTGTCGTTTTCTTCTCAGTAAACTGAATCACATGGCTCTCTCCACGATAATGGAGAGATTCAATACTGAATTCACGACCTTCGATAAATTCCTCCACAAGAACAGTATCCAAATGTGAATATTGCAAAGCTTCATCTATGCACTCCTGGAGTTCATCAAGTGTGCGGCAAAGTTTTACTCCTCGACTACCTGAATTATCACGAGGCTTGCAAATAATGGGAAAATATAAATCCTTAGCTTCTTCAGCACTGTGAATCAAGCGACCTCGAGCACAAGGCACATCTCCTGCAAGGAAGCGTTGCTTCATCTGATACTTGTCAGTGCTCCATTGTGCTGTCTCTACCGAGTAAAATGGGAACCCATATTTTTCGGCAATACGAGCCATCATTACCAATGGCTTGTCTGTAGCAGCAGTTACAATAGCATTGATGCCATATTTCTCCACCACAGCGCATGTTCCTTCGAAATCCTGCCCACCGACAATCTCAAATGCATCAACATCTTCTTTGCAATAGGCATCTTCGCATGGGTCGATACCCACGACGAAGAGCCCCATCGCTTTTGCACGAAGAATAATAGATCTTTGGAGTTCCCCAACCCCGAAAACAAGGAGTTTATGCTTATCCATAGATTTCTTTAACTCCCTTCTTCAGTGTATCGCTTATGAAATCCACCTGTTCCATTGTGAGTGCTGCATACATTGGGAGTGTAACCTCGTTGTCGGTTACATACTCTGTTTGTGGCAACACGGCACCACATTCAACAAAAGTTGAGAATTTATGAGCTGCAGGATAATGCACAGAAGTTTGAATGCCAGCAGCATGGATATACTCACGGAGTTTGTTACGCTGTTCCTTGGTTGAATTGAGGATAACAACAGGGAAAATGTAGTTAGATACAAATTCCTTATTGTCTGCAAACGGAACAACTACACGATTAACATCCTTAAGATTGTCGAGATAACGCTGACGAACCTTGATACGTGTATCCAAATCGCCAGGTAGTTTCTTCAACTGCTCAATGGCAATAGCAGCACGGATGTCGTCCATACGGAAATTATATCCCAAACAGGTAATATCATACTCAGTGGCATGACCACTAGCACGCTGGTAAGACATGGTGCTCATACCATGACTACGGATGAGACGAGCCTTGGCTGCATATTCCTCGTTATTAGTGATGAACATTCCGCCTTCACCTGTAGAGATATTCTTGTTTGAGAAGAAGCTGAAAGATGCACAATCACCGATAGTGCCAAGTTTCTTGCCCTTGTATTCCGAAAGTGGGCCATGACATGCATCCTCAATCACCTTGAGGTTATGTTTCTTCGCAATAGCCATAATCTCATCCATCTTGCAAGGGAAGCCTGCCATATGAACGACTACGATACCCTTAGTACGTGGTGTAATCTTACGCTCAATATCAGCTGGATCAATATTAATATGGTCAGGGCCAACGATGTCTGCAAATACAGGGGTGGCACCCACATAGCGAATGCAATTGCAGGATGCAGCAAAGGTGAGTGAAGGACAAATAACTTCATCTCCAGGGCCGAAACCACATACCATACAACAAACGTGGAGAGAGTCTGTGCAGTTACTCATGCTTACAGCATACTTCACGTTCCACATATCGATGAACATCTGTTCAAGTTCAGCATTCTTAGGACCAGTACTAATCCATCCGGATTTGATGGTATCGTATGCTGCCTGAGCTTCGCGTTCGTCGAAGTTCAAATTAAAAAGAGGAATATTGTAAGCCATATTATAATTTAGTTATTTATTTTTTTCAAATTTTTTAGCTGGGTTACCCAGCCAAGTTTCACCAGATGGTACATCTTTTGTAACAACAGATCCCATGCCAATAGTTACATGTTCTCCAATTGTTCGCTGATCCCTAATGATTACACTAGAGAAAATTGTCGTATTTTTACCAACATGTACTGAACCACATAACATTGTGTTACCGGTAATCCACACGTTTTTCTCCAAATGACAGTTATGAGCAATAAAGCATAAACCATTCATTTTGCACCCATCTTCAATGACAGTGTCACTAAAAGACCCTTTTGCAATTTGACAGTTTGCTCCAACCTCAATATCATTACCCATTACAACACCTCCTAAATGAGGGAACTTAGTCAAAACACCTTCCGAGTCTCGAGAACAGCCCAAACCATCAGTTCCAATAACGGCGCCAGCTTGTACTAAACATCTATCACCAATCTTAACATCGTTGTAAACAGTCACGTTAGCTATTAAGACGGTATTGGCACCAATAGTTGCCTTTCCGACGACACAACCTGGTCCAATATAAGCAGTGGAATCAATAACCGCTTCTTTATCAACAATAGCCGATGGATGTATACCAATAGGAAAAGGATCAATAAAAAATTTCGTTGCTATTCTAGACATTGAAATTCGCGGATATTTAACAACTATCAGTGTTTTCCCTTTGCTTGATATAATATCAGAGTATTCTATAGATGAATCAACGACAAGAACTTTTGCAGAGCTTGATTCAGCAATCTCCTGCTTATTTGATTTATTTGAATTTACCCAATCAAGAGATGTACTACTAACATTTGCCGGGTCAGGAATATTATCAATAAAAACATTACATACCGGACCATCGACACGAATAACTTCCTTATCGAGAAAGTCAATGATTTGAGAAATGTCAATTCTTTTAGTTTTCATATTATATAGATATTTGATTAAACAATATACATTTTCAAATAAGGCCCAAATAAATTGAAAGCCTCTCTTTCCAATCGTTCTCTATCTTCAGGATGAGCAATGCTAATCAAAAGATTTGCACGCTCTTGTAAAGAATGACCAAACAGATTCACTGATCCATACTCAGTTACCACCCATTGAATGGAAGCCCTTGGAGTAACCACTCCAGCACCTAACTTCAAAACAGAAACTATTTTAGAATGTCCATTTTTTGCTCTTGATGTCATAGCAACAATGGATTTTCCTTTTCTAGACATACTAGCTCCACGAATAAAGTCTAACTGCCCACCTGTTCCAGAAATAATCCTACTCCCGACTGAATCCGCGCAAACTTGCCCAGACAGATCGATTTCTACCGCTGCGTTCACAGCCACTACATTTTCGTTACGGCAGATAATACCTGGGTTATTTGTATAATTTATGTCCATCATAAGGACGGACCAATTTTCATTTACGAAATCAAATAGTGCTTTATCACCCAGTACAAAAGAGGAGACTGCTTTACCATAGTCAATCTGTTTCCTTGTCCCGTCCAAAACTCCTGCTTTCATAAGTTCCATCAAACCGTTGGAAAACATCTCAGTATGCATCCCCAAATGTTTATGATCTCTAAGTTGTGCTGCAATTGCATTTGGTAAAGAACCTATACCCATCTGAATGCAAGCTCCATCTGGAATCAATGCAGCACACTCTTTACCAATAGCTACTTCAATTTCAGTTGAATCTGGAACATGTGTTTCTACCAGCGGAGTTTCATCATACACAAAGGCATTTATTTTATTAATAGGAATTACTGCATCCCCAAAGGTATAGGGAACATTTGGATTAACAACAGCAATTACTTCTTTAGCCACCTCAATAGCAGCTAACGAGCAAACGACATCTCCTCCCAATGAAACAGCCTTACCATCTCGAGTCGGTGCCACCATTATCAAGGCTGCATCACAGGGCAGAATGCCAGAGCGATACAACAACTGAGTTTCAGACAAATGAACTGGCAAATAATCAGCATAACCACCAACTATGGATTGCCTAACTTGCGGTCCAATAAAAAAGGGTTGATCAATAAACGCTCCGGCATAAGTCTTGTCAGCAAACAGCGCATATCCTTCACTATAAGAATGATGGAAATGCAAATTACATAGACCATCGTTCACTACTCTTCTAGCAAGAGCATCAATCAGCACTAAAGGTACCTGAGATGCAGATGCTATATGAATATGACTGCCCGACTTAATTTTAGAAACGGCTTCATCAGCCGAAACATATCGGATGCCCATTACATTATTAGTTATTATTACAATTTAAATATTTATTCCAAAATAATAACTCTTTTGTAATAATCATAATGAAGACTAATATAGATTAAAAGAAATAAGGAGCAAAAATTAACTATAATCCACAAACAGGTGTCACTTGCCATTTTACATCTTTTGATCCAAATTCTTCCCCTTTTCCACATGTTCAAAATTAGGAATAAATTCCTTGATAGCTTCTACAATCTGGTTTTTCGTGAAGTCTGGCTTCTCGAAGATTGACTCTAACTTCTCAAAGAAACTGTTTACCTCTGGCATATCATGACGATTTGTCTGTTTGACAACTCCAAGTGCCTTAAAACGAGCCATATCAATCTCCTCACCTGGCACATAAAACTCCTCATAGGCTTTTTCGCCCGTGGTGTCACTCTTGAAATATACTACTGGGTACTCAGTTATGACAGATAATCCCAAATCATGGGCTGTTGTATCTAAATTTGCTGCAAAAATCTTGGCTTCTTCATCAGTATGACATTCCTTTTTAGTGAAGCCTTCTGCTTTGACAAAATTATCGCAAATAGAACTAAAAGTGAGCATCTGATTATCTCCTAATTTTGGGAAGAAAACTTCACCAGGCTTTCCAAGAATGCAAGCAAGCATACAAATCTGCCCAGATTCTTCTGGAGAAACAAAGTAACGCTTAACATCACTAGGGGCAGCCAAAGGCTGTCTCTTCTGCATACGATGTATCCATCCATCTGGTAAGGAACCATTACTGAAAGCAACATTTGCAAAACGGGCGGTCGTAACCTTAAAGTACTTATTGTATGCCATCACAAGGTCCTCCATAATGCGCTTACTAGCGCCCATAATATTCACGGGGTTGGCAGCCTTGTCGGTAGAGACGCAGAAGAAATGCTTTGGAGGATAGATTGTCAGCAAATCCATCAATTTCTTTGCCTTGATATCATTGTTTTCAATGAGCGCTTGTACACTATACTTATCTTTCTCACTACGTACATGTTTATGAGCAGAGAAGTTCGCTACTATATCGAAGCCCTTTTCCTCATAGAAGATGCGCTCGAAAATCGAATCTGCGAAATTAAGCGTATAGCAGCGGAACTCGTTTGGCACATATAGGCCTTCGGTACTACGAATATCGCGTACCAACTCAGCCAAGCCGTTTTCATTGAGATCAACTACCACTACGCTCTTAGGCTCAAAGCGAAGCACAGCTTTGATGAAACTGGAACCAATGCTCCCAGCTCCACCTATAACGCAGACCTTTTTATCCTTTATCTCCCGTGTTAGCGTCTCACGATTTGCCTCAATGTCCTCCAAGAACATACTACGAGGACGAAACGTCACACTATCTGCTATGAATTTATCTAGATTGAACATATATTTAATTTAAAAAATCGCCTAAAGGCTTACTAGAGAAAAAAACAAAATACATGAAGAATAAAACCACCTTACTCCATTAATCAAATTTTATGTTATTCGGGATAGGGAACATATATTAAATTAATACACTGGTTGAGAGTAAGATGGTGTTTGTTAGTCTAGAGCTACTATCAAATAATAACTATTAAATTCATTCAGCAATTCGCTCGTAAACCAATACTTCATTGGGGATACCTCTTTTATAACCCCTCATCACACAAAGATCTTGGTTAATGAATGAATTAATCACATCGGGATTGAAATTATCCATTACAAACAGTGTATTAAAATCCTCCAACTGCTTAGGATCAGAAGGAGCAATATACACTATACACTCCCCTTTTTCCTTATCGATAGACAACTCTTTCCCATGTTTGTTGATAAAATCAACTGCTTCTTGATATGTCATATTAGAGTTTTAAATTTTAAACCACTATTATTTTTGCCATAATTGTCTATATAAATCTCAAGTAGGCGGGAATTTCCATTTAACGGGATAATATCATAATCCGCTATTGAAGCTGGGATCAAAACTGAAGAGCCTTTCTTCAAGGTTGTTTTCGCTCCTGTGCTTCTTTCACAAATAATACAATCGCCATCAATGCACATGGATATGACAAAACTATCATGATTGAGCATATTGCGATGGATGGGCTTGGTCAAATCCATCAAGCTCACACTAAAATCAGGATAATCGATCAACTTAACTGCACAATTATCCTTCCTGTCATAATCGATTCGATTATTTCCAACATGGAAATTAAGAGCTTCAGCTGCAAGTTCTGTATGAAGTTCACGCGGTTTACCGTCTAATCCTGGACGGTTGTAATCAAATATGCGATAGGTCACATCAGAAGACTGCTGCACTTCTGCAACCATAATGCCTCCACATAATGCGTGAACACATCCTGCCGGAATAAAGAATACGTCTCCTGGTTTCACCTTATGATCCGCAAGAACTTCGGTAATTGTTCCCTCTGCTATACGGCGATAGTATTCCTCCAATGAGATCTCTCTATTGAAACCCACAATTAAGTGACTATCAACCTCCGCATCGATGACATACCACATCTCGGACTTCCCCCTCTTGCCATGAACGCGTTGAGCCATTTCCTCATCGGGATGCACCTGGATGCTCAAATCTCTCTTTGCGTCTAAGAACTTCACCAATAATGGCAGTTTTCCCTGATATTTTTCGTTGACTTTTTTCCCAAGTATCTCATTAGGAAATTCCTCTATCAGAGAAACTAGATCCCTACCTTTCCAAATACCATTGCTTACAATACTAACACTAGTAGGTATTGCACTCACCTCCCAGCTCTCCCCTTTCGGTTCATCGGTCGGTTCCAGCCCTTTATATGGCTGGAGCTTCCTGCCACCCCATATGGTAGAGAGCAAATTTGGCTCGAAAAGTATCGGGTAAAATTTCACGTTATCTTCTTTCACAAATATATTCAAAAAAGCCACCTTACCCCCTTAATCAAATTATTATATTCGGGGCTAATAATAGATTTAATTAATACTCAGGTTGAGAGTAAGGTGGTTAGACCCTCTCTAATCCCCCTGCTTAGGGGGAAGAATGTAGTCAGATAAAGAGACCCCCTCAGTCCCCCTGCTTAGGGGGAGGACTTGCGGGTCACGTAAATATTTCATTATTGTATCTATCGTGGTTTTGATATCAACCAATATTGCTTCATTCGAGAAACGAATCACCTTATAGCCCATTTCCTCTAACCATTTTTGACGAACAGCGTCGTCTTCGTGCTGAGTACGTTCAGAATGATAACCACCATCAACCTCAATAACAAGTTGCCTGTCTCTACAAAAGAAATCTACGATATAATCACCTATGATATGTTGACGCAGGAACTTGTGCCCAAGTGCATTCCCTTTCAGATACTTCCATAATGCTGATTCTGCTTCCGTCATGAATCTTCTATTCTCCTTTGCGAAATCTTTAAGGAGCAAATAACGATCGGGAGAAGCACAATGCCAATTCATAAGAGAAGACCCTCTCTAATCCCCCTGCTTAGGGGGAGGAACTAAGTTCCGAGAAATAATACAATTAAATAAGTAATCTTACTATATAACTTCAATTGATAATGGATTGAAATCGTATAGAGGTGATTTGCGAATCCTTGCAGTTGGATAATTAACATAACAATTATGTTACAATTGTCCCCCTCTTAAAAAATTTGTAATCCATGCAATTAAATCTGTTTGACCTCTTAGAGTAATTATCACTATAAAACAAAGAAACATAAATAATAAAGATGCTAAAAAACTTTGAGCTATTCCAGAAAGAAAACTCCACTTAGATTTAACATGACAATATTTGGTTCTATTTTTTAGATCTTTTTCTAATTTGTCTAATTCTTCATTCTTGTTTTTTAAATCGGATTCTTTATTTTTTAATTTCTGCTCCTTATCTAATAGGTCATTTTCTTTTTTAGATAATACTTTTTCTTTTTTATTTAATGTATTCTCTTTGTCTTTTATTTTCCTTTCTCTATTATCCAATTCTTGTTTTAATGTATCTAACTCGTTTTCTTTATGCGCATGTAATTGATTATAAAAATCCGTAATTCTCTGATTAGCTAATGTTTTGTAATTATCGATTTTTGCTTTAGTACATTCTCCTTTCTGCCACTCACGAAGTGTAGCATAATCTGGTACTTTACTATGATCATTCTTGTATTTTTCTATATACTCAACTTTGTTCAACTTGTAGTATACATAACCAATAGATCCAACTAAGTCTTCTTTATTTGAAACTAACTGGTTAAAAATAAAATTATACCTATCTTCGAAATCTTCCATCTCCCCAAAAAATTATTTAAATGTTTCTTGCCATGCTTTGTTTATCTCTTCTTCTGTAAAATGAACTACTATTTTGCCTTTTTTTATTGTCGAAGAGGGTGACAAGGAAGATCCTATACACATATTATTTACAGACTGAATATCATCAATTGTAAATAATCGGCCTTTTAACATGATATTCTTATTTTGAATTGGTTTGTGAGGAGCTGTTCGTAGGATTCTTCTATTTCCCTTTGTAGAAACTCTTCTTTTGACAGTTGAACCTGATTCCATATTAAAAATATTTATTTAAGATTGCCCATTTAAAAGGATATAATTATTTGTTTGAATAAATTATCTTTTGAAAATTACTGGTTATTGGAGCAAAAAATAAAAAGTGATATGAAAAAGAAAATAATAAAGGGAATGGCACATAACATCCATTTAATAGCAGAGTTGTAATCCAAAAATTTTTGTTTGCATCTTTTCGCATTTATAAATATTTGCGATAAATAATCCTCCAATTCACCTTTTTCATCATAAGTTTTAATTTGATCCTTAAATCCTTCAAAATCTAGATTAGAAATGTGATTAAAATGAATTAATGAACCTTGAAAAGTATCCTTTTTATCATAATTATGCCATTTGTAACGAAATACAATATTGAATAACAAAAAAATTATACTATGATCTTCTTTACTTGAAAGATCTTCCGAGATTTTAGAATACAAAACCATCACTAATCGATATATAGAACCAAACAAAAAATAAATACTCAACAGCAGGAATAAAATAGTTAATAATCCTGATATACTGATATCATGTATTGAAAAGTACTTAATGTCATAATTACAAACAGACTTTACAATGGTTTCGATACCTTGTAAAACAAAATCACTGGTGAATACAAATGACGTCATAAGTCCGACTAAAGTCAACATAATTGAAGCTTTCGTATCACAAGTTTTCACCCAATCTATAATGCGATCCATGCGCGTTTCTAAATCCATATTTTTCATATTAGTATTGTAGTAAACTTATATTATATAAACGGTATTAGGCATTTAGATTTATAAAAAAATTCATTATTATCATTGTAAAGAATTTGGTCCCTATTCCATACGTTTTTTTTCTGAATATTTCCGTAGATATTCTTTTCATCATAATACAGTAATGAATCATCAAGTTTATCATATATAGCCTGTGAGATCCCAATATGGAAAGAGGCTTTACACTCATCACTAATTTTAGTCGCTCTATTAACGGCATTTCCTATCCAAATTAGATCTTTATTATCTGAATCTCCTCCTACTCCAACTTTTGTGGCTAAAATATTGCCGCAATCAATACCAATACCAAAGTCAATATCTGGGAACTCACTTAAGGTTTCATTCACTATATTTGTTAACGCATATTTTATTTTCATTGCGGAACTCACTGCTTTTCTAGCAACTTCATAGCCAGAACCATAAAAAAAGACTAATAAACTATCACCATTAAAACTACGGATTTCGCCTTCATCCGACTTTGCTACTTTTACGATAGCATGATAGTAAGTCATATGAATCTTAGCAGTAGTCCTTTTATTATGAGAATTTAAAACCTTAGTAGACCCCCTCATATCTATGTATAGAACTGTAGCAGGGAATATTAATCCAGTACAACCAAAAGTTAATTTAGAATTACTTATATTTGGTATATAACTGACAGATTCTACTGAAAAATCGGTATCTTTTATTTCTTTAGCTTTAAGTTTGATTTCTTCTTTTAAACTCATTGAAATTGGCAGTTAAATGTATTCACAGTGATGGCTCTTTGTTAAAGAATCTCTTACTTCCTATTCTCTTTAACTTAAATACAGCTTCGCTAGAGCTAGTCACATCCGTAGAGTAACCACCTCGCGCATCCGCCTATAGAACGGGGCAAAGATAGAAATTATTTTCGAGTTGACCAAAATCTGCAATGAAAAACTAAGGTTATTGGACGTTTTGACATTAAAATCCGACGAATTGACAGTTAGGGGTGTGAATTTGGGAGCACTTCGGGGGTCTTGTACACATTATATAATATAAAAGAGGAATACAATAAGAAATTTTCAAAAGAAGATGAAAAATAGATTTGCAATGACGAGGTGGCTTCGATAAGCCACCTTGGTGACTGCCATAGTGTCATCACCTGAAAGCGAGCTTTCTGCTGCTGACGCTATGACTTCCACCACCCATTCTGGGCTACATCATTGCAAATCGAAAATATTCTTGAAAAATTTTAAAAAATATCTCCTATTCCCTATACTAATCAAATAAGAAAAAAAAACTCTTAGAAAGGTGTAGGTGCTGGAGCACCAGGTGCTGCATAGTGTTGTCTGCATCTGCGAATACGAGTATTCCCATCTGCACTCAACCCTTTGCAGCGCACGGCTTGCTGCCGTGCTACACCTTTCAAAGAGAAAAAGTCCTCCTTTGGAGGAAGGAAAAAGGCAAAGCCAGAAAAAGAGCCATCCGGATCCCGTTGTTCTTTTTATTATGAATTAGCGAATTGAGTGATCTTAAAAAGAAGGATGGAGCCTTAGCCCCATCACAGCTGAGGATGTGCTTTCGGCATAATCGCATCCCTTATGGCTAAACACAATTAGAGCCGGCATCAATGATCAAGTTCATGATGTCGGCTCTAATTTTCTTTATATTTTTCTATTTTAATTTATCAAGAATTGGAGAATTGGAGACTTGATATTAGTGAAGGGGAAAGATGGAGATTATTTTTTTTCTGCTACAATCAATATTTCTTTTGCGTTTAAATCCGTATTATTAAGATTCTTATTCCAAGCCCCAGCCCGGACATAGTTGGCAGAGATAACATTCAACCCATTCCTTTCTAAAGCTTGAATGATTTGATCACGAGTAAAACGATAATCGGCAATTACGTACTCAGATGATAATTCTTCATCCATTTCAAATTGCTCTTTACGAAAAACCAAATTAGTTGCTGTATCTAATAAATAATAATCTGGATTAAAAATATTACCAGTACTTTGCATAATATTAGAAGCCTTTAATTTAAAAAGCATCTCAGGGTGTAGCCTAACATTTTCTACTTTATTTTTTGCAAGGCTCTGCGTAAGTTCCATGTTCATTACAGATATCACACATCTACCACCTTTTTTCAATGAACCTTTTATTGAATTAATAATACTAACGTTTTCTTCATAAGTCCTAAAAGATCCAATTACATCATATAAACAAATAACAGCATCAAAACTTGCACAATGTTTTAAATGTCTGCAATCTTTTAGTTCAAAATTTATGTCAAGCCCATTTGCATTAGTCTTAGCCTTGTTCAAGAGTCTTAATGAAAAATCATATGCTGAAACTTTGAACCCTCTTTTAGCCAATTCTATCGAATGCCTTCCTAATCCACAACCCACATCTAAAACACAAGAATCTTTTTCTATACCGCAATTATTAACCACAAAATCAACTTCATGAGAAGTATGCCGAGTCCATCCTTGGCTATTCATATCCATTCTAGAATAAGCATCTTGTAATTGAGATTCGGAGAAATTTAACATCTGTTCCCAATGTTTCTCATCAAACTCCATTTTCTGGTGCTGGAATGTAAAGGCTAACCATTCACAGCCTTCTTCAATATCACCGAGTTTATTAATATAGACTTCCGAAAGATTTTTACCCAGCGATTGAAATTCAGGATAAAAATCGGTAAATATTTGGGATTTTTCTTTACTCAAACGAATATTATTTTTGTCAGCAAAAGGTATTTCGTCACAAAGCAAACCTATTTCATCTAAATGATTGCTAATTACTACAGGATCAACTTTTCTCCATGTAACTGACTCTAGTGTTTTTATAGTAACTGCGTTCGTCGTTGCAAGACCCCAAGCATGATAGTCAGAAAAGCCCCAAGCGGATTGAAGTAGTCTAGTTGCAATTTTTCTAAATCTATATGAATGATGTACTACAAGTTGAGTGACCCATGAACATTTTTCACCACTTGGCAAAGTCTTTCTTAGGAAAAATGCATGCCCTAATAGCTTATCCTCATTATAACATAAAGACACATACATATTAGGATTATCACCTAAAGAACGATAATAACTTGGGGACAATTTGATCCGTTCTCCTTGTTTATCAATATTGTCTATTCCACTATAACACCCATAATGTTCAGAATATAACGATGAACAGTCTTGTAGTTGTTTTTCAGTTAAAGATGAACACTTTATTGTTTTGAAAATAGGATCGTATTGATTTGCCATATAAAATAATATTCTAGATTATTAATACTGTGAATTAAACTCATGCATCTGACTAATAATGTCTACTATAAAAGCTATTACCATTAAAACCAAATACAAATAGTTTAGACATTTATATTAGATGTTGTGGCCCTTCGCTTACAACAATGTTACGATTTCTTTCTACTTGAATAATTCTATCTGAATACTCTTTTATTTTATTAGTAATCCACATAAATGCAGTACTACCTTCAGTAAAATCTGCCTCAGCAAACATGTCTATCCTATCGTCAATCCTTAATTGTTCCACTTGTCTAAATGCTCGTAGGTCTCCTTTAGGGTAAATAGCAAAGGTTGAACCACCAAATTTTTTTACTAATGAAAAAGCTGGAACATCACTAGGACCATCGGCTATGTATATCATATTCTCAAAAGCGACTCTACGTTGCGCATCACTCATTTTAGAATTGACATTGATTCCTTCTTTTTTATTTACACCCTTATTTATTTCAAATATTGCTCTAGTTTTAGTTGTGTTATCAATAGTATAACATATTTCACTTATTACAGGTTCTCCATTAATGCCTGTTCCTTCAATAAGTTCACAACCCCAAATATCTTCTACCATGTCACTAACTGCTGAACCTCTAATTACTTCTGCGAATCCAGTACTTACAATATAATGTTCAACACGAACATTGTATTCTACACACTCTTGGTTATCTTTAAGTAAATTTTTTGATTTTTGTAGAAATTCAGGAATACCTTCATAAAATTTTTGTTTTTGACCATATTCTCTTAATTTAGCATTACCTAAATCATGAAAAGTTCCATCTTTTGCCCTCCGAGTAAAAAAAATGAGATATGCCGTATCAGGATTAACTTTAATACCTTTTTGTCTCATCTCATTAGGAAACGCGTTAACCTCCTTCCAAAACTCATGTTCATCGATGTTATAATCTCCAAAAATAGGAGATTGCATATAACCATCAATTAATGTTTTATCAAAGTCCCAAATGACAGCAATTACGTTCTGCATATTTCTATTTATTTAATAAATCAAACGCATTTAAAATATCCTCTTCTACTGCAATTCTTTCTTGGGTAGAACCTCGAAATGAATGAATGCATATACAATTTGCATTATTACAGTCTAAACAAGGATTCATAGGATAATCAATAAATTTTGAAGATAAATCTTCCGTCTCTCCAACAAAAATTAATTTATGTCGATAAGTATGGTTATGGGAAAGACGTCTTGTAAAGGCGTAAAGAGCAGGAAAACCTTTAAAGGCATCTCTAAGATCAGAAAACTTTGAAAAACCATAAACATTAAAAATGTAATTAACCCCAGACATACCCTTAATGGATATTGTGGTATTAAGATCTTTAACCATAAAAGATATAAAACAAATTTGATATTAAAAATATGTTGCAACCAAAAACCTAACAGAAATGTACCTTTTCTGTACAATGGGTTCTCCGCCTACAATCCAGGACATAAGTCAACAATAATAGTGGATAGTTATTACTTTTAGAATAATCAATGCTAATCGGATTTAAAAGACTCTAGGAAGGCGAAACCAAAGAATCACAAAGAATAGCATTAATCTGCAATCTCTGTCTATCCTTGATTATTCTAAGAACTTATATAATTGTTTGTCATCGATTTGCCAGATTCTTAAAAAAATAAACCTTATTCTTTATGATAGAAAAATGAATTCTAAAATAATCAAAATAATGAGTAAGTTAGAATTATAATTGTTTTAAGAGGTTGAATGTATATAGACTAGAGAGTAGAAAGAGTATTGATCTCTAAGTTACTTTTTTATTCAAGCAATATATTTGAATCTCATGAAATAATCTGAACTCGACTTTCAACAATAAAATCAAATACACAGCTTCGCAAGAGATGGTCACAACTTGTAGTAAACACCTCAAAAACCGCCTATATTCTGGTGCAAATATAAGAATATATTTGTAAATGAGCAAAAGAAAAGGCAGGCAAATTTGAAATTTGGAGTTTTTTGATGGTTGAGAATATCAAATTGTAACATATAATTGTGAATTATGATACATTAGCCCCTAATTCCAACCTGTTAAGGGGGGATTGCTAATCCTAACTTAGTTCGAAAATATCTTAGAAAGGTGTAGGTGCGGAGCACCAGGTGCTGTGAGGCATTGTGTACATCTGTGAATGCGAGCATTCCCACCTGTACCCTATGCTTCACAGCGCACATCAGGGATGTGCTACACCTTTCAAAGAGAAAGACTCCAATCCTTGGAGTAGACAAAAGGCTGACGCCAGAAAAAGAGCCATCCGGTTCCCGTTGTTCTTTTTATCATGAATTTGCGAATTGAGTGATCTTAAAAAGAAGGATGGAGCCTTAGCCCCATCACAGCTGAGGATGTGCTTTCGGCATAATCGCATCCCTTATGGCTAAACACAATTAGAGCCGACATCAATGATCAAGTTCATGATGTCGGCTCTAATCTTTAATCAAATTCTGTTTATTCTGGAATAGGTCGAAAGTAAGGTGGTATTCTATTAAAAAGGCGAAAAATGGATTTCTGAAAATGGAACTGCTCGATAGCAGTTCTGATGTCTTGTTTTGAAGTGTCAGCTGAAAGCAATCTTTCCTCTGCCCCTTCCAATCAACCCATCACCCTCCAGGCTTTCATCTTCATAAATCGAAAATCGTTCCACCGTAAAATACTGAAATATCTTTTTCGTCCGATTTTGATAATCAAGAATTTGAGAATTGGAGAATTGAAATTAGGTGAAGGGGAAAATGGAGATGAATGAAAAATAATTTGAAAATATTAGTTCGTCCTTTTATCAACAACGAGCAAGCTATTCAAAAGCGAGGTATCTCCGCCAATGACCATAAGGATAATTATTCTTGTTTCGGGTTTTCTATTTGCTGTACAAGACTGCGCAAATAGGCGTCAGATACATTTTCGATTTCCGATTTATCGTAAATACACATCAGCGTAATAATTATCTCATCATCGGATTGCTGCCGGAGGTTGTAAGTAATAATACCTTCATAACGACTATTCGGCGAAAAGATTACGTGCATCGTGGTTCACTTTACCAGTATGAAGCTGGTTGAAAGCCCGGGTAAGGCTCTCTTTCACCATCTTCTGCTGAGCCTTGGTGCTATCTTGTTCTGCAAGAAGCCGCTGAGTAAGTTCTTTACGAACAGCCTTGGTCTGGCGCTGAATGAGAGCCCAAAGGGCATCTACAGCACTAATTTCTGTCTGCGAACTCGGAGTTG
>JAEEGF011620764.1_pt1 | contig 53607 bp, 50 predicted proteins | sample 9134171 | NCBI WGS metagenome assembly JAEEGF01 (sample SAMN16246542, study PRJNA631951) | gut metagenome | biome: gut microbiome; feature: rumen; material: AP-attached | host: Bos | place: Iran: Karaj | collected 2018-10 | reverse complement strand
CTTCGCAACTGCGACCTTATCAGGGTTGACCCTGACCGTCAGGATTGCCTGGTTGCGCTCGAGCCTTGCAGCTGTTCCGACCGCCTTTCCGAATCCCTGACGCATTCCACTCGAGACACGGTCAGCTCCTGCTCCGGTCGCGAGCTTGTTCTCCCTGAGGACGATGTGGGGGTACGCCCTGACAGTCATGTGGTAGTTTGCCACTCCTGCCTGGGAGGTGAGAACCTTGTTTGCAGCGATACGGCCTGCCTCGATCGAGGTGTGCCTGATCTGCACGCGGTTCTTGACTTTCAGTGTCAGTGTGACGGGGAACTCCTGCCTGGTGTTGCCCATCTCGTACTGACTCACACGGCTTGCAGGCACTCCTCCCATGTACTCGCGGCGAGTGTATGCCTGTCCTTTGATCTCTCTGTACATCGATGCTGGCTTTCTTACCATTGAAACCACCAATTGTGATTGTGATAGGACTCGAGTATCCAGACGTTGTATATAACGACTAGGTCGACATCCTGTACTCTGTCTCGGACGATTAACAACGCCCATATAAACCTTATGCCAATGTTAAGGCGTTTTATTAAGAACGGACAGAAGACCCCTGACAGAATAGCCTCCGTCGATCATCCACGTCCCGGACGACCGCTCCGCGGCATCTGGACGGGGTCCCCGAAAGCGGTAAAGATAATTTATTATCTGTCGCCCCCATGTAGTATCGATGCGCTCATTCGGATTCAGGGTTATCCCTTCAGACCCCGACGACAGGTCGGGTGTGCCAGTAGCTGTTGCAGGACAGGTCATGGTCGACGTCCAGAAGATAATAACGGACATCGGCACGTCTGACGTGAGGATTGCCCTGAGGCTCCAGAACGAGATACCCGAGGGGATCAGGAAGAAGTTCGACCTGACCATCGGCGGCAGCGGCCCGTCCGGCATGAGCTCCGGACCTTCCGAAGGAAATGACGAAGCGATGGAGAACGCGCTCACGACACTATGCGAGACCCTGGACTTCCTCGGCAAGGGAGCGGTCGGCAACTGGATGACCGACAAATTCGAGGACGACGAATCCAGGTGCCAGATAGCCCAGGACCTCATCGCCCTGAACGACCATCTGGCAGGATACACGCTGGAATACGGCATCGGCGACGATGTGAAGAGGTTCCACAACCTGGACAAGGAGAAGATCCTCAGGTACACGTACAACAGCGACTGGGTCTCGGCGGCAATAGGCGTAGTCGTCAAGGACAGCGTCAAGAAGAACCACTGGAACTTCACCAACGACCAGTACCTCGTGGCGCTGAGCTTCGCCAAGAACATAGCAGCATCCGACATACCCTCTTTCGCCAAGGCCGGGCCCGTCATCGTCATGGGAGAGGTCAGAAGGAACGACGAGGGCCACATCGTGAGCATCGAGCGCGTCAAAGGATGCTACACGCTCCCCGAGGTCAAATTCTACAGGATCATCACATCCAACGGCGACAGGAGCCTCCTGAACCCTCTCATCGCCATACCCAGCTACGACGAGGAGAAGGACGCCTGGTCCCTCAGGAACGACATCATCGGCATGAACGTCACCAAGCCGTCCTGGGACGAGTGCATCATAGCCTTCCATGATTATGCGCAGTTCCTCTTCGAGAGCTACGTGGATTCCGGCAAGGAGTTCGAGGGGGAGGAGAAGGAGATCTCCGAATTCCTCCAGTCGCTGCTCCCGGTCATCTGAATGCACACACGCGTGCAATCATTATTATAGGACTGCGGATGTGGGAATGGGCAGGTGCACACATGTCACGCCGCCCACCGAACGCTACAATCCATGAGATCGGAGCGGAGCGCATCGACAGGCTGCTGACCATGTCCGAGGAGGCCGTAAGGATCGGCAGAGAGGACAGGGCCAGGAGGTATGTCGATATCGCCAGGGCCGTGAGCGGCAAGACGCGCGTCAAGATACCGAAGGACAGGAAGTACTGCAAGAACTGCCACATCCCGATGATGCCGGGGGTCAACTGCACCGTGCGCCTGTCCAACCACAAGGTATGCATGAGATGCGATGCGTGCGGCGAAGTGCGGCGCATACCGTACATAAGGGAGCAGAGAACATGACGGAAAAGGATGCCAGGAAGGAACTCATCAGGCGTGCGAACGAACTCAGCCCTACCGTCCACATCGGCAAGGACGGGCTGGATCAGGGCATCTTCGATGAGATCACCGCTCAGCTGAAGAAGAACCGTCTGATCAAGATCAAGGTGCTGTCCAATTCGGAGGACGGCGCCAAGGAGACGGCGGCAGCCATCGAGGAGGCCACCGGTGCTGTGATCGTGGATGTCCGCGGAGGCGTCATGATAGTCACCGACAAGAGGACGTGGACCTCCCTCTCCCAAAAGAAATTCTGAGGTAATGAAATGCTAGATGTCAACGTGATCAGATCGAACCCTGACATGATCAGGACGATGATCAGGAACAGGAACAGGGACGAATCGATTCTGGACAGATTCCTCGAGGCAGACTCCGAATGGAGGGCGCTCACCGATGAGAACAACGGCCTCAGGAAGATCAGGAACGAGGTCTCCCTCGAGATCTCCAAGATGGCCAAGGGCGCCGAGAAGGACGCGAAGATCGCGGAGATGCGCGAGGTCGGGGACAAGATCAAGGCCAACGACGAGAGGATGGCCCAGCTCGAGGAGATCAGGCAGGACTGCGTCCTGAACATCCCCAACATCCCCCACGAGTCCGTCCCCATCGGAAAGGACGACACCGAGAACGTAGTGGTCTACGAGGCTGGGGAGAAGAGGAAGTTCGACTTCAAGCCCAAGGAGCACTGGGAGCTCGCTGAGGACCTGGACATCATCGATTTCGACAGGGGAACGAAGGTCGCCGGAAGCGGATTCTACGTCATGAAGGGCGACGGAGCAAGGCTCGAGCGCGCCCTGATCAACTACTTCCTCGACGTCCACAAGGACCAGGGCTACACCGAGCTCGTCGTTCCTGCAGTGATCAACAAGGCGGCAGTCATCGGAACCGGTCAGTACCCCAACCTGAAGGACGACATGTACTACCTCCAGAGGGACGACATGTACCTCAACCCCACGGCGGAGGTCCCCATCACCAACCTGCTCCAGGACGAGATCCTCGACAGATCACAGCTCCCGATCTACTACACCGCGAACCTGACATCCTACAGGCGCGAGGTCGGAAAGCACGCGGACACGAAGGGAATCATCCGTGTCCACGAGTTCAGGAAGACCGAGATGGTCAACTTCGTAGAGCCCAGCAAATCATATGAGAGGCTCGAGGAGCTGAGGAAGAACGCGGAGGACCTCATCAACGGCCTCCAGCTGCCCTACAGGGTCCTGCTCCTATGCACCGGGGACATGAGCTTCTCATGCTCCAAGTGCTACGACCTGGAGCTCTACGCTCCAGGAAAGGACGCATGGCTCGAGGCATCGTCCTGCTCCAACTTCACGGACTTCCAGGCCAGGAGGGCCAGGATCAAGTACAGGCCCGAACCCCACATGAAGAGCGAGTTCGTGCACACCCTGAACGGATCCGGTCTGGCGCTCCCCAGGACGATCGTCGCGATCATGGAGAACTACCAGAACAAGGATGGTACCATCACCATCCCCGAGGTCCTGAGACCCTACATGAGAGGACAGGAAGTCATCGACAGGAAACACTGAGAAACCTTGGCGGGGGTAACCCCGCCTTTTGATGTTTATATCGGGCCTTCGGCCCAAGATCACTTCAGCTTCTTACCGTCACTGAATGCCTTACCGACCTTCTCGCCGTATGCGAGGTAGTCATGGTTGAGGCCGTCGTAGATTATGGGGTGGAACTTCCTCAGATCCACCTTGCCGTCCGTGAGGACGGATTCGTCGATGCTCAGGTTGATGATCTCGCCTATGCACTCGCAGTTCTTCTCCGTATAGCTCTTCAGCTCGCATTCGAGACAGAGCGGGAGCTCCTTGATAATGGGCGCATCGACCTTGTCGCTCTTCTCCGCGTGGAATCCTGCCCTCTCGAACTTGTCGGGCACGTCGTTGCCAGATACGATGCCTACGTAATCGGAACCGACGAGGGTCTCCTTCGTGGCGAACGCCACTGTGAATGCCTTGCGCTTCAGGATGTTCTCCACGGTCTTGTGCTCCGGCGACAGGCAAAGCCCTATCTCCGTGTCCTCATGGATGCCTCCCCATGCCGCGTTCATCGCGTTGGGGGTGCCGTCATCGTCGTACGTGGCCACGATCAGAACCGGTTCGGGATAGATCGTGGGTTTCGCTCCGAAATCCTTCCTCATGAAGAAGGGTAGAGCATCCTCTCATATATGCATCGCATCGAGTTCCGCCATTATGCCCGAAGCGTCTATGCCCTTCTTCCTCTGCGAGAGCCTCTGACGGGTGTCGGCGACGCCGTCCCTGAGTGTCGTGGAGGATACGCCGTAGCGGATGGAGATGAAGGCTTCCATGTACGCAGCCAGGTTGTCGCATGTCTTCAGATCGTATCCGTTGCGGATGCCGAACCTCTCGTCATCCTCGTCGGAGAAGGGGTCGAGGACCATGAACCTGAACTCGTCGTGCCAGTCTGGATCGATGAGCGGGAGGATCTTCTCCTCGACGAGTATCCTCTCGTACTCCTCCAGAACGGATGCCAGGCCGGAAACGTTGACCTTGATGGGGGTGATGACATCCTTCGTCAGCACCTCGGGGAGGTCGTGGAACAGCCCGGTGTAGTAATCGTTGTAGATCTGCCTGTCCGATGCGCCTGAATCGATATCATGAAGGTACATCGCATTAGCCACCAGGAGCGAATGCCCCAGGACGGTGGTCTTGGGGATGCGGGGTGTCCTCGCCCAGCGCTGCTGGAATCTGAGCTGCCCTATGAGATCGACGAAGTTGAACGCATTGCTCCTCTCCGTCGTGATCTCCGAGACCCCTGCCAGATCCCTGTGCTGGTCGATCTGCTCGTCGATCTCCTGGCGGGTGACGTCGATGCCGTAGAGGGACCTGTTGGAATCATAGATGAGATTGAACTCCCAGCGTGTCGCAAGATAGTGCGCCGCACGGACGATCTCGTCCTCCAGGGACCTGCTGTCCGAATCCAGATACGATACCAGTCTGTCCCTGAACCCGGGATCGGAATCCGGGACGAGCCTGTCGAACTCGGATATGACGAATGCGTTGACCTCCGCCTTCCTGTCCTGGACGATCTTGTGGAACACCTGCGGCTTCAGGTCGGTCATCACCGAACGCTGGATAAACGAGAACATCTGATGCTCGATCAGACGCCTCCAATCGACCTTCCTCCCGTTCTTCTCCTCGTACTTGCCGAGGAGCCAGGAAATTGCCGCCTTATGCGCCTGCTTGTCCATCTCCGTCAGATCCACTGGTCTGAGATGATCGTTCCACCTGTGCATGTTGGCGGAATCGAAGAAAAGATACAGAATATGAGCGTTGAGTGCGGGCATACGCCTCACTCCTTGGCCTCTTTATCGGTATTGACGCTCTCGGGTTCTTTGGAATCGTACTGGATGTTGCCCTCGTCGATCTCGAATCCCGAATAGCGCCTTTCGTCACGGACCTCGGCCGGAGCGTCCGTAATCTCAACAGGTTCCTCGGAAGTCTCTACGGCCTCGCCTTCGGGTTCGGCTGCCGCATCGTCCGCGGGAACCTCGGCGGCATCGCCCTGGGCCTCGACAGCGACCTCATCCTGAGCGCCGTCGGCGACATCATCGAATCTGGAGTAGTACTTGCCGACCAGGCTCTCGATCCTGGCGTCGTCGTTCTCGGGAATGTAAGGGCCGTCCAGGGACAGGATTCCGCCTTCGTCGCGCTCGTCCAGCGCTTCCTCCACATCCTCGATGCTCCTGTTGAGGGACCTGATCCTCAATCCCGTCACGGTGTATCCGCCGACCAGGATGATGACCCCGACGATGAAGAGGGCGAAGAATACCGTCTCCGGATAGAACATGTAGATGATGAATGAGATGACGGTGATCAATGCGCCGACCCACGCCAAATGCGAAACCATCTCGTCCCAATCCATGATACCTGTAACCCTTACCACGATAAAAACGGTGGCGATGCCACCGCTGTTTTCACTGCGAGGCCTGCTGCAGCCTCTCTACTACGAATCCCCTGTCCATGCTGGCGAGGAACGGCCCGAGCCTCGGACCCATGTTCTTGCCGATGAGGATCCTGTACATCGCCTTGAAAGCGGCCTTGTTGCCGATGGAATCCTTGGCGACATCGGTCACCGCTGCGTTGATCGAATCAGCTGTCCAGGCGTCGTCCGCGAGCCTTGCCGCCAGGGCCTTGAAGTAGGACTTCTCGTCGGCGGTGATCTCGATCCCCTCGGGGACTTTCGGCTGGATGGAGAACTTGACGTTGTCAGGAGCGAAGTTGTCCAGCCAGAACCTGATGCATCCGACCCTGGTCTCGAGCCTCTTGATGTCGAAATCGGTGGCCTTGGACATGTCCTCGGTCCTTCCGAGGATCTCCAGCACGTTGTCGAAGTCCTTGGCCATCTGCACCACGTTGACCAGGTGCCTGTAGGAGATCTGCAGGGGCAGGCTCTCGGGGACATGGTTGTGCTGCGCGATGACGTATGCGCTGACATTGTTCTCCTCCGCCTCGGTGAACTCGTTGGCGAAGTATGCCTTCTCCATCCTGTCGTACTCGTCGGTCATGTCCAGCAGGCCCATTCCGTAATCGTAGTCGATGGCCCTGTTGGGCTGGGACCTGAGGAACAGGTAGTTGAGGACCTCCGGCGGAGTCATGTGGATTGCGTCCAGTCCTGTGACCGCGCTTCCGAGGGACTTGTGCATCTGCACGATCTGTCCTCCGGACTTCAGCTGGACGAACTCGTATGAGATGGGGTAGGGTGCCTTGCCTCCGAAGATCTCGGACACGATCCTCTTTCCGGAATCGTATGATCCTCCGGCGGCAGCGTGGTCCTTTCCGAAGGGCTCGGCGGATGTTCCGAAGATCATCCACTTGGCAGGCCACTCGAGCCTCCACTTGAGCTTTCCCTCCATCTTGCGTATGTCGACCTTTCCGGTGGATCCGCACTTGCACTCGTATCCGAGGTAGGGGAACTCGTACTCGTCGAACTTGGGCTTGCAGAAGCGTCCGCAATCCGGGCAGAGCGGATCGTAGGGCGAGAAGTTGGGGTCCGCATCCTTTCCTGTGACCTCATGGAGGATCTGGATGACCTCCTGCCTCTTGGTGATGGCCAGGTCGATCCACTTGGCGAACTCTCCCTTGGCATAGAGCTCGTGGGTCCAGACGATCTCGCAGTGGACCTCAAGGGAATCGACGGCATCCAGGAAGGGCTGGATGAAGTGATGGGCGTAATTTTTGTGTCCTCCGCAGGGGCAGGGAATCATGCATATCGGCATGCCGGTGTACTTCTCGTACTCCTCCGGGAGGAACTCGTATCTCTTCCTGAGGGGATCGAACGAATCGATGAGGTAAACCAGTCTCACATCCTTGCCTTTGGAGGCGACGGCGCTGCGGATGGATTCTCCGGTGATCGCCTCTCTCAGACTGCCCACGTGGATGATACCTGTAGGACTGATGCCTGTTGCGATCAGCGGGTGCTCGCAGGTCTCTGCCACTTCCTTTGCGATTACATCTGCCCAATGCATACTAATCGAGCCTCGCTATAAAGGAATAATAAAAATAGGTTTGGTCGGGCCGTGCCCGACCTTGATATTGAAACCGGTTGGGAGTTCAGTCGTCCATCCTGACGAACTTGTCCTTGGTCACACCGCACACGGGGCATGACCAGTCGTCGGGAAGGAACTCGAACGGCGTCCCAGCGGGAATGCCCGATTCAGGGTCGCCGACAGCGGGATCGTAGATCTCTCCGCAGATGGTGCAGACGTATCTGGAGAACTCCTGCCTGGGGATGAGCGCGTTGACAAGCGACTTGACCTCCATGAAGTCTAGCTGCTCGGGGTTGTAGTTAGGACGGACGGTCTCGTTGATGACCTCGAATCCGGCCTCCCTGAGCCTGTCCTGGATGATCTGTGCGGATTCTCCGCTCCATCCGTAGCATCCGAAGGCCGCGGCCCTCTTTCCCTTGAACTTGAGCTGCATCAGCATCTCGAGCCAGCCTGCGACGCTGGACATGACCCTTCCGTTGACCGTCGGAGAACCTACGCAGACCGCCTTGGACTTGAACACCTCGGTCATGATCTCGTTCTTGTCGGCCTTCGATATGCAGAACACCTTCACCACGGTGTTGGGGCTCAGCGAGAGGATCTCGGATGCGATGGCATGAGCTACCTTAGCAGTGCCGCCCCACATCGTGTCGTAGACGATGGTGACCTGGTCCTCCTTGTAGGCGTCCGCCCACTCCATATACTTGTCGAAAATCTGCATGGGGTCGTTGCGCCAGATCGCTCCATGGGAGGGTGCGATCATCTCGATCTCGAGGTTGATCTCCTTCATGTATCTGAGCTTCTTGAGCATCACGGGTGCGAAGGGGTTGAGGATGTTCGCGTAGTACTTCATGGCCTCCCTGCAGAGGACCGTCTGATCGCCCATGTCGGCGAAAAGTTCTCCAGAGGCGCAATGCTGTCCGAAGGTGTCGGCGGAGAACAGGATGTTGTCGCCGGTCATGTACGTGGCCATGGAATCGGGCCAGGAGAGCATCTTCATCTCGATGAACACGAGTTCCTTCCCGTTCCCGATGTCGACGGAATCGCCGGTCTTCACCACGTGGTAGTTCCATCCCCTCTTGCCATACTGGCCCTCCAGGCTCTTGACGGCGTTGGATGTGCAATAGATGGGTACGTCCGGAATCTCCTCCAGAAGTGCGAGGAGGGCGCCGGAATGGTCGCATTCCCCGTGATTGATCACGACGAGGTCGATGCTGTGGATGTCTACCTCGTTCTTCAGGTTCTCCACGAAATCGAACCTGTGCGGGGTCCAGACCGTGTCAATCAGAACCGTCTTCTCCTCTTCGATCAGATAGGCGTTCTGAGACGATCCGTTCTCCACGGAATACAGGTCTCCGCGGAAGTTATCGAGTTCCCAATCCATGTAGCCTACCCAGCTCACGTTCCCCTTCACAAGTTTGCGCATGTTACCCTGTTAGCCGTATGGCGGGGCACGATAAAGAAACTTATGGACGATGGCCCATCCGTGGTAGGGGATACGGGAGAAATGCCCGTTTTCCGTCCATGACAGCCTTTTTATAGTTATCCTTGATTCGCTGGGCTATGGCAAAGAAAAACGACAGCGGTTTCCAGTCTTCCGCAGGTCTGATGAGATACTTCGATGTCGAGAACGAGAAAGGTATCAAGGTCAGCCCCTACGCGGTCATCGGGATCGCTATTGCTGTAATCGTCATCGTCGAGGTCGCATCCATATTCTTCTCCCTGTGATTTCGGATTGTCCAGCAAGCCTCTGATTCACTATGTTTCAGAGCAATCTAGAACGACCCTGTGTCGTCGTATCGTTCCATTCAGCCGATGCTCCGCATCCGGCTGCATATTATGTTCTAGAAGGATTGGGACGACCGTCGTAAGGACGGCCGCCCCGAAGGAGTTTCAATCGTTCCATTCGGTGACCGGCGACGGGTCCGACAGGACGTTCTTGTGGAAGACCGGATCCTCCACACCCTCCGCCTTCTGCCTGCGGTAGTCCTGATAGGCCTCCCAGCCGTATTTGCTCAGCTTGAAGATCACCAGACAGTTCACCACTCCGCAGATTGCCAGCAGGACGTCCATTATGGCATAGAGTCCGTCCGATCCGAAATACGCGGAGAAGAACACCACCGCAACGGTGAACACCATCAGCCCTATCTTGGCGGATCTCTTCTTGGTGATGAACTTGAGGTTGTTCTCCCCAATGACGTAATCTCCCATGAAGCAGGTGATGGCGAACAGGAACAGGAAGAAGAACACGACGGATTTGGTCAAGTCCCCTCCCAGCGTGGTAGCGATTATGTGCTCCAGGAGCGCCATGGAATCATCGTATCCGAGGGCCATGAGATCATCGTAGCTTCCGAAGCTGAGGACGACCAGGGCGACCATGGTGCAGACCAAGGTGTCCACGAGGACTCCCAGGGACTGAGACATGCCCTGCTTGACCGGGTGCGGGACATCGGCGGACGAGGAGATGTTGGTGATGGTACCCTCTCCGGCCTCGTTGGACCAGATACCTCTCCTGAGGGCGATGGTCAGCATCGCTCCCACTCCGCCTCCGACGGTGGCGGGCACGTTGAAAGCGCACGTGAATATCGATGATATCGCCTGTGGCACGCCGTCGATGTTCACGAGGATCACCACAAGGCAGATGATCACCCAGGCGACGGCCATGAAGGGGACGATGAGCACGGATGCCTGTGCGACACGCTTGAAGCCTCCCAGCGCCACGAGGACGGCAATGATCGACAGGAAGATAGCGATCGCCAGCGTGTTGTACTGGAAGTCGTATGCGGCCGTGAACGATGTCGATATGGTGGAGATCTCTGACAGGACGTATCCCCCGATGTAGACGGCGATCATCAGCCCGGCCACGATCATCCCAAGCTTCCTGGACCTTAGGCCCTTCGCGACGTTGTGGGCAGGACCTCCGATGTACCCTCCCTCGCCGTCATCGCTCTTGAATATCTGACCGATGGTTGTCTCGAGGAAGCTTGTGGCCCCTCCCAGGGTGGCGAAGATCCACATCCAGAATATAGCCCCGGGACCTCCCATTATGATGGCTGTCGTGGGACCCACGATGTTGCCGACACCGATACGGTTCCCCATACTGACACAGAATACCTGGAACGGGGTGACACCGCTCTTGTTGCTCTCCCTGGAGAAGGTGATCTTGACCATCTCCTTGATGCCGGTGAACTGTATCGCCTTGAGTTTGATGGTCGCCATTATCCCCACGAAGACGATGAGGACGAACGGTACGAACCATAGGTAGTCGTCGAATTCCCAGACCAAGTCCATGAATTCCTCTACAGTTGTCATGATCCTTCGATTGTCAACGTCCGATAAATAATAGGGCAGAGGATTTGGTTCGAATTCATAAACTAACAGTGTTTCATGCACATAAGTGTACATTATATGGATAAAAAGGGAAATGGTTTGGACCGCCCGGGATCAGAGTTCGTCCTCGGGCATGATCGCGTATTCATCCTTGTACTTCCGCTTGAACAGCGAGGACAGTATGGGAGGCGCTATGATGGTGGTGAGCACGGACATCATGACCACCACGGTGTACAGGTCCCCTGAGAGGACGCCTGCGTTGAGTCCGATCGATGCAATGATGATACCGACCTCTCCCCTAGGCATCATTCCGACTCCGATAATGCTGAAGGAGGACTTGTCTATGGTCCTGTCCCCGAGCTTGGCACCGAGTCCGCATCCGATGTACTTGGTCAGCATCGCCAGGACGATGACCGCTCCGATGAGGATGACGGTGTCCATCGAGGTCAGCGAGGAGATGTCCACCTGAAGACCGACGTTCACGAAGAAGAACGAGATCAGGAACGAGGTGATGGACTCCGCCTTGGTCTCGAGTCCCCACTCCCATGCGTGCTCCGCGAACATCATTCCTGCGAGGAACGCTCCGATGATGGCCGCAAGTCCGATGTACTCCGCGAGGTAGGCCATGAAGAGACATACGATGATGGCGAAGATCAGCTTGTTGAAGGTATAGGGCGATTTGCCTTGGGCCTTAATCCTCCTGTTCCTCGCATCCATGAAGTCATAAATCCTGGGGACGATGTACTTCGCAATGCCTATTGCGATAAGGACGAACGCCACGGCCTTGATTATAATAATGGCGAGATCGACCATGTTGATCCCACCGGCAGATTCGGACATGCCTTCCACGATCGCCAGGACCACCATACCGAGGACATCGTCTATGACGGCGGCCGCGATGATGATACGGGATTCCTTGACATCCATCAGCCTCATATCCTTGATGATACGAGCGGTGATACCGACCGAGGTGGCGACCATCGCCGCACCCATGAACATGGCGCAGTTCATGTCGTATCCGCCGAGGCCTATGATCAGTGCGGCTCCCGCGACGAACGGCAGCACGACTCCGAGCACGGCGCACAGCATGGCGGCCTTACCGGATCCCAGGAGGTCCTTGACCTTGGTCTCCAGACCGACCGAGAACAGAAGGAATATCACTCCGAGCTCGGCCAGCGAATATATGACGTTGTAGGTGTCGCTCCACTCTCCGTGTAGGGTGATGTCGAGCACATCCTCCATGAAAGCCCCTCCTGCGATATTCGCAATGAGGATTCCGATCAAGATCTCACCGATGAGGCCTGGCAATCCCAATTTACCGAACACAATAGATCCCAGACGTGCCAATGCGAAGATTACGGCCATCGTGAATAGGACCTGCACGAAGAACTCCATGGCACTCGTAACCCAATCGCCATATTAATAAAATGAGATAGAAGGAGAGTTTGTGGAAATGGTTTCTTTACTGATTCAGAAGATGAATCTGACAGATCCGTAGTAATCGGTAAGGCCGCCGAAGGAGAACACGACCCCTCCCTTCTGCTCCACAACGGGCTCTTCGGGGATGATCTCAGGCACTTCCTCGGGAACTTCCTCAGCCGCTGCCACGGGGCTTGCCTCGGGGAGCGCGATGTAGCCCTCCGCTGCGGGGAGCGTGATGGCGCATCCTGCTGCGGGCAGTGTGATGACATCGCTCGCTGCGGGCAGCGGGATCGCCGCGGCTGCGGCGGGGAGCGCATCGAACTGCGCTGCTGCGGGGAGGACCTCGTAACTGTCCTCTGCGGGAACGGATTCCTCGACTACGGGGACCTCTACAGGCTTGGCGCTGGGGAGACGCATGATCTCCTCGGCGGGCTCTGCCGCTGCGGTGACGGTCTCGGTGACGGTCTCTGCAACCTCCTCCTCGACCTCCCTGATGCGGAGCCTGCATTCCTTGCGCTTGGGGGCCTCAGGCTCGGACTGGACCTTCTGAAGCTTTCCGTTCTTGAACTCGAAGCGAGTCACACGGACCATCCTGTCATTGTCCAGTTTGCGGGGCTCGTTGAGCTCGATGACGTCGCTGAAGTCGACGTGGCCCTTGACCTCGGTGGAGCTGACTCCGAACGCATCCTCCTTTGCGGGGGTGCCGGATACGGCATCGAACGTCTCGGATGTGAGGGGCGCTGCATCGATGTGCCTAAACTGCATGGTCTTGGGCAGCGAGGACATGTACACGCTGCTCTCCTGCTGGGAGACCAGAGACTGGAACCCTGCCAGTGCGGCGGAGGCGTCCTCGGTGATGTCCCACTCCCTCTGGATGACGGGAGCACGGATGTACTGGGGCCTGATGGTCTGGTATGCGTTGAATGCATCCACCGCGTCATCGGTGACGACCCAGTCGGGAGTGATGATATTGGAGGGTCCGAACTCGGGCTCGATGGCCTGGTAGCCCATGAAGCAGAGAGCGGTGGCCTCGTCCATGTCCCATTCCCTCTGGATGGCGGGGGCGCGGATGTACTCGGGTTCGATGGTGTTGAATGCGTTGTAGGCGTCGACAGCATCGTCGGTGACGATCCAGTCGGGCGTGATGATGTTGGATGGTCCGAACTCGGGTTCGATACCTGTGAATGCGACGTATGCTTCCCCAGCGGACTCGCCTATGTCGAAGGACGGTGCCTCGGCGATGGGCTGTTCGTCGATGACGACATCGACGGGTTCCACTTCGGGGACGAGTATCTCTATGGGCTCGACTGCCGGGACGTCATCGCTGATGGGGGCCTCGATATCCTGGACCGTGTCCACTATTGCCGTCACAGGCTGCTCCATACCTGCATCCTTGACAAGTGTGCCGAAGAGCCCTACGATCTCGGTCTGGCTGGGCTTCACCTTGACCGGACCGATGCAGATGCGCTCCTCGGACTCTGCGACGGGGATCTCGGGCTGTGCTTCCTGGATGGGCATCGATCCCTCGGCTTCGGAAGTTTCCATAAGCTCCGATCCGATGGGCGCTTCCCCGTCGACATATGAATTGTTCTCGCTATAGATGGCTACAGGGCCCATGACATCTTCGTCCATGATAGGATCAACTCCGGCTGTCGCCGGGACGTCTGATTCTGTGCTCTGCACCGCGATGTCCTCAGGGACATCGATGACGGGGATATCTGCCACGTCAGTGATGGGCTCGGGCTCTGCGACGACCTCCTCGGGTTCGTCGGATGCCTGCATCGGCTCCTCCTCGGTCTCGAGCATGTCATCGGATTTCGAGACGATGATGATATCCGATTCGTCGTCTCCGAACACCTGGACATTGGAATCATCCGAGAAGTGTCCCTCAATCGGGTCCTCGAGCTCGATCTTGGTCAGGACAGGCCTGACTTCGATGCTCTGGACCTCCTCGACGGGAGCAGGCTCCTCTGCAACGGGAACTTCCTGAACGGGTGCTTCAGCCTCCTGGCGCTCCACCCCGTGTACGTCCGAACGGAGGAACTTCCTCAATGTCGAGGGGATCTCCTCCTCTACAGGGGCCTTTACCTCCTCTGCGACGGGCTGCTCTACGACTTCAATAACTTCAGGGATGTCCTCTGCGGGCTCCGCTGCGTCCACTTCGACCTCGGAAATTACCTCCACCGTCTCGATCGGTGCCTTCCGTTCCTCGGCGACGATCTCCTCGACGACAGGCGTCTCCTCGATGACCTTCTCCGTATCCTCGGCATCGTCCGGCACGCCTATGATGACACCGTCGACCACGGTACCGACCTGGGTGCCGAAATCGGGCTGCGTACCGCGCCTGATGCCCTTGAAGAGCTCATTCGGGGACATGGTCTTGACCTGAACATCGGCCTCGACCTTCTCATCGGGCTTCTTCTCCTCGACAACGGGTGCCTCCTCCTTGAATATCTCTTTCTTGGAGACAGGTGCGGTGTAGACCTTCCCTGCGTCCGGCACGCTCGTTGGCTGGTAGCCGTAATCCTCGAGGTTACGGATATTGTCGATCTTCTGTGCGGACTCCTCAAGTGTCTTCATGTTGTACTTCACGGTGTCGCTAAGATCGCTCTTGAACGTCGACACCATGTCGGAGAAGCCCTCCATCCCTTTCTTTAAAGCGCCAGCCCATCCCACAGAGTTCAATTTCGGTATCACTAATTGACCCTTCAAACTGCTGCGTTTAGAGCTCCCGCTAACCTTGCGTGAGCTTAAACCCATGCTATCCCATCCGAGGAATCAGATGTTCTCCAGAAATATAAAGGTCTCGCCTTTAAAAGGAGGGGCGCGGCCGGGACGGTTCCGCGAGGGGAAAAACGGTTAAAAGATGATAGGATAGGCCTGAGCATCACGTCCGGAAAGACGGAGGTAGAATCATTGTTGGAAATCGATGAAAGCATAGCGTGGATAGTGTTCATCGTCGTAGCGCTGGCTCTTGTTCTGGCAGACCTGATCCTGCACAGAAAGGCGGAGCACATACCGACCAAGCGCGCGCTCCTCGAGACAGCGGTCTGGATCGGGGTGGCCCTGGTGTACGGCGCGTTCATCTATTACGCCTACGGGGACCAGAAAGGTATAGAGTTCTTCACGGCCTACGTCATGGAGGAGTCGATGAGCATCGACAACCTTTTCGTGTTCATCATCATATTCTCCATGTTCTCGATACCGGACGAGTATCAGCACAAAGCGCTCTTCTACGGTATCTTCGGGGCGGTCATATTCCGTCTGATATTCATGCTCATAGGCGTGGAGCTGATGAAGTTCCATGCCGTGATGTACATCTTCGGAATCCTGCTGGCCTATGCCGCGATCAAGACCATCTTCGACAAGGGCGACAGCGGCGACAACAAGATAGCGAAGTTCATGACCAAGCACCTCAAGACCTCGCCGGAGCTGGACGGGGATAGATTCTTCACCGTGTACAACGGGAAGAAGATGATCACGCCGCTGCTCATGTGCGTCATAATCATAGAGCTCTCGGACCTGGTGTTCGCATTGGATTCCATCCCCGCGGTGCTCGCCCTGTCGACGGACCTGCTCGTGATCTACACATCAAACATCTTCGCGATCCTCGGACTCAGGTCCCTGTACTTCGCGATCAAGGGCGGACTGAACAGCCTGAGATTCCTGAAATACGGTCTCGGAGCGATCCTCCTGTTCATAGCAGCGAAGCTGCTCCTGGTGGACTTCATTGAAGTTCCGATCGTGGTCTCCCTTGGGATCATCCTCGGAGTGCTGCTTATAACCATAGTCGCATCATTGTTGGCGGCTAGAAAGGGGACCCCGGCCTGAACGGCCGGCCCCCAAACTTCTTTGTTGTTATCAATTGGTGAACAGCCCGTACAGTCCTGCGACGAGGATGACCACCAGGAGCACTGGGCATACATACTTTATCATGACCCTGAACAGCTTCCTGGTCTTGAACGGGCTCGATTGGGCGATCTCATCCTCCAGGAAGGTGATCTTGACCACGTAACCGACGAATATGCAGGTCAGGATCGCCACTATCGGCATCATGATGCTGTTCGTTATCGTATCGAAGAACCCTAGCCAGCCGGCACCCTGGTTGAGGGGAGTGTCCATCGCCAGAGGGCCGCCGGGGAAACCGAGCACGCATATCGCACCAATTATCACGATCAGCAGCGCGGAGAGCCCTACGGACTTTTTCCTTTCCATATTGGCGCCGTCGATGAAGAGCGATGCAGATGTCTCCGCAAGGGCCACTGCGGATGTGAGCGCGGCGAACAGCACCAGAAGATAGAATATGGGTGCGACTATGGCACCGCCGGGCATGATGGAGAAGACCTGGGGCAGGGCGACGAACATCAGGCCCATTCCCTGGGAGTCCGAGAATCCGAAGGAGAACGCGGCGGGGATGATGATGAGACCGGCGAGCAGGGCGACAATGGTGTCTATGGCCCCGACGCTGAATGACGACCTCTCCAGGTCGACGTCCTTCTTCGCGTAGGACCCGTATGTTATGAGGATACCCATGGATATCGACATCGAATAGAAGATCTGGCTCACGGCGCCCAGGAACGTATCTGCACTCAGCTCGCTGATATCCGGATTGAGGTAGAACACCACCCCGTCCCAGAATCCCGGGAGCGTGAACTCGTAACATATGATGCCTATGATCATAATCAGCAGGGCGGGCATCAGGACCTTGCTCATCTTCTCGATACCCTTGTCCACACCGATGAAGATGCACAGTATGGTCAGGAACAGGAAGATTATGAACCAGAGCGTCGGACCCGCGAACCCTTCGCCGGTGATGCCGGTGATGAAATCCCACCAGAACGACCCTTCGTCGGCGGAGAGCATGGATAGGTTCCCTATCGATGATTCGAACAGCCATTTGGTCACCCAGCCGCCTATGACGCAATAATACGACACTATTATGATCGGAATTATGGCACCCATGTAGCCGATGAACCTGTGCTTCTTGCTGAGATCCGAGAAAGCCTTGATCGTGGACTTACCGGTCCTGCGTCCAAGCGAGACCTCCATCATCATCAGACACATTCCGAATGAGAATGCCAGTATCACATACACAAGGACGAATATTCCTCCGCCGTAGTGGGCGGTCTCATAAGGGAACCTCCACAGGTTCCCCAGACCCACCGCCGAAGCGGATGTGGCCATGACGAACCCCAGCTTGCTGGTGAAAGATGCCCTCCCGGTCTCCTCTGCCATACCGGGTCATCGGGCTTTGACTATAAGCAACTGATACACGATTCGATGCATCATCGATGACATTTAGGACATCCCTGCTGGAATTCGTCTCCAAACGACAGGGCCGCCAGGATCCGGACAGGTATTCCCGAATTGGTTGGAGTATGCCCACTTTTATATCGGGATCATCAATCCCGATTATCGACCACGATGACATCGATCTCCCAACGTATCGAATCACTGCCAATGACCAAGGCCACATGGGCCATACTCTTCCTTGTCGGAATAGGCTGGACGTTCGATGCGATGGACCAGGGCATGGTCAGCGGCGTGATCGCCGCCATAGGCTCCGATTGGGACCTCACCATGTACGAGCGCAGCTGGCTCACCAGCTCCGGCCTCCTGGGGATGATCGTCGGTGCCGCCCTTTCGGGGGCGATGTCCGACCGTTTCGGAAGGCGTTCGGTCATACTTCTCACCCTTCTCATCTACAGCATAGGAAGTTTCATGTGCGGTGTGTCCACCGACTATTGGATGCTCATGGTGTTCCGTTTCATCACCGGATTCGGTCTCGGTGGGGAGCTTCCGGCGGCATCCACGCTCGTCAGCGAACTGTCCCCCCTGAAATCCAGGGGAAGGAACGTCGTCATCCTGGAGAGCTTCTGGGCATGGGGATGGATCGCCTCCGCCCTGGTGGCCTACCTGCTCATCCCCGTATACGGATGGCGCATGGCCTTCTTCGTCGGTGCGATCCCCGCGCTGTTCGCGGCCGTCCTCCGTTTCAGGGTGCCGGAATCCCCCAGGTATCTGGAGGTCAACGGGAGGTATGAAGAGGCCGAGAAGATCGTATCCGACCTGGAGAGGGCCGCCGGCGTCGAACCGGTGGCATCCGAGTATTCCAAAGCGGAAGTAAAGAAGAGGCCGTGGTACGAGGAGTTCAGGATGCTCTGGATCAAGGAGAACCTCCGCTCGACGGCAGTTCTTTGGATCATATGGTTCGGCATCAACTTCGGATACTACGGATTCGTCCTCTGGACCCCCAGCCTGCTCATGGAGCAGGGATTCGACATCGTCAAGAGCTTCGGATTCACCGTCATCATGTGCCTGGCGCAGCTGCCGGGATACTTCAGCGCCGCCTATCTGATAGAAAGGATCGGCCGCAAACCGACATTGGTCATCTACTTCGCAGGGACCGCCGTCGCATCATGGCTGTTCGGACAATCCGGTTCGGACGAGGCCATCCTAGCTGCCGGGTGCCTTCTGTACTTCTTCGCCCTCGGCGCCTGGGGATGCGTCTACTCCTACACGCCCGAGGTGTACCCCACGGACGTCCGCGGGTCCGGTACCGGATGGGCATCGGCCTTCGGAAGGATCGGGGCATTCATCGCACCGTTCATCGTCCCTGCAATGTATTCTGCATTCGGATCGGACGGATTCATGATGGTCTTCCTCATCCTCTCCGCGGCATTCGCAGCGGTAGCTGCAGTGATACTGATATTCGGGAAGGAGACGAAGGGCGTCGGACTGAAGGATATCTCGGAATGAGCCTCAGTAGAGCTTCTCTCCGTCGCACATCAGGAATGTGTTCTTCATGCTGTGACGGTCGAAGAACAGGAACACGGTGGAAATCCAGAACGACAGCAGAAGTCCGAACTGCATCCAATCGTCCATCACGATCGCCACCGTCGCCACGACGGTGCATACCAGCGATATCAGGAATCCCAGGTCTGCGCTCCATGCCCAGTCGTACATCAGCAGGACGGCGGCTATAGGCGTGAACATGCTGACTGCGGTGAGGATGATGCTGTCGTGATCGATCCCGAGGATCGCGGAAATATTCAGCAGTATCAATGCTATAACCATCGTGATCACGTTGAGACCGGACATGCTCCCGATGTTCTGAGCGACCCTCCAGTAGTATGCCTGTATCAGCATCGACACGAGGACCATGATCGCGGATATCAGGGGCATGTCGGAGACATCCGAATCGGGATGGAGCAAGGTGATGACGAAGAACACCGCCGTCGGGACGACGGCCAGGAAGGACAGAACTGAACATACCTCCCTGAGCTTGTAGCAGATGGAGGAACCTCTCGTGCGGAAGATGTCGCGTCTCCTGACCAAAAGCATCGCCAGGATGCCTGCGGCCATCCCAACGGCCATCCCGACCACGGCCACTATCTCCGCGGTGTAATCGTCATCCATGACGGCCCAGGCCGCGACGGATATGATGACAGCGATGATGACGGCCACCGCCGTCATGACCAGATGGTCCCTGAGAACCGGTTCCAAACCCATGACCGATCGTATCCCGAGGGATCTATAATTACCCATTGAACGGCCCGGACCGCCGTCCGAAGGATATCAAGAAGGATGGCCGCACCCCTGAACAGGGCACGGCCGTGTCAATCGTTTAGTGGTGGCAGCTGCCGTGGTCCTTGCATGAGGCGTCCGGATCGTAATCCAGGTTCCCTGCGAGGTAGGCCTCGACGGCCCTGTCCGCATCCCCGGACACTCCCGGGAACAGCTTGATACCGCGCGACGTAATCATGTCCCTGGCGCCTCCGCCGATGCCTCCGCAGATGAAGACGTCGACCTTCTCCCTCATGAGGATCTCGCCGAGGGCACCGTGCGACAATCCGTCGTTGCCGATGACCTTGGAGGATGTTATCTTGCCGTCCTCCGCTTCGTACACTTTGAAGTACTGCGTCCTTCCGAAATGCTGGAAGACCTCTCCGTTCTCGTAAGTCACTGCGATCTTCATCATGATCCCTGCTCCGACAACCCATCCATAGTATTTACGGGGTTCAATGCGCGTGAGGGAACAGCAACGCGAATGCGAACATCAGTGCGACTCCGACCAGCACCAGCGCGGTGCTCTTCCATCCGTGCGTCCTGTGGAAGGACTCCGGGATCATGTTGCATGCGACCACGTACAGCAGGGTACCCGATGCGAAGAGCAGAGGCACTCCGAGCATACCTTCGACCTCCATCTGACCGAACAGCAGGAAGAATATGATACCGGCGATAGGGGTGATCAGTGAGAACAGCCCCAGATAGGTCAGGGACCTCTTCTTCCCTATATCAGACAGGAGCATGGTCGAGGACAGCGTGAAGAGCTCGGCAAACTTGTGTATGCAGAACCCGATGGCGGCCAGGATACCGATCTCTTCTCCGGCCATGAACATCGCCGCCAGGGCGAGACCGTCGCACGCGGCGTGGATGGAAAGGCCGACAAAGGACGACATGGACACGATCCTGTGGCCGTGGGTGTCGCTCTCCTTCTCGTCGTGATGATGTTCATGGTCGTGGTCGTGATCGTCGTGGTCATGACGGTGCTCCACGGCATCGCATCCGCACATCTTCAGATGCCTCTGCTTCATGAACTGATCGATGACCATTATCACGAGGAATCCGGCGACGAGGACCATCATGCCGTAATGCACGTCGATTCCGCCCTCTTCCGCCTCTTCGATGCCTTCGGGCAGCAGCATGAACATCAGCAGACCGATGAAGATACCGGTGCTGACGGCGATCATCATGTGGGTTCCCCCGTCCTTGAGACTGCTCACGATCGGGATGTACGCCGCGACCATGGACACTATGATCAGCAGTCCAGAGAACAGCAGGAATAGCACTATTGGCTCCATACCATCCCTCTCTGCAAATCATTATTAAAACGTTTATCATTGATTAATAATAAGGGCGTCTGAAACCCCCGGGAATTATTAACGATAGCATGACCATAATCAGCGTTTCACTGAATGACGAATACACCGAGTGCCTGGACACCATCCAGAGGACGTACGACCTGAAGGGCAGGTCGGATGCGATCAGGGCCTCGATCGATTCCGCCATGGACGAGATCAAGAAGATGGAGACCCTTGAAGGGCCGGTGGAAGGCGTTCTAATAATCGTGCGTTCCAACCATGCGGACCCCTGGATGATACAGGTCCAGGCGAAATACCAGGAGTACATCAAGACGCAGATGCACTCCCACATCCGCGACCACAAATGCCTGGAGGTCATGGTGGTGTCCTGCGACGCCGAAGTCCTGAAGGACATGATATCGGAGATCAAGGCCCAGAGGAAGGCCGAGTACGTGAGATTCGTAAGAGGCTGAGATGCAGGGCGATGTGGACGTCATCTCGACGAAGCTGCGCAGATGGGAACGCGGCGGCACCGTCAGATACTACCACGACTGGTGGATCAGGTATCTGAAGAACGAGCAGATCGCCGACTACAAAGCGAGGTTCGGGATGTCCCCCAACGACTTCCATGCCGGGATCAGGGTATATTTCGACGGCATAGGCGAACTCCACATCGATTTCTGCAGGGACCCGGAGCTCGAATCGTTCCTGGAAAGGATGATGACGAGATGGTATTGGTACACCTACGTGGACTACATCGCCGAATGCACCAAGCGGATAAGGATCGATGATCTCGTATCGCCCTTCATGACGGATATCAAACCAGGTTTCAGGCAGATCAGATACGGCGGCCTGGTGGTGAACCTCGACGATGCCCGGCTGTCGAAGGTCATGAAGAAGGGCTTGGTGGGGTACGACGCCAGGAACAAGAGGTACATGATCAAGTCCACCCAGCCCAGGCTGGATGCGATCCTCGAGAGGATAACCGCCGATCATCACGAGAAGATACTGGCATGGATACGCGAGGACGACAAATCCCTGATCGGAGTCAAGCTCGTCCTCCGAAGTCAGCCGGATACGCGACCGCACAAGCAACTGCGTTCCGTACGATGGTACGGTACTTCATGAACGGTCGGCAATCGACAACTTATTAAAATCGTTAATCTTGATAGAAAGACATGGAAGACAACAAATTCTGCACGGGTTGCGGTAAACCACTAGAGCCCGGAATGCAATTCTGTCCGCAGTGCGGAAAGGTCGTGAGCGGATCACAGACCGAAGAGGAGATGAAGAAGGAAGCGAAGGAATTCGGAAAGGCCCTCCTGGACGTCAGGAGGAGCTGGCTCCTGTTCTTCCTGGGAATATATGCGATCCCCGCGATCATCGCGGCAGCCATCGCGTTGGCCGATGCACCGGCTGCTGCCAGCGCGATCTGGTCCAGCACGGAGTTCCAGGACTGGCTCGTCAGCCACGGATACCACTTCACCCAGATGGACATCCAGAACTACTTCACCACCGGAGCAAGCCTCGCCCTCGCAAGCGGTATCTGCGCTCTGATCAGTTTCATCTGCGTCTACCTCAGGAAATACTGGATCATCGCCGTCGCCGCATGCGCGATCGCGTCCGTCCTGTGCTTCTGGTCTATCTTCGGACTTTTCATCGGAATCATGGTCACCTTCATGATCGTCGGTGCGAAGGACGGCTTCGTGGACACCGCTGCACCTGCAGAGTGATCCTCATGATCATACGGGATGCCGGCCATCCGGCGTCCCGAAACCCCTTCCATACCAATTTTTAACTCGGCAATGCTTGGCTCCGGCCATGAGATTCTACCAAGTGGATGCCTTCACGGACACCGTCTTCAAGGGCAATCCCGCGGCCGTCTGCGTATCGGACAGCTGGCTGTCGGATGACATCATGCTCAAGCTGGCCATCGAGAACAACCTGTCGGAGACCGCTTTCGCTGTAGGCCGTGATGGGAGGTACGGGCTCAGATGGTTCACGCCGGGCGGAGAGATAGACCTCTGCGGGCATGCCACCCTGGCCACGGCGTTCACGATCATGAACCATGTCGAACCCGGCATCGCCCATGTGGACTTCGACACCGCCAGCGGGCATCTCGGGGTGGACAGGGAGGGGGACGAATACATCCTGGATTTCCCCCTCATCAGGACTTCAGAGTATACTCCGGAGGATGATATCAGGGATGCGATCGGATGCGAGCCTGTGTGCTGTGCGATCGGTTACAGGGACCCGATAGCCCTGCTTCCTACCGACAGGGACGTGATCGACCTGCATCCCGACATCACCAAGCTCATGAATCTTAAGGACGGCCTCGGACTGTTCGTAACGGCTCCCGGCAGCGGAGAGTATGATTTCGTGTCGAGGGCGTTCTGGCCAAAGATAAACGTCCCCGAGGACCCTGTCTGCGGTTCCATGCACTGCAGCCTGGCCGACTTCTGGTCGAAGAGACTGAACAAGACCAAGATGCTGGCGTATGAGGCATCGCCCCGCGGCGGCGTCGTGGGGATAGAGATCGTCGGGGACAGGGTGAGGCTGTCCGGCAAGGCGGTCCTGTTCGCCACCTTCGAGGTCGACGACGGCATCCTGATGCGGTGATCCGTTCAATACTGCCCCGGACTTACTGACCGTCCGGTCATATGGAAGTCACGGGCAGAACGCAGATACCGTCCTTCATGACATATGGTTTCGGCGTCAGGCACACCACGCACCTCGAAAAGACCTTGTCGTCATTGGGCGCGAACCTCCTCATGGAACCGGTGTCCTCGTACGGTATATCTATGCCTGGCTTGCATTCTACCAGGGTCAGCATCCCTCCTTTCTGTATGAGAAGATCTATCTCGTTCCCTGTCGAGTCACGATAGTAATAGAATGCGGCATTCTCCTTCCTGTTGTCATAGGACTTCATTATCTCGTTGATGATGTAGGTCTCCACCATCGGACCCTTCAGATAGCTGGAGAACAGGGTGGGACCGTCGGCGATCCTGGCCAGATAGCATGCGAGACCGGTGTCCCTGAAGTACATCTTGGGCCTTTTCGACACCCTTTTCACGGTGGACACACCGCTGTACGGCTGGAGCAGATGTATTATGTCGCCTGCTACGAGAACGTTCAACCACTCGTTGAACGTCCTGCCGTTGATCCCCACTGACTTGCATACGGTCTCGTTGACGAGCTCCTGACCAGTCATCGATGCCATGACCTGCATGAAGTTGAAGAACTTCAGCTGATCCTTCAGATTGATTATCTCCATGACATCCCTGGCGATATATGAATCGACGTAGTCGCTGTAGAACTCCGAGGGAGTCAGCGAGCTGCCATCATGCAGTTCCGGGTATCCTCCCAAGACGATGCTGTTCATGACAGCGATCGCATCCCTGCCGTCGATGCGATCCGACGACTTGATGGGATCGGCCTCGAAGGGGACCTCGTCCCTCCCAGCTATCTCGCTGATGCTCAGCGGCGACACGTTCACGATCCCCACCCTCCCCGACATGGATTGGCTGACACCTTCCATCAGCCTGTAGCTCTGGCTCCCGGTCAGGATGAACATACCCTTGGAATCCTTGCCCTCGAAGATCGTCTTGTCCACCACCGATTCTATTGAATCGAACAGGACCGGCGCCTTCTGCACCTCGTCTATGATCAGCGGATATCCGTGCATCTGAAGGAACGCATCGGGGTCGGAGTTGGCAAGGGCACGGTCCTGCCTGTCCGCCAGGGTGACGTACCTGTATCCCTTGCTCCTGGCGATCTCCCTGCACAGGTAGGTCTTGCCCGTCTGTCTGGCCCCGGTTATCAGCGTGACGGGTTTATTCCTGAGGTATGTCTCTATCAGCGGCATCACGGTACGCGGGATCATGGTCTTATATTTCCTGTAAAATATATGAAATTGATGTATATATGTACTGAATTTTCATACGATTAAAAGCTCAAATCCAAAGATAAACCGACATGTATTCAAAAATGCCATGAAAGTTGTCACGACAAATCGAAAGGAAATCCTATGCTGACGAACCCGGAATCGAAGATGCCATATGCGTTGGGATAGGCATAAGGATGAAGACAGTGAAAGTCATCTTCAGATGATACGTGCTCCCATGCTGGATGTCGGTTCATTCAGGGTCGATTCCATGACATGATGAACGGAAAATCGATTCCTTGAGATTACGATTGGCTGACCTCTTCCATAGCGACCTTGGCTTCCTTGCCATGGAAGCATATGCCGTACAGGAGCGTCCTGCCGATGAGGCCGTGGTGATATTTCCTGTCTCTGATCTGTTTGAGCGCTGAATCCGCCTCCCTGGTCCAAACTGACGCATCCGGAGAGTCCGTCTTCTTCAATTCCATAATGATGTGGGGGCATCCTGCATCCTTGGATGTCATCTTGATGTCCACGCGCCCGTTGCCGGATTCGGATTCCATAGTGGTGATGTATTTCCCCTGTGTGCACATGGCGGCGATCGCGAGTATCTTCTGATAATCCGACTCCCTCGATATCGCGAAGAACGGTATCTTTTCCGAAAGCATATCGAATAGTGCTGCCTCCACCTTATCGGTGTCACCGGACCTCATCGCTGTGAAGACCCTCTCGAAATGCCAACCCGAATCATAGGCCAGTTTCTTTGACATGGCCTTGAGATATACGCCCCTCGTCTCGTTATTGGGGATCCTGAGCACGTATGAATCGTCGGAAGGTATGGCGTTCAGATACCCGGACATCACGAGAACGGAGTATATCGCGGATCCTCTGCCCACATCATCCATCGTCACCGTAGGCTCGATCCGTTTCTTTACCTCTGCACCGTTCCCCAGATCTGTTAATTCCTGCCAGACATCTTCATCGGCATTGTCCACCAAGGTATCCAATATATCGTTGCCGCTGGTGCCCGCCCAGTACGGGGCAGGCTTGAAACCGTTGGCGACATAGTTGATGAGACTCCAAGGATTGTATATCTCGGCATCACCGAAACGGTACCCGTCATACCAGTCCTTCACCTCTGCGAACGATTCCGGATGCCCGTAGTAGGCCAGCATCTCCTTTACTTCGGACTCCGTGAAACCGTATTCCTCATCGAAATCCGTACTCAGGACGTTGTTCGTATAGAGGTTGTTCAATCCGGAGAAGATGGATTCCTTTGCGATCTGCATGACGCCTGTAACCACACCGAACCTGAGGGAATCGTTGGACTTGAGAGCGTTGGACAGCAGATCTCTCATGAATGCGATGATCTCTGCTTGGACATCCTTCCCATAGGATCTGTTGATCGGGTTATCATACTCGTCTATGAGGATTATCGCTCCGGTTCCGTGATATTCGCATAAAGCGGTGGAGATGTCCTTGATGGACCTTTTGAGTTCGGAAGTATCTGCGACACCGTTGTATAGCCTGATGAATGACTCTTTCATGTTTGATCTGGTGTCCCAATCCAGGAGATACTCGAATTGTCTGCAGGCATCCCTGATCTTCAATCTGAAATCGTTCAGAAAAACTGTGAAATCGTTGCCATCAAGGTCCTTCATGGACATGAATATCACAGGACTTCCGTTAGCGGCCGACATCACAGCTTCGTTGCTGCTTATCCTGAGACCGTCGAACCAATGCTCGCCCCTACCTTTGTACCTCAGGTTGAAGAATGCATCCAGCATGCTCAGGTTAAGGGTTTTGCCGAATCTGCGAGGCCTTGCGATCAGGAACGCTTTCGTGTTCTTCTTCGATAGGATCTCCGCTATCAACTTCGTCTTGTCCACATAGTAGCCGCCGTTCTCACGAATACTCTTGAAATCGTCGTTGCCGATAGGGACGTCCCTCATGCTCTTCAGGAACATATCTGCTATAATAGCGATTACCGCGAAATGTCACTGATGCGAACATCCTGCATCGCAGTTTTGCAAAATAGTAGTGCTCCCGCTAGGAGCAACATGATTGATATCTGGATAGAGTAAAAATAGTGCTCCCGACGGGATTCGAACCCGTGTTGAAGCCTCGAGAGGGCTTCATGATTGGCCGCTACACCACAGGAGCAACATTCCAGAACATATATAGGTAGTAGATAAAGATTACTGAACCTCAGATAAACAAATTATTAGCATTACATTCGTCCATCATAGTGCCTCTGCTAGAAGCGAGGCTTTTCGTCCTGTTTAGGTCCGGACGGGATGGCCGGTCCATCCACTTGACCGAAGCGAGTTTGAGTATGTTCTTCGCGGCGTTAAGATCACGGTCCATGACAAGACCGCATCCCGGACAGACGTGCATGCGGTCCTCCAGGCCTTTATTCACCATATCCCCGCAGCGGGAACACATCTGCGATGTGTTCCTAGGGTCGACTAAGACGATATCCCGGCCAGCTTCCAGATACTGGCCGAAGAGGTTCATGGAGCGCTCCAGTTCCCTGAGATCCTTGTAATTTGAGCGCATCTCCAGCAGACGCTTCAGGACGAAGACCTCGGGAGTCACCTGACCGAGGCTTATGGCCCTTTTCAGATTACTGAGGGCCTCGCCGTACTGTTTCCGGGCTATCAGGTCGGACGCCTTGTCGAATCTGATGGATGCCCTCTCTCCCTGGTCTTGAAAATGCTCATTGGATCGATCTTACGAGAGCCAGGTCATAGATATAGGTTCGTTGACCTTTGTCCGCGGAAATGACATCACCGACTCCGGACGTCCTGCGGAGATCGCCATCAGTACTCCGACGGACGCATCGCGGGGAGCCTCTTGTGCTCCATGGACTGGACCTGGCGGCGGATCTCCTGGACCTTCTCTTTCGGAAGCCCGGTGTCAGCGGCAATCTGGAAGTCGGTCATGTCCTGCTCCATGTCGTACAGGATGGCGTCCAGGTCCTCGTACTTGATCCCCATCTCGGACTCGTCGGTCTGCCCTTCCCACAGCCCGGCCGACGGGGGCTTGTCTATGATCGGCTGGGGGACGCCGATGATCCTCGCGATCTGCCTGACGTTGGTCTTGTACATATTCGCCAGAGGGGTGGCATCGCATGCCCCGTCCCCGAACTTGGTGAAGTATCCCATCATGATCTCGCTCTGATTGGATGTCCCCATGACGAGGTACTGCCTCTTCTTGGCCAGATTGTACAGGACGATCATCCTGCACCTGGCGGATATGTTGCCTCTCTCCAGAGGGGTCTCGGCATCCGACAGGAGCACTGCGGCCAGGGCATCCACGGCGGGCTGCACGTCGACGACCCTGAACTCGGTGCCCCACAGCGATGACAGCTCGGAGGTTGTCTTGTAGTCCTCCGGGGGCGTAACGCGGGAGGGCATGAAGACGTTCAGAACGTTCTCCGGGCCCAGCGCATCCGCGCAGAGCTTGGTGACCACTGCGGAATCGATCCCTCCGCTGAGACCTATGACGACTCCTTTGGCGTGCGCCTTGGTCACCGTCGAAGAAATGAATGCCTTCAGCTTGCCTACGTCCTCGGTCGTGATCTTTGGGATCTTGGTTTCCGTCATCGCTCTGGGATGGGTCAGTATGATTATAACGATTGTTCTGGACTGCAAACGGAAGAGGAGGGTGTGAAGCATTGCCCGATGGTGCCGACCCTGCGATTGGGGCTGTCGGTGTTTCGTAAGAAATGTCGGTTGGATCGGATTGCGGCAAGGATCCGTCCCGAGATAGGCATCGATGCGTCGACCATCTCAAATCATGTTGGGGAGATCAGGCGGCTGTTCTGGAGGAAATCCATGGATCGCACCGATCTGGCAGCCAACAACCCGGACCGCCAATATTATTTTATATCGTTATCAGTTCCCCCAGTTCATAAGCCGAGATGGCCCAGCCCGGTAAGGCGCGAGCCTGGAAAGCTCGTGGGCGCCTTTGCCCTCGGGAGTTCAAATCTCCCTCTCGGCGCCATTACTTATTATCCAAGTTCTTTCTAAGTAACGGATATATTTGATAGAGTTCATTCTTAACACTTAATGAGAAAACTCCATCTCGTACTGCTAGCCGTAACGGCCGTATGCACACTGATCGTGGCATCGGCAGTGATACTGCTCCCGGACCACACCGGCGTGATGAGGACGGAACTGGAGATCGGAGACTTTTACACCGTGCAGTACACGAGGACCTACGACGATGTGACATACACCATCGTCGGCATGGACGAGGACGGGAACCTCGACGTCGAGGCGAAATCCAAAGGAGCTAGCTCCATCACCGCGATGACCAAGGAGCAGTTCCTCGGGCCGATCTACTACATGGGCGACGGATTCTGCGTCAGGAACGAGGAGAGGGCGATCCTGGAGACGAACTTCGGCGAGAGGACATGCACCCTGTACACATCGGACTTCAACAGCTATTGGGTCGACAGGAACAACGTGATCTACCGCTCCTTCACAGGAGGCGTTGGCATTGAGCTCATAGCCACGTCCCTGTTCCATGACGGACCGCCGTTCGGAGGTGAGTGAGAATGCAACACAAGCTTAGCAACATACAGAAGAGATTCTTCGCGAACTATCTAGCCGACAGAGAATCCACATCGTACAACATACCCATCTTCGGGGAGCTGCCGGAAGGGATGGACCTGGACAGGCTGGCATCGGCCATCGCCAAGGCGGTGTCCGTCCATCCGGGGCTGAACGTGAGGTTCGTCCTCAACGACGACGGCAGTATGACCCTGGAGCAGGTGGAGGATATAGATATCAAGATAATGGACGTGGACGAGGGTTTCGATGCGGGTTCGCTGATAGAGCCCTTCGACCTCCAGGAGAGGGTCTGCAGGTTCCGTCTCATAAGGACTCCGAGCAGCTCGTACATGTTCATGGACATCCATCACAGCGTCATGGACGGCCTCTCGCTGAAGATCCTCGCCAGGGACATCGGTGACGCTTACGACGGGAACCCGCTTCCCGGAGAGAGCGCGGATGTGTTCAACCTCACCGACCCTGGATGCGACTGGGGATTCTACGATTCGGTGCTGAATCCTGTGGAGTCCGCATCGCTCCCGCTCAGGGACGTGTACTCCGAAGTGCCGTCGATGGGATTCATGAAAGTGGAGTTCAAGCTGGACCAGGAGAGGCGTAGGCGCTTCTACAAGGACAACGGGTTCAGCAGAACGGCGTTCTTCGCCACCGTGCTCGCATACGCCTTGGACCGCATGGACCCCAGGGACCGTGCGTACTTCAGCGTGGTCCAGAGCGGAAGGACGGAGGAGAACAAGGACGTGGTGACGTCGCTGTCGCATGCCACACCGTTCACGGTGGCCTTCGATGGGACCGGCATTGCGGATGCCATGAGGGAATCCCAGAGGATCCTGGAAGGCTGCAAGCACAACGACGTGGACATGTCCGACATAGCTTCTAGATACGGACTGCAGAGCGAGATCTCGTTCGCCTACCAGGAGGACATCCTCGACTTCACCATGGTCAAAGGGCACGACAGGTCCCCCAGGATGCTGGTGGAGCTCATCTCACCCATGCCGGAGAAGCTGAGGATCGAGATATGCGACAAGGATGACGGTTTCCTCCTGTCCGTGACGTACCGTGCGGACCATTACACCGAGGGAACGATGGCATCGCTGGCCTCGATGATAGTGAAGATAGCCGAAGGGGCGCTGTCCGTCTCGAGGTTCGAGGACATCGACATCGCCGACGGCGATGCCATAGGGATCCTCGATTCCTTCAACGACACTGACAGGGAGCTGGACGTGAGCAGGACGCCGATAGAGGTCATAGAAGATGTCATGAGGAACAATCCGGACTCCGTCGCGGTGGTCTTCAAGGACAGGTCGCTGACCTACAGGGATCTGGATGATGCAAGCGGAAGGATCGCATCCTACGTCAAAGGCAAAGGATTCGGGAAGGACGACTTCGTATCCATCCTGGTGCACCGCAACGACAGCTTCGTGACCACTTCCGTCGGAGTGCTCAGGGCAGGGGCGGCCTACCAGCCGCTGGACCCGTCCTATCCCAAGGAGAGGCTGAACTTCATGGTGAAGGACTCCGGCGCCAGGCTGGTCATAGCCGACCGCGACCTCACCGACCTCATAGACGAATATGACGGGGAGTTCCTTTACACCGACCAGCTGGCCTCGCTGGAGAAAGGTAAGGTTGATTCGAAGCACGGCCCGAACGATGCCTTCACGATCCTGTACACATCCGGTACCACCGGGACCCCCAAGGGATGCATAATCGAGAACATGAACATGACCGCGTTCATCGGGTTCCACACAGGCAACATGGGATTCTGTAAGGACTCCAAGGTCGCCACCTACGCGAGCTTCGGCTTCGACGCGAACATCATGGACGTGTTCACCACACTCTGCAACGGAGCGACGCTGCATATAATACCCGAGGAGATCAGGCTGGACGTCATGGCCATGGACCGCTACTTCATCGAAAACGGCATCACGATCTCCATGATGACCACCCAGGTCGGAAGGCAGTTCATCACCATGACGGAATGCAAGACCCTGACGCACTTCCTCGTCGGAGGGGAGAAGCTCGTCCCGGTCAAAGCCCCTGAATGGATCACGCTCATCAACGGATACGGGCCCACGGAGACCACCGTGTATGTGCTGTCGGATGTGGTCCCCGACGACAATCCCCTGTGTCCGATAGGAAGGCCGAACACCAACGTCAGGGCCTACATCGTGGACAAGAGGATGCGCCGCGTGCCCATAGGCGTTCCAGGAGAGCTCCTGATCGCCGGTCCGCAGGTGTCAAGAGGTTACCTCAACAGGCCGGATAAGACCGCCGAGGCGTTCATCAGGAACCCGTTCTCCGACGAAAGGAAGTACTCCCGTGCTTACCGCACCGGGGACGTGGTCCGCTGGCTGCCAGACGGAAGGGTCGAGTTCATCGGAAGGAACGACGGTCAGGTGAAGGTCAGGGGATTCAGGATCGAGCTCACCGAGGTAGAGAGCGTCATACGCAGATATCCCGGCATCGAGGATGCCACGGTCGCAGCGTTCGATTCCCCCTCGGGAGGTAAGTTCATCGCCGCGTACGTGGTGTCAAATGACAAGGTGGACATCGCTGCATTGCATTCATTCATCGGCTCGCAGAAGCCGCCGTACATGATCCCTGCGGTCACCATGCAGATAGATGCCATCCCCCTGAACGTGAACAGCAAGGTGGACAGGAGGAAGCTCCCGAAACCGGTGTTCGAATCGCAGGATGAGACCAAGCCTGAGAACGATGTCCAGCAGAAGATCCATGACATCGCATCGGAGATACTCGGAACCGACTCCTTCGGAGTTGACACCGACCTACATGCCGTCGGACTCACATCGGTCACATCGATCCGCCTGAGCGTTATGGTCTCCAAGGCTTTCAACGTGGACATGAGCGTCTCGGACCTCAAAGGAGAATGCACCGTAAGGGCGCTGGAGTCGCTCATCGCAGGAAGGTCCGAACGCGAGAAAATCGAGATCCTCGACGAGTACCCGCTGTCCAAGAGTCAGGAGGGACTGTTCGTGGAATGCATCGCCAACCCCGGTTCCACGGTGTACAACATCCCGCTTCTGCTGAAGATATCCGATTCGCTGGACATCGATAAGCTGAAGAGTGCCGTGGCTGCCGCCGTGGATGCGCATCCGCACATCAAGGCCCGCATATTCACCGACAAGGAAGGCAACGCGTTCCAGAGGAGGATGGACGACGACCCGTTCGCACCCGAGGACATCCCCACGGTCGAGGCGAAGAGCATCGATGATGTCATCGACACCTTGGTCAGGCCGTTCGAGGTCATCGGCGGGAGGCTGTTCCGCTTCGAAGTCATAAGAACGGATTCGGGGAACTACCTGTTCGCAGATGTCCATCACCTCTACATGGACGGAACGTCCATGAACATCTTCCTGGGATCCGTCACGGATGCCTACCTGGGGAAGAACCTCATGAAGGAGCCCTTCACCGGGTTCGACCTCGCCCTCACAGAAATAAAGAAGAGGACGCCGGAGGCGCTGGAGGAGGACAGGAAGTACTACGATTCATTGCTCGGAGGGTGCGAGACGGACATCCTTCCCAGGACCGACCTCTACGAGAAGGGCCACGGCCTGGGATCGTTCACGTTCGAAGGAGCATCCGTCAGTAAGATGCAGGAATACTGCAAGGACAAGGGAGTGACCATGAACGGCTTTATGTGCTCCGCACTGGGGCTGGTGCTCTCTAAGTTCTGCGGCACGGAGGAACCGGTGTTCACCACAGTCCACAGCGGAAGGAACGACTCCCGCACGGTGGACACCGTGGGCATGCTGGTCAAGACGATGCCGATGATCTGCAGGGCGAAAGGTCCCACGGCCGATTACATCTCCACCGTATCGAGGATGCTGATGGAGAATATGGCCCATGACACCATGTCCTTCCCGGAGATCTGCAGGGAGTACGGGTTCCGCCCGGACATCCTGTTCGTCTACCAGGGCGACATGTTCACGTTCGACAGCCTGTGCGGCGAACCCTGCGAGTCCATAATCCTGGCCCTGGACATGGTCAAGAGTCCGATAACGTACTCGCTCTGGATCGTCGACGGCCGTCTGCGCCACGTCTGCGATTATGACAGGTCTCTGTACAGCGAGGAGCTGATCGCCAGCCTCGTGCATGCGTACGACAGGGCGGTGACCGGGCTCCTGGAGCACGACGACCTGGCGGACATGGACCTGGCCGACGAGGACACGCTGAAGAAGATAGAATCGTTCAACAGGACCGAGGTGAAGCAGGACCTCTCCGTCACACCCATCTCGCTGATAGAGAAATTCATGAAGGACTCCCCGGACAGGCCAGCGGTGGTCTTCAGGGACACCACGGTCACATACGGGCAGATGGATGGCGCGTCCGACAGCATCGCCTCATACATACAGTCCAAGGGCATCGGGAAGGAGGATTTCGTCTCCATCCTGGTGCACCGCAACGAGTACATCGCTGTCGCCACGGTCGGTGTACTGAGGTCCGGAGCGGCCTATCAGCCTTTGGATCCATCTTATCCGAAGGACAGGCTGAACTTCATGGTGAAGGACTCCGATGCCAGACTGGTCATCGCGGACCGCGACCTGGTCGGACTGATCGACGAGTACAAGGGAGACATCCTCTTCACCGACGAGATCGCCGGACTGAAAGGAGGATACAAGCCTGTCTTCATCGGACCGCACGACGCGTTCACCATCCTGTACACATCCGGTACCACCGGAACCCCCAAGGGATGCATCCTGGAGAACAGGAACATCATGTCCACCGTCAACCACTACACCAGGAACCTGGAGGGATCCCCGGCCATGCGCACGGCATCCTACGCCAGCTTCGGTTTCGACGCCAATATGATGGACATCTTCGTGACCCTATGCAACGGCGGTACGCTGTACGTGATCCCGGAGGACATGAGACTGGACCTCCCGCAGGTGGACCGCTACTTCATCGATAACGGCATCACGCACGGGTTCATGACCACCCAGGTCGGAAGGCAGTTCGTTTCAATGACCAGATGCCGCACGCTGAAGCACTTCCTCGTCGGTGGGGAGAAACTAGTCCCCGTCATCCCATCGGACTGGGTGGACTTCGTGAACATCTACGGTCCGACAGAGACGTCGGTGTACGTTCTGTCCTCGCATGTACTGGACGACAACCCGCTGTGCCCCATCGGAAGGCCAAACGACAACACCAAAGTCTACGTCGTGGATGGCAACGGACATCAACTTCCGATTGGAGCAGTCGGCGAACTGTACATCGCGGGACCTCAGGTCTCCAGAGGATACCTGAACAGACCTGACAAGACGTCCGAGGTGTTCATCAGGAACCCGTTCTCCGACGATCCCGACTACACGAACGCCTACCGCACCGGGGACGTGGTCCGCTGGCTGCCGGACGGCAACGTGGAGTACATCGGCAGGAGGGACGGACAGGTCAAGATCAGAGGATTCAGGGTGGAGCTGACGGAGATCGAGAAGGTCATCCGCGAGTTCCCCGGGATCAAGGATGCGACTGTGGCCGCCTTCGACTCCCCCTCCGGAGGGAAGTTCGTCGCAGCTTATGTCGTATCAGATTCCAAGGTGGACATCGATGCCCTGCATGCGTTCATCGCCGAATCCAAACCTCCGTACATGGTGCCGTCGGTGACCATGCAGATAGACTCCATACCGCTCAACGTCAACAGCAAGGTGGACAGGAGGAAGCTCCCGGTCCCCACCCCGGACGACAGGCAGTCAGGGAAGATGCCGTCCAACGAGATGGAGAAGAAGCTGTGCGACATCTACGCGGGCGTGCTCGGACTGGACACCGTGTATGCGGACGACAGCTTCTTCGCCATTGGAGGGACTTCGATCACCGCATCCAAGCTGGTGGTCAGCTGCATGAACAACGGCATCCACATAGCTTACAAGAACGTCTTCGACAACCCCACGCCCATGGCCCTGGCCGCGTTCCTGAAAGGATACACGTCAGGCAACAAGGGGAGGAAGGAGGTCGTGAGCCACGACTCCGGAGTGCTGGCGTACAACGTGGCGGAGAACCTTCCGGAGATATCCCGCAAGAGCATAGGGGACGTCCTCCTGGCAGGCGCAACCGGGTTCCTGGGGATCCATGTGCTGAAGGAGCTCATCGACATCAAGGAAGGCAACATCACATGCCTCATCCGCGGCAACAGCAGACAGTCCGCCAAGGACAGGCTGAAGACCATGCTGATGTACTACTTCGGTGGAAGCCTGGACGAATCCGTGATGGACGAAATCGCTGTGGTCGAGGGAGACATAACAGATGACAATCTGGTCGAGAAACTGAAGGACGTCCACATGGACACGATCATCAACTGCGCCGCGGTCGTGAAGCACTTCGCATTCGACGACACGCTTGACAGGGTGAACCATCAGGGTGTGAAGAACCTGATACAGGTCGCCCTTGCGCACGATGCGGTCCTCATGCACACGTCCACGCTCAGCGTGGCGGGAGAATCCGTCAACGGAAGCATCCCCGAGAGCGTGCTGCTCAAGGAGAACATGCTTGACTTCGGACAGGACCTGGAGAACAAGTACGTGCACACCAAGTTCATGGGCGAGAAGGAGATCATAGACTCGATAGAGAAGGACGGCCTGAAAGGTAAGATCTTCCGCGCCGGCAACCTGATGAGCAGGGAATCCGACGGAGAATTCCAGATCAACTTCGCCACCAACTCGTTCATGCGCTCGATCAGGTCGTACGTCATACTGGGATGCTACCCGGTGGACGACCTGGATGCGGAGGCGGAGTTCTCGCCGATCGACATGAGCGCCAAGGCGTTGGTCATGCTGGCCGGGACCCCTGACAGATTCACCGTGTTCAACGGCAACAACCCGCACTGCGTCCACATGTACAATGTGATCGACGTGCTTCGCAGGAACGGGTTCGACATCAAGATAGTGCAGAGGGACGAGTTCAACAGGACCTTCACCGAGAAGCTGAAGGACGAGAAGGTCTCCGAGGACATCTCGGGACTGATATCGTACATGGGCAACGACGGGGAGTCCAGAAGGTTGATCGGATCGGACAACAGGTACACGGTCAAGGCGCTGTACAGGCTCGGGTTCTCCTGGCCCATCATCGACCTTGACTACATAGAGAGGGCGGTGAAGTCCCTCGAGACGTTCAGATTCTTCAGGAAATGAGAGCGATGGATGACAAGGCGGGCCTCTCGCAGGCCATGGGGAGCAACGACACGGCGGTCGACAAGGTTGTGGTCAGCGTATGCGCCGCACTGTCGGTGATCATGCTGCTGATGTACGTGTACATCAGGAGCACCGCCGAGGCCGACCTGAACGAGCACTTCGGCCACTATGTGCTCCTGGACGAGGTGCTATTGCTCTCAGCCGTCGTCGTCTATTGCACGGTGAAGGAGGGGTCGCCATGGCCCAGGTTCCTCTACATCGGCGTGATCATGTTCACGGCGCTGGTCATCAGCTCGGTGCTGTCTCTGTCGTATCTGGTCTTCGTCATCCCCATCCTGCTGGTGACGTCATATTACAACAAGAGATTCACCCTGAGCATAGCGGTCCTCGGCGCGGCGCTCCTGTGCCTGGAACCGTTCATCTCCTCGTACATGGGCATCGAGGACCTGAACTACTGCAGCCTCAAAGCGGACAACTACGGGGTGATCGTCATCACCAGCACCCCGATGGAGGAGGCTATGTACAAGTTCGTAGACCTGACCCTCCCGACGCTGCTGATCTACGCCGCGGTCACGGTGCTGTCGATGTGGGTCACGACCACCGGCCTGTCCATGATGAAGGAGCGCACCACGCTGGCGGAGAGCAGGGCATCGCTGGAGAACGAACTGTCCATTGCATCCAGCATCCAGAACGGCATGCTCCCGACGGATTTCCCGAGGACGGAGTCCTACTCGATCGATGCGGTCATGAGGCCTGCCAAGGATGTCGGAGGGGACTTCTACGACTTCATGAGCATAGGGCCGTCGCAGGTTGCGTTCCTCGTGGCCGACGTGTCCGGCAAGGGCGTGCCCGCGGCATTGTTCATGGCCAGCGCCATGACGCTGATACGCAGCAACCTGGAGAACGGATACACGGTGGACACCGTGCTGGACCGCACCAACGCAGAGCTGCTGAAGACGAACAAGGAGAAACTGTTCGTCACCGTGTGGCTCGGAGTGCTGGACCTGTCCACAGGGGAGCTGTCATACGTGAACGCGGGTCACAACCCTCCGTTCCTCATCCACAAGGACGGCGCCGTGGAGAACATAGTATCCAAACCGAACTTCATCCTCGGAAGGAGGAAAGGCATCAGGTACAGGGAGCACAGGAAGAAGCTGGATCCCGGGGACAGCATCCTGCTGTACACCGACGGCCTCACCGACTCCACCGATGCAGAAGGCAGGATGTTCACGCAGGAACGCGTGATGGAGCACCTGTCGCAGAACAGGGATCCCGACACCATCATACCTGACATGATGGGGGTCATCGACAGGTTCTCGTCCGGCGCGGAGCAGTTCGACGACATGACGATGCTGCTGATGCACTACAGGATGCCGAAGGTCATCGAGTACTCCGCGTGGGAGGAGTTTCCCGCTGGACACAAGGGACATAATGAGGCCTTATCACACATCCGCTCCAAGCTCCTCGAAGGAGGCTGCTCGGAGAAGGTGGTGAAGGACATGGAACTGTCCTCGTCGGAGATAATAGCGAACATATCCATGCACGCCTATCAGGACAAAGAGGATGGAAATATAGGGGTGTCCGCGGACGTCATCGACCGCATGGCGGTGGTGAGGTTCAGGGACGACGGTCCGGAGTACAACCCGCTGGAGAGGTCCAACCCGGATGCGGAGAAGAGGATCAAGGAGCACAAGATCGGAGGTTTCGGCATATTCATCGTCAGGAAGCTGATGGATGATGTGCGCTACGAGAGGGTGGACGACACCAACGTGCTCACGATAATGAAGGAGATATGAGAGATGCAGATAGATGTGAAGAAGGAAGGGGATACGCTCACGATATCCCCCAAAGGGAATATCGACTACGTCACGGCGCCGGAGCTGGACGCCGAACTGTCCAAGGTCGGCGACGATGTCATGGCGATCGTGCTGGACATGTCCGATGTGCCGTACATATCGTCGGCCGGGCTCAGGGTGATCCTGAACGCGGACGAGATGATGCAGGACAGGAAGGGCATCAGGCTGACCGGCGTGAACAACGACGTAAGGGCCATCCTCGAGATGACCGGATTCTGCGACATGCTGGACATCGAATGATCCGCTGCTTCATCACGGACTGCTCCCCGCTGGAGGACACCGTGCCCTACTCCAGGGCGTACGCCCTGCTGTCGGATTCCAGGAGGGATATTGCGGACGGCTACAGGTTCATGAAGGACAGGGTCCTGAGCGTCACCGCCGGGCTGTTCATGAGGGCCGTGGAGGATTCCTATGGGAAGATCACGGTGGACGCCAACGGCAAGCCCCACGCCCCCGGGATCGGATTCAACGTGTCCCATTCGGGACACTATGTGGCCTTCGCCTGTTCAGACAGACCGGTGGGAATCGATATCGAGGGAATCGGCCGTAACATGGACATCGCCGAACGTGTGATGACTCCTGCGGAGTACAGCGATTTCAACGATTACGTCAATGAATGCGATAGAGAGCATGTGTTCATCAGGATGTGGACCGCGAAGGAAAGCTACATGAAAGCGCTGGGCCTGGGATTCAGGCTCCCGCCGGAGTCCTTCAGGGTTCTGTACGGTTATGAGCTGAGGGGCCCTGATAAGAACATGGCCCTTCATGAGCTGGAGGCCCCTCAGGGATACTGCGCGACCGTCTGCTCCGCTGATGACGAGGTATCCTGCGTACGCCTGGATGTCGAGGACCTGATGGATTCGGTCTCCGGACACGGCCGCAGTCTTTTCCACCGATGTCCTCTGGACAGGCCTTTCAAAGACCTGATGGATGCGACCGTCATCCCTTGATCTTACCGATCATCCAGATGGAGTACAGTGGGCTCGTGGTCACACTGTCGTTCTCATTGTAATCCTTCATGGATATGACGACTGCCCTCTCCGGGGAATATCTGTCCACATATTCTTTCAGACTTGCCGCACGGTACCTGTCGGAACTCTTCACCTCTATGGGGATTATACCGCTGTCCAAGACTATCAGGAAATCCACTTCGGCTGCGTTCCCCGATGCCCAGTATCCTTCCCCGGTGCAGCCGTATGCTGCGAGCTCGCACATCACATAGTTCTCGATGAATCCTCCGAAGAACAGGGGATCGACCTTCCCACTGAATATCTGGGATGCGGTCACCCCAGCCTTGCATCTGAGGATGCCTACATCCATCATGTACAGTTTGAAGAGATTGTCCGAACGGTACGACGACAGTGGTATGCCTATCCTCTCGACCTTCGGGAGCCTGTGCACCATGCCTGCATCGATGAGCCACTGGAGGGCATCCTCCAACTCGCTGGACCTCGCACCTTTCACGGCATGTCCGAAGAAGAACCTCCTGTTCTCCTCGGCCAGCTGGGAGGGGATGGAATCCCATATCATGTTGACCCTCTTGATGTCCTTGTCGGGGACGTGCTTGAGGAAGTCGAACCTGTAGGATTCGGAGATGTCATGGAGGATCCTGTCGACCTTGGTCATGTCCTTGGTCTCTATCCATGTCTTCACCGCTTCGGGCATGCCCCCGACCGCCAGATACTCCGTGTACAGCGACCTCAGGGCGTCTTTGGAGATATCATCTGGCTTGCCGACCTCAACGACATGCTCATAGAGCCTTCTGTTGGAGGCCCTGACGAACTCCTTGAAGCTCATGGGATGGAGGTCTAGGAACGTGACCTTGCCGACGGGGAACGACCCTGTGCCCTGGAGGCCCAGGAGGGATCCGGCACAGATGATGTGGTACTCCGGGGCGGATTCGCAGAACGCCTTCAGCGATGTCATCGCACGCTCGCATTCCTGGATCTCATCGAATATGATCAGCGTATCCCGGTCGATGTCCATGTCGAGATGGATGGATATCGCCGTGACGAGCCTTTTCGGATCCAGATCCCCATCGAATATCCTGCAGAGGCTCTCATCGCCCTCGAACTTCAGATATGCGACGCTGCCGTAGTTCTCGGCGCCGAACCTCTGCATCAGATAGGTCTTCCCGCACTGCCTGACCCCGCGGATGATCAGAGGCTTGCGATGATCGGAATCCTTCCATTCCAGAAGCTCGCCGTACAGTTCCCTGTCCATGGGACTGCAATCATTTACATAAATAAAATAGTTGGTTCATTGCAAAATGTACATGTTATTTTTGTAAAATCCTTGCATTTTACATATCAAAATAATTCTTCTTAGAAATAATCTGTTGACAGACGAACTCACAGACTCCATCCAGATCATTTCATCACCATGATCGCAGTGATTCTTTCGGTGGGTTTTGTTGCATGATTGCCCAAAAGTTCGGTGGGTTTTGTTGCAATTTGTATTCTCCAAAATGTTGTCCAATTGTGAAGAGGAAGATCTCTAAGAGGATGCTGGATTGGAAATCCGACCCTTCCCACAAACCGTTGATACTGATAGGTTGCAGGCAGGTCGGGAAGACCTATTCCGTCCTGAAATTCGGAAAGGACAACTACGGAGATGAATCCCATGGACTTTGAGGAGTTCTTGTGGGCAATGGGCTATGATCCGGGCTTGGTCGCATCCATATCGAACAAAAACCAATCATCAGAATCGATAGATCCCGTGATCAACGATGCCATCGCCGATGCATTCAGACGGTACGTGGCCGTGGGCGACATGCCTGAGGCTGTAAAGGAATACTCGTCCACCGGAAACTACATGAGGGCGCATGCCAAATTGAAGGATATCGTGGAAGTCCTCAAGAGGGATGCGGGCAGGTACTCGAGCGGGACCGACAGGATGAAGATAGTCAGATGCTTGGAATCCATCCCGAACCAGCTTGCGAAAAGGAACAAGAAGTTCAGATACTCCGATATAGAGAAGGTCAACGGCCACGGGTCCAGATAATATGGGAGTGCGTTGGACTGGCTCAGGAATGCGGGACTGATCGAATACTGCCACAATGTGACGGAACCGAACCCTCCGCTCTCGGGGAAGGTCCTCAGCGAGGATTTCAAGATATATCTGTGCGACACCGGCCTAATGTCGGTGCTGATAGAGGATGCGGACATCGATGCCTTGGTGAACCGCGACCCATATGCGAACAACGGTGCGTTCATCGAGAATGCGGTCGCGTCCGCATTGGTGAAAAGAGGGTACAAGCTCCGCTTCTACCAGAGGCCGGACAGCAAGCTAGAGATAGATTTCCTGATCAATGTAGATGGAACAATGAACCTCATCGATACCAAATCTGGAAAGAGCAAGAGATCGAAATCCCTCAACATCCTTCTCGAAGAGAAGAAGAGGAACCGCACCGGGATAAAACTGGCAGAGGGCAACGTTTTCGTGGACGAAAATGGCGCCGCCCATCTCCCGCTCTACGGGGCATGCTTCTTCAAAGAGAGCGCAACAGCCGAGATCGGGCCTCTGGACCCGACGTCGGTCAACGAGAGGTTCAGAGCGCTGTCCGGGAATAATGAATGAGGTCGTGCCGACGGCCTCCGGCACGGGAGGGCGGATCGTTCCGCAGGCATGAATCGGTATTGGTTCAGATCATGTAGTTGTCGGGCGGATTCTCCGCCGCCAGGTCCGTGAGCTTGACGGTGTCCAGATACCCCTTGATGAGGGAGTCTAGCTTCCTCCACACAGGCAGCGTGGGGCACTCGCCGGCGCGCTCGCAGACGTATCCGTTGTCGAGGCATGCGACGGGGGCTATGGAACCTTCCGTGACCCTCAGGACCTCGCCGACCGTGTAGGAATCGGCGGGCCTGGTGAGCCTGTAGCCCCCGCCCTTGCCATGGGTCCCTGTGACGAAACCCGCTTCCTTGAGACACGGCATGATGGTCTCGAGATACTTCAGGGAGATGTTCTGCCTCTCGGCGATCTCCTTCAGCGGCACCGGGATATCGGGATGGTTGGACAGGTCCAGCATCACCCTAAGCGCATACCTCCCCTTAGTTGAGACCAGATAGCTCATGCTCATTCCTCGAACAGTGCAGTCGATAGATACCTCTCGCCGGTGTCCGCGAATATCGCGACTATGTTCTTCCCCGCGTTGGCGGGGTCCTTTGCGAGCTGTATCGCTGCGGCCAGCGCGGCTCCGGCTGATATTCCGACGAGGAATCCCTCCTTCTTTCCGATCAGCCTGCCGTTCTCGAACGCGTCCGCGTCCTCGATCGCGATTATCTGGTCGTAGATTCCGGTGTCGAGTGTGTCCGGGATGAATCCTGCTCCGATGCCCTGTATCTTGTGCGGACCCGTCTTCCCTTCCGAGAGGAGAGGAGATCCCTTGGGCTCCACTGCGACGACCTTGATGTCCTTGTTTTTGGACTTCAGGTACCTTCCTGTTCCCGACAGGGTCCCTCCGGTACCGACTCCGGCGACGAGGATGTCGACCTTCCCGTCCAGGTCCCTGTAGATCTCCGGACCGGTGGTCTCGAAGTGGATCTTGGGGTTGGCGGGGTTAACGAACTGCCCGGGGATCACCGAGTTGGGGATCTCCTTGGCAAGCTCCTCTGCCTTGGCGACAGCTCCCTTCATTCCCTTGGCGCCCTCGGTGAGGACCAGTTCGGCACCGTACGCCTTGATGAGCTTCCTGCGCTCGACGGACATCGTCTCGGGCATGACGATCTTGATTTTGTATCCTCTAGCGGTCGCGATGGATGCCAGGGCGATCCCCGTGTTACCTGAAGTTGGCTCGATGAGGACCGTGTCCTTGTTGATCTTCCCCTGCTTCTCCAGGTCGTCTATCATGGCCTTGGCGATCCTGTCCTTGACGGATCCGGCGGGGTTGAAGAACTCCACCTTACCGAAGATCCTCGCCTTGAGGCCAAGTTCCTTCTCGATGTTCGTGAGCTCCACCAGAGGTGTGCCGCCGATCGTCTCGTCTATGGATTTGTACAGCATGCTATCACTCCTTCACTGCGGCGAATCCCTGCTCGAGATCCGCGATTATGTCATCTATGTTCTCTATACCTATGGACAGGCGGATCGTGTTGGGTTTGATACCGCTCCTGAGCAGCTCCGCCTCATCAAGCTGCGAGTGGGTGGTGGATGCGGGGTGGATGACCAGCGATTTCACGTCGGCCACGTTGGCCAGCAGCGAGAACAGCTTGAGCGATTCCGTGAAGCGCTTCGCGGTGTCGGCTCCGCCCTTGATCTCGAATGTGAAGATGGACCCTGCGCCGTTGGGGAAGTACCTGTCGTATAGCTCCTTCTTCTTCCCTGTCTCCAGGGAGGGGTGGTTGACCTTCTCCACCTGGGGGTGGTTCTTCAGGTACTCCACCACCTTCAGAGCGTTCTATATATGGCGCTCGGTACGCAGGGACAGCGTCTCCGTTCCAAGCAGGAGCAGGAACGAGTTGAAGGGCGATATGCATGCGCCCTGGTCCCTCATGAGGGTGGTCCTGATCTTCATGACGAACGCCGCCTTGCCGACGGCGTCCGTGAATACGACCCCGTGGTAGGACGGGTTGGGCTTGGACAGGGTGGGGAACTTGTCGTTCTGCGCCCAGTCGAAGTTGCCGCTGTCCACGATGATGCCTCCCATCGCGACGCCGTGCCCTCCGATGAACTTGGTCGCGGAATGGACGACGATGTCCGCTCCGTGCTCGATGGGCCTGAACACTGATGGGGGACTGAACGTGCTGTCCACGATCAGCGGGATGCCATGGTCGTGGGCGATCTTGGAGATCGCCTCGAGGTCCGCGACGTCGGAGTTGGGGTTGCCCAGGGTCTCGGTGTAAAGCAGCTTGGTGTTGTCCTTGATGGCTTTGGCGAAGTTCTCCGGGTCGGAGGGATCGACGAATGTGGTCTCGATACCCTGCTCCCTCAGCGTATTCGCGAAGAGGTTGGTCGTTCCCCCGTACAGGTTGGTGGATGATACTATATGATCGCCTGCCAACGCGATGTTCTGTATGGCGTATGTGATTGCCGCGGAACCCGAGGCTGTCGCCAGAGCGGCCACACCCCCTTCGAGGGCGGCGATCCTCTCCTCCAGCACGCTGGAGGTGGGGTTCATCAGCCTCGTGTAGATATTCCCGGGCTCGGTGAGGGCGAATCTCCCTGCGGCCTGGGCGGAGTCCTTGAAGACGTAGGATGTGGTCATGTATATCGGTACAGCACGCGAGTCGGTCGCTGGATCAGCGGTCTCCTGACCTGCGTGCACCTGCAAAGTCTCGAGTTTGTACTTCGTTGGTTCGGTCATTAGTTCACCGAAAGGTACAATCCAATTGGTGTATTAATACCTACCCACTTAGTAGGTAGGTAGGAATAAATAGTAATCAATTTCTTTACCGACTCAGTGAGTATGAAATGCCAATCAACATCCCGAACGGACTACCGGCCATACATGAGCTGGAGATGGAGAACATCTTCGTCATGACGGAGTCCCGCGCCCTGTCGCAGGACATCAGGCCTCTTAAGATAGCTATAATGAATCTGATGCCAACAAAGGTGGAGACAGAGATACAGATAATGAGGCTCCTCAGCAACACCCCCCTCCAGATAGACATCACCCTGCTGATCCCGGCGACGCACGAGTCCAAGAACACCTCGCGCGAGTATCTTGATAGATTCTACAAGACATTCGACGACATCCGCGACCAGAACCTGGACGGGATCATATTCACCGGCGCTCCCCTCGAGGACATCGACTTCGAGCAGGTGGACTACTGGGACGAGCTGTGCGAGATAATGGACTGGGCCAAGCAGCACGCCACCACATCGGTGTACATCTGCTGGGCGTCGCTCGCGGGATTGTATCATCACTATGGGATCAACAAGAAGGCGCTCCCCAAGAAGAAGGCGGGGATATTCCGCTACAGGAACATGGATCCGAAGGAGCCCCTGATGAGGGGCGTGGACCAGTGCCTCAACATCCCCCAGTCCAGGTACGCAACGGTATCCCACGATGACGTGGAGAGGTGTCCCAAGCTGCATACCCTGGCACTCGGCTACGACGACGATGTCGGCATCGCCATCTCCGATGACAATATGATATTCATCACAGGCCACATGGAGTACGACCTCAACACCCTGGCCAACGAGTACAGGAGGGATGTGGACAGGGGCATAGAACCGGCATTCCCCCAGAACTACTATCCGAACGACGACCCGAGGTACGACCCCATCCTGTCATGGAGGAGCCATTCCACCCTCGTCTTCACGAACTGGCTCAACTATTACGTCTACCAGATGACCCCGTACGATCTCAGGGATCTCAACAAAGGAGAATGAAGCAGATGGAGAAAGTGTATCTAGACTACGCAGCGACAGCACCATTGAGGAAAGAGGCCCTGGAGGCCATGATGCCCTACTTCATAGAGGACTTCGGGAACCCTTCCAGCATCCATTCGATGTCCAGGAGCCCGAGGGCGGCCGTGAGGGAGGCGAGGGAGACCATAGCCAAGACACTCAACGCGGACCCCTCGGAGATCTACTTCACGTCCGGAGGGACGGAGTCGGACAACTGGGCCCTGATATCCACGGCCCAGCTCATGAGCCAGAAGGGCAAGGGGAAGCACATCATCATCTCCACCATAGAGCACCACGCGATCATGGAGACCGCCGATTACCTGGTCAAGCAGGGATACGAGGTCACCAAGGTCGGCGTGGACGAGACCGGCCTCGTAAAGATGGATGAATTGGAGAAGGCCATCAGGCCCGATACCGTCCTGATATCGATCATGACCGCCAACAACGAGGTCGGTACCATCGAGCCCGTCGCAGAGATAGGTAAACTCGCACACGACCACGGCATCCTCTTCCACACGGATGCGGTCCAGGCCTACGGCCACATGCCGATCGATGTGAAAGCTATGAACATCGACATGCTGAGCGTCAGCGGTCACAAGTTCGGAGGGCCCAAGGGGATCGGGTTCCTCTACGTCACCAAGAGCGTCAGGCTCCCGCCGTTCATGCACGGCGGGGAGCAGGAGAACGGCAGGAGGGCAGGTACCACAAACGTCCCCGGCATCGTCGGCATGGCCAAAGCTGCAGAAATTGCACACAGGGACCTCGAGAAGAACATGGAGAGGATGACCGGGCTCAGGGACCACTACATCGAGAGGATCGAGAAGGAGATCCCCTACTGCAAGTTCAACGGCCACAGGACCAAGCGGCTTCCTGGGAACGCCAACTTCAGCTTCTACTTCGTCGAAGGCGAATCGCTGCTGATGAACCTCGGCATGAAGGGCGTATGCATCTCGACCGGATCCGCTTGCGCATCCGGATCTTTGGACCCATCTCATGTGCTCATGGCGATAGGCGTCCCGCACGAGATCGCCCACGGCTCCATCAGGGTGTCGCTATCGGAGGACACCACCCTGGAGCAGATAGACTACGCAGTGGACGCGATAAAGAGCGCGGTCGCCACCATGAGGTCGCTCTCACCCCTTTACGATGATTTCGTCAAGACCCACAAGGAGGCCTGAACATGTACGACGGAGAATACAGCGACAAGGTCATCGACCACTTCACTAACCCCAGGAACGTGGGGGAGATCGAGAATCCATCTGGTGTCGGTACTGTCGGCAACGCCAAGTGCGGGGACATCATGAGGATATACCTCGATATCGACGAGAACGGCATCATAAGGGACTGTAAGTTCAAGACCTTCGGATGCGGTGCCGCAGTGGCAAGCAGCAGCATGGCCACCGAGATGGTGAAAGGGAAATCAGTGCAGGAGGCCATGGAGATCACCAACAAGGCGGTCATGGAGGCCCTGGACGGGCTCCCGGTCGTCAAGATCCACTGCTCGCTCCTGGCCGAAGAGGCCATCCATGCGGCCCTCTGGGACTATGCCCAGAAGAACGGCATAGTGATCGAGGGCCTGAAGGAGCCCAAGGAGGACATCAACGACTGATGGACGGCAGGGAACTGTTCCAAAGGGTCGTGTCGACAGTCCAGGAGACGTACCTCAAGATCGGGGACATGTCGGGGAGCATCTCCCTGTACTACCCGTTCGAGGGTGCCGCGGAGACCCTCATAGGGGACTTCGTCAGGGCGTCCTCGGGCTTCCCGGGCATGTCCGTGGAGACCCTGTACCAGAGGATCAGGGTCACCGTACCGGAGGACGTCTGCAGGAAGATGTGCTGGATGCACATGGACCCGGACATGAGGGCCATGGTGGAGCTCACCAGGGACCAGTCGTCCCCCGAAGCGTTCAGGGATGAACTCCACAAGAGGAATCCCAAGGCGAGGATGGTCCCGTCCCCCTACCCGGAGTTCGACTGGATAGTCGTCTTTCCGAAGGAGGGCAGCGACATCTACTGCCTCGCGGAGGAGATGGGAAGACTCACCTACCACCGGTTCTCCCCCGAGGAGTTCGGGTGTTTTGGGTATGAAGTGCCCGAATGAATCCTCAAGCTCCCCCCGCGGCGAGCGGGGGATGGCAATCCCATCGCTGTAGCGACCCCTCGAAATCTATTATAAGGGGAATACGAATGAACCAACAAATTTGGTGCAATCATGATAATCAACGCCGAGCTCTTCGTAAACGACTCACCCGGACAACTCGTAGGTTCCATCGAACCCATCTCACTGGTCAACGGCAACATCCTCGCCGTGGTCCACAACCGTGACAGGATCGTAGACAACAGGATCCTGGTCAACGTGACATTCGAGGTGGACGATAGGCAGCTGGAACGCCTGAAGGACCTGTGGAAGTCCAAGGACGTCGTCATATCCAGTCTCGGATCGGTCCACGAGACCTACACCATGAACTACATCCTCATCGGGGACGTCAACGCGCAGTACATCGAGGGACTGCTGAGGAAGATCAACGAGGCCACCACGCTGGACCAGATCAACGTCAGCTACTCGTCCAAATCGGTTAAGACGGCCAGCCACACCAGCCTGATCACCGTCAAGGCCCGTTACGAGGACAACCTCGACAAAATAGACGCCATCCTCAGGAAGGAATGTAAGCTGGCCAATGTCACTTATGTGAGGGGTGTTTGAGATGAAGGCCTTCATTTGCGGATTCGGAACCATCGGCCAGAGCGTGGCCAGAGTCATCAAGGAGAAGCAGGACTTCTTCAAGAAGCGCTACGGAGAGACCCTCACCGTGGTGGGAGCATTGGACTCCAAATCATATGTCATCGACCCCGAAGGGCTCGATGCGGATGCGACCATCAACGCCAAGAAGGACACCGGATGCGTCGGCGAGAAGAGGTACAAGGACATCAAGGAAGCCCTCGACGCAGTGGACTTCGACATCCTTGTGGAAGTGACATCCACCGACATCAAGACCGGAGGCGTAGGCCTGGACAACATCAGGTACGCCCTGGAGCACGAGAAGGATGTCGTCACTGCCAACAAAGGACCGCTGGCGCTCAAGTACAAGGAGCTCACACAGCTGGCGGACGAGCACGGACGCTACCTCCTCTTCGAGGGTACCGTCGGCGGAGCCATGCCGATCATCAATCTCAACAAGTACGACCTGGCGGGTCAGAACATCAAGTCGATCAGGGGAATCTTCAACGGCACCTGCAACTACATCCTCACCAAGATGGATGACGGACAGCCCTTCGAGCAGGCGCTCAAGGAGGCCCAGCAGCAGGGATACGCGGAGACCGACCCCACCAACGATGTGGAAGGCTATGACAGCGCATGCAAGGTCGTCATCCTGGCCAACTCCATCTTCGGAAGGAACGCGACGTTCAACGATGTGGAGATCACCGGTATCACCAGCATCAACTCCGATGCGGTCGCCCTGGCACAGAACAACGGAATGGTCATCAGACTGATCGGAGAGGTGTCCCCCACGAAGCTGGAGGTCGCCCCCAGGCTGATCCCCCGCGGTCATCCCCTCAGTCTCCCCGGTACGCTGAACACCGCGGAGATCATCACAGAGTACGCTGGACCCATAACCGTGTCCGGAGTCGGCGCCGGAGGACTGGAGACCGCTTCGGCCATCCTCAGCGACATCATCGACATCATGGATGAGAGAATCGGTGACTGAGTTGACAGGCAGGGTCGCCATATACGACACCACGCTCCGCGACGGTGCCCAGACCGAGGGCGTCCTGTTCTCCACAGAGGACAAACTGGACATCCTTCAGGCTCTGGACGATTTCGGGGTGGATTTCGTAGAGGGCGGTTGGCCCGGTTCCAACCCCACCGACGATGAATTCTTCGAGAGGGCCGGCAGGCTGGATCTGAAGAGGACGAAACTAGTGGCCTTCGGCAGCACCAGGAGAGTCGGTTCGTCCCCCGAGGATGACAGTAACCTCAAGGCTCTCGCCGCCAGCGGCACCGAGTGGTGCTGCATATTCGGGAAGTCTTGGGACTTCCAGGTGGAGGAAGCTCTGGGGATAGGCCTAGACGAGAACCTGGACATGGTCCAGGACAGCATCAGGTTCCTCGTCGATTCCGGGAAGCACGTCATATTCGATGCAGAGCACTTCTTCGACGGCTACAGGTCCAACAGGAAGTACGCGATCAACGTCCTCAAGGCGGCGGAAGCGGGAGGGGCGGAATGGCTAGTCCTCTGCGACACCAACGGCGGCACCATGCCGTCGGAGATATCCGAGGCCGTCGAGGATGCACTGTTATCTGTGGACGTCCCCCTGGGGATACACGCCCACAACGATTCCGACATGGCCACGGCCAATTCGCTTGCAGCAGTGGAGAACGGCTGCATGATGGTCCAGTGCACGGTGAACGGCATGGGCGAGAGGTGCGGCAACGCCAACCTGTGCACCGTTCTGCCGAACCTGGTCTGCAAGATGGGCATCGAGACATCGGACATAGACATGTCCAGACTCACCGACCTGTCCAAATCCATCGGCGAGATCGCCAACATCATCCCCCGCCCGGAGATGCCCTATGTGGGCGACACTGCCTTCACGCACAAGGGCGGGATGCACATATCCGCGGTCACCAAGGACACCCGCACCTACGAGCACATAGACCCCTCCCTGGTGGGCAACTCCAGGAAGATACTGGTCTCGGAGATGGCCGGCAAGGCCGGAATAGCCAAGAAGCTCAGGGAGCTTGACCTGGAATGCGGCGACGACATCCCTGACATCGCAAGGAAGATCAAGGAGATGGAGTCCAAGGGATACCAGTTCGAAGGTGCCGACGCGAGCTTCGAGCTCCTGGTCAGGAGGCTCAGAGGAGAGCTCGATTCTAAATTCACGGTCGAAGGATTCAGGATCCTGATAGACAACCGCATCGGGGACATGGACTCCGAGGCGAGCATCAAGGTGCTAGATTCCGAGGGCAGGCTGGAGCAGACCGCCGCAGACGGCAACGGTCCCGTCAACGCTCTGGACAAGGCGCTGAGGAAGTCCCTGCTGAGGTTCTACCCTCAGATAAACGATTTGAAACTCACGGATTACAAGGTACGTATACTGGACGAGAAGATGGCCACCGGTGCCGGCGTCCGTGTGCTGATCAGATCCACGGACGGGAAGAGGAGCTGGACCACGGTGGGCGTTTCGGAGAACGTCGTCGAAGCCAGTCTCATCGCGCTGGTGGACGCATTGGAATACAAACTGATGATCGGGTGATACAAATGAGCAGAACCATAGTCACGCTCGTGGGGAAGGACAAGGTGGGCATCATCGCCACAGTCTGCAACTTCTTCGCGGAGAACAACATAAACATCCTGGACCTGAAGCAGACCACCTCCCAGGGATTCATCAACATGATGATGATCGTGGATACCGACTCCTACAAGGGGACCATGTCCGAGCTCAACGAGGGATTGGAGAAGGTCGGCGTCAAGGTCGGCTGCACGGTCAAGGCCCAGCACGAAGAGATATTCGACATGATGCACAGGATCTGAGACCATGGTAGAGCTCAACGAGGTGTTCGAGACCGTCAACATGGTGGCGGAGGAGAATCTCGATGTCAGGACGATCACCATGGGCATCAGCCTCCTGGACTGCATCGACCCGGATCTCGGCACGCTGTGCGACAAGATCTACAAGAAGATCACCGAGTCGGCCAAGGACCTGGTGAAGGTCGGGGATGAATTAGGTAGCGAGTACGGCGTACCCGTGATCAACAAGAGGATATCGGTCACGCCGATAGCCATCGTCGGATCGGCGGCATGCAAGTGCCCCAAGGACTATGTGAAGATCGCTGAGACCCTTGATTGTGCCGCAAAGGATGTGGGAGTGAACTTCATCGGAGGATACTCCGCACTCGTGCAGAAGGGCATGACCACCGGGGACAGGTACCTCATCGAATCCATCCCCGAGGCCTTGGCGACCACCGAGAGGGTGTGCTCGTCCATCAGCCTTGGTTCAACGAAGATCGGCATTAACATGGATGCCGTGAGGCTGATGGGAGATATCATCAAGGCCACTGCGGAAGCGACGAAGGAGAACGACTCCCTCGGATGCGCCAAGCTCGTGGTGTTCTGCAATCCGCCGGACGACAACCCGTTCATGGCAGGAGCGTTCCACGGCGTCACGGAAGCAGACAGGATCATCAACGTCGGAGTCAGCGGACCCGGTGTCGTGAAGCATGAGCTCTCCAAGGTCCGCGGACAGGACTTCGAAGTACTGTGCGAGACCATCAAGAAGACCGCATTCAAGGTCACGAGGGTAGGACAGCTGTTCGCCAAGGAGGCGTCCAAGAGGCTGGGCGTCCCCTTCGGTATCGTGGACCTGTCCCTCGCACCCACACCCGCTGTCGGCGACAGTATCGCCGACATCATCCACGAGATGGGAATGGAGTATGCCGGAGCACCCGGTACGACCGCTGCGCTTGCGATCCTCAACGACCAGGTCAAGAAAGGCGGTGTGATGGCGTCATCCTATGTCGGAGGACTGTCCGGAGCGTTCATCCCGGTCACCGAGGACAAGGCCATGGCGGAGGCCGCCGAGATCGGCGCCCTATCCCTCGAAAAGCTCGAGGCGATGACGTGCGTATGCTCGGTCGGACTTGATATGATAGCTATCCCCGGAAGCACCCCTGCGACAACCATAGCGGGCATAATCGCCGACGAGATGGCCATCGGTATGGTCAACCAGAAGACCACAGCCGTGAGGCTTATCCCCGTCATCGGAAAGGATGTTGGCGACTTCGCCCAGTTCGGCGGTCTGCTCGGAGAGGCGAGGATCATGCCTGTCAACAAGTTCGGTTGCGCCGACTTCGTGAACCGCGGCGGAAGGATCCCCGCACCCATACATAGTTTCAAGAACTGAAGGTACCGCCTAACGGCGGTACCAACCCATTTATTAGTTGGATTGGTAATCCGATATATAGTCCGCATCACCCTATACGATTATGGATGAGATAACAGAGAGCGAACTGCTCGACGTGATCAGGGAGAACCCCATGATCTGTACCCGTGCGATAGTGAAGAATCTCCGTCCGGAGGATTTCAGGGACCCAGAGCTCTACAAGGCCCATCTCGATTCTCTGAAGCCTCTCCTGAACAGGCTGTGGACGGAAGGCACCATCGTGTCGTCCAAGGTGCAATGCTGCACGTTCAACCTGAAGCAGTGGCAGATCGCATAAGGACATCTTCGGACGGTAGCAGAACCTACCGTCCGATTCATTTTTGATATTCTCTTAATAACGTAAGAATCCTGAGACTCCGACTTTTACGACAGCTCCGACCTAAGACGGATCGATAAGAACGAGAGTGGGAAGAAGGTTTTGGGCACCCGTAGGTGCCAAAGAAGAAGCATCGAGGATGCGTAAGTGGGGGCAGAGGGATTTGAACCCCCGTCAGCGGGTTTCCACTACGGGAGGAGCTACCTCCCGCGGAATCAATGAGTCATCGCTCCAGTTAATCATCAACTGTCAGCAAACCCATTTACAAT
>JAEEGF011330629.1_pt1 | contig 53634 bp, 26 predicted proteins | sample 9134171 | NCBI WGS metagenome assembly JAEEGF01 (sample SAMN16246542, study PRJNA631951) | gut metagenome | biome: gut microbiome; feature: rumen; material: AP-attached | host: Bos | place: Iran: Karaj | collected 2018-10 | reverse complement strand
GGAGGGACTGAAAAACGCCGCGTGCGGCGATGGCAATTTCCGCGTGCGGCGATGGCCATCCCCGCGTGCGGCGTTGGGCAATTCCGCAGGCGGCGTTTTCAGACCCCCCGGAAGGGGGTGTTTTTATTGTGTTTTGCGATGGTAGTCGGCCAGTGCAATCTGATAGTTTGCCTTGGCCTGTGCCAGGTCGTTCTGCGCCCTGCGGTTCAGCGTTTCGGCATCGAGCAGGTCGGTCAGCGTGCAGGTGCTCATGCGGTATTGGTCGGTAGTCATGCGCAGGTTCTCCGCTGCCTCGTCCAGGCTGGCCTGCGCTATCTGTGTCTGCTTGTAGGCCTCCTGCAGGTTCGTCCACGCCCTTTCCGCATCTATCTGCAGCATTTGGCGTGCATTCTCGCGCTCCTCCACAGCCTGCGCAAGTTTGATTTTCTGCCGTTTCATCGCATAATTTCCGCCCCACCAGTCGCTGAGAGGGATGGAGAGGGTGCCGAACACGAGGCCGTTGTTCTTGTGGCTTTTTATGTATGTCTTGACGTTGTCGGAGAAACCGCCGATGCCGGTATGGTATCCGCCCAGTCCGACGGCCAGATGGGGCAGCAGTTTGCCGCGCTCCATCTTGACTTGCAGCGCCTGTGCATCGACCGCCTTGCCCAACATCTGCAGCTCTTCGCGATGGTCGGGCGAGAGGGTCAGGGGACTTTCTCCGGCCTCGATGGGCTGCAGGATAGGCTTGTCCTCGAGCACGATGTCGAAGTTCTTGTCGGCTTCGGCTGGCTCGATGCCTATCTGCTGTGCCAGCAGGAGCCGCAGCACATGGTCGGCATTCTCGAGTTTGAGGCGATTGGAGGAGATTTCCTGCTGGCGCAACCGCACCTGGAGCACGGAGTTGCGGGTTGTGACCCCTGCCTTGAGGAAGTTCTCCACCTGCGTCATGACGGCATCCAGCTGCTTCTCGGCTGCCTCGATGGTGCTGAGGTTGTAGCGCACCTGAGCCAGCTGCCAGTAGCATTCCGTCACCTTTTGCAGCACCTCCTTCTCGGTGAGCTGCTGCTTGAGCGTGGATACGTCTTCCTGAACCTTGGCGAGTTTGTTGCCATAGACTATCTGCCCTCCTTGGAAGAGCGGCTGGACGAGTGTGGCAGAAAGGGAATAGGCTCTGTCGAACTCGGAGACGCTGAATGGTAAGCCGACGAGGGGGCTGAACTGCTGGCCCAGCGCCATTATCTCTTGGGGGTAAGTTCCCTCAGATTTGACCATTTCATCGAATAATTTGAACGCGAGGACACTGGCGCTGATGCGAGGGAAGTAGTTGGTGAAGGCCTCTTTTCTCTGCTCCGAAGCCGCCTCAATCTCGAAGGCTGCATTCCGAAGCTCGTGGTTGTTCTGGCGTGCGCGTTCCAGGCATTGCTCCAAGGTCAGTTTCTGAGCAGAAGCACTCATGCCAAGCAGCACGAATATGTAAAAAATGTACCGTTTCATCGTGATTTTTTAGGGTTGGGGTAGTGGCTCTTTGCTTAATTTCCAATAGAACACCGGCAGCACGGTAACGACAAGGATGAGTGTGCCGATGCCTCCGGCGAAGATGGTGATGCCGACCGGCATCCAGAACGATGATTTGCCCAATATCATGGGAATCACACCGACGGCTGTCGTGGCTGTGGTCAGGAAGATGGGCACCATGCGTCGGCGGCCGGCGTCGAAGGCGGCATCGTGTACCGTCATACCTTCGGCTATCTTCTGGTCGGCATGCTCGAAGATGAGTATCTCGTTGCGCATGATGATGCCCATCAGCGTGATGAAGCCGAAGAGGCTGGTCAGGCCGAGCGTGATGTTGGCTATGCCCAGGCCAATCATGGCGCCTGGCACGGAAAGCAGGATGCTCGCCATGCAGATACCGGTAAGGCCGAAGCGGCGGAAGTTGAAGAGCAGGAAGAAGAAGATAATTACCAAGGCAATGCCGATGCCCCATGCCACCTCGGGAACGGTCTCAAGGTTCTTTTCAGGTTCGCCGCCTATCTCGGCACGAACGCCTCTGGGCAGAGGGAAGTCGTTCTCGAGGATGTTCTGGATGTTTTTCTGCACCTTGGCCGCCAGCACTCCCCGCTTATTCTCGGCAGTTACCGTGATGCAGCGCTCGCCATTGCGGTGGATGATGTTGGTCGGTATCCATTGCGTCTTGACATCGGCCACCTGCCGCAAGGGGATGCTGCTGAGCGGCTGCGCCATGGGCGTGATGTAGAGGTTCTCGATGTCGCTAATCAGCATCTGTTCCGCCTGCTTGTCGCGCAGCACAACCGGCACTTCGTAGTTGCCTTCCCAGATGGTCGCCACTTGCGTCTTCCCCGTCTGCAAAGCGAGTTGCAGTTCAGCCATCGTGCGTGTGATGCCAAGCTGGGGAGCCGTGAGAGGGTCGAGCGTGACGTCCACGATAGGCGAGGGCTGGTCATAGTCTGTGTGCACCCATTCCAGCTCGGGCATCTGGCGCAACCTCGCCATAAGCCGCTCGGCAGCCAGCCCGATGCTGTCCAGGTCGTTGCCGTAGAAGCGATACTCGTATGTCGGCACGGGCAGATAGTCCATCTGCTTGAAGCGCACGTATGCCCCCGGCCAGAAGTTGCTCAGGCGGGGTGCGTACTCGTTCAGCATCTCGAAGGTCGTCTTAATGTCCTTCGTGTTGATGATGAGCTGGGCAAAGTTCTTGCCACCCAGTTGCGGCTCGTAGCATGTCATGAAGCGGGGCGAGCTGCAGCCAATGAAGGTCGTAACGCTCGTCACGCGCTCGTCCTTCGACAGCGAGTCGCGCAGGGCTTCGGTGATGGCTCGCGTCTCGTCCAGACCGGCTCCTTGTGGCAGATAGACCTCGCAGGCAAACTGGTTGCGGTCGGCGAAGGGGAACTGCCTGAGCTTAAGCGTAGGGAAGATGAGGGATGTAAGGACGACAAGCACGACGCTGCTGCATATCGTGAGCCACGGATGCTTGAAGGTCCACTTCAATGCTTTGATGTAATAGAGTTGCACGCGCTCCGTGATGTCGGGTTTGTCAGGCCTTTTCTCCTGCACCTTCTTGATGAGGCGCACGTTAAGGGCAGGAATGATGCAGGCTGCCACAATAAGGCTGACCATCAGGCAAATGGTGATGGTTGCAGGGAAGAAGCCAATGACGTCGCCTGCCTCACCCGTCATCGTGAACAGAATCGGGTAGAAGATGGCGCAGATGCAGACCGTAGCCAACAGCATCGGCATGAAATATTGCTTGACCGACATGATGGCTGCCTCTTTCCTGTCCATGCCGTTGCCAAGGTATTCGAGGTAGCCGTCGATGACCACTATGCTGTTATCCACAATCATGCCCAGTACAACGATAAGCGAGGCCAGCGTGATGATGTTGAGCGGAATGCTGAGAATGTACATGATGCCCACGCTGATGAATGTCGAGAGCGGTATGGTGATGGCAGCCACAATGGCGCTGCGCAAAGGGAAGAGCAGCATCATGACAAGGATGATGACCGCCATCGACTCGATCAGGTTGATAAGGAAATCCTTGACGCTTGCCTCTACGACTTTGGGCTGGTCGGTGATGCGAAGCACATCGACGTCGGCTGGCAAATATTCCTTGCGGAAACTGTCGATGACCTTGTTGACTTCCTCGCCATAATGCACGATGTTGTTGCCCTCTGTCATCTCGAGCGACAGGAGGACGCAGCGCTTGCCGTTGCTTTCGATGTAGCTGTCGCTCGTGTCATACTCCCGTCTTACCTCGGCAATGTCGCGGACTCGCACCACCTTGCCCGAGGCGTCGGAATAGATGATGTGGTTCATCACCTCCTGTTCCGAGTGGCGCGTTGTGGCAAGATGCAGGGGAATGTTTGTCGAGGGAGTGCTGACGCTGCCGCTCAGAGTGGTGAGACCTTCGTTCGAGAGTGCCGTCATGAGTGCCGCCTGACCGATGCCGTATGCGGCAAGGCGTTCGCGGTCCACATAAATGCTTATCTGCTCCTTCTTCTCTCCATACTGGCGCACATTGCTTACGCTTTTGACACGGCGAAGACGGTCGGCCAGCTCGTCGCTGTATTCCTGCAGCTCTCGATAGGAGCGCTCGTTGCTCTCCAGGGTGATGAGCAGGGCGGAGGCATCGCCGAAGTCGTCCTTTACAATCAAGGCCACAACGCCGCTCGGCAGCTGGCTCTTGAAGGCATTGACGCCATGCTTTATCCTGTTCCATATAGGAGGGAGGTTTGTGATTTTCGGGTCGAAGAAGACCTTCATGAAGCACATGCCGTTCATGCTTTGCGTAGTCGTCTTCGAGCGGTCCACCTCTTTGAACGTGAAGATGTATCGTTCGAGCGGACGAGCCACTTGTGCCTCTATCTCTTCGCTCGTAGCGCCAGGCATGACGGCAACCACTACGCCCATTCGTATCGTGAAAGGAGGAAATTCGTCCTTCGGCATCTGCACAAGCCCATAGAAACCGAAGGCAAGCAATATGACGGTGATAAGCGCCGTGATGCCCCAGTTCTTGAGTGGCCAAGCAGACCAATGCTTATTAAGTTTAGCGTCCATAGGGTGTCGTTATTCCTTTATTTGACTTCCTTCGCTTACCTTTTGGTAACCTTCGACAATCACTTTGTCGCCTTCTGCTAGGCCTGAAAGGACGACGATGCGGTCGCCTTGGGCTTCACCGACTTCTACTGGCTGACGCGTGGCCTTTCCGCCCTTTGCGAGCCATACGAACTGCCGGCCGTCGGCAGTTTGCTGCACGCTGCGGACAGGCACCGTCACCTCGGTGCTGGTGTCGTCAGCCTCTGTCGAGACATTCACCACCATGCCTGGCAGCAGTTCGCCTCCAGGGTTGGGCAGGGTGAAGCGCACATCATAGGTATGCGTCATGACATCTCCTTGCACATTGCGCACGAAATGGTTGCTGTAGAAGGTCTTGCCGCCGAGTGCTTCAGCCGAGACCGTCACGCCTTTGCCCCTGTTCATGCGAGGGTTGAACTGGGCGATTTCCTTTTCGGGAACGGATATCTTGACTTTAACCTTTGCGATGTTCAGAATCGTGCAGACGGGCTGCGAAGGCAGGGCAGTCATGCCGTTTTCCATGAGTTTGTTGCCGATGATGCCGCTGCAGGGGGCCAGCAGGCGACAATCCTTCACGGCCTTACTTGCCATGTCGAGGCTCGATTGTGCCTGGCGCACTTTTGTCTGGACGTTCACCCAGTCGATGTCGGAGATGGACTGCGATTCGTGCAGCACCTGCATACGTTCCTGAGCGTCGAGTGCCTGGTCGAGAGATGCCTTTGCAGCCAGACGGGTGTTCTCGCATTGTGTGGGGTCCATTTCGGCGAGGACCTGGCCCTTTGCCACATACTGTCCTTCCTCGACATATACTCTGTTGACGGTGCCCATGCCTGTGAAGCTGACGGGCGTGGTGCTGTCCTCTTCCACCTTGCCCACATATTGCTTCTTGGCGGAGGCTGTGCCCGCACAGACTGTTTCTGTGGTGACTTTCAATACCTCCACTTCATAACTTTTTTCGCTTTTGCCGCAAGCTGCCAGCATCGTGATGCATGTCAGCACAGCAAAACAGTTAAGTTTATTCATAGTTTTTGTGTCTTTTTCGTTTTTTGCGGTGCAAAATTACTACTTTTCCCATACATAGTATATATTATAATGGCGCAAACCTTGTTCTATTTCTCCACAAAAGTCATATTGCAGCGAAAAAGAGAACAAATTTATGGTAAAAAAGATGTCAATTACCAAAGAAAATGATTACCTTTGCGACAGATAATAATAAAAATATGGAGAAACTCGACATTCAAGCCATCGTTGACAGTAAACTCAATTTCCACTTCAACGAGCATATTGCCATCTTCAACGATTTCGAGAAGGTGCGCAGTCTAAACATCTCGGATGTTCTGATCGAAGGCTTCCTGTTTGCTGTGGTGACTAACGGCCAGGCGCAGATTTCGGTTGAGGACAAGACATTCCAGCTTAAGAAGGGTGATGTCATTACCTGCAAGCCGCGCAACATCTTCGAGCGCAGCATGATGAGTATGGACTTCAACGCCTTGCTGCTTTTCATCTCGCCCGAATATGTGGCGCAGCTCTCACAGATGGTTCGCATGGAGTGGACTTACTCCATGTTTTCTTCCTCGTACAGGATTCTTCATGCCGATGAAATGGCGATAAATCGCTACCATCTCTTCTTCGACTTGTTGCAGAATCATCTCTCAAGTCCCGACACCCCCCACAAGGATCTGAGCCTCCGGCTGCTCTTTGCGTCGATGGCTTACGACTTGCACGACTTGCAGAAGTTCCAGGACGAGGAGCTGCTCCGGCAGACCTACAGCTCGGGCGAGAACATCCTGCGGCAGTTCATGCAGCATCTGCACGACCCCTCGCAGCCCTATCTCAACGTCAACGAATACGCAAGCCTTTTCAGCATCACTCCCAAGTACTTCTCGAGTGTGTGCAAACGCCTTACGGGGAAGACGGCCAACCAGCTGATAAGCGATGAAATCGTGCGTTCTGCGCAAATCACCCTGCGCGACAGCAGTAAGAGCATCAAGCAGATTGCTGCGTTGTTGGGCTTTAAGAACCAGTCGCATTTCGGCCGTTTCTTCCGTCAGCAGACAGGCGTCTCGCCTCAACAGTATAGGGAGGGAAAAGCGCTTTAGTAAGTTGCTGATTTTCAGCATGCGTGCGGGGGCTCCAAACGCCGCCTGCGGAAATGGGCAACGCCGCACGCGGGGATTGCCATCGCCGCACGCGGAATTTGGCATCGCCGCACGCGGCGTTTTCAATCCCCCTTTGAGGTGTTGCCGGATATGCCTCTCAGTATTCTTTTTTTCACCGTTTCAAGCAAAAAAAAGTTGCTGCAAGGTACTGACATATTGAAAAAAGTACTAATTTTGCAGCGCTTTGTGTGCACAGGCATGTGCACGCATAACATTTATCTGGATAGCAACATGATGAAATCGATACGCCTCAGGCTTACTTTCCTGTTCTCCCTGCTGTTTGCCTCGGGCATGCTGTATGCCTACGATTCGGCTGTTGACCTTCTGCTCGAAGGCACGATGATATATTCAGGCAACAAGTCGGATGCGGAATTGGCTTTCGATGACGATGCTTCTACCTACTACAGTACTTCCGGGAGCGACTTCAACTGGATTGGCCTTGACTTGGGCGAGCCTCATGTCATCACCCGAATCGGCTTTACGCCTGCCCCCGGGAGTCAGGGAGCCGACCGCATGCTGCTCAGCCTCTTCGAAGGAGCCAACAGTCCCGACTTCATGGACGCGGTGCCTCTCTACCTCATCAGCTCCAAGCCGTACAACGGGACATATATGACGGCGGATGTCAATGTGAGCCGCGGCTTCCGTTATGTCCGTTATGTGGGAGGCACAGGTTCCTATTGCAACATCGCGGAACTGAAGTTCTTCGGGCATGCAGGCGAAGGCGACGACAGCCAGTTCTATCAGATTACCAACCTGCCTACGCTCAGCGTGCATGTGCAGGACAATATCCTGCCCGTGAATCGTGGCGAGGACTTCGAGTCGCAATCCGTACTCATCTACGATGGCGGCACGATGCTTCAGGAGTATCCCATCCTGTTCCGTGTCCGCGGCAACTTCTCATCGACGCACGAGAACAAGGCCTTCCGCATGAAGTACAACGACGGCAAGAGCCATCATGTCATGAGAGGAGGCGTCAACGAGTCGCCCACCAAGTGCAAGAAGTGGGTGCTCATCAACAGCTATCGCGACAAGACGCTGATGCGCAACCCCGTGGCGTGGGCCATGTCGAAGCGTGCCGAAAGGGATTGGACGCCGTGGAGCCAGGTGGTTGACCTCGTCGTCAACGGCGACTATCGCGGCACCTACACCCTTGCCGATGCCGTCAGCGTGGACAGAAACCGCATCGACATCACGGAGATGACCACTTGGGACCTCGATGAGGAATACATCACGGGCGGCTATCTCGTTGAAGCAGACAACAATTACTCCAAGGAAACCTATCATTTCAAGTCAGATCACGGGAACACGATGTCCGTCCATGAGCCGGATGAAGACATCATGCAGCCGGAACAGTTCCAGTACATCAAGGACTACTGGAACAGCATGGAGAGCATCGTATTCGGCCCTGACTATCTCGACAAAGAGAAAGGCCTTCGCTCTGTTCTCGACATAGAGACATTCCTCAGATGGTTCCTCGTAAGCGAGTTCAACGGCAATACTGACATGATTTGCCAAGTCTTCCTCTACAAAGAGCGCGGCGACAGCCATTTCTACACGGGTCCTATCTGGGATGCCGACCTTGCCCTCGAGAACGACGAGAAAACCTATCCTGCCAACCAGCGCATGGAATGGACCTACAAGGTGCGTCAGACGGGGCAATACGAACAGCTCGTCAGCCGTGTCCTTTCCGACCCTTCCGTCTATGCCCAGCTGCAAGAGATGTGGGCCAGGCTGCGCAAGGCCGGGCGTTTCGAGCCGGAGGCAGTGGCAGCCGACGTCGATTCGCTTCGCAACGAGATACGCGCCTCTGCCACCCTCAACTTCATCCGCTGGCCTTACCTCAACCAATGGCTCTCGCTAAATCCTGCTGTGCCAGGATCGTGGGAAGCGGAAGTGGACCGCGTGCGCGACTTCGTTTACGACCGTGTGGCGTGGATGGACGAGATGCTCTCTTATGGAAAGCTGCGCCAGGATGCCAACGGTGTTTACCTCATAGCCTCCGGCCTCGATCTCTGCACATTCAGTCAGATGGTTAACAAGGGCGGCAAGACAGAAGCACAGGCTGTGCTCGTCTCCGACATAGACATGGATGGCTACAACGAGGAGTTCCAACCCATCGGCACCGCTTCGGCAGTCTTCGCCGGAAGCTTCGACGGCCAGGGACACACCATTCGCAACCTCCACCTCAGCGGCACTGACATCGTCGGCCTTTTCCGCTATGTGGGCCACGCCACGCTGAAAGACATTGTCTTCGACGAGTCGTGTAGCGCAGAAGGACGAACCAAAGTCGGTATGCTCATAGGCCAGATTAGCAATGGCACCGCTAAGATATCGGAGATAGAGAACCGTGGCTCTGTCACCGCCTTGGCCGACAATGCCGGTGGCCTCGTGGGGTACGGGAAGAGCCTCTCTGTGTTCAACCTGACCAACTGCAGCAATATCGGTCCTGTCACTGCCCAGAGCAATGCGGCGGCCTTCGTGGCGCCTGTCGTTGGAAAGGTGAATCTCGCCAACTGCTACAACATAGGCGCCATTACGGGTGCTACGGAAGGCAAGGAGTTCGCCTTCGGCACCAAGAGTACCATCATCGAAAACTGCTGGGACTACACCTCTATGCAGACCAACAGCATGTTGCCCGCTCAGGTGGACAACGGCGAGCTTTGCTATCTGCTCAATGGCAGCGGACTGCGCGACACTTGGCGCCAGAACCTCGACAACGGACGGCAGCACGACATCTATCCTGTGCTGCGAAGCAATGCGGGCAGGGTCTATGAGAAGGACGGCCGCTACACCAACATCAATGCCGATGCCACGAAGTTCCGCTACTACTATCTCGTCGTCACGCATCTGCAGGGCGGCGGCAATTGCATACAGTTCTCCGAGTTCGACATACTGGACGATGCACTCAACGAGGTAGCGCCCCTTTATGTCTATGCAGGCGGCCCCACGGGATACAACAACGAGGATTGGGAGAATGCCGCTGACAATAGTGTCTATACGAAGTACTGCGCTTACTTCTCGGGCAATGCCTATTTCCTGTTCGATGCTGGGAGTGAGGTCGATGCCTACGGCTATCGTCTCTATACGGCCAACGATACGAAGAACAGCCCCGGACGCAATCCCAGCTCCTGGAAGCTGTATGGCAGCAACACCATGCTGTCGAGCCCCAATGATGCCGGATGGGTGCTCATCGACGAGCGCGTGAACGACTGGACGATGCAGGCCACAAACTATACGCCCTACGATTTCTACATCCCCCATGCACTCGAGACGCTTGAACTGAGCAGGCATTCCGCCGTGCTTCTGCAGGGAGATGAGCTGCAGCTCGAGGCAAGCTATACGCCGGCTGTCCTGCAGAATGTGAACCTGCAGTGGACCTCAACCGACGAGACTGTTGCCACCGTCGATGAGCAGGGGCATGTGACAGCTGTCGGGCTGGGCACGGCGGACATTATCCTCTCTGCTCCCAACATCAGCATGTTGCGCGACACCTGCAGCGTCACCGTCGTGGATGAGATTCCTGGCCATCGCTACTATCAGCTTGCCATCGAGGCAATCGTCAGCGGCGAAACCATCCAGTTCTCAGAGTTCGACCTGCTCGACCGTTTCGGAAACGAGGTGACGCCGCTCACCTTCCTTTCGGCCACCGGCACCTACATAAAGGACCATGATGCAGGCGACCTTTTCGACGACGACGTCACCACGAAATACTGCGCCGCCTTCTCTCCTGCCCATACATTATATATATATTGGGATGCAGGCGAGCCTGTCACGCTCTCCGGCTATCGCATCACGACAGCCAAAGACACGCAGAGCTTCCCCGGGCGCAATCCTAAGACGTGGTCGCTTTATGGCAGCAACATCCGGAGCGAACTGCCCGACGATGAGGCCTGGACGCTGCTCGACCGCCGCGAGGACGACACCACGCTCGGCGCCGCCAACTTTACGCCCTACGATTTCTTCCTCTCCCATCAGCAGCCCGTCGTTCCGGGCGACGTGAATGGCGACGGAGCAGTTGATGCTGCCGACTATGCAGCCCTCAGGCTCTACATCGTAGGCAAGCCCGTTGACGGCTTTGTGCCTGAAGCTGCCGACCTCAACGGCGACAATAAGGTCAATGCGCAAGACCTTGTCCTGCTAAGCAAATTTCTGTAGTTCCAAAAGCCCCTGCAGACCCCTGAAAGAGGGGGTCTGAAACGCCGCGTGCGGCGATGGCAATCCCCGGCTGCGGCGTTGGTCATTTCCGCGTGCGGCGTTTGCCATCGCCGCACGCGGCGTTTTCAAGGCCCCCAAAAGGCATTTTCAAACCCCGTTTGCCGTTAAAAAAAGTTAAGACAGGGCAATTAAATACTAAGGAAAACAAAAATCTAATAAATAAATCGTAACTTTGCCCTTCGCAAGGCGTGCAATGCGCGCCTGCAAGCATCATGTCCGATAGAATAAACGCAAAAAAACAAATTTCAATTAACTGATTTATTAACTTCTAAAACCAAAAAAAATGAAGAAACTAATTACATCTTCAAGCACTCTTTGGTCTTTCCTCATCGCTATGGTGATGATGATGGTAGCTCAGAGTGCGTGGGCAGAGTATGTTCCTCTGACGGCTCTGCGTGGTACCGGTGGCGAAGGCCGCGGTGAGGGTTATCAAGCTTTGGTTGATACCTACGATGGCAAAAATGGCAGAAGTGGCACCAAATGGGGCCAGCGCACCAATTTCAGCGCCGGAGACGAGGCATGGGTAATCGTTAAGGCAGAAAAAGCCTTCTCGCCCGAGAACTACTACCTCGTTACAGCTAACGACACCAATGGTGATCAAGGTCGCCAGTGGACAGGCTGGAACATCTATGGTGCCAACTTCACAAGTGATGGCGAAGCTGTGAAGGATGCCGATGCATGGGTTCTCATCGACCAGCGCGTCGGAGCCGATGTCAGCATGCAGAACTTCGGCCTTACCGAGTTCAAAATGGACACCGACCCGGACAATCTGCAAAACGGATCGGAAGTGGCTTACGACGGCACACCCTATCAGTACTACATGATTGAGGTGACTTCAATGAAATCAGATGGCTCTTATCTGCAGATGGGCGAGTTCGGCTTCGGCACATACGCCGACTTCACGATGTGGCTCGATATTCAGGGACAAGACCTCACGAAGCCTCTGACCTACAGAGCCCTTGGAGGTGATCCTACTGGTTTCAACGCAAACGCTCAGGGTGTTGGCGGCGAAGGCTATGCCAACCTTTTCGACAACAACAGCGGTTCAAAGTGGTGTTGTACGATAACAAATAGAGAAAAGGGCGCAGCAGAAGGCGGTGCCTATTTCATCGTAAAGGCCTCTCGCTACATCGCTCCTACTTACTACAGCCTGACTACGGCTAACGACACCAAAGACTCTAACCGTAACTGGAAGCAATGGCAGGTCTATGGCATGAATGCCAGCAGTGATGACGAAGCTACCCGTACATCCGACAAGTGGGTACTCTTAGACGATAAAGAGAATATCGGAGCCGATCAGCTTCCGAATGCAAACTATACTCAGGCATTCTTCACACTTTCTGCAGGGAATACCACATCCTACAGATATTTCAAGGTGGAACTTGACAGAGTATGGGGTGGCCAGATAGGTGATGACGCTCTTATGCAGATGTCGGAGTTTGCACTTGGCGATGCATCAACCCTCGATATTGTTCGCAATTCTATTATCGAAAGCTTCGGCTACAATTCCGAACGCTTCGCAGAAAAGGCATTGCTCGACCAGATGGCTGCAATCATCGCTCAAGTCAGTGCTTGCCAAGATCCGGCACAAATGGGTCCCCTCAACACACAAGGTACAGACCTGAAGAATAAGATAAATGCTTCTGCCAACAAGTATGCAGAACTCACAACAGTACGCAACAAAGCCATTAACCAGCTCAACGAGAACAATGTAGTAGCAGCTAATGTGGCTTATGTAACCAGCTGGATCAGCGAGACAGAGGTCATTGCTCCCAATGCAGACTTCCCTGTTGGTAACTTTGCTTACATCAGGTCCACCCGCGAGCTTACCGGCGAAAAAGCTTCCGAAGAGGCTAAGCGCATGGACGACTACCTGTTCAACAGCGCTATTAAATTGGAGGATCCTATCAATGGCCCGAATGCAGACGGCGAAATCGATCCTACTTTCTATACCTGGATTGGTGGTAGCGGCGGCTTCAACGGCGAGAGCGATGCAAATCTCTATGATGCAAACCGCGAGATCACCAAGTGGTGTACCAATTCATTGCCCGCATGGACAATCTTTAAGACCAAAGTGCCCATCAAGCCTTCATACTACGGCCTTGTAACAGGTGGCGACACATTCAAATATCCATCGCGTAACTGGAAGAGCTGGAAGATTTGGGCTTCCGTCGATTCTCTTGGCAGAAACGATAACGGTTGGGTTCTCATCGACCAGAAATCCAATGTAGGCACAGAGGTTCTGAAGACCTACAACACATATGAGAGCTACATCGACCTCTCCGAAGGTTGCTCAGTGCCTTACCAGTACTTCAAGATCGAAGTGACGGAAGCAGTCAACGGCGACCTCATCCAGATGAACGAGTTCGCATTCTACAACACCGGTAACTTCCCGCTGCAGCGCCAGGCCTATGTCGATGAGTTTGTAGACTATAAGACCTCAGATTATACTGCTTACAAGGGCTATACACAAGCTTGGGACGAGAAGTATGCAAGGTTGCATACCATCACCAACGCTCCTGACATGATGAACCTCAAGAATGAACTGGTAGAGCTGATGGACACGATTGATGTCTCCGTCCAAAAGTATGAGCTTTACGAGGAATTGGTAACTACACTCAAGAGCTCGGGCACTAACTTCGAGAACCTGAAGCCTTGGTTCGACGGCTACACCACGGAGAATGTCGCACCAAACAAGATGTTCCGTCGCGGTACCTATGAATACATCACGCAGAACCTCAGCCTCGACAACCAGGCAATGGGTAATGTTCAGTACTTATATGATTCTTCAGATAGCAAGAATGATAACGCCAAGAAGTATTACGACAGATATAAGTACCAACCGGCATCCGGTGAGATAGGCTTTGTAGAGAACATGATTGCCGCTGCCGATTTCGGCCGTTACATCCTGGTTGAAGGCAACACCGACGAACAGTGGGGCGACGGCTACCATGGAAACCTCATTGACAGCTATTTCTTGAACGACACTACAGTTGTAGGAGATACTGTCATAAAGGTAAATGATAAGGATGTAACATATAAACTCCATAGAGTTAAACTGGGTACCAAGTGGGGCGGCAACGCCAAGGGTAATGGTGAATTCCTGGACACCTACATCATCTTCCGTACACCAGAGCCCACCAACCCATTCTTCTACACGCTGACCACTGGTGACGACACCGCTAGCAACACCAGCCGTAACTGGGGCACATGGTACATCTATGGTGGTAACTTCGAATGTGACGCCGACGCTACCAAGGACGCCGAAGGCTGGGACCTCATCGACGTTAAGGAGAATATCGGACAAGAGCGTCTGCATCCCGTAAACTGTCAGCCTTCTTACTTCGGCTTCAGCTCCGAGACAGAAACCGAATATACTTATTATAAGGTTGTCGTAACCAAGCCTTTCAAGGGCTCACAGATTCAGATGAACGACCTCCACTTCGGTACGCCCGAAGAGTTCGAGGAAATCCAGCAAGAGTACATTGCTAAGGCAAACGAGTTCGACTACGACGTTGTTGCAGAACAGACTCTCATCGACCAGTATGAGCAAGCAATCCTGGACATCGATGAATGTAAGAACATGGAGGTTCTCTTCCGTGTGAACTATACTATCGAAGAGCTCCAGAAGCGGATTAAGGCAAGTGTGGCAGCTTATGAAAACTATGCAGCTGTTGTAGATGAAGCCAAGACTTATCTCCAGGAGAACCCGTTGGCAGAGAGCGATGCTCTTACAGTCTTCCTTAACTACCTGAACGGTGCAGCTGATGAGGGTCCGTCAGAGACCTATCCTAACGGCGTATCTGCTTACATTCTTGACGAGCATGTGTTGGCCGACAGCGTACTTGCTGACGAGATTGAATTCATGGAAAGCCTGAAGGCTGCTGCTGTTGAAGCAGGCTATGGCAAGGGCGTGGATATCTCTTCTCTGATTGTCAACCGTACCTTCGAAAAGGCTGGTGAGACACTCAAGAACGAGGCTGGTACCGATGTAGGTCGCGAGGCTGAAGGCTGGGACGGCTACATCTTCCGCACAGCTACCGATAATGAAGCTACTGTATATGCTGCAGAATTCTGCAACTATCTTGCTAAGTTCGATGTAAGCCAGACTCTCACAAACATGAAGAACGGCTTCTATAAGGTTACCCTCAATGCTGCTTATCGCGCTAACGGCAACCTCCATAGCTACAACTATGCTCCAATAGCATACGCCAACGACATGAAGACCTTCGTTCCCGTCATCCAAGAGGATGGTATCGAGAACAAGGAGGATGCTTGGACAGGAACTTATCCCGACCACGACATCTACGCTTGTGATGTATATGGAGCTCAGGGCAATGCTGAAGAGGACTCTGTTGTAGTTGCTTATGGCATGTGGGGTTGCGAAGGTGCAGCCAATGCATTCCGTCAGGGACACTATGTAGTCACTCTGGTTGCTCAGGTAACCGACGGCAAGCTGACCTTCGGTGTGAAGAACGAAGGCACCAGTGGCAACGAATGGACTGCTGTTGGTAACTTCGGTCTCTGGTATCTCGGTGAGACAGCCGATGATGCTGCTACTGCTCTTGCTGAAGCTCAGGCATACGACCAGGCTCGTATCGCTACTCTGACAGAGCGTTACATCTCTGACATCGATGGTGGGAATTACGCTGAAGCTCCTGGCTTCTCTGCTGCTCAGAAGAGTGCCCTCGTCGAGGATATAGCTACAGATCCCTTCACCTATGAGGCTGCCAAGTCCATCGGCGAGACTATGCAGGCTATCTACTATACCAAGATGGCTTACGCTAATCTGTATACTGTATCGAACAAGGTTTATGACAAGTGGCTCAACTTCAGCAGTGCTGATGCCGATGCAGCTGATGCCGATGTCAATATAGTTCGTACTCAGCTTGATGAAGGTTCTATTGACGCTGCTGAGGCTGACGCTGCAGCAGAAGAACTTCTGGCTAAGTATCCTGACTATATGGAGGTTGCTCCTTATAACGATAATGTTAGTGTCGAAACAAACGACGAAGGAGAAAATGGCGAGGCATTCAATTATACAGCTTATGCTGTTGGCAACAATCCTTCTGTATTGATTGGCGGTCACTTCTATGACGAACTTAAGGACGACGAGATTATCTTCGCCTTCGAGTACAGCGCAACAACAGCGCTCCCCAACAGCAGATTCTTCTTCGGTAAGGATGCTGATGATTCTCAGGCTATAGATATCGCCGTTCCGGAAGCTGCTGAACTGACTACAGCCTTCATCAACCTCAGCGAAATTAAGGAGAAGTGGAACTTCGGTAAGACCAATGACGTAATCCGCTGGCGTTTCGCTACAGGTCAGAGTGATGTTGAAGTAGGTCTCCGTCAGTGCCGCATCCTGACTAAGGCTGAAGCGAAGCTCATAAAGGGCATAACTCTTCTCTCTGTGAAGGGTGACTTTAACGGTGATTTCACTATCGACGCTGCAGATGCAGAATTTATTCTCACCCTCATTGCAGGCGAACAGTTCGATGCTTCTGCTGACTTGAATAATGACGGTGTAGTGAATGCTGCCGACTTAGAGTACGTTCTCACCCAGATTGCATCTCAGGAATAATTCTTGAATTCTCTCTCAATTCTCTTGGTCAGGCCTCGTGCCTGACCAAGAGAATATATATAATAATAAGGTAAAAAGTAAAAACCATATAATTAACTACAATGAGGAAGCTCATTCTTACACTCACAGCTTTATTCTTCATTATCTGTTCCTGCACGGAGGATGTTGATACTTCTGCACGATATGTCTTTTCAGAATATACCGTGGCCAGTTATCTTGAGACACATGCGGACTATTCGCAATTTGTTGAGTTGATGAAGTTGGTGCCTGTCAGTGGAAGGAGTAAGTCTTCCGTTTACCAGCTCCTGACGGCGCGTGGTAACTACACTTGCTTCGCCCTGACCAACGAAGCCATCAACAAATACTTGCAAGACCTCGTGGAAGAGGGATTGATCAGCGAACCTTCGTGGGACGCTTTTACCGATGAACGCAAGCTCGACTCCATTCGGAAGGTTATCGTGCTCAATACGGTCATCGACGGTGGTGATATGGAGTCGCAGCGCTATACGACGTCGCTTATTACCTCAATTGGAAATGGAAAAGAGAATGCAGAGTTCACTCTGCCCAACATATACGATCACAAGCTGACAGTCTCCAAGGTCAGCAAGAACGACACCATATACCTCGACAAGGAATGTCCTCTTGACCCTATCAATTGCGATATTCCCGCCATCAATGGTGTCATACATAAATTGCACAAGGTCATTGCGCCGAAGGACGAATCGGCCGCCCGATACATACAGAACATCCTCGACGAGAAGCGTGAGGGCTATCTGATGTTCTCCAAGGCCATACAGGCCTGCGGCTTGCTCGACACACTGAGCAAGATCCGCGACGAGGCATACGAGTCATTGTACCAGCAGCAGGGCGATGAGCTCGACATGAAGGACTATGTGTCGAAGGGCGGCGGCGATATGTCTGCCACTGCAGGCGACCCCGATGCTCATGCTCCCGAGCATCGCAAGTACGGCTTTACGTTCTTTGCTGAGACAGACGACTTCTGGCAGTCCCAGGGCATTGACCCGACAGCTCCCGATGCTGTGGAGAGGCTACAGGACTGGATTGAGTCGAACAAAATGTACCTCAGCGACGCTGGCTATCAGGTCAACACCGATTACCGTTCTCCCCAGAACATGTTGCATCAGTGGCTGGTCTATCATATCCTGCCCATGAGGATTCCCGCCAACAAGCTTGTCTATCACTGCAACGAGCTGGGCCACAACTACAGTCCTTCTTCCAGATTCACCTTGCCTGTCATGGAGTGGTATCCCGTGTTTGATGGAGGCCGTCTCCTTAAGATATACGAGAGTGCTGAGAGCGACGGCATCTACCTCAACAGCTTCCCCGAAAGGAACAATGGCATAAACGAGGACGGACATGAAGGCTATTGCGATCCCGAGAAGCGTGGCGTAAAGGTTCTGACGAACAGCAGTATGGCAGTCGTGACAGACATTGCCAATGCCTGCATCTATCCCATCGACAAGCCGTTGGGCTACACCGATGTTGTGCGCGACGACTTGGGCAAGGAACGCATTCGCTTCGACCTCTTCGCGCTCTTCCCCGAGTCCATCACCAATGGCATCCGTCGTGCCGACAGCCCCCTTGGCAAGTGGCAGCATGTGTTTGTGTCTCTCTACAACAGGTATCAGTACTTCGAAAACATGATCATCCTGAACGAGGAGACGCACTTCATTCATTATAATGGATATAATACTGCTTGGGCCAACTATTGCGGTGACGAGGACAAGGCTTTTGGCCATTTCGACATTATGTTCAGGCTGCCTCCCGTTCCCAAGCGCAACACCTACGAGTTCCGCTACAAGCTGCTTGCCACTGCTGCCCGAGGCATTGTGCAGGTCTATTTCGGCAAGGATCCCAAGAACCTGCCTGTGGCTGGCATTCCCATCAACATGACCAAGGACTTGCATATCACCTTTGGTGAAGGTGCCACATGGGCAGACTTGACAGATGCCGGCAGGGATGAAGACGAAATCATCGAAATCGACCATAAGCTCCGTAATCATGGTCTGATGAAAGCTTCGCAACACGAATGTGAGCTGAGCAACACGACAGCTCGTGCCAAGTCGAATTGCAGCCGCCACATCATCGTGCGCCAGACGCTCGACCCGGGCGACACCTATTATGTCCGCTTCAAGTCCGTGCAGCCCGACCTCACGAGACCCGAGCTCTACCTCGACTACTTCGAGTACTGTCCGAAGGAAGTTTACGACAGCCCCGAGAAGCCGGAAGATATCTGGTAAGTAAGTTCCTGATATTCAGGCCTGCTGAGGGCATGAAAAACGCCGCGTGCGGGGATTGCCATCGCCGCACGCGGAGATGACCAACGCCGCACGCGGAAATTGCCAACGCCGCACGCGGCGTTTTGAGTGGGGGCAGGCGGGGTTTCTCTGCCCTTACTGCCGAATAGATTAACTCCGTTAAATACAAGATATTATGAAGCGTTCCCTCCTCTTTTTCCCCTTGTTGCTGACAGTCTTGTTCACCTGGGCTCAGCAGAAGTCGTTGCGCGAGTTGCAGCAAGCCTTTGTTGACCTCCGTTTCGGTATGTTCATCCACTACAACATGCCCACCTATTCCATCGAGGACTGGCCCGACCCCGACATGCCCGCCTCCTCCTTTGCCCCGACCCGCCTCGACTGCCGCCAATGGGCAAGGGCTGCCAAGGCAGCAAACATGAGCTACGGCTGCCTCACCACCAAGCACCACAGCGGCTTCTGCATCTGGGACACCAAAACTACCGACTACAACTCCATGCAGTCGCCATCCCACGTCGATGTCGTCCGTCAGTATGTCGATGCCTTTCGCCAGGAGGGACTCGCCGTGATGCTCTACTTCAGCATCCTCGACACACACCACCGCATCCGCCCGGGTCACATCAAGCCCGAGCACACCAAGTTCATCAAAGCACAGCTCAAGGAGCTGCTCACTAACTACGGCGACATCACGGCGCTCATCATCGACGGCTGGGACGCCCCTTGGTCGCGCATCTCCTACGACGAAATCTCCTTCCCTGAGATATACGACTACGTCAAGAGCCTGCAGCCCAACTGCCTGCTGATGGACCTCAACGCCGCCAAGTATCCCCGCGAAGCCCTCTTCTACACCGACATCAAGAGCTATGAGCAGGGAGCAGGGCAGAAGATAAGCACGAGCGAGAACAGCCTGCCCGCACTGGCCTGCCTCAGCATACAGCGCACTTGGTTCTGGAAGAAATCCATGCCGACAGACCAACTCAAGGATGTGCGCTGGCTCGTCGAGGAGAACATCCGTCCCTACAACGAGGCTTACTGCAACTTCATCCTCAATGTTGCCCCAAACCGTGAGGGCCTGATGGACGACAATGCCGTCGAAGCACTGCGTCAGATAGGCCAGCTCTGGAAGCATGAAGGCCCCACGAAGCCTATTCCCGAGTGCGAGGCACCCATCACCCGCCGCAACATCGCCAAGGGCTGCCCCACGGAGTACAGCTGGAGCTACGACTACGGCATCGGCGACTTCGCCAACGACGATGACTTCTCGTCGGGCTGGACCTCGCACCCGACCGTAAAGGAGCCTTGGTGGGAAGTGGATCTGAAGGGCGAAAAGAGCATCTCGCTCGTCACCATCGTAGAGGAACAGAAAGGCAGCATGCAGGCTTATAAGCTTATGTACATGCACGGCAAACGCTGGCATCCTCTCTTCGACGGGACAGCTCCCGAGTGCCGCGTCAAGCAACATCGCTTCTCGCCCGTCAAGGCCGAAAAAGTCCGCATCATCGTCACCCGACATCAAGGCAAACTCGCCCTTTCAGAGGTAGGCGTGTACTGAAGGAATATCCACTGAATGCCCTTTCTGTTCAGATAATGACAGATAGGGCATTTTTTTTGTTAATAAGCATTGATATCCCAGCTAAAATTTGTATCTTCGCGCCGTAAAATGCACAAATACACATAAAGACAAATGGAAAAGATACAAGAACTCACCGAAAAGATCCTGCGCGAAGGCGTGGAGAAAGGCCAGGCAGAAGCCGACCGCATCATAGAGCAGGCCAAGCAGCAGGCAGAGAAGATACTGCAGGAAGCTCGTCAGCAGGCACAGGACATCGTGGCACAGGCACAAAAGCAGGCTGCCGAAACAGATGCCAATACCCGCAACGAACTCAAGATGTACACAGGCCAGGCTCTGAGCGCACTCAAGAGCGAGGTGACAAACGTCTTGACCGATGGCGTTGTCAAGGAAGCCGTGGAAGGCTTGAAGGCAAGCCCCGACTTCCTCGGGAAGTTCGCCGTTGCACTCGCTGAGAAGTGGTCTGCCAGCGAACCCGTCGTAATCTCCAGCAGCGAAGCCGACAGCCTCAAGGCCTACTTCGCAGCTAAGGCAAAGGCTCTCCTCGACAAGGGCGTCACCATCAACAAGGTGAACGGCAAGGACACTTTGCTCACGATAGCTCCTGCCGATGGCAGCTACAAGGTGAACTTCGGCAAGGAAGAGTTCGAAACCTACTTCAAGAACTTCCTGCGTCCACAACTCGTGGAGATGCTCTTCTAGCAAAAAGGCTGATGGCAAACTATTATTGCATGATAGCCGGCTTGCCGGACATAAACCTGAAGGACACGAAGCCTGGACTGAGCCTTGAGCAGATGAGGGAACAGTGTGAGGAGGTGCTGACGCCGGGGGACAGGAAGTTGCTCTTCTACTTCTTCCTCCACTTCGATTGCGTCAATCTGGTCAAGCTCCTCAAGAACCCGGAGGCAACCATCGACCAATGGGGAAACTTCTCCCTCGAACAGTTGCGCGACCTCATCACAAGTGCCACCGAGCTTAACTTCAACGTCCATCGCTACCCGGCCTTCATGAGCATCTTCGCTCGTGAATACCCCTTCAACAAGGACAAGGCAGGCTACTTCCCCGAGGACGAGATGGCCTATCAGTTCCTCGACTACGCCATCAAGACCTGCCCCAACCGCATGATGCGCCGCTGGTACAAGCTTAACCTCGACATCACAAACATCCTCACAGCTATGCTGGCACGCGGCCAGGGCTGGAGCGTCGGCGACTTCATCAAAGGCGAGGGCGAGGTGCAGGAGATGATACGCGAGAACAAGACAAAGGACTTCAACCTCAGCCACGAGCTCGACTACATCCCGCAGCTCATGAAGATAGTGGATGAAGAAGACCCCGTCCGCAAGGAGAAGATGATAGACGCCTTCAAGTGGCTTTGGCTCGACGAGCGCACCTTCTTCGAGCCCTTCGACATGGCAGCCGTCTTTGCCTATCTCTGCAAGCTCGAAATGCAGCAGCGCTGGGCAAAGCTCGATGTCGAGCAAGGTAAGGAAACCTTCCGGAAGATAATCGACGACCTGCGATCAGAAGCAAGAGTGCCCGAGGAATTCGTCGCTCCAAACATCGCCCAGAAGAGCATGACGAGATGACGTTATAACAAAACAACGATAGATTAAACAAAACACAGCAAGATATAAACATGACAAAAGGAATTGTAAGTGGCGTAGTCGCCAACATGGTCACGCTCCGTGTGGACGGTCCCGTGCTCCAGGGCGAGATATGCTACATCACAACAGGCGGCGACCGATTGATGGCAGAGGTCATCAAGGTGGTCGGACAAGACGTTTATGTGCAGGTCTTCGAGAGCACACGCGGCCTGAAGGTCGGTGCCGAGGCTGAGTTCACAGGACACATGCTCGAGATACAGCTCGGCCCTGGTATGCTTAGCCACAACTACGATGGTCTGCAGAACGACCTTGACAAGATGGATGGTGTCTACCTGAAGCGCGGTCAATACACAGAGCCTCTCGATGCCGAACGCCTTTGGGACTTCGAACCTCTTGCAAAGGAAGGCGACAAGGTGCAGGCAAGCGACTGGCTCGGTAAGGTTGAAGAGAACCATCAGCCCTTGAAGATAATGGCGCCTTTCCAGATGAAAGGCACTGCTACCATCAAGAGCATTGTGGGAAAGGGCAAGTATAAGATACACGACACCATCGCCGTCCTGACCGACGAGCAGGGCAACGATATCAAGGTCGATATGGTGCAGCACTGGCCTGTGAAGTTCGCCATGACGAACTACAAGGAAAAGCCGCGTCCATTCAAACTGCTTGAGACAGGCGTCCGCACCATCGATACCTTCAATCCTATCGTGGAAGGCGGCACGGGCTTCATCCCCGGTCCCTTCGGTACGGGCAAGACTGTGCTGCAGCACGCCATATCGAAGCAGGCTGAGGCCGACATTGTGGTGATTGCCGCTTGCGGCGAACGTGCCAACGAGGTTGTGGAAATCTTCACTGAGTTCCCTGAACTGGTTGACCCCCACACAGGCCGCAAGCTGATGGAGCGCACCATCATCATTGCCAACACCTCCAACATGCCTGTTGCAGCCCGCGAGGCTTCTGTCTATACAGCCATGACGATGGCCGAGTACTACCGCTCGATGGGTCTCCGCGTCCTGCTGATGGCCGACTCGACGTCGCGTTGGGCACAGGCTCTCCGCGAGATGTCGAACCGCATGGAAGAGCTGCCCGGACCCGATGCCTTCCCGATGGACCTCGGCGCCCTCATCAGTAACTTCTACGGACGTGCCGGCTATGTTTACCTCAACAATGGTGAGGTCGGTTCCGTTACCTTCTTGGGAACAGTGTCGCCAGCAGGCGGTAACTTGAAGGAGCCCGTTACAGAAAGCACCAAGAAGGTTGCCCGCTGCTTCTACGCACTTGAGCAAGACCGTGCCGACAAGAAGCGTTATCCGGCAGTCAATCCCATAGACTCTTACTCCAAATACCTCGAGTACCCAGAGTTCGCAGAGTATATCGAAGGACATATCAATAAGGAATGGATCCCGAAGGTGCTTGCCCTAAAGACCCGTATGCAGCGCGGTAAGGAGATTGCCGAGCAGATAAACATCTTGGGCGACGATGGCGTGCCTGTCGACTACCACATCGTCTTCTGGAAGTCCGAGGTGATTGACTATGTCATCCTGCAGCAGGATGCCTTCGACGAGGTGGATGCTGTGACGCCGCTCGAGCGCCAGGAAGAGATTCTCGACATCGTAACGAAGATTTGCGAGAAGGACGACTACAAGTTCGACACATTCCTTGATGTCATCGACTACTTCAAGAAGCTCATCAACCTCTGCAAGCAGATGAACTACTCGCAATATAAGAGTGAGCAGTACTACGACTACATAAAGCGAATTGAGGAGCTCATCAAATAACAGACTCTCCCCTTACCCTCCCTTGTAGGGAGGGAGAGGTCACCTTTTAAGGCATGATAATAAAGAATAACCAATAGAATAAGTATCTACTCCCCTTCCTACAAGGGAGGGGCAGGGGGGTGGGTCTGATTGTATAAGCTATGGCTACAGCATTTCAGAAAGTATATACAAAGATAAGCCAGATAACGAAGGCTACCTGTTCGCTCAAGGCGAAGGGCGTGGGTTACAATGAGCTGGCGACCATCAACGGCAAGTTGGCTCAGGTTGTGAAGATTATCGGTGACGACGTGACGCTGCAGGTGTTCGAAGGCACGGGCGGCATTCCCACCAATGCAGAGGTCGTGTTCCTCGGCAAGAGCCCGTCCCTCAAGGTCAGCGACCAGTTGGCAGGACGCTTCTTCAACGCTTACGGCCAGCCCATCGACGGCGGTCCAGAGGTTGAGGGCAAAGAGGTGGAGATTGGCGGTCCGTCGGTCAACCCCGTTCGCCGCAAGCAGCCCAGCGAGCTCATCGCCACGGGTATTGCCGGCATAGACCTCAACAACACGCTCGTCTCGGGTCAGAAGATTCCTTTCTTCGCCGACCCCGACCAGCCGTTCAACGAAGTGATGGCCCTCGTTGCCATGCGTGCCAAGGCCGACAAGATTATCCTGGGCGGCATGGGTATGACCAACGACGATTACTACTTCTTCCGCAACACCTTCGCCGGTGCCGGTGCGCTCGACCGCATCATCTCTTTCATCAACACCACCGAGGACCCTGCTGTGGAGCGACTCCTCATTCCCGATATGGCGCTGACGGCTGCCGAGTACTTCGCCGTGGAGAAACACGAGACGGTGCTCGTCCTGCTGACCGATATGACCAGCTATGCCGACTCGCTCTCCATCGTGAGCAACCGTATGGACCAAATCCCGTCGAAGGACTCGATGCCTGGCTCGCTCTATTCCGACTTGGCAAAGATCTACGAGAAGGCCGTGCAGTTCCCCGAGAGCGCAGGCGGCGGCTCCATCACCATCATCGCCGTGACCACGCTGTCTGGTGGCGACATCACGCATGCCGTGCCCGACAACACCGGTTATATCACGGAGGGTCAGCTCTACCTGCGTCGCGACAGTGACGTGGGCAAGGTCATCGTCGATCCGTTCCGCTCGCTGTCTCGTCTGAAGCAGCTTGTTGCAGGCAAGAAGACCAGAAAGGACCACAGCCAAGTCATGAACGCTGCCATCCGACTCTATGCCGACGCGGCAAATGCCAAGACAAAGCTAGAGAACGGCTTCGACCTCACCGACTACGACAACCGTTGCCTCGACTTTGCGAAGGATTACTCGAGCAAGCTCCTTGCCATCGACGTCAACCTCAACACCGAGGAGATGCTCGATGTGACATGGGGACTCCTGCGCAAATACTTCAAGCTCGAAGAGGTGAACATCAAGAAGGAGTTCACCGATATTTATTGGAAATAATAAGGTATCAGATAAGATAGCGTGCCGTGTTCAACAACACGGCACGCTTTGTTTATCAACACGGCACGCCTAGTTTGCAGATTAGACACGCTTAGTTTTTTAATGACCCACGTGATGTTTGCCAACAACCCACGTGAAGTTGGCGAAGTTCACGTGTGAAGTTCGTCAACTTCACACGTGACGTTTACCGACGTCACGTGAGGGTTATAAAAACAGCTCCCGCATCTCGCGACGCAGGAGCTGGTTGGCGCACCGATTTATTAACTTCTAAAACGAGATTTCCATTATTTCTTGTCTTCTTTAGGTTCCATCCCTTTGAGATAGACCTTCTCTCCGTTGATGTAGCTCTTCAAGATGGCATAGTCGCAAGGAACCCAATACACGCCTTTGCTGTTGAGGGTTAGGATGTGGTAGTTACCATCCTGTTCACGTTTGCAGCAGAGATAGAACTCGTCGCTGCCTTTATAGATGTTCCCTTTCACCATGTCGGGGAGTCCATGAATAACGTGGCTATTATCTGATCCTGCGAATTCAGTAGTGAATTTATAGGCGTAGGGCTGTTCGGGATGACTGTTAACGTATTCGTGAGCTAGCGCATCCAGTTCCTTGTATAGCGCTTTTGCTTCGGCTTCGTGCAAGGAGGGGATGATATAGTGCATGCCAGTAACAAGGCCGGGATGCGTTTCGAACTCATGTTTGTCACGGCCATATTTGGGTGTCATGAAGAAATCTCTGTCATTCTCAAATCCTTCGTCGTGCTGCCAATGCACAGGATAAGCCTTTGCTCCCTTCAACTTCATGAACTTCTTCAGAACGGGCTGGATGTGTTCGCAGAAAGCCTTGCCGTCGAAGGGCTTCATGTCGTCCTCTTTGATGCCTGTGGGAACAGTATAAGAGTGATAGTACGAGTAGTAATAGTCGCTGTAGTCAATAATCCCATTATCATTGTTTTTATGGGGCTTATTGTGGTATTCAAAGTTGGCAAATTCGTGGGAAGGCCCCATATAGGAATACTTGATGGTGTCCAAGCCGTTCTTGTGGAACTCATACAGGTAGCTTTCTGGAGCATCCTTGCCTAAGCTGGCAAAAGTTGTGCGGAAGTAATCAATGACTCCCTCCATTTTCTGACGGTTCTGAGTAATGCGGCTATTAACCGTAAGGACACGCTGTTGCCTTTCTTCTTCGCTCAGTCCCTTCTTGAAATAGGATTCCCATCCACCTGTGTGGTTGACGCCACCAGTCTCTATCATGTAAGTGATTTTTCCTGCGCTATTGTCCTGCCGCTTGTTGACATTGATGTATTGTGTCGGCAAGTATTGTTCCAACTGAGTGAGGCGAACGTTGGGCTGCTGCCCATAAGTAGTGGCAGTAACTGCCAAAAGCATAAAAGTAAGAATCTTTTTCATCGTTCTATATTATTAATGGTTATTCATCATTTGAGCTACCTCTTCGTAAAGGCGTTCACCTCGAGAGCGGATGTCCTGAGCATCTGCTACTGCCAGCAGGTACAAGTCGGGTTGTTTGGGCAGGTATTCATTCTCTTGCTCTGGCTCTACCTGCGCAGGTTCTGCTTCTTGGGGTACAGGTTCTTCGAGGGCAGGCTTGTGGACTTTCCTGCGTTTCTTAACTGGCTGAGGCTTCTCTGCTTGTGCCACGACAGGCTGCTCAGTTGTCGTTGAAACTGTCGCTTGAGGCGTTTCCTCTATATTGTCTTTAGACTGCATCACCTTTTCTGTAACGACAGGAGGCTGCTCAGGCTGCTGCTTTCCTATGTTGAGCAAGATGAGCAGGAACACGCTGGCTGCGACGGCAATGCAGCCTCCCCCTATCCCCCTCCAAAGGAGGGGTGAACGTCGAAGCGGCAACGAGGAAGGTTCCCCTCTCCTCGGAGAGGGGTTAGGGGTGAGGCTTTTCATCACCCTTTGCTCCATGTTGTCGGGCATCTTCATGCCTGCTGCTCGGTCGTTCTGTTGCTGCAGGGCTTGGCGGAAAAGGTTCTTCGCTTCGCTCAGGCGCAGGCGGTTGTCGTTATTCATGGTTCTTGTGTGTTAAGATGATTCTGAGTCTTTGGCGTATGCGGTGAAGCTGGCTGCTGAGGCGCGACACCTCGCGAGCTGTGGCTTCGCCCGCTTGGTTGGTGATGTAGGCAATCTCCTTTAGCGAACGTCCGTCGAAGTAGAAGAGTTGCAGGAGCATCTGGTCCTCGGGTGAGAGCTGCTGTATGGCTTCGTCCAGTTGCTGTGCTGTCGTGTCTTCAGGCAGCTCGTCGGGAACGTCATCACTTATATTAAGCGGCAGCATGACTTGCCGTTTTCTCTTCCGCAGATGGTAGAGCGCTTCGTGATAGGCTATGCGTTGAAGCCAAGTCGGCAGCGATGCCTTCTGCGGGTCATAGTCGTTTAGGTGTTGATAGGCAGCGACGAAAGTGTTTTGCACCACGTCCTCGGTGTCCTCCTGCACCCCCACGATGCGTCCGACGAACACCATGAGCGATGGGCCGTAACGCTTTACCAGCTGTGCGAACTCACTTGTCTCGCCGCCTCGTATGCGCTCTATGATGCTGTTGTCGTCGTTTGCCATTCTACCTTATATAGACACAAAGAGGCGAAATGTCACGCCGATCGGGCAACTTTAACATATTAAAAATTAAAAATTGAAAATTGAAAGCTTATCGGAGCACCTTTTTGTCTTGGCTAATCACAATGCCATGAGGTAATTTACCATTTGACCATTTACCATTTACAATCTGGCGTCCGCCCAAGTCGTAAAAGACTTCTCGGCTTTCTCCGAGGGGGAGAACGATGGCGTCGTCGTTGTCTCTGGACAAAGTGAGCGTGCCGGCTGGGATGTCGGCGCGAACTTCATAGACATCCTCGTCGAGTTGAAGGTTCCAAGAGCGTGTGCTGGAAGTGGTAGAGACGAGTGTCGAAGGGATGTCCGGGACGAGCGATTCGCCGTTGGAAGACGGGGCGTAACAGGTGTTGTCCTTTGTCGTGGCAGTTTCCGGCTCGATGACAATCATCGTCCAGAACTGCAGGGAGGGCAGCGTGAGGGTAATCGTGCCGGTCGATGAGGTGTAGCGATAGCCCGTGAGCTCCTGCATGGCGCCGCCGCAATAGTCGGGCGATGCGGCCCAGATGCGACGCACTTTGCCCATTCCCGTCAGGCCGGTCAGCTTGATGGAAAGTGCCTCGAAGCGCTTCGGCCAAGGTCGAGTGGCCTTGTTATCGTGCCAGCATAGCATGTAGTCGTTGCTGACGTCGGTCGCTCCGTCCTCGTGCGTGAAGTTGAGCAGGTGGATGACTTGCCTGCCGTCCACTTCCCTGACGAGCATCGTCACTTGGTTGGCGACGGGCTCCCAAGTGTTGATAGTGATGTCGGAGCACGTCGCCTTGACATTTGTCCGCTCCTTCCAGCTGTCGCGCAGCAGGTTCTCGTAGGCGGTGAGGAAGTCGTAGTAGCGCGTCATCCAGTCCTCCAGTTGATTATGCCACTTCATGCCTGCGTAGGGGAAGTACTCTCTGCAGAGCATGTGGTCGCCCCCAAGTTCCAGATGCGACCCGCCAAGAGCGAACATCACGGCATCTGCCATAACCACTCCGGCTGTGTTAAAGTCCTTGTTGTCAGCGAGGTAGTTCATGTAGGCGGCAAGGACGGAGCGAAGGGCAGGGTTGAGGCTGAGGTTCTCGTCGATGACGTGTTTGATGTTCGAGAAGCGCCCGTCGCCACTCGCAAGACTGTTGCCAGCCTGATTCCCCCAGACTTCCGAGTAGAGGAAGTCAACCTTTCCTGTCCCTGCAATCTGCGACGCGCCCCATTGCGAGACGGCGTTCATGATGAGGCGCTTGTCGGGGTGACGGTTTTTCATGTGGCTGATGAAGGTGGAGAAGCCGTCGCGCAGGTTGACAGCGTTGCCGTTGTAGTCATAGACGGTGCCTCGCGAACCGAGTTGGTCTATCTGATAACCGTCGAAGTCGAGCATCGAATAGACCTCGTCGTTACGCTCTGCCAGGTAGTTCAGCCAGCCTTCGTTGCCGGGATTGAGCAGGTAGATGTCGCTCTTCCAGCTGTCCGGCAGGTCATGCCGGTCTATTGTCTGTTGTCTGTTGTCTTTGAAGATGAACCATTCGGGCTGCACGCCGCGCTCCTGCCAGCCGTCGAGGGCGCCGAAGCAGAGGTTGTAGAAGATGCTCTTCATGCCTCGGTCGTGCTGGGCACGGATGTAGTTCTTGATGGCAGAGGTGTAGATGGTTCGGTTCGCGATGTCCTTGTAGGTCGTCCAGAGCCCGCCGTCGCGGGTGCCGCCGAGTGGCCAGTCGTGGCAGTAGTGCCAGTCCTGGAACTGCACCCCGTTGATGTGGCAGCGGTTGAGCCACTTCATCTCGCTCTTTGTCTTGCTGAGCGATTTGTCGCTTCCGAAGGTGGCCACGAAGCCGTAGCGTGGGAAGCGCGTCCAGTCGCTGCTGACGTCTATGCCGATTGTCGCGAGGATTTCGTCGCCAGCCTCAGCCGGACGATAGACCTCGACCATATATCCGCGGAAGTCCTCCGTGGGTGCCGTCCAGGTCCAGCTGCGCGAAGCGAGCAGCGTGTCGGCGATGATGTCGCCGAGGAAGCGGTAGCGCACCCTCGCTCCCGATGGCGGAACAGCCGAGAAGGTCAGCGAAACCGTCTCGCCAGGCCTGTAGCTGCACCTGTCGGTCTCTATCTGATAGCGCAATTTGGGCAGTTTCACCGATGCTCCGGAAGCGAGAAAGGGTGTGATGGGGCGAGCCTCGACAGTCTTCTTATACGGCTTCGAGTGCAGAGCCAGCGTGCCGGAACCGAGCGTCAGCAAGCCGCTGTAGGTGCCTGCATCGGGAGCGTCTTCTTGAAGAGCATAGAGATTCTGGTCGGAAAGCGTGCTGCTGACGGAAGTTCCGATAGGGTAGAGGCAGGTGGGGAACTGCCGGACAGGAGGCAGCAGGCCGTTGCTGTCGGCAATCTGTATCGTCTTGCCTTTCGTATCGACCAGCACTTTGCACAAACCGATGTTGTCAACCCGATACTTATAGTCGCCGCTGGTGTGGAGGGAGATCGTCTGTGTGCCGAGGGAAAGCAGGGTGTTTGCGGCGGAAGGGCCCCAGTGGTTGCCCCAATCCGTAGCCTCCGTCATGAACTTCAGCTCGCCTCCGTGGAAAAGATGGCCTTCCCAGGTGTAGATGCCCTCTGCCTGCTCCGTCATCGCCTGGCGGCTCCAACCGGTATTGATGGCTGAGCCAACGATATAGAGCGCTGCCCTCATCGGCATAGCCATAACGAGAAAAACGAGAGCAACGAAGGCCTTATTCAGTCTGTTCATACTACACATTATATATTATATAGTGCCTCTTTGCCTGCAAAGGTAGCATAAAATACTCATTTGTGCAAGGGGTGTGACAAATTTCTTCAGGCGGCGTTCGTTGATTTATCATGATGCAGCAATTGATTATTCATGATGCAGCAATTGATTGTTCATGACAAATCAATGAACTAAGCGTGCTGCGTTGCGTGTCCATGCGTGATGCGACGGGTGTTTCGGCATGCCGAATCGTGTGAGACATGCAGCGGCGAGGATAATTTTTCTGCCCTGTTTCTTGTTTCGTAAGCAAAAAGATGCTATCTTTGCACAAAAAAGTAAATGATAAATGATTAAATAGAAAACGAAAGATGGCAAACTACATCAGACAAAGCCTTGAGCAAGGCGAACAAATCATCTACAACGGACGGCTTCATTGGTCGTACATCTTCAGGTATCTCTTCTATTCGTTCCTCTTTACGGTTGCTGGCATCGTAGCCCTCTTACTTGCCTACTACAAGTTCCCTGAGCATAAGCAAGCGCTCTTCTACACAGGCATAGCCCTGCTTGTGCTGGCCTTCTTCATCTGGATTGTCGGGCGAATCATCCGCACTCGGACCGAGTTCTCCGTCACGAATACGCGTTTCGTGCAGAAGGACGGCATCTTCAACATCAAGATGACGGAGATTCCTTTCTCTAAGATAGAGACCGTGAACTTCTATCAGTCCCTGTGGCAGCGCTTCCTCGGCACAGGCTGTGTGGAATTGGTGGGCAGCGGCGGCACCTCGCATCAAGTGCATTGCGTGAAGCATCCGATGAAGGTGCGCAACCTCATCTGCGCCTCAATCAAGAACAAACCCCAGAGCACTCCGACAACTCCGAGCACTCAGAATATTCAGACGACTCAGAATAATCAGAGTGATTGATTGTTTATTGTGAATAAGCAAAGGAGTCGTAACTTTATTGCAAATATTAAATGATAAGAAAGATATGAAACGAAACATTTTACTCCTATGCCTGTGCCTCTTCGCAGGCCTCAATGTCTTTTCCTACGATGTCGAGAATGATGGCATCTATTACAACCTCTCGGGAAACGAGGCAACTGTGACTTATAAAGACTACAACTTCAACTCTTATTCTGGTGAAGTCGTCATTCCTGAATCTTTTACCTATAATGGTATAACTTACAGCGTGACCAGCATTGGCGTTGAAGCCTTCTATGGTTGCACCGGCCTGACCTCCATCACCATCCCTGAGAGCGTGACCAGCATCGGCGAAGTAGCCTTTGGTGGTTGCAGCAGTCTGACCTCCATCACCATCCCTGAGAGCGTGACCAGCATCGGCGACTCTGCCTTTGGTGATTGCACCGGCCTGACCTCCGTCATCATCCCTGGGAGCGTAACCAGCATCGGCGACTACGCCTTCCGGGGTTGCAGCAGCCTGACCTCCGTCACCATCGGAAGTGGCGTGACCAGCATCGGCGACCGTACCTTCTTAGGTTGCAGCAGCCTGACCTCCGTCAACATCCCTGAGAGCGTGACCAGCATCGGCGACGATACCTTCTCTGGTTGCTCCAGCCTGACCTCTATCGCCATCCCTGGGAGCGTGACCAGCATCGGCTATCGGGCCTTTAATGGTTGCACCAGCCTGACCTCTATCACCATTCTCGAGGGCGTGACCAGCATAGGTAACGAAGCTTTCTATGGTTGCGTTGGCCTAACCTCCGTCACAATCCCTGGGAGCGTGACCAGCATAGGCAGAATAGCCTTCTCTGGTTGCTCCAGCCTGACCTCCGTTGTAGTTGAAACAGGAAATAAAGTTTATGATTCTCGCAATAATTGTAATGCTATTATAGAAACAGCTACGAATACTCTGATTGCAGGATGTATGTATACCACCATTCCAAGCAGTGTGACTAGCATCGGCAACTTTGCCTTCTATCAGTGCAGCAGCCTGACCTCCATCACCATCCCCGAGAGCGTGACTAGCATCGGCTACAGGGCCTTCTATGATTGCAGCAGCCTGACCTCCATCACCATCCCCGAGAGCGTGACCAGCATCGGAGAAAGTGCCTTCTCAGGTTGCTATTTCAAGACAGAATCTTTTGTTAACAACTCTTCTTTAACGAGTGATGATAATTGGGGGGCAACCCTATTTGATGAAGAGACGAGTGATGGATTGATTATCAGTAACAATATTGTTGTGAAATGTAGAGGATGGGCTACCTCCGTCACCATCCCAGAGAGCGTGACCAGCATCGGTAACGAAGCTTTCTCAGGTTGCAGCAGTCTGACCTCCGTCACCATCGGAAGTGGCGTGACCAGCATCGGCGACTCTGCCTTTGGTGGTTGCACCGGCCTGACCTCCATCACCATCCCCGAGGGCGTGACCAGCATTGGATATGGTGCATTTTCTGGTTGTTATTTCAAGACAGAGTCTTTTGTTAACAACTCTTCTTTAACGAGTGATGATAATTGGGGGGCAGTCATATTTGATGAAGAAACGAGTGATGGATTGCTTATCAAAAACAATATTGTTATAAGATGTGAAGAAGGGGCTACCTCCATCACTATTCCAGAGAGCGTGACCAGCATCGGCGACTATGCCTTCCAGAATTGTAGCAGCCTGACCTCCATCACTATCCCCGAGAGCGTGACCAGCATCGGCTGGGGTGCCTTCTCGGGCTGCTGCAGCCTGACCTCCATCACCATCGGAAGTGGTGTGACCAGCATTGGCGACTATGCCTTCCAGAATTGTAGCAGCCTGACCTCCATCACCATCGGAAGTGGTGTGACCAGCATCGGCATCGGTGCCTTCTCGGGCTGCAGCAGCCTGACCTCCGTCACAATCCCTGAGAGCGTGACCAGCATCGGCAACGGTGCCTTCTCGGGCTGCAGTAGCCTGACCTCCATCACCATCCCTGAAAGTGTGACCAGCATCGGTGAGGAAGCTTTCTCAGGTTGTAGCGGTCTGACCTCCATCACTATACCGAACGACGTGACCAGCATCGGCTATCGGGCCTTTAATGGTTGCACCAGTCTGGTTTCCGTTACAATAAACAGCAATACAATTACTAGAAATTTAAGATTTGCAGATGTATTTGGTTCACAAGTAATAGAATACATTTTAGGTAATGGCGTGACCAGCATCGGCGACTATGCCTTCTCTGGTTGCAGCAGCCTGACCTCCATCACCATTCCGGAGAGCGTGACCAGCATCGGCAGTTCTGCCTTCTCAGGTTGCAGCAGTCTGACCTCCATCACCATCCCGGAGAGCGTGACCAGCATCGGCAGTTCTGCCTTCTCATATTGCAGCAGCCTGACCTCCATCACCATTTATTGCTCAACAATAGGTAGTTCATGGTTCGCTGGTTTGACTTCAATCAAAGAGGTAAAATTAGGGGACAGCGTGACCAGCATCGGGGACAAAGCCTTCTCAGGTTGCAGCAGCCTGACCTCCATCACCATCCCAGAGAGCGTGACCAGCATCGGCAGATCTGCCTTCTCAGGTTGCAGCAGCCTGACCTCCATCATCATCCCGGAGAGCGTCATCAGTATCAACGAATTTGCCTTTGGTGATTGCAGCAGCCTGACCTCCATCACCATTCCAGAGAGCGTGACCAGCATCGGCAGTTCTGCCTTCTCAGGTTGCCGCAGCCTGACCTCCATCATCATCCCGGAGAGTGTGACCAGTATCGGCAGTTTTGCCTTCCGGAATTGCAGCAGCCTGACCTCCATCACCATTCCAGAGAGCGTGACCAGCATCGGCGACGGTGCCTTCTCAGGTTGCAGCAGCCTGACCTCCATCACCATCCCTGAGAGCGTGACCAGCATCGGCTTCGGTGCCTTCTATGGTTGCAGCAGTCTGACCTCCATCACCATCCCTGAGAGCGTGACCAGCATCGGTGACGAGGCTTTCTATGGTTGCAGCAGTCTGACCTCAGTCACCTTGAATAATGATGCGATAGTTTCTGTTACCAGAACACAAAAGACCTCGATAAAAACTGTTTTTGGAGAGCAAGTTCAGACATATATATTGGGAGATGCAGTCAAAAGTATCGGTAACTTTGCCTTCTATGGTTGCTCCGGCCTAACTTCCGTCATCATCCCAAATGGTGTGACCAGCATTGGCGGCTCTTCATTCTATGGTTGCATTGGCCTAACCTCCGTCACCATCCCAGAGAGTGTGACCAGTATCGGTAAATATGCCTTCTATGGTTGTTCCGGCTTGATTGCTTTTTATTGTTACGCAGAAAGTGTTCCCCAAACTTTCACCGGTGTATTTTCCCATACGCCCATTGCATCAGCTACACTCTATGTACCGGCAGCATCCTTGGAACAATACAAAGCGAAATTGCCTTGGAGCGGTTTCGGCTCGATAATGCCTCTTACGGACGAAGATGCCATTGAAGACATCAAGGCTTCAAAAACTACGACCGAGATTGCCCGCTACGACATTCAAGGTCGCATAATCAGCAAACCTCAAAAGGGCATCAACATCATTCGATACTCCGACGGAACAACAAAACGTGTCATGGTGAAGTAAGTAAAGAGCCATTGTTAACGACAGCGGATTAGACGGATTGTTAGTTTGCTGACTACCGGCATGGCTTCAATCCGTTTAATCCCTGTCGGACATTAGAATTATATAACTCGAATTATGAATTATGAATGAGAGAACTGAACAGCGCGTGGCCTTCGTAGATTGGATACGCGTCATAGCATGCTTTATGGTGATGCTGGTGCACGCCAGCGAGAACTTCTATGGGGCCGACGACAGTGGGTTGGCAGGCAACATGTCCAAGCTCGCCTGCGAAGCCAACCGCTTCTGGGTGGCCTTTTACGACGGAGGAGTGGGCCGTACGGCTGTCCCTCTCTTCATGACCATCAGCGCTTTCCTGCTCGTGCCACTCAAGCCGGGCATGAGCATGACGGACTTCTATCGCCGTCGCGCCCTGAGAATATTGCCTCCGCTGCTCGTCTTTATGCTGCTCTACTGCTTCCTGCCCCTTGCCTGGGGCGGTATGACGTGGGAGACATCGTGGGCCGACTTCTGCCGCCTGCCGTGGAATTTCCCCTCGATGGCCGGCCATCTCTGGTTCATGTACCCGCTCATCAGTCTCTACATCATTATTCCCGTTGTGTCGCCTTGGCTGGAGAAAGCTTCGGCAAAGGAAGAGAGGATATTCATCTACCTCTTTGCCTTCTCCACTATGATGCCGTGGCTGCACCGCTTTGTGAGCGACGAGTTGTGGGGCGAATGCTTCTGGAACGGCTTCCACATGCTGTGGTATTGCTCGGGCTACCTCGGCTATCTTGTCTTGGCACACTATATCCGCGTCCATCTGAAGTGGGAAGACGGCCGTCGCATCTGGCTCGGTTGGGCTTTCTTCCTCGTCGGAGCAGCTTTCACGGCATGGAGCTTCTGGCTGAAGGGCGTGCCAGGTGTTGCCATAGAAACACCTGCGCTTGAATGGAGCTGGGAGTTCTGCACACCGAATGTCCTGCTGGCCACCTTCGGGCTCTTCCTCGTGTTCTCCACCATCAAGAAGCCTGCTCCCCGACTCGTCACGTCGATTTCCAAGATGAGCTTCGGCATGTATCTGATGCACATGTTCTTCCTGGCTCCCATCGCCGTGTACTTTGTGAACGGCAATCAAGCCGAGCCGCTCATCCCCGTGTGGGCCGCCATCCCTGCAATCGCCGTGCTGAGCTATATTTGCTGTGCCATAACAACGAAGATCATATCCTTCCTCCCCGGTAGCAAGTGGCTTGTAGGCGTATAGCCCCAAGCCGCTGATTCCCGTATCGGCAGTTATAATAAAAAACACTCCCTGCTAAGTCGGCAAACTTAACAGGGAGTGTTTGTGTTTATAGCGTGTGATGTTTCGGCTCGACGCACGAGGCGTTTGGTCTCTACGCAGGCTTCGTATATGAGCCTGACTGCTTTACCAGATGTCTTCGGGCTTTTCCGGATTGTCGTATATCTCCTTTGCGCAGTATTCGATGAAGTCCATGTAGAACTCCTTACGCTCCTCCTCGAGCACGGACTTCAGCTTGATGTAGTATGTTTCGTTGGGGTCGAGCGTCTGGCGAACAAAGATGTGGCGGATGTTCTCTCGGTCATTGTAGTCACGCTCTGTGCCGTCGTTGGAGTTGATGGACTTCGGCCCTTTCATGTAGCCGTTGTTGCGCATCTTCTTATCCACCTCGGCATCGTAGTCGTCATCCTCTGTGTCTCTTTCCCAACCTACGAGTCTTGCTGTAACATCATTCCTGCAATCCATTGTCAGGTCAAGAGGAATACCTGCTACGGGCAGCTTCTCGGGGTCGGAACCAAAGTAAACCTGAGCCACGCCACGTTTGCCGTTAGCAAGCACCTTGTAGCGCACCTCGTATGTGCCGCGGCGAGGAACGGGAGGCAGCTTGAACATAACCTCGAACCGCCCTACGGCCTTCATCTCGTCACGGTGGAGATTGCACCAGTCGTCGTTCCATGCGTTGTAATAGACGAAGTTCATGAGCGCATTCTGCTGCATGTTCTCGAAGTAGTTGTAGTGGCGAACGGTGTTGGGGATGAAGACATGCTTATAGCGCTCCTCAGAGGCTTTCTTGAGTCGGATGTCGTTGTTCATTGCTTCGGGGAAGAGGCTCATGCCGTCGAAGCGGATGCGTTCGCGCTGCAGGTTGTCGCGCACCTCGTCGTTGTATGAGATGGGTGCGTCAATGGGATAGATGTTGCAGTTTATCATATCGCTGAGGATGGCCAGAGGCGAGTCCGTATCGACAAGGCTTCCCACCTTCTTCTCATCACATCCGATTTCTTCGCCCGTGCCGCGCCGTCCGTTGTCGGTGATGGGGAAGCGGTTTATATAGACGCCGTTGCTGGCTTTGCTCTCGATGAGCTTGAAGAGGCGTCGCTTGCCCAAGGTCGTGTAGTATTCATAGACGGGGATGGCATATACATTGGGTCTGTTCTGGTTGTAGCCGTACTCGTTGACGTGGAACACAAGCTTGCCTTTAGGAATGCGCATGGGCAGGATGTGGTATGTAATCCACTGGTTGAGCAGGTTGTCCTCGCTTTCGTAGTTGTTGTCGGTAGTGAACTTGTCGTCGTCGCTGTACTGATGGTTGTCGAGAATCCACTGAGTGAGCTTCCTGAGCAAGTCGGGGTCTGCAGGGTCGATGCCTTGCTCGCGCCAGAAGTCGTCGGGTTCGGCAAAGATGGTGAAGCCATAGAGGCGGTGCTTGGGTGCATAGCCTATTTCGCCTTCCGCAAAGCCATAGCTGACCTGCATGCCAATCAGGTCGGGTATCTGACCTGTCTGGTAAAGCTCTTCGTACTTCTCGTCGCGCACCTTGCTCAGGGTGTCGAACAAACCGCAGGCTTGGATGACGCGGAAGCAAGCGTAGAAGCCGTCGCGCTTCTCATCGAGGCACTGCTGGATGTAGCTGGCAGCGGTGATGTCCTTTGGTGCGATGACCTTTTCCATCTGATGAATGATGCCGTTGATGGCAAGGATGTCACGTTCTTTGACATTGACAGGGCAGTCATCGTTGATGTAGATGCTGTCGGGCTTGTTGGCAGGTTTCCTTACCGAGAGCTTCTTGTCGTTGAGGGTGCCGAGAATGAATTCGTCCTTGTCTTCGGGGAAATTGGATGTGTAGAAGAAGGCATCGAGCTCGTCTCCACCATCGATGATACTGTTAAAGACGATGACCTTGCGGATAGAGTCCGCCTTGTGTTCGCTGGGGAAAGCATCCCACGAAGCTTCCGGGATGAGTTCTTCTTCTACCAAGTCTTCGAGGTACTTCTGGATAGCCTCGTTGTTAGGAGCGAAGACGGTGTAAACGCCTCGTGCACTCAACAGCTGACTGACCTTCGAGTCACTGCGCTTACTGATATTCACTTTTCGCAGGACATCAACATAGCTGCTATAGGCAGGATGTTTCTCCAGGTAGCTCATTATGGTCTCCTCCTTGAAGACATAACGAGCAGAAGTGTCAATGCTTTCCGTGCAGTTCCACACACAGCCGGCCGCAAGGCACAATAAGAGAGTATTAAAGAGTCGTCTCATGTTGCTTTAGGTTCATATTTCGGTACAAAGTTAGAAGAAAATACAATACAAAGCAAATTTTTTGCCTTATTTCTTTTGCCTTTTGTCTGTATAATTGTAACTTTGCTGCAATTAAGTATAAGTTACATTAAAATATTAAAGAAATGAAGAAGTTTTTTTCCATTGGTCTTGTAGCAATTGTTGCAGGACTTTGCATGACAGCTTGCTGCAACAAGACTGCTTGCAACAAGGAGTGTGGCGACAGCCTTACCCTTTCTGGTCTCAATCCCGCTGACTTTGCCAGCGACTCTACCGGTCTCTATGTCATCAAGAACGAAGCAGGCATGGAGGTGTGCCTCACCAACTTCGGTGGCCGCATCGTCAGCATCATGGTGCCCGACAAGAACGGCAACATGACAGACGTCTGCCTCGGACATGACAACATCGCCGACTATGAGAAGTACGGAGCAGAGGGTTGCAACTTCGGTGCCCTCATCGGTCGCTACGGAAACCGCATCGCAAAGGGACAGTTCACGCTCGATGGCGAGAGCTATCAGCTTCCCATCAACAACGGCCCCAACAGCCTGCACGGTGGCGGCCCGATTGCTTTCCACAACCGCATTTGGAAAGCAGAACCTCTCGACAGCAAGAGCATTGCTTTCAGCACAAGCAGTGCTGACGGCGAAGACGGCTACCCCGGCAACATCGACGTAACAGTGACCTATGTTGTTACAGAAGAAAACGCTCTCCTGATTTCCTACTTCGCTACGACCGACAAGCCGACCGTCCTGAACCTGACCAACCACTGCTATTTCAACCTCAGTGGCGACGGCTCGAAGGACTGCCTCGACGAGGTGCTTTGGCTCGATGCCGACAAGTTCACCGCTGTTGATGCCGATGTGGCAGTCACAGGCGAAGTGCTCGACGTAGAGGGCACACCGTTCGACTTCCGCACACCCACCGCTATTGGCGACCGCATCGACGACGAGAGCAACCAGCAGATTGTGAATGGTCACGGCTACGACCACAACTGGATACTCAACACTCCGGTTCAGATGAGCAAGTGCTTCGGCAGCCTTTATGACCCCAACACCGGCATCTTCATGGAGATGTTCACCGATCAGCCCGGTGTTCAGTTCTATGCAGGCAACTTCCTCGACGGCAGTTTCGTCGGCAAGAAAGGTGTGAAGTATCCTCGTCGCAGCGCATTCTGCTTCGAGACACAGCACTATCCCGACAGCCCCAATCATCCCGAGTGGCCTAGCACAACGCTCCGTCCCGGCGAAGAGTACATCACCAACACCATGTACAAATTCAGCACGAAGTAAAGGTAAGTGTTGATATAAACAAAGCAGCGAGCTTGGTCTTATTGCCGGACTCGCTGCTTTTGTTATTAGCTGTCGTGTTGAATAAGTTCTATCTTCCGCCCTTTCTTCTGTTGCATTCGATGCACAGCATTTGGCAGTTCTCGATGACTGTGCGGCCGCCTTCACGCCAGGGTGTGATGTGGTCGCCTTCCATCAACTCATAGTCGAACTCGCGGCCACAAAGGGGACAGATATGGTTCTGCTTTTCCCAGACAGCCAGCTTGATGTCTTCGGGGAAGGCACGAAGGTCGAGATAGCGCTCGTCGCCTGTCAGGACGTAAGGGATGATGCCCGTCTGCTTCTGTATGTCGCCGTCGCGCAACAGGGCTGAGATGCGACGGGCAAGGTCGGCAGTATCGAGCGTTGCCGAGCCGAACCTGTCGTAAAGCTCTGCCCAGTTGAGTCCCTTCATTATCTTCTTGAACTTCCTCATGTCGAAGTTCGTCTGTGCCCAGTTCAGTACATTTTGGAAGTAAGTCCAGAGGTTGTTGGCGTTAGGGTCGTGCTGGTGGGCAGCCATGTAGCTTTTGATGGACTGGGGATGTCCTTGCCTTGTCTCGTGTTCGCTCATCCATTCGAGGGCTTTCTTGAGGAAGTCCTGACGAATGGGCGTACCGTTCACGAGGTCTTTGCCTAAGCGTGCGCCGCCGCTGTTTGTTTTCGAGAAGTGCTTCTTGGCATCCGAGACGAAAGGTCCCGCAAAGATAGCGTTGTTTATTTCTTGGTCGTTCAAGACTTTGCCGGCGATGTTGATGGTCTGGAACCACTCAAGCTTCTCGCTTGCCTCGCCTTGACAGACATAGATGTCGAGTTTGTAGTTGAGTATCTTTCGCTTGATGTCTTCGGGTTGGTTGTGGAAGTTCTTGAAGTCGTAGGAGAAGTGTCCTGCCACATATTCACAGATGGAGATGGTGCGCTGCTGCCCGTCCATCACTTCGTAGGGGCACTCGGCATCGTCGCTACGCTTCACCCAATACATCACATTCAATGGGTAGTTGTGGAGTATGGTCGTGATGACAGCCTTCTCTTCCTTTTCGTTGTAGATGAACTCGCGCTGATAGGGCGGACGAATGTCGAGCAAGCCGCCATAGCCACGCACGCCCAGCTCGTCGTTGTTGATGTAACCTTCGTAAATCTCACGAACGGTTACTTCCTTCTTTTCTATTGTCATCATATCGTTTGAGGGTGTTTGTTGCGGATGAATATTCTAGAGAAAGCAACCTTAGGTTTGCCATTTGAATCATTATATACAATTCGAACCATATTAGCAGTGTTATGCCCCGTACCACCAGCAGCACGATACCTTCTTATCCAATCTTCGCCAAGCGGTTTTACACCTAATTCTTTGCATAATTCGGTGCTACTATTAGAAGCTACTATTTCGAATTGTTCAGGATTATATTTGTCTAAAAATGTAATAGGTACGCCCATGATTCCAGAATAGTTACATGGAATATCAGAAGTTTTCCCAACTTCTATGGCATCATAATTTTCATAATGTGGGTATTCTTCTGGAGAATATAAGCGAAACAACACCATTTCTTCGTGACGCTTATTATGGTCAAGATTTGTAAACCAACATATGTTTCCAAATTTTGCATACTTCTTTCCATTAGATTCAATATAGGTATTATCTCTTTCAAAATCGTCAGGTACTTGGAACTTATGACTCCCAGAATTTACTCCCAACCATATTGAATTATTTTGAATCATCGGAAATACCTCCTTATATCCAACGTTATTCTGATTCCCTATTATCAAGAACTTCTTCTTATACTGCATCAGTTGCCCGATGTATTCCCTAAAGAGTGAGAACGGTGGGTTGGTTACGACGATGTCCGCCTGCTTGAGCAGTTCGATACATTCTGCGCTGCGGAAGTCGCCGTGCTGCTTGAGCAGGGAGATGGCGTTCTTGTCGTTCTTCAGCAGATATTGCACGTCGGCCAAATCGACTGCACCATCTCCGTTCAAGTCCTTCACTTCTGTTATCTCGACCTTATAGGCAATCTTCTTGGGGGCGTCGGTGAAGTCGCCAAAGTCGAGCAGCAGTTCGTTGCCTTGCACCGGCGAGCCGTCGAAGCAAGTGCAGATAAGTTTCTTCAAGCCCAGCTGGTTGAAGTTCAGGGCAAAATACTTGAAGAAGTTGCTCTCGTAAGGGTCGTCGCAGTTGCAGAGCACGACCTTATCGGCGAAGTGCGGCCAGTAGTGCTGCAACTCGCGCTCTATGTCTGCCATCTGCGTGTAGAACTCATCCTTCTTCGCAGTCTTGGCAGCATTTAGATTCTTGTTAGCCATACGCTATGCATTGTGCGTATGCTTATCTTCGGAGGCAGGCAGCAGGGCACAAAGAAAGCATGGACGATCATCACCCATGCTTCAACGGCCCTAGGAAGCCTAAATACACCAGATAAGTCACGCCCATGCATAGCACAGACGTTTGCGACTTATTCTTTCGGTATATTAGTTCTTGAATTTCCTAGGTTCTTGAAGCAATTCCGAATAACAGCAAACGCTTGTTAATGTTTCCAATAAGATATGAAAGGCACCTCCGCTGAGGCTAATTCATGGCCTTTCGTTTGCAAAGATAGTGATTTATCCTTTTCGTGCAAAGAAAACAGCAGATTATTTGAGGGTTTTGCCCTATGTTTGTACCTGTTTGTTTGTTCTTCCTCCCTTATATATAGAGGAAGAACGAACAAACGAGAGCACATAGTGCATCGCTCCATCCCATCTTGACTAACTTAACACGCCTGGTTATCCAATTAGCCATGCTTAGTTTGCTTTGAGGCTATGTGAGGATTCGACGATAAGCCCTCATGCTTTCAGGCCGATGAAACGAGCCTTTTTGAGGGATGTGCAGTGGTGACTTCAAAGTCCTCGTGTGTATTCCACCCAATCCTCGTGTGAACTTCGTCAAATCCTCGTGTGAACTTTGCCAAATCCTCGTGTGGATTTCGTCAAATCCTCGTGTGGATTTTTCGGGATGCCTGGGTGCTGCTGCTTGCAAAAAAGAAAATCCCCGCAAGTTGCTTCACTTGCAGGGACTTCCGTGGGTGCCTAGTCGGACTCGAACCGACGACATTCAGAACCACAATCTGACGCTCTAACCAACTGAACTATAGGCACCGTGTTTGTCTCTTGAAGATTGAGGATTGAAGGTTGATTCTCCTCTCTTTCCTCAATTGCGGTGCAAAGGTACGACAAAAAAATGAAGAATGAAGAATGAAGAATGAAGAATTTTATCCCGAAGCCTACAATTTAACATTTGTTCACAGACGAGGACTCTTGCCATCCCTTTTATTCTTTCACCTTTTTCCTCTTCCTTTTTTTTACTTTTTCCCTTTTTTACCTTTTTACCTTTTCGTATCGTATGATGCGCCACGCTTTGATGTTGGCGTCTTCGCGAGGATTGAGGAGGCGGAACTCGATGCGGTGCTTGCCGTCTCGGAGGTCGTAGTTCCAGTAGAGGCAATCGGCGGTGCGGTTGTGGAAGTCGGAGGTTAGCTTCATCACCTTGTCTTTCTTGCCGTCAACAGTTACCTCGAGTTGTGCTTCATAGCTTTTGTCGGGGCACTCGATGTTGCCGTAGATGGTGATGCCTTTACCGATGAAATCGATGTTTTTTGCGCTTGAGGCCTCTGTTCCGAGGTGTTCGATGCCTTCAGCAAGCAGTTTGGGAGTCATGCCGGTGAAGCCTTGTTCCAGCCGGACGGCTTTTGGCTTCTGCACTTTGATGCTGACTTCCTGTCCGGATACTTTGCCGCCGTTGCGTTCGATGTTCTTGAGGGCGAGGTCGAGGCATTGCTGATAGACGTCGCTCAGCGACATTGTTGTGTAGGCGAACTGGCGGTCCTCCACTTCGCGAAGATTCGGCATCCATCGCTCAGGGATGTTACTGTAGCCGATCATCGTCGCCAGGATGCCTGCCGCAGAAGAGGGATTGCAGTCGGAGTCCTGCCCGCAGCGGGTTGCTATCTCCATTGTCTTGCCGAAGTCGCCTTGCCCGAAGAGCAGGCCCATCACGACATAGGCGGAGTTCATGGTGGCATCGATGTTGCCTGGGGCGAGGATGAGTTCGGGGCAACCGATGTCCTCGCTGTACTTCTCGTTGTAGAGCGTCCATGTCCTCTTCCAGTCCGTCGGCTCCTGCTTGTACCAACGGATGACGTCGGCGATGCAGCGATGGAACTTGCTTTTCTTCGGAATCGTCTGGAGAGCCTCTTCGACAATGGTGAGGAGGTCTGTTTCGACGAAGGCCAAGGTGTACATCGCTCCCATGAAGACGCCGCCATACCAGCCGTCGCCGTAGTTCATGAGGTGTCCCACTTTATCCGAGATTCGGGAGGCCGTGTTGGGCATTCCCGGCGACATCAAGCCGGCGAAGTCGCTCTCAATCTGATAGTCGATGCAGTCGGCATGCGGATTGTTCTTCCAATGGCCTGACTGCGGAGGCATAATGCCCTGCAGGATGTTGTAGCGTGCCTGCTGATTGGCGTGCCAAAGAGGGTAGGGGGCATAGGCGAAGGCTTTTGCCATCGACTCTGCCGATGCGTCGAGCCCTTCCTCGCAGAACACTTTGACGAAGGTCAGGTCCATATAGACGTCGTCGAAGAGGCCGGGGAAGCGGTCGTAGTGGAGCTGCAGATGATGCTCCGGATAAGCTATCTCCGTGTCATCTGGTATCATGACGCCTCGATAGCAGAACTCGGTGGGCCCGCCATAGGCACAGCCAATTGTCTGTCCTGCCCAACCGCCTTTTATCTTGTCGAGCAGCACATCGCGGCTCATGGTCAGCAAGGGGCGGGAGGCGAGGGGCAGAGAACAGAGAAGGAGCAGCGCAACAACAACTACTCCCGCTCTTCTTTGGAAGAGAGGATACATGTTCATATTACATGTGAAGCCCTGTTCGTTTCCTCCCTTTTTGGGGGAGGCAGAGGGGCTTTTACTTCATCTTCGATACAACCCAGAGAATGATGAAAGCACCTACAATGGCGCAGATGAGTTCTCCGAGCCAGCCGGCTGTGGTGATGCCAAGCAATCCGAAGAGCCAGCCGCCGAACATGCCGCCCACGATGCCCAGGAAGAGGTCGAGAAGCAGACCCTTGCCTGTGCCGCTCTGCAGCTTACTTGCGATGAAACCGGCCAGTATGCCGGTGATGATGCCAATGATGAGTCCTTGCATAGTTTTGTGAAGTGTTTGAGGGTTTGTGTAATGAGAGGGAGTTAGAGGAAGATATGCCGCCTTCAGCGGCGAAGATAGAGGACAATAGTTCAAGGCCCTGATTCTATCTTCTTCTATCTTCTTCTATCTCCTCCTGTCTCCTTTTTTATTACAGATTGTCCTTCTCGATGTCCTTGAAGTACTTGTATGTGCCGTGCTTCAGCTCGTCGGTGGCTGCTTCGTCGCATACGATGATGGCATGCGGATGCATCTGCAGGGCGCTGATTGTCCATTCCTGGCTGACGCCGCACTCGATGGCGTGCTGCAGGGCGCGTGCCTTGTTGTGGCCGTTCACCACGATGAGCACTTCCTTGGCATCCATCACGGTGCCTACGCCGACTGTCAGAGCGGTCTTGGGCACCTTGTTGACATCATTGTCGAAGAAGCGGCTGTTGGCGATGATGGTGTCGGTGGTGAGGCTCTTCACGCGTGTGCGGCTCTGCAGGGAGCTGAAGGGCTCGTTGAATGCGATGTGTCCGTCGGGGCCGATGCCGCCCATGAAGAGGTCGATGCCGCCTGCAGCCTGGATGGCAGCCTCATACTGAGCGCATTCCGCAGCCAGGTCCTTGGCGTTGCCGTTGAGGATGTGCACGTTCTCCTTCTTGATGTCGATGTGCGAGAAGAAGTTGGTCCACATGAAGCTGTGGTAGCTTTCCGGATGCTCCTCGGGCAGAGCGACGTATTCGTCCATATTAAAGGTGATGACATTCTGGAAAGAGACCTTGCCGGCTTTGTACATCTCGATGAGGTGCTTGTAAAGGCCAAGTGGTGATGAACCGGTGGGACAACCCAGTTTGAAGGGTTTCTCGGGGGTTGGCTTGGCAGCGTTGATCTTTGCTGCAACATACTCAGCAGCCCAGCGGCTCAGGTTCTCATAGTCAGGTTCGATAATTACTCTCATAACGTTAACTGTTTAAAAGATTAATTGTAATACTACTGTTATCCTTGTAAAACGCTGCAAAATTACATCTTTTTCGTGAAATATCATAGAGTATGTTTAAAAAAATGCAGAATCTGTTGTGTTTTGTCATCCGTCGCCGCAGCCTGTGCCACTCAGGTCCCCCTCCCTCGCCGGTCGGTGCAGCAGGCGGTGTTCGTTGCTGCATCATGATAAATCAATTGCTGCATCATGAATAATCAATTGCTGCATCATGATAAATCAATGAACTCCGCGTGCGGCGTCTGGCAACAGCGAGTGCCGTTTTGGGTGCCGCAGGCTTTAATATTGCGTCTTTTCGTTGAATAAACGACCTGTTTCCTTGCTCCTTTCCATAAAAAACCGTAACTTTACACACCCAAATGCTTCAAATCATAATAATATTATAATGTCATGAACAAGAAATCACTACTAATCGTAATGTTGATGCTGATGTGCTTCGGCATCTCCAAGGCTGAAACCATCCAGGTGGGCAGCGGCACGGATGCCCAAATAGGGATGCCCATTTACAATCACTGGAAATATGGTCTGACACAGCAAATCTACACGTCATCGGAAATAGGTAGGAAGGGCACTATTACCAGCATAGGTTTCAAGATAATGGAGGACCTTACGTTTGCCCGAACCATCGACATCTATCTTGTGAAAACCTCCAAGAGTCAGTTCAGCAATGCAACCGACTACCTTAGCGCACAGGAGAGCGATAAGGTCTTCAGCGGCAGCGTCAGCTTTAATGCAGGAAAATGGACGACCATCACCTTCGACAAGCCTTTCGTGTATGACGGTTCGACAAACCTCTGCCTCATTGTGAATGACAAGACCGGCTCATTCTCTGATGTTGCAAGTTGGCTTGTTTATTCCGCAACGGGGCAAGCCATTTTCCGCCTCAATGATGCTTATGGTGCATACAATCCTGCCTCGCCGCAGAGCGTGCAAAGTCAATCGACCCCACAGCCGGTGTCCTACAAGTCACAGCTTCAGCTGACCTTTAGCGGAGGCTCAGGCCCGGAATCGGGTGCCGGAACCATCCAGGTGGGCAGCGGCGACGCAGTATCAGAAAGGGGCTACCCTACAGCAACAATTTGGAAATACGGTTTGACTCAGCAGATTTATACGATTGCAGAAATCGGCCATACCGGCTACATCAGCAGTCTCGCCTTCAAAATGGCCGAGGGTTACGATGTGACGCGAAATCTGGAACTCTATCTGGTGAAGACGGGCAAGACTTCCTTCAGCAGTTCTTCCGATGGCATTGTCGCATCGGCAGGCGATAAAGTCTTCAGCGGTGCTGTGAAGTTTACTGCCGGACAATGGGCGACCCTTACTTTTGACAAGCTTTTCGAATACGACGGCAGCCAAAACCTTTGTGTCATCGTTAACGACAAGACCGGCGAGTTCTCCCCAACCCGTAAATGGTCTGTCTTTGATGGGCAAAAGCAGTCTTTCAGACTTTACAACGACAAGAACGGCAGCTATGATCCGACATCTTCTGTGAATTGGATAGCGTACTCTCAATTTGATAATATAGATGACACCAAGAATCAGCTTCTGCTCACCTTCACAGACGGCGGAAGCCCAGAGCCGGAGACGACAATTCAGGTAGGCAGCGGCGACAATTCCAACATCCCGTTGCCTGTAAACTTAAACTTCAGCCATTCAGTCTCACAGCAAATATACACCGCACAGGAAATCGCCAGGACAGGCACCATCACCACCATCGGCTTTAAATCAGTAAGCCAATCAGGTGGCGCTACAGAACCTCAGACTCGCTACATCGACCTCTATCTGGTGAAGACCAATAAGAAGGAGTTCACTAGCGATGAAGATTGGGTAAGCGTTTCCGAGAGCGATAAAGTGTTCAGCGGCTCAGTGACCTTTGCCCTTGACGACTGGACGTCAATCAGGCTCAGCAAACCCTTCGAGTACGATGGCTTGGAAAACCTCTGCCTCGTAGCGAACGACAAGACCGGCTCGAGTGGTAAGAAGGTGTATTGGAGCGTTTATAATGACAAGCGCGAGACGGGAATCTACTTTGCCGGAGGCAGTTCTCCCCACAATCCGGCATCGCTGCCAGCTGCCGATTGGCGTGTGTCTTACAAGAACCAGCTGCAGCTCACCTTCGTCGGCGGGGACAGCTTCGAGCCGGGCCTCGAACCGGGAGTGGTAGAGATAAACGCTAGCAAAACATATAACGACGAATATCTGCCCTCTTTCACAGCAAGAAAATACTCGCTGACGCAGCAAATCTATACGCAGGATGAAGTAGGCTCTGCCCGTAACCTCACAAGCATCAGCTTCTACAATACCGGTTCGGAAACGAAGCGCAACATCGACCTCTATTTGGTACACACAGGCTTCTCAAACTTCGACGAAAATAACAGAAACTGGATAAACTTCTCAGAAACCGACAGAGTTTACCGCGGCGAAGTTACCTTCAAAGAGAACAAGTGGTGCACGATTACATTCGACAGGCCGTTCGCTTACGATGGCACAAGCAATCTTGTTGTCATCGTGGATGACAATTCGGGGGCTTATAGCCAGTATTCTATGATCCTTACACAATTCCTTGTGTACAGAACTGCTCCGCTACAGAGTTGTTACAAATACAGTGACGACACCAACTACAATCCGGCAGACTTGAGCACCTACACGGGAAGGCTCCTGGCTCGTGTGAAGAATAAGATTAAGCTCAACGAAGAGGACATAATCGCTTCCTCCAGTGGTTTCCCGACAGCCTCTTCTTGGAAACACTCGCTGACACAGCAAATCTATACGCAGCAAGAACTCGGCGAAGCCAAAGACCTTACCAGCGTCAGCTTCTTCAATACAGGCAAGAAAGTGACACGCCAGATAGACATGTATCTGGTTCATACCTATAAATCCGAGTTCAATATTACCAATACAGATGACAACGAGAGCTGCGATTGGGTCGACTTCTCAGCAGCAGACAAGGTGTTCGATGGCGAGGTGACCTTCGAAGCCAACGACTGGACAGCAATCAGGCTCAGTAAGATCTTCAGCTATAATGGCAAGGACAATGTTGCCATAGTTATGGTCGATAAGACCGGGTATGGTGCCAGCGGACTGTCTTTTGCCGTATTCACTAATATTAACCCAAGGATTCAGGCCCTTTCGGTTCGCAGCGATGAAGAAGGCTTCATCCCGAAGAACATCAGACAATACTATGGCACCCCAGAGAAATTCAGGAATGTTGTGAGGTTCAACGAAGAAGATGCCAACATAAAACCCTCCAGCATCGAGGTCAGCGATATTGAATGGAACAGCGCCCTGGTGACTTGGGTAAGCGAAGGCAGCAAATGGAATCTGCAGTACAGAGAGAACAGGACATACAATTGGATAGAGATTCCTGGCCTGACATCCAAGAGCTATAGGCTGGAGTCGCTTAACGAGGACACATATTATTTCGTTCGTGTGCAGATAGTAGGCGATGATGGCAAGCTCAGCGATTGGGCCCAGACGGGATTCGAGACGCCGGTGCGTTTCCCGAGTCCAACAGACTTGGCTGTATCGCAAATCAGGTCAAACAGCGTCCGTCTGGACTGGAAAGACAACTGTGGAGCTTCTTCCTGGGAAATATACCTTTATGATGGCGAGAATCAGAAAAGGCTTAGGTCGAACAAGCCCTATTGCTATATATATGACCTAAAAGAGATTACAGAATATCAGGCTTTGGTTCGTGCCGTCATCGATGATGACGCCGAACAGTACAGCGAATGGGCTGGCCCAGCGGACTTCACCACATTGGAAAACAACCCTGCGCCCAGCGACATAGCAGTCGAGCCATCCCGCTCTTCTGCCACCATCAGTTGGAAAGGCTTCAGCGAAAGCTATGAGGTAAGGTACAGGAAGAGAGCTCAAGGTGGCATCTACGACTTCGACGACGGAACCTTCCAGGGCTGGACGACCATAGATGCTGATGGCGACGGATATACCTGGGCATCGAGTACTGAGCCTGGAGACTATATCTCCAGCAGCGCCATCTTGGAGGGAACAGGTTTCGCGGATTCTTATGCCTTCCTGCTTTCCGGTTCATATGTCAGCATAGGCCATCACGCCTTGACCCCCGACAACTATCTTGTTTCGCCGCTCGTTGAGCTGGGCGGCAACATCAGTTTCTATGTCAGAGGACAGGATGCCAACTATGCCAACGAGCACTTCGGTGTGGCAGTTTCCACAGCGAGCAATACCGATCCCAATGCCTTTACGCTCGTTGATGAATGGACCTTGAATGCCAACGGCACAGGCTCCAAGGGCACCAGGAGAAAGGCGCAAGGAAATTGGGGCCTCTTCACTGTTGACCTGAGCGCCTATGCCGGAAAGCAGGGCTATGTGGCCATCCGCCATTTCAACTGCACCGACCAGTTTATCCTCGGTATTGACGACATCGTCATCGCCGGCCCAGGTCAGGTGGGAGAGTCCTGGATTTCTGTGGAGACAGCTTCAAACCAGTTGACGCTTACCGACCTGCAGCCCGAATCGGAATACGAGTTTAATGTTACTGGCAAGATGGAAGGCTACGACGACGCTTCAAGCCCCATCAATACATTCACCACGCAGGAGGACAACTCTATACCATACGATATAGAAGTCGCTCCCGACACTACCTTTGCCACACTCAGTTGGAAGGGCAATAGCGAACAGTATATGGTTTGTTACAGACCGGAAGCGGGTGAAGCTGTCTTCTTTGAGGACTTCGAAGGCATTGCTTTCAAAAATGTTTTGCCTGAAGGGTGGACGAGTATTGATTCCGATAATGACGGCTTCAACTGGTATCCTCATGCTAATTGGGAAGCATCGAAATTAAGATGCCATTCAGGTATAGTCAGCATCTCGTCCAATAGTTTCGACAGGCCTAGCCAAACAGCATTGAATCCCGACAACTGGCTGATTTCGCCTCAGCTTGACTTGCAGGGCACTGTTCGTGCTTGGTTGATTGGACAAGATCCGGAACGTGCTGACGAGCATTTCGCCTTCTATGTCTCTACTGCCTCCAACCCTACTCCGAGCGACTTCGTCCAGATATCAGATATGTTCACTGCTACGAACGAATACAAGGAATATACTGCCGACTTGAGTGCGTATGCTGGCCAAAAGGGTTACGTTGCTATCCGTCACTTCAACGTATCGGATAAGTACATGCTCAGCCTTGATGATTTCGGCATTTATAAATCAGGTAATAATGTATGGAAGAGCATATCCACCAGTGATACGGAAACCACGATTGAGGGCCTGAAGAGTAACACGAGGTATGAGCTCATGATAATGGGCCTCAATGACGGCGTGGTAGAAGCAAGCACAGGAACCATGAAGTTCGCTACGAAAGACAATATAGCCATCAACCTGTATATCAATAATTCAAGAGAGAACTTGAATATTGTTAAAGAGAACGATGGATTCTATCTTAACGTCATACTCGTTGACCGCACGCTCAAGAAGGACGGCAAGTGGCAGACGCTTTGCCTGCCCTTCGATGTGGATATAGAGAACAGTCCGCTTGCCGGTGCCGAGATCAGGACGGCAGAATCGGTTACAATCAAGGATGGTACCGTCATCGTGAACTGCCTGACACCTGTCACCAAGTTCAAGGCTGGCGTTCCTTACATCGTGAGGTGGAAGGAAGGGGACGACATCGAGGATCCCGTTTTCGAAAAAGTCACCATACGAAGTGCCTACAATAATGTAATACTCTACAATGGCGAAATCGAATTCAGGGGAGAATATTCCAAGCGCATTTTCGACGACTACGCTGGTTGGAATAGGGTGATGGTGGACGGCAACCCGATACTTGCCCCGTGTGATGATGGGACTATAATCAATGCCTTCGACGCTTACTTCTATCTCCAGGGTAATATCTTCGACATCTCGTATGCCTATTTCCTGAACACAGGCGAGGAGGAAGAGCTGATTACAGGAGTATCATCTCCCAAGGAACCAGAGGCGGAGACCATCTACAATCTGGCTGGTATGCGCCTGAGCAAGATGCAGAAGGGCATCAACATCGTAAACGGCAAGAAAGTGCTGGTGAAGTAAAGACGCCATTCTTTCGCCCCACACTCGCTTCGCTCTGCCCCTCCCCTTCAAGGAAAGGGAAGGGAGCAGGGGAGGCAGTATCCTCTTCAGGATAGTTCTTTCGCCCTCCTGATAAGGGAAGAAGGCATCCTGACTACCCTCCCGTTTGAGGGGAGGAGCAGAGGCGGAAAATGCCTCTCCAGGAGGGTGTGAAAACGCCGCGTGCGGCGATGGCAATCCCCGGCTGCGGCGATGACCATTTCCGCGTGCGGCGTTGCCAATCCCCGCACGCGGCGTTTTCGAGGCCTCGCTGCCGCCCTTTTTCAGGGGGCTGCAAGGGCTGTGTATCAACAGGTTCCACGGGCACTGATGGGATTTTATGCAAAACAATGTCCTATTTGTTATGTGTGCGCTCACTTACTCGCGACTTTGACTGTGTCGAAGTTACTTTCGTTCTACAAAACAAAATAAATTCAGTTTCTTTTGTTTTTGTGCGCACTTATTTGTAACTTTGTAGCCCGAAACATAGTAAAACAACTAAAATAACTAAAAATCATGAAATTCCTGACTGACGAGAAACTCGTTATCGTTGGTGCCGGCGGTATGATCGGCTCCAACATGGTGCAGAGCGTCCTGATGCTCGGCCTCACCCCAAACATTTGTCTGTATGATATCTACGAACCCGGCGTGCACGGCGTTTACGACGAGATGTGCCACTGCGCTTTCCCCGGCGCAAACATCTCCTACACCGTCGACCCCGCTGTGGCTTTCACAGGTGCCAAGTACATCATCTCCAGCGGTGGCGCTCCCCGTAAGGAGGGTATGACACGCGAGGACCTTCTGAAGGGCAACTGCCAGATAGCAGCTGAGTTCGGCGAGAACATCAAGAAGTATTGCCCCGATGTGAAGCACGTGGTCGTTATCTTCAATCCTGCCGATGTGACTGCCCTCACAGCTCTCATCCACTCAGGCCTGAAGCCCAACCAGCTCACCTCCCTTGCAGCCCTCGACTCAACCCGCCTCCAGCAGCAGCTCGCTCAGGAGTTCGGCGTGCAGCAGGACAAGGTGACCGACGCCTTCACCTACGGCGGTCACGGCGAGCAGATGGCAGTCTTCGCTTCTAAGGCAAAGATCGACGGCAAGCCTCTCGCAGAGCTTCCCCTCACTCCCGAGCGCTGGGCCGAAATCAAGCACATGACCACTCAGGGCGGCAGCAACATCATCAAGCTCCGCGGCCGCTCTTCATTCCAGAGCCCCGCTTACCAGGCCGTCAAGATGATTGAAGGCGCCATGGGCGGCGAGCCCTTCAAGTGGCCCGCAGGCTGCTATGTGAACTGCGACAAGTGCGGCTTCAAGAACGTCATGATGGCTATGCCTACCGTCATCGACAAGGACGGCGTACGCTTCACGATGCCCGAAGGCACAGCAGAAGAGATGGCAGCACTCCAGGCTTCCTACGAGCACCTGCAGAAGATGCGCGACGAA